>Ga0210405_10004940_pt1 | contig 12338 bp, 10 predicted proteins | sample IncBWH11MmetaG_FD_155492 | JGI IMG/M metagenome (GOLD analysis project Ga0210405, IMG submission 155492) | Forest soil microbial communities from Barre Woods Harvard Forest LTER site, Petersham, Massachusetts, United States - Inc-BW-H-11-M | ecosystem: Environmental > Terrestrial > Soil >... | reverse complement strand
CCGGGGAAGACGAACACGGTCTTGCCCGCCAAGGCGCTCTGCCCGCAGACCACCGAACCACCCGGCAGCCCGTCAGCAAACTCAGCCAAACCCGACAGCAAACCCTGACGATCGGCACCAAGCACCACCGCCCGATGCTCAAACGTCGACCGCCCCGCCAACGACCAGCCCACATCAACGGCGTCCAACTGCTCACGGCTAGCGATGAATTCACCCAGCCGCGACGCCTGAGCCGAAAGCGCCGCCGCACTCTTCGCCGAAACCACCCACGGCACGATCGGCGGCACAGCATCCCGCTCCGATGCCACCTCGACCGCCGGGGGCGCCTCGATAATCACATGCGCATTAGTGCCACTGATCCCAAACGACGACACCCCCGCACGACGACCCCGACCATTGGCCGACTCGGCCTTCCATGGCTGCGGCTCCGTCAACAACTCCACCGACCCTGCCGACCAATCCACGTGCGGAGAAGGCGCATCCACATGCAATGTTGCCGGCAACGTCTCATGGCGCATCGCCTGCACCATCTTGATCACCCCGGCCACCCCCGCCGCCGCCTGGGTGTGACCCATGTTCGACTTGATCGACCCCAGCCACAGCGGCGCACTGCGGTCCTGCCCGTAGGTCGCCAGCAGCGCCTGGGCCTCAATCGGATCACCCAACGTGGTGCCCGTGCCGTGGCCCTCCACCGCGTCGACATCGGCGGGGCTCAACCCGGCATTCGCCAGCGCCGACCGCACCACCCGCTGCTGCGACGGACCATTCGGCGCGGTCAACCCATTCGACGCCCCGTCCTGATTGACCGCCGAACCCCGGACCACCGCCAACACCGGATGCCCCAACCGCTGCGCATCCGAGAGCCGCTCCACCACCAACATGGCGCCACCCTCGGACCAGCCGACACCGTCGGCCGCCGCAGAGAAGGGCTTGCACCGGCCATCCGGCGACAAGCCGCGGTGCCGGCTGAATTCGACGAACACGGTTGGCGTGGCGTTGACGGTCGCACCGCCGGCCAGCGCCAGGTCGCACTCCCCCGACCGCAACGACTGCACCGCCATGTGCAGAGCCACCAACGACGACGAGCACGCGGTATCCACCGATACCGCCGGGCCCTCCAACCCCAGGACATACGCCACCCGGCCGGTGGCCACACTCGACGTCATCCCGGTCAGTCGGTAGCCCTCGATCTCCTCGGCGAGCATGCCGTAGCCCTGAACGATGATTCCGGCGAATACACCGGTGGCGCTGCCGCGCAACGTGGTCGGGTCAACCCCCGCCCGCTCCAGCGCCTCCCACGACAATTCCAACAGCATCCGGTGCTGCGGATCGGTCGCCAGCGCCTCGCTGGGTGAGACACCGAAGAACGCCGCGTCAAAACCCGCGACATCGTCGACGAACCCACCGGCACGCGCATAGCACTTGTGCGGCGCGTCGGGATCCGGGTCGAATAAGCCGGCCAGATCCCAGCCCCGATCGGTCGGGAACTCCGACATCACGTCGCGGCCCTGGGCCACCATGTCCCACAGGCCCTCCGGGGAATCCACTCCACCGGGGAAACGGCAGGCCATCCCGACGATCGCGATCGGCTCGCTCGACCGCTCCAGCAGCGCACGGTTCTTGCGCTTGAGGCGCTCGACCTGGACCAGCGCTTTCCGCAATGCTTGAGTCGCATGCTGAAGTTGGTCAACCATGTCGTTACCCCTCGCCTAACGTCGGTCGTCGCTGAATCCGGATTGCGGCCCTGAGCGCAGGAGCCGAGTCAAGCGCGGCACGAACGACCAGAAAGGCTTCGTACCTGCTCTTCGACCGGAGAACATCGTTGGCGTGAGTGGCCAACTTCGACAGGGTTCCCAATACTTCCGATACTCCCGGCTTCGTACCCGGAGAAGTCGCGCTACGCGCCGACTTGCTCGCCCGATTCGTGGCCTGGGTCCGCAGCCAATTCCGGCGTTGCCCAGCGATCCATGGCGAGACTGTACCCGTCACCGGTCAGCCGGGGTTAAGCGCGTGGTAACACGGCTTTCGGTGGTCTGCGCGGTCAGCGCCAGCCGTCGGCGGCCGCGGCGGCTCGTACCAGCGCATCGCACAGTTCACGTAGTTCGGTTGCCTCGGCTCCTTCGTCCAGCGCCGTCGCAACATCTTCTGCCGCGCATCGCACCTGATAGACGCGGTCGGACAGGTCAGCGGCTTCGTCAGCGGACAGCACCACCGCGTCCGGGGGCAAAGACGCACCTTGCCCCCCGTTGATCGACGTTCGCTGCTCGTAGGCCCGCTGCCGACACGATTGCCGGCAGTACTGGCGGCGACGGCCCATACCGCTGTCGGCTACGTCGCGTCCGCACCAGCGGCACGGCTGCGGGCGGACGCGACGTGTCACGCGGCCGACTTTAGTCGGGGTTAGACCGGGATCCCGGTATCATGGAGCGTCGAGTCGCATGGGCCTCGGACAAACCCTGGGAACTCTGCAGACCGCCGAGGCGTTGAGTAGAGCGCTAGCTGCTGAGAAGACGTTAAGAGGAGTGGGTACCAATGGCTGATCGTGTCCTGAGAGGCAGTCGCCTTGGAGCCGTAAGCTACGAGACCGACCGCAATCACGACCTGGCGCCACGCCAGATTGCGCGGTATCGCACGGAGAACGGCGAGGAGTTCGAGGTTCCGTTCGCCGACGATGCCGAAATCCCCGGCGCCTGGCTGTGCCGCAACGGCATGGAAGGCACCCTGATCGAGGGTGACCTGCCGGAACCCAAAAAGGTCAAGCCGCCCCGCACGCACTGGGACATGCTGCTCGAGCGGCGCTCGGTTGAGGAGCTCGACGAACTGCTCAAGGAGCGTCTGGAGCTGATCAGAACACGCCGCCGCGGCAGCTGACGACCAGCGCCCGGCGGCTAGCTCACTTATTGACCGGAACCGCGCGGTTGGGGTGCAACCGGCCGTCGATCCCCCATTGCGCGACTTTGAACAGCGCCTCGCGGATGTTGGATCCGCTCATCTTGGAGACTCCGAGCTCACGCTCGGTGAACGTGATCGGCACCTCGACAACCACGAAGCCGTTGTTGATCGCACGCCAGGTCAGATCGATCTGGAAGCAGTAACCCTTGGAATCGACGGCGTCCAGGTCGATCTTTTGCAGAACTTCCCGACGGTAGGCGCGGTAGCCGGCGGTGATGTCATGTATGCCAATGCCCAGTGCCAACCGCGCATACGTGTTGGCCGTCCAGGACAGCGCCCAGCGCCGCCACGGCCAGTTCTGTACGTCCCCGCCGTCGACGTACCGCGAACCGATGGCCAGGTCGGCTCCGGCATCGACCGCGTCCAGCAGTAGGTGCAGCTGTTCGGGGGCGTGACTACCGTCGGCGTCCATCTCCACCAGCGTCGAGTAGTTCCGACTCAGCCCCCAGGCGAAGCCCGCCAGGTATGCCGCACCCAGACCATCCTTGACGGTGCGGTGCATGACATGGATCCGGCCGCGGTCGGCCGAGGCCAGCTCTTCGGCGAGCTGTCCGGTGCCGTCGGGGCTATTGTCGTCGACGACTAGCACGTGCACGTCAGGACGGGCCTGTTGGAGGCGCTGCAGGATCAGCGGGAGATTCTCCCGCTCGTTATAGGTGGGGATGATCACCAGGGTGCGCTGGGTAGGGCGATCGCCCGCAACCCGCGACACCGGATCGCCGGTGGTCATGTGTCTCCTTTTTCTTTCCGCTGGTCAAGTATGGGGGCTGAGTGTCGGCCGCCCTCGTCGAGCGCGGCGTCCTCGCCGTCCTCGACAAGCTCGGGGTCGGCTACCACGTCGTCTACGTCGTTTTCGTCGGCTACTTCATCGTCGCCGGACGGCTCGTCGTCGGATTTCTCCTTCGCTGCGCTGACGTTCTCCGCCAGCCCCGACAGACGACGGTTCATATCCGTGAACCATCCATTGTGCAGCATTGCAGCGAGAAGGACCGCGACAGCGGCCACGACCAGGCTTCCCTGCACGATCGGACCCCACTTGGCTGCCGGCGTCAGCGTTGTTTTGCGGCGCACCTGGTTGTCCAGGTAGGCCGGCTCGAAGAACCTCGTCCGGCCCAGCTCGCGGCCATCGGGCGTGACCAGGGCGGAGATACCCACGTTGCTGGCCACGACGGCGTAGCGGTCGAGCTCCACCGCGCGAACCTTCGAGAAGGCCAGCTGCTGCTCACTCATGGTCTGGTTGAAGTTGGCGTTGTTGGCGGGCACCGCGAGCACCTCAGCGCCGTTGCGGACCGAGTCGCGCAGCGCGCGGTCGAATATCACTTCCCAGCAGGTTGCGACCCCAACCGGAACACCCGCGGCATGCACCACCCCGGTGCCGTTGCCCGGGACGATATAGCCCGCCAAGTCGGCGAGCCCGGACAGATGCCGGAAGAAACCACGCCAGGGCAGGTATTCCCCGAACGGCTGGACGATCCGCTTGTCGTGGCGGTCGCCTGGTCCCGTTTTCGGATTCCAGACGATCACCGTGTTGGTCTGCGCCGGGGCGTCCGGCGGCCGGCCCGCGACGTCGAGCACCGTACCGACCAGAATCGGCGCGCCGATCGCCTCAACGGCCACCGAGATCTGCTGCGCCGCGTCCGGGTTGGTCAGCGGATCGACTTCCGAGGCGTCCTCGGGCCAGACGACGAAGTCGGGTTGGGGCGCACGCCCGGCATGCACGTCGTCGGCCAGGTGGCGGGTCTCCCCGACGTCGTTGCCCAGCACCGCAAGACGTTGCGCGTTGAACTCCAGGCCGAGCCGGGGCACGTTGCCCTGGACCACTGCGGGGGTGACGACGGGTTCGTTCCCCGATCCGGTGCCGGAATGGCGTACCTGCGGCCAGATGGCCGCGGTGGCGAAAAACACCAGGCAGATGCAGATCGCCGGCAGCACCACCGCTGGCGGCCGGTCAACCGTGTGCGGCTGGCGGGACGCCAGCAGCCACGACGCGATCTCCAATGCGATCGCGGTGGCGCTGCAACCGACCAACACGATCGCCAACGACAGCAGCGGAACGCTGCCCAGCCGGACCAGCGGCAGAAATGGGCCATCGATCTGGCCGACGGCCACCACGCCCCAGGGAAATCCGCCGAATGGGACCGTGCACTTCAACCACTCCTGGGCGGCCCACAACACCGCGAACCAGATCGGCCAGCCGGGAAGCTGCCGCACCACGACGGCCAGCAGACCGAAAATCCCCGGAAACAGCGCGCATACCAGCACCAGCGCCAGCAGGGGTACGACGCCCACCAGGATGCTGACCCAGTGGATCAACGGCAGGTAGAACGCCAAGCCGAACAGGAAGCCGTAGCCGAAGCCGCCCAGCGGTGTGGTGGCCGGGCGGGTCAGCACCCAGGCCAGCACCGCGAATGCGATGATGGCGGCCCACCACCAGTTGAACCCTGGATAGCTCGACCAGAGCAGCAAGCCGCCAAGGCTTGCCGCGCCGAGGCGCGTCAGGCGCGGCCGCAAGGCCCTGGCCAACTGCGGTAGCCGCTTTCGCAGCTCGTTGCCGAGCCAGATCAGCAGCGCGGCGCTGAGCTGGATCAGTCGCTGCCCTACATAGGTCCCGACTTCACGGGCGCGGTTGCCGAACCTCGCAAGCCGATCATCGCCGTGCTCTGGCTCGCGGTCGGTGTCGGCGTCCTGCGGCTCGAGGTCGGCTTCGAGGTCGGCATGCTGATCGTCCTGATTGTCTTGATCGTGGTCGTCATCGTCTTGCACGCGGATTTCGCCGGTGGCGTCGCCATCGACCATCGGGATGACCTCGGTGTCCTCCCCGGGCCGCATCCAGCGGTCGAACCGCCTGATGCCCCTAGCCATGGATGACTGCGCCCCTGTGCACGGTTTGCCGACAACGGGGCAACGTGTCGGTCGGGCCCAGACGCGGCAGTCCGGGCACCCTCGACCGCGGATCGGTAGACCACCGCCGGACGGCGTCACTTGGCGCGCTTGCTTCGAGCTCGCTGAGGTCGGCGACGTCCCAGACGGCGTAGGACGCCGGCGCGCCGGGGACCAGGGTGCCCATCAGCCCGTCCTTCACACCGCCGGCCCGCCAGCCACCGCGGGTCGCCGCGGCGAAGGCCGCTCGCACCGAGAGCGAGCTGCCCGGCATGTGGTGATTGGCGGCGGCGCGGACGGTCGTCCAGGGGTCGAGGCCAGTCACCGGGGCGTCGGATCCGAACGCGAGGGCCACGCCTTGGGATGCTAACAGCGCAAACGGGTTGAGAGCCCCTGCTCGGTCGGCTCCGAGACGACGGGCGTACATGCCATCCTGGCCGCCCCAGAGTGCGTCGAAATTGGGCTGCATGCTGGCCATGACACCCCACGCCCCCAGCTTGGCTGCCTGATCTGCGGCGACCATCTCCAGGTGCTCCAAGCGGTGCCCGCAGCGGGCCACCGCGACCACGCCGAGGTCTTCGACGACGCGCTCAAAAGCGGCGACGACAGCCGAGACCGCGGCGTCGCCGATGACGTGGAAACCCGCCGTCACGCCGGCCTCGGTACACGCTTTTACATGCGCGGTGACGACCTCGGGATCCACGTAGCAGGTCCCGCCCCGGTCCGGGGCATCGGCGTAGGGCTCATGCAGCCAGGCGGTGCGTGAGCCCAGGGCGCCGTCGACGAAGAGGTCACCGGCCAGCCCCGCTGCACCGGTGTCCTCGACGAGCGCGCGTGCCTGCGCGGGGCTGGTCACCGCCTCACCCCAGTACCCGGTCACCTGGACGCCGTGGTTGACGGCACGCAGTTGCCGCCAGTCGTCGAGCCCGCCGATTTCGGGGCCGGCGCATTCGTGTAGCGCGACGATCCCGCTGGCGGCGGCGGCGTCCAGTGCGGCCATACGCGCTTCGGCGCCCTGGGCATCCGTCAATAGGTCGCGCGCGGCGGCGCGGACCAGGTGATGGGCGTCGCCGACCAAGGGTTGCTGTTCGGCGAATCCGGTCGCCGACGCGAGTCCCGGCACCCGCTCGCGTAGACCGGTCGAGGCCAGCGCCGAGTGCACATCGACCCGGGCCAGATAGGCGGGCCGGCCACCCAACACCGCGTCTAGGTCCGCGGTGCTCGGCGCGGCATTCTCCGGCCATGCGGATTCGTCCCAGCCGTGACCCCAGACCGGCTGGCCGGGGTGGGCGGCCGCATAGTCGCCGATCAACCGCAGGCAATGCCGACGCGACGTCGAGGCCCGCAAATCGAGCCCGGTCAGCGTCAGGCCGGTGGCGGTGAGGTGGATGTGGCTGTCGACAAAGCCAGGCGCGACGAAGCCGCCGTCGAGATCGACCAGCTCGGCACCCTGGAACTGGCCTCGACCAACGTCGTCGCTGCCCAGCCACACCACGACACCGTCGCGGACCGCCATCGCGGTCGCGTCGGGATGGGTAGGGCTGTGAACCCGGCCGTTGACCAACAGCGTTGTGGGGGCTTGAGGCACGCAGCAAACCTACGGGGCGGGGATGGATCTACTCGGGCCCGCCCGGCGACGATGCGGGCCGTGCATCGGGCCGAGGAGGAGCCGGGCAATCAGACCGCGGCGGCAAGGCCGGCGGGTCGACCACTGTCACGTCAGCGACGTCGGTGACGTCGAGCACCTCGCCGTCGATGTAATCCGGCCGGGGTCGTGCCGCCGATGCGTACCGATCTGCGCCGACGGTGGTGACGGTGATCAGCGGCGCGCGTCGGCCGATGCCGCGTATCGCCATCGCCGTCAGCACCGGGCGGGCGACGGCCCGCGTGGGCGGCAACAGCAGCAGCAGTCCCGCGGCGGTGGAAACCAGGCCGGGAACCACCACGAGTACCGAGCCCAGCGCGACCAGCGCGCCGTCGGTGGCCACCCGTGACTGGCCCGTCGTCAGCCCGGATCGGAGGCGCGTGAGCTGGCGCTTGAGTTGCGAACCCGCCAACGCCATCCCAGCGACAAACGCGGCCAGCAACAGCAAGAGAGTCCAGCCCAGCCCGATCGTCGCCGCCAGCGCCACCACCACCGCGAGCTCGACGAGGACGTAGACCAGAAACAGTCGCGACACCATGAGATGGCAACGTCGTGGGCGCCCGCTCAAGTTCCGCGAGTCGCTGCCGCACGGTTAGATGGCTGACGTGACGACAATCGAGATCGATACCCCGGCCGGCCCCATCGATGCGCTGCTCGATATTCCCGAGGGCCAAGGGCCCTGGCCGGGCGTGGTGGTAATCCACGACGCGATCGGCTATGGATCGGACAAAGAGTCGATCAATGCCCGGATCGCTCGAGCGGGATATATCGCGCTGACCCCGAACTTGTTCGCCCGCGGCGGCTGGGCGCGGTGCGTCATCAAAGTCATGCGCGATCTCTCGAGCAAGCGGGGCCCCGCACTCGATGACGTGCTGGCCGCCCGCGACCACCTGCAAGCCCTGCCACAATGCACCGGCACAGTGGGCGTCGCGGGGTTCTGCATGGGGGGCCGGTTCGCGTTAGTCATGTCGCCCAAGGGCTTTAGTGCCTCGGCACCGTTCTACGGCACTCCGCTGCCGCGCGAGCTCAGCGAAACCCTGGACGGGGCATGCCCGGTGGTGGCCAGCTTCGGCGCTCGGGACCTGAGCGGCAAAGGGGCGCCCGAAAAGCTCCAGCAGGTTCTCGACCAAAAAGGCATCACCAACGACATCAAGGTCTACCCGGACGCCGGCCACAGCTTCGCGAACAAGCTTCCTGCGCAGCCACTGCTGCGGATTACCGGATTCGGCTATAACCAGGCCGCCACCGAGGATGCCTGGGCGCGAGTCTTCACGTTCTTCGGCGACCACCTGCGAAACAGCTAGCCACTGCTCGAGGTCGCTGACCGCGCCCCATTGACTAGGTGTACGAGCTCGTCGCGGCGCTCGATCCCGAGTTTGGCGAAAGTACGATACAAATGCCCATCCACGGTTCGCACCGATAAGCACAACCGATCGGCGATCTGACGGTTGGACAAACCACCCGCGACAAGCATCGCGACTTCGCGTTCGCGATCGGTGATCGGCAGGGGCCGTGCCGCGGCATTAACTGCCGGCGTTCGTATTTCGCATTTGCTGGCCAGCCAATACGCTCGGGTCGACGCCGCCAGCTCCTTGCCGCGGTTGCCAGTGCGCGCGTGCGCGCGCGCTGCTTGCGCTGCCGCGTCGGCAGCAAGGCCCAACGCGCCCATCTCGGCGAACCGATCAGCCGCGGCGTCGAGCAAAACGCCGTCATGGACCACCAGCCCATGCGCATGCGCAGCAACCGTCTCCGACATGCGTGTGTTGAGGGTTTTTGCTAGCCCCTGCAGCCGGCCGGCCTGCGCACGATCGCCGAACCGGACGGTTGTGTGCAGAGCGCGCATCTCCACCGCGTGCATCCCGGACCGACGTGCGATCTGCGCGGCACGCGCAGCATGCATTCGAGCGGTCGAGGTCTGGCCGGCGGCAGCCCGCTCCCAGGCCCGGGCAAGCTCGAGTTCAGGCAAGAACAGGGCGGCCTGCGGTCCATAGGCTTCTTCCGACCTGCGGAGCGCGGCAGCGGCCGCCTCAGCGTTTCCGCGGCGGCCCTCGACCTGTGCGGCCCATGCCGCCACCAGCATCAACCAGCCCGACGGGAAACCACGCGACATCGCCGAGATCGAGTCGTGGAACGCAATACCGGCAGCTGGCAGCGCACCGCGACCGAGCTCCACAAGTCCGAGCATCGCGTGCACGAGTGCATCTGCTTCATGTGCACCCGCAGCCATCGCGGCGTAGCGTTGCCAAACCCGCTCGGCCGCGGACAGGTCACCGACCGCCGTCAACGCCGTGACCTCGGCCAACCCAATGACAAAAGGCACGACTCCCGGTTGAGCAAGCGAAGCCGCTCGCAGTCCCCGATCAGCTATGTGGTGAAGTTCGCCGAACTGCCCAGACAGCGCCAGCGCCCAACACGTCGACGCGGCGGCCCACACCGTCGCCAACGGCGGCACATCCGACGCACACAGCGTTAGCCCCGCCTCGATGGCGTTGGGAAGGTCACCGGAGAAGCACGCAATAGTCACCTCGACCGCTGTGATGAGGCCGACCATCGACTCGGAATCGACACGATCCTTAACGCCGGCGAGTACCTGCTGTGCCTGCGTCGTCTGCCCGCACCCAAAAAACAGGTTTAGCGCGCGCTGACAGCCCCACCGGGCGGCCAGTAACTCATTGGCATCCTCGAGATCGCACTCGCCTAGGACGGCCTCGACCTCGTCGCCGCGCCCCTGCCAACTCATCGCGTCGGCGAGCAGGATCGCGGCCGGCAATCCACCGCCGCGGTCGAACGCAAAGCGCGACAGCTCTTCGCCTTCACCAATATCCGACATTGCCATTGCGTTTGCCGCCGCATCGATGATCACATCGAGGTCCGGCGGCAGGTCGCTACGCATCATGAACTGTGCCAACCGGATCTGACCGCGCACGTCGGGCAGCCGTGACCGTCGTGCCTCCAGCGCGTGCTGCCGAAGAGCTTGCGCCAGCAGACCATTGAGTTGCCGTGTGCGCACCACCCCCGCGAGTCGGAGTGCCGCTTCGCCGATGACGGGATGATTGAGCTGGGCCACCAGGGCGGATCCGTCGGCAACCAATTGGATCAAGCCGCGCTGCTCGAGTCGTGCCGCCGCGTCGGCGTCGCAAAGTCCGCGCAGGACCTCCCAGTCCAGCAACTCCCCAGCCGCCAACAGCTCTACTGCTTCCAATTCTTCTGGAGCAAGGGACCCCAGTCGAAACTCCAAAAGGTCGTAGAGTTCTCGGTCCGGGTGCAGTGGGCCTCGGAGTTGCCAGCCGTCTTCGGTGTGAACCAGGACCCCATTTTCCCGACCTGCGCTCAGCAAGCCACGCAGCAGCAGCAGATTTCCACCGCTCCGGCGGTGTAACTCGTCGACCAGTCGGGGCGCCACTACACCGCCGAGCACACGACGGGCGAGTTCGCCGGTCTGCTCGCCGGTGAACGGGTCAATATGCAAAGTGAGCAACAGCCGCTCTTTCCACAGCGAGGTCACCGCGTCGGGTACGGGTTCTCCCGACCGAATTGCCACGACCAATCGCACACTGCCGTTCGCCGCCAGCTGGTGAACCAATGTGGCCGACAATGGGTCGAGCAACTGAGCGTCATCGACGACGACGAGGTCGCCCTCCTGCTCCAGAGTTTTATGGGCGGCGGCCAGCATCGCGGCGGGCCCGTGTGCTGCGTTAACAGTCACCGATCGAGAGAAGGCCCCGAGTGGCACGGCACAACCCGTTTGAGTGCCCAGCACAAACCGCACCGTCCGTCCACGGGACTCGATAGCCTTGGCGAGGGCGCGAGCCAGTGTCGATTTGCCAACGCCGCTGTCACCGAGCAGCGCGACGCCGTGACACTCCGTGGTGCCGTCGAGTGCCGCCAACGCGCGACGAAACTCGTCGTCGCGAGCCACTATCGGCCACTTCAGCTGGCTTTCGGTTTGCACCGGACGTCAGACCTCCCAGGCTGTCGCTGGGCCGCCACCGCTCGGCCCACCGTCTCGCAAAATGTGCTCTGAAAGAGACACTTTATGTCAGAAAAGTAGACAATGGGTGTGAGATATGGACAACTCATCCATGTTACATGTGTTTCATCCATGTTACATATTGTGTTGGTCCCGATTGCGGCACTATTGTCCCCACCATGGAGGACGTCGACAGGGATCCGGCGGTCGTCATCATGTACCTGGTGGGTCGCCGGCTGAGTTCCACCGAAATCTACGACGCGTTCGGCTTGAGTCGGTCGGGCTACACCAAAGCGTGGCAAGAAGGTCGCCTGATCACGGCTGACAACGTCATACGGGTGGCGAAGCACTTCGACCTGAACCCCATTGGGCTATTGACCCGCTTCAACCTCGTTGCCGCTGAGGCGGTGAGTGACTTTGTAGGTTCGGAGCCCAATTTTGGACGGAGCACAACTCACACGGAGGTGGTGACCGGCCCCACCAAGCTCCGGAATGCCGATCCGCGTACCGACGTGCCGGCCCTTTAGACGGTTTGCGTCAAGATGATCGCCGCCGCCACCATAGCCGCCGTCATAATCACTGGCTACTGCGTATGGGTGCGGCGTGATGCATGGAATTGTCGGTGGGAGCTGGGTAGCAGCATCACCGCGGCGTCAATGTTCGCCTGCGTCCTCCTGATGAATCCCGCGCTGTCCCTTACATTGTCCGCACCCTTACACGATCTCACCGGGCTGTGGAACATCGAGGACCTGCTGGGCCACCTAGCCTATCTGGCCGGGCTCGTCACACTCGCCCAGACGCTGGCGAAGCGAACCAACCTTGATGACCCGGAACGGTTCTTGCGCCGCCGCCTGGAGGCCCCTATCGCGATCGCGCTGCCGCTGCTTATCG
>Ga0210405_10004939_pt1 | contig 12345 bp, 13 predicted proteins | sample IncBWH11MmetaG_FD_155492 | JGI IMG/M metagenome (GOLD analysis project Ga0210405, IMG submission 155492) | Forest soil microbial communities from Barre Woods Harvard Forest LTER site, Petersham, Massachusetts, United States - Inc-BW-H-11-M | ecosystem: Environmental > Terrestrial > Soil >... | reverse complement strand
AAATCCGCACTAACGGGCTGCGAATTTGGCGGAATAGCTGAGCCGACGCCGCTGGTGAAGGTACCGTTACCCTTGCCTACGAGGACCGCTCCGGTGCAGTCGACAATGTCCAGGTGGCCGTCATTGTTAACGTCGGCAGTCGCGATTTCGATGCAAGGAAGGGGAATAGCATCCTTGTTGTCGCTGAAGGTCCTGTTGCGTTGGTTAATAGCCACCCTGACCGCGCCGTTAACATTTTCGGCCACGTCGAGGTAGCCATCCTCGTTGAAATCGCCAACAACAGGGTTGCCGCCCAGTTGGTGTACGACTATGCCCGAACCAAAATTGCCCCCACCCGTTCCAAAGGCAACGAAGGAGCCTCTTCTTTCGACCCCCAACAAATCGAGAAACCCATCACCGTCAAAATCTGCGATGCCGACCACTCCACCTTCTAGCCTGGAAACGGGGCCCTGGGTAAAGTTTCCTTTCCCGTCCCCAAACCAAACGGCAACCGCCCCCTGACGATAGCCCACCGCGCCGCCTGCCACCAGATCGAGCAGGTGATCGCCATTGAAATCGCCGGTAAACAGGGACTCACATTTAAAGTCGCCAGCGAATATCGTCTTAATGGGAGGCCCGAACTTAAACCGACCTTGTCCCAGATAGGCGTTAATGACACTTCCTCCCCCCTTGTTAGGGCTGCATGTGACAATGTCTGGTTTTCCATCACCGTTAAAGTCACCAACGGTAGCAATATTGCTGCCGCTGTCAAAGAAGTAAGGGTCCTGGGTAAGAGCGACAGCGGGCGCAGGTTTCCGAATTGTAAAGAGAGCGGTGTTTGAAGTTTGCGGATTGTTCCCAAGGTTTACAACGGTAACCAAAACGAAATTCGCTGTAGTCAGATCGGAAGTGTTGATGGTCGCCTGCAAGACATTGCTGGATACCACCACGGTTACTCGTTGTGAGCCGTTCCACTCTAAGACAGCTGAGGGGGCAAAATTCGCCCCGTGTACTGTGAGCGTGAACCCTTGGCTCCCGGGCAATACGGTCGGCGGCGACAGAGGTTGTGAGATGTACGGAACTGGGACGTTCTGAGCAACAGCTGCCAGAGCGAACAACAAAAGGAGAGCAAAGCCGAAGCGACGCATGGTTCCCTCCTGCGCGTGAGCAGATTCTACGTCGAACTATCAACGACGCGCAATGCGCTGCTCGCCCTACCTAGACCCTTTCGCCCGTCTGACGCCCATATCGAGCAGCGCATTGTCTTGAACTCTAAGACCTAATATCGTTGCCTTCTTGAAGTATCCGCTCGGCCTTCTCGACCGCATCGGCAATTGCGAGATTTAGTGCCGGACTATGTCTCGGGTCGAGGTTGGCAAGCGTCCAGTCAGCCAGGATCGCAGCCACAATTGCTGAAACTCGTTTGCCGCCTTCGTCCATTCGGGTGAGCATTGTGGATTACTATTCTTACGTGGAGAAACTTGGACAAATTGCATTGGGGAGCATTGTCTTGTTTGCCCTCGGGGTTGTGTTCCACTTTCTTCACAACCAAGAGGAGTGGAAAGCAATGCGCAAACTCAGACATTTTGTATCGGATGCGGGAGCGTGGGGCGTGGCTTCGGATTTTGCGTCATTCATTTTCTATGTCATAGGCATCGTACAGGCCAGCAAAAATGGGGCCGCATCGGTAACAGCCTTCGTTTTTGTAGCTGCCTCAGTGCCGCTCTTCTGGATTGGTGCATACCTCGCGTGGGATAAGGTCAAAGGTAAAGTGCAGGGGTCGGAAGATCAGATTGCCGACCTGAAGACAGCCTATGTCAAAATTCTAGGTGTCCATGTTCCGCAGGATAATCAATACACGGAAACGATTACCGGAACGCAGCACCGCATAGATGTGCACAACTCTAGTACGGCGAAATCAGCAAGGGATGTCGAAGCAAAATTGATTCGCGTTGAGCCGGGAGTATCTAGTTTGCGTCTTCCTGTACCATTGGCCCACATGCACGACCGCAGTCATCCACAACAAACCAAGTTTCAATTGAACCCAGAAGATCACAAGTACATCGACCTAATCCTTAACCGATCTGATCTGAGTGGAATGGTAATCTGCCACACCGTTACGGGAATTGCGAATCACCTTCCGAGTGGGGACTATGTATTAACCGTGCAGGTAACAGGGGAAAATATTCCTGTCGAGTGTCGCAGGTTTAGGGTCTGGGACACTGATGGAACTATGCAATGTGAAATGTTGCCAGAGACTATGCAGCCTTCGTGAGTTCCTTGTATTCGAGGTTGTCCGAGTGAATGAGTTTCAGCATCGTGTTGCGGAGGAGAGACGCTTGTTCTGGTGGTGCGTGTAAAATTCTGAAGGCACTGGGAGGATATTGTCCTTGCCCTCGAAGCAACCATCATCTGAACGCCGTCCATCAATGCCGCCAAAGAAGGCCATCGCAATACTGAACAAACTTCTTGTCGATGCTCGGATATTGCCTGGAGAGCCATGGGACTCTCCTACGCGGTCGCGGTGGAGAGACACTGCGCGTGGTGCTTTGGAACAGGCTGTGGTAAGCGATTCGCTATTGGAGAGCTTCGACCGAACACAGGGCATGGCTTTCAATGCGGATTCAACCGACGAGGAGATGCGCAAGATCATGAATGCTAACCTCGCTGAGATGACGGCGGTCTTGCAGAGTGCAATCGACCAGTTGAATTGGCAACTCGAAGATGGGGAGCCGAGCGAGAAAACAATTGGGCTACCCAGGTCAGGTGTATCAGTTTTCATATCCCACAGCAGCAAAGACGCCACTCTTGCAGAAGCCCTCATTGATTTGCTGAGGTCGGCACTTGGACTTCCCGCGAACGAAATTCGCTGTAGCAGTGTGGACGGGTACCGGCTGCCCGTAGGTGTCAACACGGAACGCAAACTGCGCGAAGAAGTGAACGCAGCAAAGGTCGTGATTGGACTCGTCACGCCGAGCAGTCTAGCTTCGTCCTACGTAATGTTTGAGCTTGGGGCGCGATGGGGTGCTAGCCTGTTCTTGGCCCCGCTGCTAGCTGGCGTGACGCCTAATGAACTGAGCGGACCCTTGGCTCTGTTGAACGTACTTTCAGCGGACAATGAATCGCAGCTTCATCAGCTTCTCGAAGACGTTTCGACGAAACTAGCAGTGCAACTGCCGAACGCGGCCTCTTACGTGCGCCACCTTTCTGCGGTAAAGCAGCTGGCGATGAGGCAGCCAGCTGCCCCTTCAGTGCCTGCATCTCAAGTAGAGAAACCAGGGCAGGCCCAGTCAAATTTAGTGCTAACAAACGTATACCTTGGGACACTCTATCTTCTGGGAGATATCTGGTCACGTACCGTGCCAGACGACATAACCGCGCCCGTGCCGAAATATCAAGCAATATGGGCAGAGATAAAGAATGCTGCTAAAGAGGGTGAAACCGTGGGACCAGCGAACAAAATTAGGGCGGAGCTCGTTATCAATTACGGCGGCAGAGACGAAGAACACACTCCCCTACCTTGGATCGACGAGTATTTCAATACGGTGAATTTACAGTTTGGCGACGTTAGGTATGTGGTGCTCGGTGTAGGCAGACGAACCGCGCACGATCTTGGCGATTGGAGAGTAGTTATAAACCATCGAGACTTCAATGATTCCTCGCCGGGGGTATCGCGCATGGATTACGAACGCGAACTCTTGCAGAGACCGCATGCGCAGTTGCGTCTTAAGCTTTCGCAAAATTCGCTTGGGCCAAGCCAGACTCGCCCAGATTCAAGTAGCATGCGGCCAGCCCGGAATAGGCGGATGCAAATTCTGGATCAAGCTCGATGGCCCGCTTGAAGAAGGGCACCGCAGCCGCATCGTTGGATTTCCCTTTCTGCAAACCCACCGTATAAGCCTTGAGCGCATCTAGTGAGGGAGTCGTGGCATCCACCAGCGAGGTGTCGTGCGCACGGACCGTGCTTAGCGACTCGCCGAGTTTGTTCCGAATTTCCGAAGCTATCTTTCCCAGTGCATCGAGCACATGATTTTTATCGCTCGCCTGTGCTTCCGTACTCGCCAGCGATTCACCGCTTACACAGTTGACCGCCTTAAGGGTTAGAAGGTACTGCGTACCAATCTGCGCAATGGAGCCGTCGAGGACCGCGGCGCTCCCCGTCCGCTGGCAGAGCTCCCTCGCAATCTCTGGCGTAAGTTTTGCTTCGGCTGGCTGACCCATTAAGCGCAGTCCTTGTTGAATGCGTTTTTCCGAAATGAGACTTAGGAAAGGTGATTGTTCCAGTTGCACAGCCAGCCCTTGCCGCAGCGCGCCATCGAAGACCGGGTCACCCGTCCTGTTTATGAAATCACCAAGGACAATGGTGTCCTTATCGGTAAGTTTCGGGGTACGGCGGAAATGGAAGTAACTGCCTGCAACTAGAGCCAAGAGCGTTATGACAGCGGACGCGACCACCTTCCACCGGATTCCACGCTGCTCGCGGACACCAACGACTGCGTTCGACACTGCGGGAAGCCTTGCTGATTCTGTGTCGCGCTTAAGTCGTTGCAAGTCGGTGCGAATGTCCGCCGAGTTCTGGTAGCGCAGTTTTCGGTCTTTTTCCAGCGCCTTCCCGATTATTTCGTCCAGCTTTGGTGGGAGCTTTTGATTAACCTGCGACGCAAAAGTGGGAGCACGGTTTAGGATTCCTTCAAGGATGACCGCAGCGGTGTTGCCGGAGAATGCCATTCTCCCCGTCGCCATTTCATACAGAACTGTGCCAAATGAGAACAAGTCCGTTCGGGAATCCAATTCCTCACCGCGTGCCTGCTCGGGCGACATATAGGCAGCCGTCCCCAACGCTGTCCCCGGACTGGTCAAGTGTTGTTCGTCTATCGAGTCCGTCTGCGTGCTTGCCGCTGCTATTTGGCTGGCTGAACTTGTTGAGGTCACGACCTTTGCCAGCCCGAAGTCAAGAATCTTGGCATGGCCGCGCTTGGTCACGAAGATGTTCGCGGGCTTGATGTCCCGGTGGACGATGCCTTCTGCATGTGCTGCGTCGAGCGCATCGGCAATCTCGATAGCGAGCGATAGAATCACTTCGGTTTCCAGCGGACGCCCGACGATGCGATGCTTCAGCGTCAGCCCATCCAGAAACTCCATGGCGATGAACGCTTTGCCGTGTTGGTCGTCAATTTCGTAGATTGTGCAGATGTTCGGATGGTTCAATGCAGAGGCAGCTTTGGCTTCCCGTTGAAAACGGCTGAGAGCGTGCGGGTCTTTGGACACTGCATCCGGCAGGAACTTGAGTGCGACAAAGCGACCGAGCCTTAAATCCTCGGCTTTGTAAACCACACCCATCCCGCCGCCACCGAGTTTTTCGACGATGCGATAGTGCGAGATGGTTTGGCCAATCACTGGCGCGAATCTTACGTCCGTGAAACAGGCAAGTCAATTGCGGCCTGCCAATTGGCACAATCCCTTCGGTCATCCACTGAGTCCAGTTCCGCTCGGGCTTCTTTCAACCGATTAAGGTCCAATTGGATCTCGAATGGCCGCCTGCGTGTTTTCTTCATTTCGTCGATGAAGTCCCGCTCGTAGGCGCGGTAGAGGTAGGCGAACCGTCTGTCCATCATGTGCTCAAGAGTGGACGGCAGATTAAGGTCGCGGTACTTGCTAAGCTCTTTGGCAAGAAGCAGGTTTGTGATTCCATCGGCACCGTCCCGTCGTTCTTTATGGAACCACCCGTTCTTATCAGGGATACTGCCGAACAGGTCGTAGAGGTGATTCACTGCATCCTTCTGCAATCCCAGATCGCCCTGGAGGTCACCTATCTTCAGCAGCCCGAAGTATCGGTTAACCGCATTCGTGGAGATCCTTGCGACCACCACGCGCGTGATAGCGGTAATTCGGTTGCATAGCAGATTGCCCTCGTGGAACAAGTCCAATATTCGCCCGACCGCTTCCATCGCGGCTTCAGACCTGTCAGTCGGCGCGAAGCTCTTCTTCAAAGACGCAATCTGGTTTTCGAGTTCAAGCCGCAGAGCATCATAGGACTCGCGTGCTGCTGCGTACTCCCATAGAATGGTTTCGGAATCCAGGTGGGCGTATCCCTTCCCAATACCATTCGCACCTGTCATGATCAACTCTGCAAAGGTCATAACAACTCTCCGATCTGTGGAGGATCTGGTTGGCGTGGATCTTTGGGCTTCTTGCCATCCGCAATAAATCGCTCGAGTTCCACCTCCTCTAGGAGCACACGCCTGCCGATCCGCACAGGAATGAGCTTTCCATCTCGTACGTAGGCCCTCACTGTCCAAGGGGAGATCCCCAGGAGTGCGGCGGCCTGCTTCACATCTTTTAGACTTGTCATTTGTTTTTTCCTTTTTCGTGGTGCATATGTTTCTCCTCACTAAACTGGGCGCTATCCCTATCCCTACCTAGTCCTATGGCTATAGCTAGGGATAGACAGGTCAGAAAATGCGATAGGCAAAGGGGGCGATATCCCTTTGCCATAGTCTGTCCATAATTAACTGGCTTACTAATCTCTATCTATATCTATGCTTAGACCTCCTTATCTATGCTTAGACCTCCTTCTCTGCTCTTAATCCCTACCCATACCCATACCCATTGCCCGTACCCATATCTAGATCTATGTCATGCAAGAGAGCTTTGCGACACAAATCCGCCTTCGTGCAAGAGGCCCCGGACTCCAAACCGAGGAAAACAAATAGCCCCGTTTCAACTATAGATGCGACCAGAGGCGAAACGTTTCGCGGATCTGAGCCTTTTGTTGACTAGCATCCATCACTCGCTATATATTTTCAATCAGATGATTTCTAACCGACGAACGCCCGAATTTGATGCTGCGGATATCGCGGAGTTGCTGGTGGGTATCACGCCAATTTACCTGCAAAATTTTGTCTCGCGCGGCCTGCACGGGCTTCGCGCATCGGTTAAACCTCGCACTCAGCGACGATTGTTTAGCCGAGCTGACGTGTTCGGAATCGGCCTGGTTTGGCTCCTTTGTGAAAGTGGGTTGCGCCGCGATCCGATTGACAAAATTCTGAGCGACATTGCCAGGACGAAAAAACCGAATGCGAACCTGGCCGCCAAAAAATTGCTTGAGTCGCAAGCGGAATACGTCGTCATCGTCCGCCAGCCGAGAGGGCCCACGAAAACGCCCGCCAAAAATCCCGTTCAAGAAACCAAGATAGTCAACCATTCGGAGTGGCGCAAAATCAGAGCGCAGAATCCGACTGGCGTCGAGATGGCGATTCCGGTGGGTCACAAATTCCGGGACATCGAAAAGCGATTGGAGCTTCTGTTCCCGTCACAAGGAGCGTAAAGAGTATGTCGATTTTCAAGCGTGGTCGCGTCTACTGGTATCATTTTGTTTTCAACGGTCAGCACGTCCAGGAGTCCACACAACAAGGAAACCCGCGTGTAGCGCGGCAAATTGAGGCAGCACACCGAACTGCGCTGGCCAAGGGTGATGCAGGTATCTTCGAGAGAGGGCCTGCGCCTACATTGCGGGATTTCATGAAGAATGAATTTATGCCATGGGCGGAAGCCACCTTTAAGGAGAAGCCTCGGAGTTTCAGTTGGTATCGTGGTGGTGTGCGAAGGTTGACCGAATTTGAGCCGATTTCTAAACTTCGATTGGACCAAATCGCAGGCGAGAAAATTTCGGCTTACGTTACTCGGCGGCAACGTGATGGGTTGAATGTGACCTCGATTAACCGAGAGCTCCAAATCCTTCGCCGCGTTATGAAGTTGGCAGAGGAGTGGGGCAGAGTCGAGCGGGGAATCAAGATCAAGATGCTTCCGGGGGAACCTCGAAGAGAACGAGTGCTGACGCGTGAGGAAGAAAAGCGATATTTGGAAGCCGCAAAAGAGCCATTACGCTCCATTGCAATGGTTCTCGTCGATAGCGGCGTGCGACCGGAAGAAAGTTTCCGCCTGCGATGGGAAAACATCAATTGGGCGGGTGGCACATCCGGTGCGATGTTAATTCCTCACGGCAAAACACCTTCTGCAAGACGCCTGCTCCCGTTAACTCCTCGTGTTCGGTTTGTTCTCGAATCCATTTGGAACAAGTCAGGAAAGTTGAGAGAGGGCTACGTCTTTTCGGCTCCGACCAAGAGTGGCCACGTCGAGCCCTCCACAATTCGCTTGCAACATCGTAGAGCTATCAAATTTGCCGAGCTAAGGCCATTCGTTCTTTACACACTTCGCAACACGTTCCTGACGAGGTTAGGTGAAAGCGGCTGTGACGCGTGGACTCTAGCCCGTATCGCCGGGCACAGCACAATCGGCATCAGCGCTCGTTACGTCCACCCGTCGGATGAAGCTGTACTCTCAGCCATGTCTCGCGTCCAAATATCACGACCAGCCGAGGAGAAAGAGGCAAGACAGATCCCTTCCTAGTCTGACGGCCTGTAGCGGATTCTGTAGCGAGTACCTGCCTAATAAGCAGTGGTACCGAGTTATTCTTCGAACACCTATCTCGCTGATTCCAACTCACTACATCTCGGTGCAACACGCGCCAGAATGGCTGTTAACCGGAGGGTTGTAGGTTCGAGTCCTACCTGAGGAGCCAATTTTTGAAGAAGTTAGGGGGCACTCGATAGCGGGTGCCCCTTGTTACTGTCCGTGTTTTGTCCGCTTTTACTGGACCCTTCCAGATTGTTGCGGCATGACCGTGATCTTTTCGGCTTGTGCGGCTTGCTGCTGCCGATAAGCCTCCGTTGCCCGCAGTGCTTCTCGTTGGTCTCGCTCGTTGCAGATGTCGTATCTCTGGAACATGGACCGCGTCTTGTGGCCCGAGATACTCATGGCGACGGTTTCAGGCACTCCAGCGCGCACCATGTCGCGGACGGCGCTGCGCCGAAAGTCATGGAAGAGTCGGCCTGAATACTTCAACGCATCTGTGTTGCACTTCTGGCACTTGTGACCGTTTACAGGCTGCCCGCAGGCCCGGCACGTGCACTTGCCCAAGCCAGCGACAACGCAGGCCGTCGACCAAGCCTTGCGGAAATCCGCGATGGCCGCGCCGTTATGGTGAAAGATAAACGCTGCCAACAGGACACCGTCGCTAGTTTTGACTTGGCGAGCAGCACGACGGCGCTCGATCACTCTCTCCAGTTCGCCATCAAGCGGAATGGAACGCGCCTTTCCGTTTTTGGCGTTCTCTGCCCGTAGCCGTATAACGTCGCCATCAAGATCTTCCCAACGCAGTGAAGCAATCTCGCCCTTTCGCATCCCCGTGTAGTAGGCGAAGCGGGCAAAATCCTTCAGATACTCCGGCAGGTTATCCACTATCGCCCGAAACTCGGGTTCGCTGAAAAACCCTTGGCGCACGTTGCCCGCTTCCGAGAGATGACGAATGTTCGGAGCGTTCGATAGATGCTTGCGCTCGATTGCCAGCGTATAAGCCTGTCCCAGCACTTGCGTGATCCGATTGATGGACGCGGGCGCGGACCCCTCCGCTAATCGGTGTTCGATATAGCCATCCACTTGTTCCGCCGTCAGGCTACACGCTCGCTGCAATCCGAAATCGAGGCGGACGCGCTTAAAATTACTGCGGGCCTGCATGCTGTCCTTACCACGCAACTTGTAGTCTGCTTCGAGGGCGTCAAGCAGTGCCGAAATCTTAACGCGCTCCTTCTGGGGACCGACGAAAGAGCGCGCTCCAATCTGATCGGCGCCCACTTCCCGGAGGCGGCGCTTCAAAAACATCGCGGCCTTCTTTGGATCCGCTGTGCCAGTGGATTCGCGGTACTCTTTGCCTCTCAAGTAGTAGGCGGCCCATAGGCTTGCTGTGCCTTTGCGAGCGACAATTCTTCCGTTTCCCCTCATGATCGGACTCCTTTAATGACGTAGCAGTGGAGACCACGGACTACGATGTCCTGCACCGAGACCTCTTCCCTGACGGCGCAGATCTTGGCAGCTTTCCACAGTGTCTCCGGAACCCGGATGGTGGTCTTAACCATTTTCTGGCCTTTCTTCTCCGCTGTCTTGGTTGTCTGCGATTTCCTCATGCTGTTCCTCCCGTCGCAGATGGCGACTACACAATACTGCCCAAGTACCGTATTGCTGTCAATGTTTCTTGCGCAGGTATTCCCCGATGCCGACGCTAGAGAAAAGCAGTTTGCTTCCGATGCGGCGCGTAAACGGGAATTTTGCATGGTTTTTATAGAGGTATGCGGTACCGATCCTTAACCGTTGGCTAGCTTCTTTGACATCGAGCAATTCGTCGGGAGCGGCAGGAACTGGAGCGGGTGAGGCGAGTCGTGCCATCGCCGTAACGCGGACTTGCTCCAACTCCCCGAGCAATCCCGGCAAATCTTCCGAGGGCAGCGCGCGGAATAAAGCCAGGACGGATTGTAGTTCGGTTCGCATTATGTGTTACTAGTAAATTCAGTTATCGTCATTCGCTGGTTTTCTTATAATCCCAGTTGCGGTCATCGTGTGGATTCGGGTGGCATACGTTGCAAACAGGTTCTGGATAGTACGGCCGGCGCCACCAAGTCGTTTTTGTTCCGTGAACCGGACAAATATTGCTCTTTCTTTCCACACATATCCCTTCTCCGCATTTGATCTTCTTTATAAGTAGATATATATATAAGTAGAAATCTCAAAAACCTACTTAACTAAAAACCTACTTATCGAGACTCGAATGCAAGCGTTCCCAGCGCTTCACACGCTGAATCAACGTGCCATCGGCTACTATTACGTCCGCTCCGCTTCGAACGCAAAAGGATTTATTCTCGTTTTTGGTCGTGTGAAAGCAGCCCGTAAGGACCGACCACATCGCATGCTTTATATCGACCGGGGCGTCATGTAAACATCGCGCAACTTGCGCGAGTGCAGATCCAAAAGCGGCCAAGGGCCGAGCACTGCACCGGATCCCGGGAAAACTACCTTTCGGTAGAACGAGATTGTCCTCTGATGACTGGATAGTTGATTTACTAGCGTCAACCGTGCTATGTTGACGGTGAAGATAACTAGTTGTGTGGCTTACGTCGTCTTGAGAACCGGCGTAGGCCACTTCTTTTAGCGAGGAGTCTCCGATGGTGGTAAGGGCCACCCGCCCATAAGTAGATCGTGATTCACTAGAGAGAGTCATCCCTAAAACGAATTCATTTACACCGTGATTCATCGAGGCTTCTGAGCCTCCTTCTCCTTTGCTGCGATCCAGTCTGCAATCTTTTGGCGGTTGTAAAATATGCGACCACCTATGCTGATCCGCGGTGGCCCTATCCCGAATTGTTCCCAGCGGTCGATGGTCCGGTCGCTGACCTCCATCAAGGCAGCAAGTTCGAACTTTGTTATGTAATTGGAGAATAGAGAGAGTAGAGAATCACTGACTGCTTGAGATTCTTCGGCGGGGCGATACTTGATTTCTTGACCCATAATGTACACACACAAAAACCCTAAAACTCTACTTCCTTGTGTGTCCCATTAAACGGGTCACTCTGTGTTACGTGTTACTTCCCGCATTGTCTGCCCCTATCAAGAGGACCGTCAATCTCTAAATATGGTGCGATTGTGGAAATCTTGGATCCCTCTGGACAAGGGAGGGATTCGCGGGGACTCGAGGACTTCTATAGAGTGTCGTGCTAAGTGTCGTGATAAGTCGCGGCTTACTCTCTATCTCTTACTCTAGCCATCTTCTACAGGCTTTCTCTTTAGATGCCTAGCAGTCCGTGGTGGAAGTAGTTTTGTCACTGCGCCGCGAACCGAACAAGAAGGGTGACGCGCACGACCGGGGAGGGTCTGAAGATTGGCGCGATGGGCTTGGCTGTGCAGCCCGCAACAGAATCGCGATCCAGAACTGCAACCCCAGCAGCAGGGCGTCGGCCGAGAATCCCTGCCAGCCGCGCGGCGTACCTTTTCCAGACCACTGCCGCATCACCAGCGACAGATTGAATCCCCCCAGGTGAATCAGCACGCGTTTATAAACATTTTCTTGTCCGCGCAAGTGCACACGCCGCATGCCTCCCGTTTCATAGGCGTGGGCGAAACTGCGTTCCAGAAACTCTCCGCGACGGCGTAGCAGCTGTTTCCCGTGCTCGCCGTGAATGCGCCGCCGGTTGCTGTACACCGCCTGCTGCGCTTCCGGCTTATCCTTCTAACGACGCCGTCCGCGGTCCGGTTCCGAGATGTAAGGTCGAACTTCCGCTTCCGCCAGCGCCTGCAGCGTATCGTTGCTGTGATATCCCTTGTCGGTCACGGCTTCGATCGGACCTTCCGGATGCACTCGTTCCCCGACTTCTTCGTTGTTCGTGGTGCACGCAACTTCGGCGATGTGCTCGCCCGCCTGCGGCAAGGTCTGCAGAATCGTCTCCGTATCGCCCGCCGCGCCACCGGTCACCGTCACCG
>Ga0210405_10004938_pt1 | contig 12347 bp, 9 predicted proteins | sample IncBWH11MmetaG_FD_155492 | JGI IMG/M metagenome (GOLD analysis project Ga0210405, IMG submission 155492) | Forest soil microbial communities from Barre Woods Harvard Forest LTER site, Petersham, Massachusetts, United States - Inc-BW-H-11-M | ecosystem: Environmental > Terrestrial > Soil >... | reverse complement strand
CGAACCCACCGGATTGATTTCTATCGAAGCGATTGATGCGCCATTTCGCCCCAAAGCTCCAGCACCCGTAGGAGGCCCGAAATAAATATGGCTGACGAGAAGAAAATCACCTCGCCGCTTCCCACCGATGAACATACGCGCCGGGATTTTTTCTTGAAGTTGGGACTAGGCTCGCTCGGCATCGCCGCGGCCGGCACCACTGTCTTCGCCTACCAGTTTCTCTCTCCCAACGTGCTCTTCGAGCCATCTCCGATCGTGAATGCCGGAAAACCCGAAAGCTATCCCCTCGACTCAGTCACGCTCGATGTCAACAACGGCATTTACCTGATTCACGCGAAAGAAGGATTTTTTTCCCTTAGCGCAGTCTGCACACATCTTGGCTGTCTCACCGCGTGGAAACCTGAACTCGGCATCATCGCCTGCCCCTGTCACGGCAGCAAATTCAAACGCGAAGGCGAAAAAATCGAAGGCCCTGCGCCCAAACCGCTTCCCTGGCTTAAGACCTGGGTTAGCGATGAAGGCGATCTAATGGTCGATCGCTCCGCCAACGTTCGTCCCATGGAGTTCGTGAGGGTTTGAGCATGGAAAAGACGTTCTCAACTTACTTCGACGACCTGCGCGCAACCAGAGTCTGGCGCTCGGTCTTCCGCAGCGGCACCGGATCGAGCACCCTGCACCGTTCGCTGGCCATCCAGCAGAATGTGTTTCTGCACTTGTTCTCGACCAAAGTTCGCCGCCGCATGCTGAGCTTCAGCACCACTTGGTATCTCGGCACTCTAACCCTGGGCACATTTCTGATTCTGGTCAGCACAGGAATCTTCCTGATGCTCTACTACCATCCTTCAGTCCCCCAAGCTTACGCCGATACCAAAGACCTGCAGTTCGTAGTCTCTTCCGGATTATTTCTTCGCAATCTTCATCGCTGGTCCGCGCATGCGATGGTGTTTCTCGTCTTCGCGCACATGTTCAAAGTGTTTTACCGCGGAGCTTACCGTGCTCCGCGAGAGTTCAATTGGGTGATCGGTGTCGTCCTGCTGGTGATCACTCTGCTCCTCAGTTACACCGGATATCTACTCCCCTGGGATCAGCTCGCTTACTGGGCCATCACCATCGGATCGAACCTCGCTTCTGCGGTTCCGGTCTTCGGAACTAAGGTCCACTTCCTCATGCTGGGTGGGAATCAGGTAAACGCCAATGCACTGCTTCGCTTTTATGTTCTGCACTGCATGATTCTGCCGCTGGTTGCCATCATGTTCATCGCGATTCACTTCTGGCGCATCCGCAAAGATGGCGGACTCTATGCCCATCACAGCGAACCCAGGACGCTCGCCGCTACAGCAACCAAGGGGGCGCAATGAGCGATCAGAAAGACTTCGTCGCCGGACTCGACTCCAACGCGCGCAAGTCTCCCAAGCGCATCGTCTTCGTGACCCGCCGCACTACGCCGCAAGTCAAAGTCACCGACGAAGACCAACTGCAAACCTATCCGGAAGTTTTGTTCCGCGCCGCCGTGGCGATCGAAACTCTTGCCATCGCCCTCGTGGTCATGGCGCTCGCATTCAATGCTCCGCTCGAAGGCCTCGCCGATCCCTCGCATACTCCGAATCCGGCGAAAGCTCCCTGGTACTTCCTCGGATTGCAGGAGATGCTTCACTACTTTCCTCCCGTCGTCGCCGGAGTTCTGGTTCCAACCCTAGTCATCATCGCGTTAGTCGTCATCCCCTACTTCAATATCAACATCGAAGCGGAAGGCCTCTTCCTGAAGGATCGCCAGAAGCGGCTGCGAATCTTCTACGTCGTCGCCACTCTGTTCTGTTTCTTTCTGCTCTTTTTCGATGTGATCGTCGCTCTGGTTCCGACCCTGATCGTAGGGGCCTTCATGATCTTCGCATCGCAAAGTTCGCCGCAGTCAGCCTCGCCGCTTCGTCGATACCTCGCGGCGAGGCCGCTCTCCTACTGGATCATGACCTGGTTCCTATTCGAACTGGTCGTCCTCACCACCGTCGGCACCTTCTTCCGCGGCCCAGGCTGGTCCTGGGTGCTGCCCTGGAGGAGCTAAGTGCAATCATCCGGTAACAATTCTCTTTGGAAAACGCTCTTCGGCGACCCGATCCGTGCCTTCGGCGTTGTCAGCGTCCTGCTACTGATCTCGCTCGCCATCGCTCCGGCAAAAAATTATTTCAGCGAATGGCGCCATTACCAACACCAATATCTGAAGCTGATTCGCGGACGTGGCGACGCTGTCACTCTCCAGCGCCATTTCGATGGCGGCATCCATCAGATCTGGCTTCCCGAAATCAATGCCGTGGACCGCTGCACCACCTGTCATGTCGGCCTGAAAGAAGCAAGTCTCTCCGACGTCAGCACGCAGCCTTTCCGTCGCCATCCCACGATTCCTCACACCTCTGAGCAATTCGGATGTGTCATGTGCCATCGCGGACAAGGCGCCGCCACCACCGTCGAAGAAGCTCACCGCAGTACGCTCGCGTGGGAGCAACCGATTCTTCCCGCACGCTATGTCGAATCTTCCTGCGGACAATGTCATCACACCGCGCTGACCGGAACTCCCCAGTTAAACGCTGGACGCGAACTTCTCGCGCGCGCCGGATGCGTCCGCTGCCACACCATCAAGGCACAGGACGGCAGCACCATGAAAGCGACGGACGATCCTCCTTCTCTCTCGCACATCGCCGATAAAACTACGCGCGAATGGATCTACGCCTGGCTCAAAGATCCGCAAGCCTATGCCGTCACCGCCGGCATGCCGAACTTCAAGCTGACCGATAACGACGCGCGCGATATCTCAGCCTTCCTGATCTCGAATAGCACGCCGCTCCCAGGCGACACGGTGACCGTAGCCGCCGCCGGCAAGGCTCCTGATCCGACCGCCGGCGCCAGCCTCTACGGAGAATCTTTCTGCGCCTCGTGCCATGCCGTACAAAACGCTGCCGGAAACGTGGTTGGTGGCAACGTTGGTCCCGAACTCACTCGCGTCGGCAGCAAAGTTAGGCCGGAATGGTTACAAGCCTGGCTGAAAAATCCGCGCATTTATGACCCCGAGACAGCCATGCCGCACTACCGTCTCAGCGATGAGCAGGTGACCATGCTCAATGGATTCCTGAAGGCCAAGGCCGACGCCGATCTGCTCGCGAACGTTCATCTCGATGCCGCCACGCCTGACCAGATTGCTCATGGCAAACTTCTTGTCACCGAATACGGATGCGCCTCGTGCCACGAAATCAGCGGCATCAAGAAGCCCGAGAACTTCGCTCCTGAACTCACTCGCGTCGGAAGCAAGCCGGTCACGCAGCTTGTCTTCTTGCCGGGCATGCAACATACGCTGCCAGATTATCTTTCGAACAAGATTCGCCAGCCACGCGCTTTCGGATCTGCGTTGAAGATGCCGCAATACAACTTCACGCCCGCCCAGATTGACTCGCTGACGACCGCGCTGCTCTCGCTGACTGACCGATCGCAAACCTTGCCGATGTCGCTCGCGATCGCCGCGCCTGCGGCGTCGCACTATCAACCCGCGGGTAAAGCCGGACAACTCATTAACGACCTGGGTTGCTTCAGTTGCCACGCCATCAACGGCCGTGGCGGCGATATGGCCCCCGACCTCACGTGGGAAGGCAGTTCGGTGCAGCGCCAGTGGCTCACCGAGTTCCTGAAGAATCCCAACACCCTGCGCCCTGCGCTGATCCGTCGCATGCCGAAGTTCAATCTCTCCGACAGCGAGATCAACGAACTCACCGACTACATCATGACCGTCTACCAGACCCCGGCCTTCGATCGCGACTCCATGCCGCAGGCTGGATACCCCGCCGCGCAGGTAGAACAAGGCAAGCAGCTTTTCTATTCGAAATACGCATGCCAGGCCTGCCACATCATTGACACGAAAACCGACAAGGGATACGTCGGCCCCACTCTGACACAAGTCGGCTCCCGTCTAACAGCGGCATGGATGTATCACTGGCTTAAGAATCCGCAGGCGCTTCGCCCCGGAACCGTGGAACCCAACCGCAACATGAGCGATGAAGATGCGCAGGCGTTGACCGCATACATGACTACGCTGAAGGGCGGGAAGCCAACCACCAAAGCATCCGTGCACGCAATGCCAGCAACTCTGGAGGCAAAAAAATGAAAAAGCGCGAAATCATCTTCGGCGCGGCTGCCTTCGTAGTGTTGCTTTCCGGTTGTGCACGCAAGTCCGCACCCGCGTCTGGCCCTGCCGCTGCGGCCTTCGGCGCGGCGATCGTAGAATCGAGCGGAGGCAAGCAGATCGGAGCCACCGGCGCGACCCTCGGCCAACCAGTTGTCGTTCAGGTCAACGACGATCAGGGAACTGCAGTCACGGGTGCGCACGTCGAATTTAGTGGACCTGAAGGCGTCACATTCGATCCAGCCGCAGGCGTCACCGATTCCAGCGGACAACTCACCACCAACGTGTCTCTCGGCCCCATGGCGGGACGCTACCAAATTACCGCCTCCACCTTCACCAAAGCACAAAAGAAAGTGGACCTCAAGCTCGATGAGATCGCCCTGGGATACCAGCAGGAAGTCGGCTATCAGCTCGACGACAAGTACTGCTCGCGCTGCCACAATCCGGAATCGACGCCAGAGAAAGTCTCGAACTACGACAATCTCGAAGTAAAACCTCACCCCTTCACCGAGGGAGACACGCTCAACAAAATGACCGATGCCGACTTGCTCGCCATCATCAGCCACGGCGGACCGGCGTTGAACAAATCCGCGGCTATGCCTCCCTATGGCTACACGCTCAGCAAGTCCGAGATTCAGGCCCTGATTTCCTACATCCGAATCGTATCCGATCCGCCTTTTCAGGCTTCAGGAATGGTCTATGCGCAAAAATAATTCTTGCCTCGTCATCGTCGTTTTGTTCTTCGCCGCCATCACCACCGCTCAAGTCATGAAGCCGGCAGAGATCAAGGATCCCGAACTGCGTGTATTGCAGCAGCAATACATGGATGATCTCAAAACCGCGGGCCAAAACATTCTGGCCGTTCAGTTCGATTATCCCTTCTACCTGAGCCGGAAACTCGACCTTGACGAGACCGTCCAGAAAACTGTGAACCAGAGTTCACTGCGCTTTGATCGCTACAACGGCAAAACCGTGATCGCTGCGACCGGAAACTATTTCGCCGCCTATTCCGCCGACAAGATGAACAAAGATCAGCGCGCGAGAGAGACCTTCCTCAAGGTTGTGCTCCCGATCCTGAAAGCCGAGGTTCCGCCGTTCCAGGGCAACGCCAAGGTGCAAGGTTATGCCATCGAAGTGTCCCATCACATAGTTGGGAAGGTGATGGGCGTCGCAGTCGAGCGCCCGGAAAACATCATGGTCTACTTGCCGCAGGGCGCGGCCATCCGCCTGCTCGGCGCCAAAGACGACACCACGAAGCAAGCGGCTCTTTTGCAAGGTCAGATGTTCTTGAATGCTGAGCCCGTCACCATTTGGCTGAATGGCGAAGGACCACAACTGGCCGCCAACGTTCCGCCCGCCGATCTTCCCAATGCGTCACAAGTGAGCTCCGCATCGATCGAAGTCGTGGACCCTGCTAAAGACGAAGCTCTGCAGGCTAGCCTCGCCGCGCCCACTCTCATTGCTGCCAAACCCAAGGCTCCGCCCGCGCCAACGCCGGCTCCTCGTGATACGTCAGGTCCGGCCCTCGCGACTCTGCAAGGCGCAAATCAAGAGGTCATCTCTCAGATCGTAAAAGAACTCGACTCCCAGGCGCACTTCGTCACTTATGCCGCGCCCAGCTTCATCGCATTCCGCCAAGGCATCTATCTTGAACTTTCCATGAACACCAACCTGCCCGAGTCCGCCGGGGGCTCCCGCTACAAAATCGCTGCCATGGCATTCGACGATCACATCGCGCACCTGATCCGGCCGGTACTTTCGCACTTCAAAGACGACCAGCAATTTGATGGCATCGGCTTCAGCACTACGGTTCACATTCCCGGAAAAACCGCAGCCGCGAGCACCTCGCAAGCGGTCGAGTTCTTCTTCCCTCTCGCCTCGCTGCATTGCTACGAAAAGTATGACTGCACAGGACAGCAACTGATTGAAGCGGGAACCGTGCTGATTAACGGCGAGCGCATCGGGCTGGATCTGCAAATCGCTGAGGCTACTATGGGACGCTAGGTGGTGAAGAAACCGGAGCGCGAACGCCTCGCCACGCTCCGGGCACCGCAGCCAGGAGACCAGTCGCGGTGAAGGCGGTGAGATAAGAATCGGCGTGGCCCGTCCCCCTCTCCAAGGGAACGGACCACGCCGCTCGCGGAACGTGGGTTCTACTTGCCTGTTCCGTTGAGTTGTACGGTTTGTGTGCCCACTGCGTCGGCGATGCTCAACGTCGCCGTGCGCGCACCAGTGACCGTCGGATCGAAGGTGACCGTGATCGTGCAAGTCCCTCCTGCTTTGCGGCCCGTACTGCAGTTGTTCGTCTCCGTAAAGTCGCCCGGGTCCGTCCCGCCCAGCGTGATGCTGGTAATGGTGAGCGTCTTTTTCTGGTTATTGGTCAGCAGAACAGTCAGAGGCTTCTTGGTCGCGACTGTGACCGTTCCGTAGTTAAGCGTCAGCGGAGAAATGCTTACCGGCTGCGAGCTGTTGAACATGACGGTGATGAAGCTGGGCTGGAACAGGGTCGAGTTGAGCAGCGCAACATCGGGTTGGCCATCTCCGTTGAAGTCGCCGGAGACCGCGCTTACCGCCGATTCACCCGCATAGTAAAACGGCGACGTGATGAAGGTGCCGTCGCCTTTACCTTGCAGAATCACCGGGCCGATTACAGGATCAGGACCCGCAGCGAATGGGATCACCGCGTCGAGGTTTCCATCCCCATTGAGATCGGCCACAAGTGGAACTCGTGGACCCTGGTTTGCCAGGCAGTTCAGCGAGCCTCCCGTAAACGTGCCATTGCCATTCCCTTTCAGGAAAGCGTAGCCAGAGGACGAGTTGGAGCAGCCGTTGACCGCGGTCGCTACGAACAAGTCCTGTTTGCCATCTTTATCGATGTCCCCCGCGGCCAGCGAAATCGGATAGTAGGGCAGCGACGTCGAGACCACACTGCCAAACGTGCCGTCGCCGTTACCCGGCAGCACGTAGATGTCGGGTTGATTTGCGCCGGTTGCCGCCGCGATGTCCATCTTGCCGTCACCATTAAAGTCTGCAAAGGCAAGATACAAACCGAGCGGGTTGAGCGCGGAGATGCTGGTGATAAGCGTTCCAGGCTTGTAGGTGCCGTTGCCTTTATTCAGCAGCACGCTAATGGTGCCGTTGGCGTTTTCGGTGACGATGTCGAGTTTGCCATCGCCGTTCAGATCCACCAGGTAGACGATCCCTTCCTGCACTGTCGAGCCAGTGGCGTAATACGAGGCGGCCTTAAACTTTCCTGTGCCCAAGCCGAGCATCACCGCGACGGTGTTGTTCTGGCAGCCAGCGAAAGTTGCGTCTTGCAAAGTGGCAACCAGGTCGGCTTTGCCATCGCCATTCACATCGCCCGCGGCCACCCACTCCACCAAATTGTTCAAGCACGTGCTGGCGGTGACCAGCGACGCTGCTCCCAATACGCCGTGAGAACTGCCCAGGTTGATAGCGAGCATCCCATTGGCACCACCGGCGAGCGACTGGGCTGTGTCAGGGAATCCGTCGCCGTTGAAATCGGCGGTCGCAATGTTAGCGGCGTACAGGATCGGGTTGTACGCATAAATCTGGTTGGTCTGGAACGATCCATCGCCACGGCCTAGCGATACGGTGTTGTTGTCGAATCCGGCAGTATCGAGCAAGTCGAGAACACCGTCTTTGTTGAAATCGACGACAGCGATGAGGTAATTTCCGCCGAAAGTGGCGGCTTGCAGCGGATACGCCGGTCCGTTACTGAACAGGCCGGTGCCTTTGCCCAGGTAAGTAAATACATTTCCGGAACCGTCGGGCACGACGATATCGAGTTTCTTGTCGCCATTGATGTCGGCAAGCACGATATTGTTGGTCGGGCCGGTCGCCACGGTCCCAACCGTGCCGTTCACTTTGAAGGTGCCGCTGCCCTGATTCAGATAGACGATGGCACTGACACTGGCGCCGGAGACGACGACGTCTGGTAATTTGTCGCCGTTCACGTCACCGATGGCCACGCTATTGGAGGCAAAAACTCCTGAGAGCCCGACGGGGTAGTAGGTCCCCGTTCCAAACGTGCCATTGCCGTTATTCAGCAGAATGCTGATCCCGCCGCCCGTTGTATTGTTTGATGCGAAAGCGACATCAAGCTTGCCATCGCCATTCAAGTCACCCACCGCCACTCCGCCGCAATTGAGGGTGCAAACTGTGGTGTTAGCCACCGGGGTCTGGAAAGTGCCATCTCCGTTGCCCAGGTAAATGAAAACGCCGTTATCGGGGGTCATGGCTACCAGGTCGAGTTTGCTATCGGCGTTCACATCGGCGGCCACGATGCTGTTCGGGCCGGGATTGAAGGTGCTGCTGTTGGGCGCGCTGAATACGCCGCCAGCAGTAAAGCTTCCGGTGCCCGTGCCCAGGTAAATGTGCACCTCGGTCAAAGCGGTGATTTCACTGACCGTCCAGATGGCAAGATCGAGAACCTTGTCCCCGTTAAAGTCGCCTGCGGTAACGGCGTAGTAGAAGATGTTGCCAGTGGCGATATTCTGAGTGATCGGCAGCTGGAACGTGCCGTCCCCTTTCCCCAGCATCACATTGATATTCGACCCGTAGTCGATGTTCACGACATCCAATTTGCCGTCGCCGTTGAAGTCCCCGGTGACGACGGAAACGGTTGAGGGGCAGCAAGGGCCGGTCGCGAAGGTTGTTGGAGTTGGAAAAGCGAGGGGGAAGGTTTGCGCCTGCGCCGGAACCAGCAACCCGGCGAACATCACCACAGCGACTAGCATAAGGATCGCCAGGCTGTTCGTGCCCAGGCAATTCCCTTGTGAGCGATTCGATTGCATTTTTCGTCTCCTGAGAGTGGACTACTTTTTTGTCTTGATTTGAGGGAGTGGTATTCCACATCCGCCGGCGACTTTGGCTTGAGAAGGCACTTTGGTCAATGGACGGGAGATAGCCGGTGGCTGGTGCCTGTCTGACTTAATAACGATTTTATTTTTATGGAGTTACGCGAATCTATTGTCTGAAAAAGATGGCTCGCCGTATGGCTCTGACGGAAGCAGTTTCGTTCGATTCCGCCAGATGGTAGACTTGCTGCCTCCCCCTGCGTCTATTCTTTATGGGTTCTGCGCAGGCTCCTCCGGCTCTCATCAGGTTCGGTGTGTTTGAAGCTGACCTTCGCGCTGGCGAACTCCGCCGGAGCGGCGTCAAGGTTCGTCTGCAAGATCTCCCATTCCGCGCGCTCGCTCTTTTGCTGAGCCGCCCCGGCGAAGTCATCACCCGCGAAGAGTTTCGTCAGGCTCTCTGGCCCGCTGACGTCTTTGTGGATTTCGAGCAAGGCATCAGCACCGCCGTCATGCGCCTGCGCGATGCCCTGCGAGACTCGGCCGAGAATCCCATCTTTATTCAAACCATCGAGCGGCGCGGCTATCGCTGGATTGGCCCCATCCTTAGTCAATCCGTTGAACCCGCCGTTCAGGATCCAACCCCGCCGCTGGCGGCCGCCGAGAAACGAGACCTTCCGGCGGGAAATGGGAATAGATCGGTCGCATTCGCGCCGAAGCCTAGTCCACGACTTCGTGTTTGGGTCGCGATGGCAATGGTTCCAATATTGTGTCTGGCAGGATTTTTCCTTTGGCGTTGGCGAGGGCACCTGACTCCAATTTCATCGATTGCGGTTCTCCCCTTCGACAATCTCAGCGCTCCGGCTTTCGATGACGCCTTCAGCGACGGCCTGACCGACGAAATTGCTGCTTCCATGTCTCATCTGGACGGTGTCCGCGTGGCCGGGCGCCGCTCTGCATATGTTTTCAAGGGCAAACACGATGACCTTCGCGACGTCGGCTCGCGCCTCAATGTCGAAGCCGTGGTGGAAGGCAGTGTGCAACGCGCCGCTGATCGCACTCACGTCACCGTCGAACTGAACCGCACTCGCGACGGATTTACGATCTGGAGCCAGACCTTCGACGGCACCACCAACGACTGGATGCAGATCGAATCGCAGATCGCCGGTTCGATTGCACGAGCTCTGGCACGCAAAATTTCCCCCCGGAATGCCCCGGCGGCCATCGATCCCGAAGCCCACGCTTTGTATCTTGAGGCGCGTTATCTCTGGAACCAGCGGAACTTTCCCTCCGAACTCAAGAGTGTCGATCTAATGCAGCAGGCCATTGCGCGTGATCCCAACTACGCGCTGGCATGGGCCGGCTTGGCTGATTCTCTGATAGCCATCGGCGATGTAGAAGATGTGGATCCCGCCTCCTACCTTCCTCGCGCCCGTGACGCCGCCATGAAGGCAATTCAACTCGATCCATCCCTCGCCGAGCCCCACGCAGCGCTGGGAATGGTTGCCTGCCATTACGGAGTACAAGAAGGCGTTCGAGTTGAATCCCAACTACGCCAGCGCCCACCAGTACTATGCACTAGGCCTGATGGCTCACGGCCGCTTTGCTGAAGCCGAAAAGCAACTCGACATCGCCCGCCGTCTCGATCCCCTTGCGCTTATCGTGGACGTCGATCTCGCCCTGCTACGAAAGTTCCAGCGCGATTTTGACGGCGTGATTGCCGTTTCGAAAAGCATCCTGGATCGTGACCCCAACTATCATCTTGGGTACAGCATGCTCACGACTGGCTATTATTGCGAGCGCCGCTGGGATGACTGGCGGGCGGCTGACGCGAAATATCCCCAGGGAGAGTTCCTGCGCTCCCTGGCGAACGGGAACCCCGACGAAATCGATCGTGTCTTTCGCAAGGTTCTGGAAGAAACCAAGGCTGGCGCTCATCGCCCCTATGACGTCGCATCGTTCGCGAATCTGAAGGGAGACCGCGCCACCACGCTCGAGTGGTTGGAAAAGTCATACCAGCATCACGATTACTGGATGCTGTTCATCAACGTCGATCCACAGTACGACTGGATCCGCTCCGAACCCCGCTTCCAATCCATCATTCACCGTCTCGGCGTAGGCTAAAACGTTATTACCCGACGGCCCTGATCGGCTCAACGACCGCGATGCGCTTCTCCTCAGATTTCGCTAGTGGGATCCTGAACGAGATTTCTGTTCCCTGTGCACCCGACTCGATGTCCATCTGGCCATCAAACTGGCGAATTCGTTCGCGCATTCCCCGGATGCCGACGCCAGCCCCACCCGATCGCACTTCCGCAAGCTCTTCCGCCGACATCCCTTTGCCCTCATCTTGTACGCTGAGAAAAACGCTCTTCTCGTCCCGCGAAAGGTCGATGGCGGCGCTACGACTACCACTATGCCGATGGATATTCGTCAAGCATTCCTGCACCAGGCGAAACATGACCAGTTCCATGTCGCTGGGAAGTCTCCCAAAATCATCCGCAATACTCAAACGGATATCCATGTCGCTGCGCTCCATCAGACCATCCGTATACCAGCGAAGCGCCCCCGACAATCCGATTTCGTCCAATAGAGGGGGGTGCAACAAGTAAGACATGGTGCGGATCTCCTGGCTCAGTTGCTGAACCAGTCGCTCGCTATCTTCGGCGTCTTTAGCAAGGTAAGACGCCCCTTGTCGCGCCTCTTGTGCCACACGGGCGAGATTCATGCCGAGTTGCGTAAGAATCTGACCGGCGCTGTCGTGGAGTTCACGGGCAATTCTTCTCCGCTCCTCATCCTGTGCTTTCAACAGACGGCGCGACAAAATTCGAAGCTGTTCCGATTGCCGCAGAACTTCGTTATTGCGTTGCTCCAACTCACTGGTTCGGGCGCGCACTTCCACATCCAGGGTTTCTGCCAGGACTCGGTAGTTCTCTTCGGCACGTTTGAGATCTGTGATGTCCACTCCGGTCGGGTGAAGGAAGAGAATCTCCTCCTTCTCATCGCGGATAGGGTGAATCGCAAAATCGACCAGCCGCTCGGTGTCGTCCGCCCAATGGTAGATCAAGGTCTCGCGGTAGGGCGTGCCCGCCGCAGCTTGTAAGGTTGCCGCTCGAATCTTGTCCTGCGTTTCCTTTGAGTGTCGCCACCAGCCAGTTTCCCAGAAGGGACGTCCCAGAACCTCTTCAGCACGGTATCCGCAGGCGTTCAGGCTAAGCTGATTCGCGTCCATCACTGTGCCGTCAAGTGCAACGATGCCGGCGAAAACCGGAGTCTGCTCGAATACAGCTCGGAATTTCGCGGTGGCAGCGATCGCCTGCTCCTTCATCTGCCGCTCTCGTTCCTCCACTTGCTTGCGATCAGTGATG
>Ga0210405_10004932_pt1 | contig 12361 bp, 16 predicted proteins | sample IncBWH11MmetaG_FD_155492 | JGI IMG/M metagenome (GOLD analysis project Ga0210405, IMG submission 155492) | Forest soil microbial communities from Barre Woods Harvard Forest LTER site, Petersham, Massachusetts, United States - Inc-BW-H-11-M | ecosystem: Environmental > Terrestrial > Soil >... | reverse complement strand
CGAGATTATTCAGGTGGTGGAATACCTGCGGGCCTTTCTAATCGGACGCGAAGCTTGGGCGCAAGGCAACATGATGATGATTATCTCTGGCGCCTTCGGGCTGTTTCGGACTGATCTTGTACGAGCCGTCGGTGGTTATCGGGCCAAGGCTATAGGTGAGGATTTCGACCTTGTAACCCGTCTGCATCGCCACCTTCTTGAGAAAGGACAGGAATATTGCATCAAATTCGTACCCGATCCCGTTTGTTGGACGGAGGCGCCATCAGATCTGAAGTCCCTTGGGCGTCAGCGAGCGCGTTGGCACAAGGGCCTGCTGGATACCCTCCGGCCAAATCTGGACATGTTATTTCGTTCACGATACGGTCGTGTTGGAGCTCTAGCCCTGCCGTACCTTTGGATCTACGAATTGTTTGCGCCAATTATAGAGTTGGGCGGATTTCTCACGATCTTCGTAGCTGCAGTCATGGGTGATCTCAGCCATGATTTTTTCTTGCAGTTCTTGATTTTTGGTTACGCGTTCGCCACGGTGATTTCGATCGGCGCGGTACTGCAAGAAGAACTTACCTATAAGCGATACAACGACTGGCAGGATGTGGCCCGTCTGGTGACCTATTGTTTCCTCGAACACTTTCCGTATCGGCAATTACACATGGTGTGGCGCCTTCAGGGCTTCTGGCAATACATGCGCGGTGATATGACCTGGAAACCGCTCCACCGCAAGGGCCTTCAGGCAACGACGACAACCGCGCCTTGAGCAAAAACCCAGCCATCCGAAGAAAACGGGATCGCTGCAGCGGCTCAGCCTGGCTTATTGCCAAGATCTGAATGCTGGCCTCATTTCAGCCTCGGCTTCCGCGCGAAGTGCTTCCCATGTCTGGATTGGAATGTTCAGAAACGCTTCCGCCACCCGCGAATCATATTGAATGCCATACCCACGTCTTATCTCATTTCGTGCTTCGTCGAATGGTAAGGCGCTCCGATAAGGACGATTCGAAGTCATTGCATCGACAGTATCTACCACCGCAAATATTTTTGCTCCAAGTGGAATCTGGTCCGCGATTAAATTTTGTGGGTAGCCGCTGCCGTCGCATCGCTCGTGATGTGTAAGGATTATTGCGGCAGCCTCCCTGAGAAACGGTATGCGTTTTACCAGATCGTAGCCGATCTGGGCATGACGTTGCATGATGCGCCGTTCTTCTTGTGTAAGGGGTCCGGGCTTCAGAAGAATGGCATCGGGAATCGCGAGTTTTCCGATGTCATGTAGCCAGGCGCCCATTGTGACACCGCGCAGTTGAGGCTCGGTAGCCCCCATTTCCGTGAGAATCTGGGTTGAGTACCGTGCAACCCGTCGCGAGTGACCGGCGGTTTGGCTGTCGCGGAGGTCAATCGCTTCTCCCAAGGCTTCCAAGGTCTGTCCGTAGCTATCCTCCACCTCGGTGAGAGCGGTTTTGAGTTGCTCCGTCCGTTTCGCGACCATTTCTTCAAGATGGCGCTTATAGCTTTCTACCTCTTGTTCAAGCCGCTTTCTCTGCAAAGCACGATCGAGACTAACCAACACAACATGAAGCTGCAAGGGCTTAACGAGGTAGTCATCCGCACCTTTGTGCATGGCTTGCACGCCTACGCGGACGTCGTCGACGCCAGTCATCATCAAGAAGGCTATGCGCGGGTACCGCTTTCGGACTTGGGCCAAAAGCTCCATGCCTGACATTCCAGTCATTTGTAGGTCCGCAATAACGGCGTCGAATGGCTCACTCGCGAGAAAACGCAAGGCTTCGTCGCCACTCGCAGCGCATTTACTCGGAATCGCAGCTTCTTCCAGCATGATTGCCAAAACTTGCCGAAAGGAAATTTCGTCATCCACAATCAAGACTTGCGAGGTCGGAGATAGATTCACAGAAGCCATAATACCTAGCTGAAAGAACTCGCAGTCCCCATTGTAGGTCGAACACGATGATAAAACCGGATAAGGTGAGACTGCGGACTTACATTGGTCACGAGGAAATGCTGTGACCTCGGTTTTCTTTCCCGCACCGGCACAAACAACGTGGCATCACGGCGAAGGTCACTGTAACACCCAATTGCCGGTCTTCTGAACGAAACGGCAGGCATAACGCGGATATTCCGTGTCCTTCCATTCGGAGCGAACGATCTGAGCTTTGCCAACGAGTTGTTCCGGACTAACGACAAGATAAACGTCAACAATGGAATCAATACAGAGATTATTCCTGCACGCACACAGAAAGGCGTTGAGGCTGACATTCTCAGTGGTTGTGAGGGCCTCAAATGTTTTGCCCTCCGCGTCCTTACCGCGCAGTCGCAGCGGCAAACTCAAGCGCACCCGAACGTCGGATCGCCTTTCTTTTCGTTCACCCTCCAACAACTCCGCGAGACGGTCACGCAGGGCCGCAAAGTCGACTGGTTTCTCAAAATACCCCACTACACCGAGTCCGCGGCAGAAGTCCTTGGTATTCGAACCAGCTTCTCTGCTAATGACCAACACGGGAGTCAACTGAGTGGAGCTGAGGGACGTAAATGTTTGACAGAGTTCGAAGCCGGAATATTTCGGCATACGTAAATCCACATTCCTAGGCCAGAATCTGTGACTGCTAACATTACATACCGTCCGGGCTTTGCCCCGGGGTGATGACGCGCGTACATTTCGTCAGATCCACATTTGCGGTTTCGACAACTAGCTTTCCGCCTGCCGGCATTGCATCTCGAGCGTTGACCGCCAAGTTCATGACCACTTGTTCGATCTGTCCCTGATCCGCCTTCACGCTCCCAATCTCGGGATTCAGGTGAACGGTAACTGCAATGTCTTCGCCAATCAGTCGAGGAAGCATTTTCTCCATATCGGCAACCAAGGTGTTCAGATTGAGAACAGCGGGGGTCAAGATCTGTTGACGGCTAAATGCAAGTAACTGCCGAGTGAGAGATACCGCACGTTGACCTGCTTTTTCAATCTTCAGCGTGTTCTCGTAAAGGGCTGTCCGCAGGCAGTTTGCGCGCGAGGACCTGACTATACCCAATGATGACTCCTAAGAGATTATTGAAGTCACGTGCGATGCCCCCCGAAAGTCATCCGACGGCTTCCATCTTTGCGGCCATACGAAGCTGGCGCTCAAGCACGCGCCTAGCGGTCACATCTTCAGCGAAGACTTCGAAACCAGGAGAGGTGTCATGATGTTCATCCAGGCTTCGACCGCTGCACATCACTGTGATTGGGCCGCCATCTTTTCGCTTCCATTCAGCTTCTACATCGTGAAACTCACCGGTGGTCCGTAACAACTCGATTAATTTCTGAAAATCGTCGGCGCGCTGGAAAACATCGGAACCCAGAATCGTACGAATCATTTCGTCGGCCGATTCATAGCCCAATATCTTCTGCAGGGCAGGATTGAGCTGCAATAAGCGGCCTTCAAAATTTGCGCGGCAAATCGCGTACGGCGCGCCTTCGACGACGGAACGGAAGCTTGCCTCCGATAATCTCAATGCTTGCAACTGCCAGCCGCGCTCTGTACAGGCGGGATGGACACCCCATCCACATACTTATCTTCTCGCATTTTAGAAAAATATTTCCAACTCATCGAAATTTGCTTGTTATCCCAAGCGCGCGGCTAGCCAAATAAAGGAATTCGGTCACCGAAATCGTCGTCCACCGCACCGTGCCGTTTCAGGAACACTCAGCGGTAGGCACACTAGAAAGGACGTGAAGCTTCGGCAATTGACCTCATTGCATCTGATCGCGAGCGTACGCTACTCTATCTTTGCGGGGTAAGGACCTAAAATAGTCATAAATACCAACGCCTGCCCGTGACTTATCACCGCTCGACGCACAGATTCGCGCTAACGCATTGAGGGCCAAAGTGGCAATTGTTTAGCTAGCCGCCACGTACAAGTCGAGTCTGTGATGATGATTGTGATCCTCACGAGTGCCACGGTAACCATATAGATAAACCAAGCAAATCTAACCACAAACGGCATTGCTCGTGTGAACTACTTCCAGATTTCTGCGATAATACGCCTTATGGAAAAGGCGGAATGCAGGTTAAACTCGCCGTCGCCCACGCGTGCTGGCGATGTCCTTCTCGATCGCGGTCTGGCCACGACGCGCTGTGTGGCTTTTTTCGGCTCGCAGAGCGCCGCGCTCAGACTCGCACCGCATCATCACTGATAAAGTGAGAAGATTTGCGAATGCAGATTCAATCGGCGTTACAAGTGCATTGCAATACACCGATTGGAAATAATGAATGCCACTACCCGGGGATTCCGGTATTGAATCATGGTTTGGTGATAACAATCCTATATATCAGTCTTGTAGATGCGATTGGCGATCGCAAGAGGAATCAACCGAAGATCTCGGCGCGTGATACTTGTATCGTGAATAGCTCTCAGAAGGAATTCAACGAACAGTCTGAACAGCTCAACTAAATTGCACTGACCGTTGCCAAACTTGAATCCGTCGATGTCTGAGTCAGGAGGTAGTCATCCAGTGATCGCGCAGAGGCTGGAACAATCATTGAGTGAAATTCTATCAAGACATCGCCAAGATTTGGAGAAACGTAAGAATTTCCGAGGGCAAACTATGAAAATGGCCGGTCACGGGGAAGAGCATGCGCCATCGGTATGGGCAACGCTCTACGCCCTCGGTGAGTTGGATGCCGATGATCGGGCTTTCTTTGAGAGGCATTTGGATGCCGGATGCGCGGAATGTCAATCAGAATTGCGCATCTTTGCAAGAATGATGGCGCGACTGGGAGTCGAGATATCATCGGACTATCCTAAATCGGTCGGCGAGCGATTTCTTCAAGAAAAGCATCAAGTACAAACCACAATCCAAATGGAATACCCTGGAGTGTTATTACAAAAGGCTGGGCTTTTGATTACTCGATCAGCGGGAGTGCCATGGAATGCCGCGCCAATTCCGGGAGTTCAGAGCAAATCCCTTTTTGTCGACAGTGAGAGGAAATACTCCACCTCGCTCGTTCGTTTGGCGGCCAAAACCGTTTATCCGACACACCGGCATAACGATATCGAAGAAGTTTTTGTGTTAGAAGGTGATTTGGTTGTGGAAGGTGTTCATATGGTTTCTGGCGATTTTTGCCGAAGTGAACCAGGAAGTATTCACGGTGCGACCACAACCGAATTCGGAGCTCTGTTATTGGTTTCGGCGTCGCAGCAGGACGAAATCTTAACCTGAGTCGCGGCGATTTTATACACTGACTCCAAGTTTATGGGTGCGCCTTAGGCAGGTAAGACTAGCAGAGTTCTGGGGCGAGGGCCCTTTCTCATTCCGCTGTCCACATCGCACCGAGCATTTAGCAAGTCGACCGAACTAACCGTCTAGTAAATGTCGTCCAGAGGTGGCCGGGAGTTTCGGCGGACGCCCTGGAGTTTTTAAGAGTTGCATCGCGATCTTGACACTTGAGCGAAACAGTTCGCTCAAGTTGAGGTCGGCACAAGAGGGCACGAGAATATGGTAAGTCTCCAGAGTCTGCCAAGTGGTCACTGTCGCCTGATAATCCGCTGCAGACGAGCGAACAAACCTGTCAATCTGGGCCACGAGTTGGTCTAAGGGCCCCAGTGTAAGGCGCAAAAAGACTTCTTCGTGCAATGAAATTATTGCTGCCTTTGCGGCGATTTGAGAAAAAGAATTTTCCAGGCCGTTGTGATGATAGCCGCCGGTGCTGAAATCACGGAGGGAGCACAAATATACGAGGCGGGCGAAATCGTAACCCAAATGTGCCAAGGTGCGCCTGTTCAGGTCTTCGCGCGCGGCTTCGACGTCCATGTGCTTGATCGGTTGCGTGTCAGGAGGCATTTCGGCGTCGACTAGTATACCGATAAATTTACCTTCTGCCGTGCAAAAGATGGAAGGCTTTGAAAGCCTCAAGGTTGCTGACGAGTTGCTGGGTTGAGCTTCCAGCCTCTTCTTTCCTATATTTGATCCCGCGCCAGTTTCTCTGCGGCTGGCCCCACGCGCATAGCCACCCCGGTTACTTGGCCTATAATTTCTGCTCCTTGTGGAAATTCAAAGGACCGAGTTTTGCTTGGCGAAAGCGGATGAGCAATTAGCAGAAAGCGATTATCAATGATTTCGCACCATCCACATGCGTACTCGGATCGGAGATCAACAAAATAAATACCTCGATCAAACTCAGACCGCACCGGGCGCGGACGGGGATCCCTACGTTCGGGATCGATTTCGACAAACGAGCCGGGACGCAAAAGAGGATAAAGAGTGTAGTCGTTAAAACCCACAAAACCGTAGAGCCGATTCCGCAGATCCAAGTGTTGGATAAACTCCATGGGCACTCTTCCCCACGTTTCAATCATTCGTGATAGCAAATTGGTCTCACTCAAATTCAAACCGGCGTCGAATCGCACAGGCAGTTCCAAATATTTGGAGGGTGACTCCGTCGCGTCGAAGGATTCAGCTAGGTGTGTTTTCTGGATACGCATGCCCGCATGGAAGAAGTTCAGTTTTTTAACGTCGACTCCGTAAATTGCCAGCAGGCTAGAATAGGTCATTCCATAGATGCTCGCGATCGAAAAAAGCTTATAGACGCTTGGAATGGTCGACTTTTCATTTTCGATTTGCGTCAGCCACGGGCTGGAAACAAGGAATTCAGAGTTTCGTTCGGCATCGGCGATCTGTCTACTCATCTGGGCAACTTCACGCGTAGTTAACCCTAATTGCATGCGAACTTGTTTTAATCGTTCGCCAGGATGCACTAACCCCTCACTCAAAAGTCTTGATCTTTTCTAACATGCGCTGACAGGTGTATCGTTCTACAGACGTAAAAAGTTTTATTGCACTGACCGCCGCGACGCCAGTTGCGAGTCCTGAACGTCGAAATGCCGTAATCGAAAAATACTCGAAAAGTACTCCGCAGAATTAATTATATACGTGATCATAATACTCGCTTTAAATGGGCCGACCAGCCAGATTATCGCCAGTACGACACTTGAAATAAATTTGAAAACCAAGTATTTGGCGCTAAGATCAAAATCAAAATTGTGTGTCGGCTTTGATGTATGGCCGGCGAGCATTAGATGCGTCTTCAGCAAATAAGACACTTGCTTTTGCGTGCGAAGGACCCATCGCAAAGCCAACTTCTTCCGCTCACTATAGAATAATTTCCGCACTTGGGGTGCGCCCATCCCCTCAATAAAGCGCGCGTCATCCCTTGATAAAATCCGTCTCATTATGTCCGCTTCGACGCAAACGCAATTGAGCACTTTCCCGAATCGCAAGCGATCTTCAAGGGTCGCATATTCTGCGCCCCGGTGCATGACGATTTGCACAACTAGCCTTACACCAAGGGCCAGGATAAACACTCCCAAAAGCACGTAGGGAAGAATTTCCATCAAAGTGGTCACTGCTTTAGCGCCTTTAGGAAGCGGTACGAAATTCCGTTAACTATCCCGCGAGTCTTGCTGGTCACCAGAGCCAAATTTTCTTCAGGTTCGCTGGCGAAACGGGAAGCACTGGCTGGCACAGGCATCCATAAACTTTGACACCAGATGACGAGGGCGATGAAATAGATAATTGGAAGTAGTCCTCTGAGAAACTTTGAAAAGTTCTGGCCTGGTAAAGATAGAAACGCCATATTTATGACATTGGCTCCAATCCAAATGGCGGCTCCTATCGAAATCCCTCCAAGGTTACGTCCCAAAGGAATTCGATGGCGTCCGAAGAACCACAACATTATCAGCAGCAAGGCGCCTTCCACGAACCTAAGATCACGACCCAAATCCGCGGCGACGCGGAGTAATAACACGAACTGGCTCGCGACGAGGCTGCAAGACGCGTAGCTGACCGTTATGGCAAAAATAATCCAGAGCAGGAGAGTGATGCGTTTGGACAAAACTGGGTAATGCCGCAAACCTTGATGCCAGATTTCGATGATCACCGCGTAACTGGCGACGACCGTGGCTAATTCAGTGTACCAATACACCGATCTGTAACGGTCTTGTGCGAACAGGTAGAACAGCAGACGAATAACCTCGCTAGTGAGGATGATTATAATGTACGCGTAGAATAATCGATATTTCTTGGCCAGTCCCGAAGAGAATCCACGCACCAGCAGCGTTGCCTCGAGGATAATGCATACCCACCAAAGGAAATTCCCAGCCATAAATATGAAGATTCCCCGCGCGCATGGTAACACGAAAGAACCGCCGCAGGAGGATCATACCTGCATGCGGCGGTTCCTGTCGTCGATTCGCGATGAATGACGAATCTATAGGTATACGGCTCCAATATCGGTAATCAAGATGTTAGAGCTGTTAGCGGCAGGCGGTTGTGGATAGGGAGGAACTGGAGCGCCGCCGTCAGCGATGAAGGTCCTAGAGCTGTTGGCGGCAGGCGGTTGTGGATAGGGAGGAACTGGAGCGCCGCCGTCAGCGATGAAGGTCCTAGAGCTGTTGGCGACCGGTGGTTGTGGATAGGGAGGGACTGGAGCGCCGCCGTCGGCGATGAAGATTTTAGAGCTGTTATTGACCGGCGGCTGTGGATACGGAGGGACTGGAGCGCCCCCATCCACCATGAATCGGTACTCATTTGTTGGAATACTGGTCGCAATATTCAGAGTTATTGAAGTGACCGCCAGGGATACTGATAACAACAAAGCTGCAGTTTGAATTGAACCGAGCACCTTTCGAGAGTTCATTGTGTCTCCTTAAAGCATGAATTCTGGGCTTAGGAGCCCAGTTGTGAGCTATGGAAACACACAACGGAGTACGACTCGGGGCAAAATTTGGAATAAAAACTTTCGCTAACAGAGGTGGTTGGTAAGGCAACCAGGATGCAGAGGTGGTTACAGGGGAAGGACTTTGAGGTCGCACTCTAGTCCGGAGTGCGAGTTATTTTCTGTGTCAACAAAAGACTTAATTGTAGCTATTTGCAGATTTTGATCCCAATCGGGATGGCTCACGATGACCTTCGCGTTGATCGCTCCGTCTTCGTCCCGTTCGCAAATTATCAAGATCGAGTTCCACATTTCCTCGGTCCCATTGCGCTGGATGGCTTGCGAGATACTAACCGATACGGATTCGGTCTTGACATGTAATTCGCCGTGCGGTTTGGCGATGCATCGTACTTCGTATTTGCGGTCGTCCACTGGCAGGCCCCGGTCTTGCTATCAACGATGTTACACACAAACCAAGGTACAAAAAGCTATTTTTTGTGGCGCTCATTTTACCCCGGACTTCGTTTTGATGAATTTGTCCCCTTGGAGCCGAACGGTCTGTAAAATTACAAGCCCATCCATTTTAGCGGGGGTACCCCAAACCATGATTGCTATAGCAAGCAAGAAAGTCCAGAATTCGACGTTTCCATTTGTCCGCAGTAAGATCTGGCGATTTCCGGATCGTTAATATGAGCGAGCAATTCACGGAATAATCGTATTTGCAGGACGAACTACTTGCCCTCAAACGTACAGAGTCGAAAACTCTCAATGTGGTTTGGGGCATGACGAAGGCCTTAGGGTTGGTCGCGATTCTCTCGACTGGCGTTGCCTTGATCATCCTAAGCATCGATTTGCCCAGGGGTAATGACACGGCCAGTATGCTGGGCGGAGCGATACTTCTCTCATTGGGGTTGATCCACGTGTATTCTGCATTTAAGGATCACGGCAGAATTAGACGGTTGACCAAGCAATCGAAGACCTAGTCGGCGCAATTACAACCTCAAATTACCCGTTTGATGTCTTTGCAACAGAGGTAGGAGTCGCTAGAGAGATTATGGTGCGATTGTTCGGTGGTGTTACCCCCGTTGCACACAAAACTTCGCGCAAAATATAAGTGGGATAGTTGATCGGCAGTGCTGGCTGTGGTGGGGCCCTTTGTACCTTGTTTTCCTGCGGGAATGGCCCAGGATCGCCAATCAACCATTAATGGCAACGTGAATAAGACCACTCTTAAATGGCAGTGTGCAAACGAGCATTAGTCGGGTTATCCTGCTGTCCGGTTGTAAAGTTCGCCTTAGTTAAGTCTCGCACGCTTCCGTAGACTGTAAGCGTCGGTTTTGAGTAGGGGCGTTTACTTATTATCTGATGGGCTCCTGATTCCGAGTTACTTTCTTCGTTATCGCAAGCTGTCTTCCCGTTGGCGTCAGCATGGGCAGTTCGCTCCGCCGGCCCACACGAAAGACTTTCACGCGATTCATCCTTGACTTGCGACTTGTGCATTTCCCCTCGCTTTGCATTTATGCCCATATATGGGACTAGATTTATTTCAACGCACATGTTGTTCTTAGGGGGAACTAGAGCTTTATTGGTTGGAGTACCAAGCAAGATAAGTCAGCTTGGTCAGTGCTCCAATTCACGATTCCATTGTGGTTAGGTTGGTATCCGACTGGCGGCTTTCAAACGGGCTATGGAAAACAAAGAGGCCATCGGGTCAAAGATTCTTAGCTGCTGCTCTCAGGTGAACTAGAGGGCATGGGATGAAGCACAAAGCCGATATGCGCTAGCCCTGCACGTAACGCTTAGCTGGGAAAAGTCCAATGTGACGATATCAGGCAAATTTTCTCAGATATTGGGTTTGACCGTGGAGGAGCCGCCGCCATTGAGATTACTGGTCAGACCAGCTGTTTGCGTGAGCTCTCCAACCCTACCGTATTCGGTAAATATCGGGCGGGAGTATTTCTTCTTAGGATGTGTGGTCGGTGGAGATGCTTTTGAATCGATTGGTTTGGTATTAGCCATGAGTCTCCTCGGATCAGGTGGTTCGTTAGGTTCCGGCCTGCATCTTTAGGGTTGACACCAGGTACGTACCTCCTGGCATTGATCATCGTCAAGACTTGTGGCAATACATGCGTGACAACCGCTGGCGCGAAAGGGCCTTTCGGCAACAACAACCGCACCTTAAATCCCGAATCGCGAACGCTCAAAGCAGGCAAATGCTAATCGATCTTCATATCTCTGCGGATACACTGATTAATTTCCGCTATCTCGGCAAACCGAAGAAAATCACGTTGAACGAAACTGCCAGTACCTTTGCAACCTAGATTCGATTGCTATCGCTGTCAGGCCAGCCCGCCCGCGAGATCACTGTTAAAGGCTGGAACAATTTCATGTCCGTGGACTGGGCTGCAGACGACAAGGGCCTTTTTGTTTTCAGTAACCCCACCGGCCGCGTGTCTACTCTGTTGTATGTGGACATGGCTGGAAACGCCACGCCACTCTGGCAAGTGAAGAATTTCCAAGCCACCTGGGCGATTCCCTCTCACAATGGGAAGTACGTAGCTATTCCGGCGCCCACAACTGAATGCAATGTTTGGACGATCGAAACTTTTTAAGGCGACCCGCTTGAGTGACGGGAAGCCCTGATCGCTTAGCAGTATTCTGCCCGACAGAGTCGAGCCTCAAAAGGGCCGCCCTTTTATAATGTGTGGAGTTCTGGTACGGCGGGTGTGGAGGGCTCAGCATCAGTTCTTTGCATGAGCAACGGTCCCTCACCGGTGATATTCTTGTGAGTGAGCCTCAAACCACCCTCCGACCTAGATATGAAGCAAATCTCACCTCTTAAGAACTCGCGCATGACTTTGTCCGAGCAGCGCGATCCTGGATCCCATTTCGAAATTTGAGCCCCGACTGCTACCGGATACCCTTTGGCTTGAGACGCAGTGCTTCCATTGTGTTGGCGCGATGCGCACCCACTGTGTTGGAGCAGTGTCGAGCAGCTACTAAAGGCGGGTTCGCTGAACCAGTTGCTGCGATGCGGGATTAACTTGCCGGATGGTTCCCCCCACCAGCCCCCGCAAGAGGTTGCGGTTTAGCCTAACGCGTGGACAAAGTTCTGATCGTCTATGACAGAAGCTCGCGGAGCTTCAATTGCGGATTCAGTGCCGATCAACAGCTGTACGCCTCGCGCGCAGCAAGCGCCCTCCTTTGCATTTCCGTTTTCATGAGAACTCACTCCTAGGAAGTTTCGGTCGGGGCGCGGAAACTTACCGAAAGAAATGTTTGTGAGGAGTTGAGTACACACCTTCCTTGTCAGCCTACAATTTGTTGTGTATGATTTAACCCAGATATACACACCAGGAGGTCGCAATGAGCCGGGCGCTAACGCGGACCAATCTCTTACTTGAATCTGGCAAGGTCCAACAGCTTCGCAAGACCCTGCATTCGCGCAGCAATTCTGAAGCGGTACGGCGAGTCATCGAGGAGCGGTTAGCTGTGGAAGCAGGTCTCGGAGCGCTGCGGGCCCTTCGAGAGCTAGGCGGTCCGGAGGATGTCTTCGAGCGTGCTTTAGCGAAAAAGAAATGAGTTCACTGCCGGCCGGACTGCTCCTATTCGATACGGGCATTTACATCCGGTTTAGCCGAGGAGAAAAATACTTCTGGTTAGGC
>Ga0210405_10004931_pt1 | contig 12362 bp, 17 predicted proteins | sample IncBWH11MmetaG_FD_155492 | JGI IMG/M metagenome (GOLD analysis project Ga0210405, IMG submission 155492) | Forest soil microbial communities from Barre Woods Harvard Forest LTER site, Petersham, Massachusetts, United States - Inc-BW-H-11-M | ecosystem: Environmental > Terrestrial > Soil >... | reverse complement strand
TGAAGGAGAAAAGAGCATGGATCGAGAGCGTTTGCGTCTGGACCCACCCTTGCCTTCAACGAGAGATTGGCGACATCGCCTGGGGCAGTGAGGGCAAGGAGGGCGCTATCTGAGCAAGCCTCGCCGTCTACTGGCCAAGCCGCAAGGAGGGGATCGCAAGCCGCTCCTGTACATGGCCCAGAAAATGGGCGGAACGAGGTCTCATTGAACGGAGGCAAGCAACTAATCCCGGCGGACGGGGTTTAGGATTGACTACACTCAGGAAAGTGACTACAACGGACGCGGGAAGTTGACCAGATAAGGATTCTTCCCACACTGAAGTGGGGCTGCAAGGGGTGACGAGATGGACGTGCCCTGCCCTAAGTCCAACAGCACCGATCTCCAGAAAGTCTCTCTGGCCTGCGAAGAAGTGCGCTACGGGTGTGACAAACGCGCACACGTCCACCGCGTTTTGTTCAAGAGCGGTGGTCCTGGAGTTCTCGTAGGGGCCTCGACAACGAATGGCGCATGGCAAACGGAGCTCACCGCACAAAGCGGTGGGATGCCGACTCGTCGAATCTGCAGGAATATTTCAGCGTACTTGTTGTCCTCCGAAGTATTTGTCGTTCAAATCCCCGTCGCGACGGCCGCTTCTAAAAGTTTGCTGGCCGCACGCCGGCAAAATCGTGTAGCGGGTAGAACTCTTCGGGCCGAATCATGAAATTGAATGAACACGAACGAGCCAGGCCCAACATTGCTGGACTCACGTCTCCAGTGCAACAGGCCGAGATGAAATTACTCCTGTCCGGCAGGTGGCCACCGCTCAAGCCGTTGCCGATATTCAAGTACGAAACAGGTGAGTATCGCGCCTCGATTGATTTCGACAAGATGCGCGGAGAGTGGGTCTGCCACAAGACATCCTTACCATCCAACAAGATTCAGGAACTGCGTGGTGGATTGACAGAAATAACCATGGCATTACCCCACGGTCATGCAGAAGTGTCCGCCGAATGTGTCGCAGCAGTACAGCAAGAACAAGAATTGGAGAAGGACGCCAGTCGTCGCCTCCAGGCCATTCTTGAGTGGAGAGAGAATTTCGAGAACGGCGCGCTCTATTCCGGCCTGCAGGACTATCTTTCCGAAAGCCAGCAAGATGAAATCGAGGACAGCATCCGACTGACTCTTACTGCTCGGCAGCTTCAGTTCAACCCGAAGAATGTTGCGTACGTCTTTGACGCACTTTCGAAGGCGGGCGGCAAGCTGGCAGCACTCATAGAAATCGCGCAGCGGAATAAGACGGGGCGGGGAGCGGACGTACCGGCAAGAGCGGAAGCAGCCGCACCCAACGCCGAATGCCATGTGTCGGTTGAGGCGATTCATCCCACGCGGGAACGCCGCCTTCAGATGCGCACCACTCCTGCCTCCCGCGCGTGCGTCGAGCTCGGCGGTACCAATGGCGGTATTGTCCTGAATATAAGTGAGACGGGCATGGCCGTTGCCGCAGCCGACCCCCTTTCAGTAGATGACTACCTCCCACGCATTCGGTTTCAATTGCCCAGGTCAGGGCAGAGCATCGAAATCTCCGCGCAGATTGTGTGGCTAGCGGAATCGAAAAAAAGCGCAGGCATGCGGTTTGTTGATCTCACCGCCGATGCCCGCAATCAGATTTCAAATTGGATCGCGTCCGAAAAGCCAGCCCCGGAATTTGAAGGCTTAACGCCGGCGCCTGTCGAGAGCCTCATCCCCGCAACCCTCAAAAGCTTCCCACAAGAGCCAATTGGGAGTGTTTTCCCTGAGCAAGACCAACCCTCCTCGCCCGAACCGATTGCAAGCACTGCGTCTCAAGCAGCTAAGACGCCTGAGATTCCGGATGCGAACCCGCCATCGTTTGCCGAAGATCTCCAGGAAAAAGTGCACCACTACGCTCCCGTCGCCAGCTTTGGACCGCAAGTTCGAACGGGCAAGGTCCAGTTGTCAGCGAATCGCATCGAGAACACGCCTTCACGCTCATATGTTCTTGAAATATCCGGATTTCAGGTCGCTGCAGTAGTGCTTGTGTTCGCTGTGATCAGTCTCACCGTTGGGCTCACAGTGGGACGCGTCCCGCTCGGAAACCGCCAGCAGGACACCCAGAAATCAATACCGGCTGCTGATGCCACGTCACCGCCACTGCCTAATCGCCCACCAGAAACGACTTCGCGAACTTCCGGTCTACTGGCGGCAAAAACCTTCAATACGCCTACAGCAAATCCGCCAGCGCCGGAGATGGAAGGATCGCGCTCAGAAAGCCCATCGGCTCAATCCCTCAATCCACGACCAGCAGATTCAGCCACCCGCGCGAGGCCGACCAAACCATCTTCAGCAACAGCGACTCGATCCCTCACTGATTCCGATAATCCCGAAGCCAGCCCTGGGCGCAAGGGCTCGACGGGGCTAATCGCGCGAAACGCGCCGCCGCCCGCGAATTCCCAACCGCCACATTCACCCAGTGCTGCCAGCCCGATAAGTGGCGCGCCAGCAAATCCCACCCTGCGCAGGGTAACGCCTGCGACGCGCGCAGCGCCGCACCTGTCATCGCCTTCCACAATCCTTGTCAGTGGCCCTGGCGACGGCAGCAAACCGTTCAGGCTGATTTTGCCGGAAAAACCGATCGCCGCCTCCTCTTCGTTCGCGATGACCTCGCAACTTTCTGTTCTTGTTGCTCCTGAGCCCGGACCTGCACCGGGTCATAAACCCGCTCGATTGCAAGCCGGTGAGCTTGTCTCCTTCGTTTGGCCTCGTTATCCAAGGCCGGGGGATCGACATGGATCGTCGGAAACCGTAAAGGTGCGCACCACCATCGGAGAGCTCGGCCAGGTGCTGGATGTAAAGCACGTGAGTGGCTCGATCTCTCTTCTTCCTGCTGCAATCAGCGCCATTCGCCAGTGGCGTTACAAGCCCACTCTCTTGAACAGAAGGCCTATCCAAGCTCAACAGGACGTCACCATTGAATTCCGGCCGCCACAGCATTTGCCGAGCGTCCCCACTCGGCATACATCGCACAATTAGTGGCGGCTTGAGATATCGATAACTGCTGTTTTCAATCCTGAGTGCCATCGCATGACTGCGCCACTGCCGAAAATTCCCTACTAATCGGGAGTTACGACACCTGAACTAAAGCCCGGTACCGGATAGGGCACATCCGTCCGTTTGGAAAATCGATGCTGCAAATGTCTATATGCAAAGATTGAGGCGCCGATTTTACTTAGGGGGAGACCATGAAATCGGGCTATCTTGAACAGCTAAAATCTGATATTGCAGCACGTTTCGAAAGGGATCTTCGCAAGCCAAGGGCTAAATCCGCAGTGAAACCAGCCATGGAAGAGGACACGGCGTTGGAACAACAGAAACAGGATCATTTCGCTAGGCTCCTGATGGCAGAGGCAGTACGTCAGCTTAAGTAGGTTTTAGCACCATTCGCCCACAGGCTGCCCAAGTGGAATCAGCCTAAAACCATTTGTCCGGTAACCCGACTAACCAGGAGTTAAGAACTATCCCCTATTAGGATTGCTGAATCAGCGATTCGGATTCTGTGTAATCTTAATGCGCTTTTGAACGTCCTCTGCGGTTAGTTTTGGGTCTCCTTCGAGCAAACGCAAGACGTCTTGAATCTCAATTATTCGGTCCTCAGGGTAACGGTTATAGAAATTCGTGACCACTTCTTCATACGACTCAATGGCTCGGTTTGACGGTTTGTAGTATTTCCCGCAATCGAGCCGCATCTCGTCGGCAACCTCTTCGGTGAAGCCGCTGATACCTGGAAGGGATTTGACAGCTCGTTTTGCATCACCGCAACCATCCATCACGCCGTCCCAATGGCCTCGAATATTTCCTAAGACAAATGCCTTGCGGGAGGTCTTGTCCCACTGTAGCCACATCTCGGCACTAAAAGGAGCTGCAGCCTCGGTCCCCGCAGAGCTCCCCGAAGAGGCGAGTGCCGACTGCTGACTTCGCGAACAGCCACTGCTGAGGATGGTCGCGCCCAGAGCAGCCACAAGAAGCCAGTGTGAGCCTGAAATTAGTCTTGCGCTGTTCATGTTACGGGCGGCTGTGTTCTGTGAAGAAAGGAACATTATGTTTTCCCTCTAGACCAAGAATGTAGGGGCGGAACGAACTGAGGGTACCACTGTCATAGTCCCAGTGCCTGGTAAACGCGGTTACCGGAAAAGTGAAGTCTTGGTCTGGCCCAGTGGCCCCAAACTGCGGGCGATGTAGCGCTAGGGTCTAGTCGAATTTGCTGGTGGCTTCATGTATTCGGGATGCTCGCGCTCAATCTCGGCCCCAATCTGAGCCCCAAGTTTTGCGCCTATTTTGCCACAGTCACCGATTGCGTCCGCCATGAGCTCAGGCATAACTGCGGTCAGTTTCTCCTTCAGCGCCGGTGACGGAACTGCGGTCTTCGAGGTGTCTTTCTGCAAGGCAATCAATTCATTTATCTCTGCATCCGTAAAATATTTTTCGTATGTGCGAACGTAAACATCGAGATAGTCGTTTATGTTTATCCGTTCGAGAAATCGTCTTTTCCATTCTTTCCCGAACTCAGGAGCGCATCCCTGACATTTGTCCATCATTGCCTTTAGCGCTTCATCAACCATTTTTTCGAGATTATCTTGGAGGTGTTGTTTCGCGCCGCTGACTTCGACCAGCCTAACTGCGTCTGCATGGAGCTTGGGGTCGACCTTCTTAGCGACTGCCGTCTCGCTTTCCGAGGGCTTGTCAACTGGAGATTGTGCATTGGCGGAGAGAGCCAGAGCCAAGACCAAGACAGCACTTTTCATGGGGGCAGTATATACCAAGGCACTGCTGGCTGGGGTAGCTGCTGATTAACGCGGTAATCGGAAAAGTGGAATTTGCCCAAATCCCATTGTCCGGTTAGGCGACTCTCCGGGAGTTAGAAAATTCTGCCCAAAGATACGCGTTCCTTAACGCTAATCTCGACGTTTGCTTGCGAATGGGTGTAGTCGAATTTCACTCCCCACATTATGGATTCAAGGGGGCCATGGCTTTGCGCGTAATTCTTGCGAATTTGCTCCGCCCAATCATTTATGCGAATTGGTGAAAAGATTTCCCCGGTTTTGGGTCCGTCCTGCATTAGCTTATCGACTCTAAAAACGCGCAAGCCCGTAACGGCCACGTTCAAATGAAATGGCTCACCTGGGTTGACGATAAAAAGCCGCTTGGAGCCGTCCTGTTTGATTTCGACTCTTGCGGCGCAATAGCCCTGCTGGTAGTACGTTGTCTTTAGCAAGTAGGCCGCATATTGCTCGGTATTGTTTTTCTCGGTCCAGATGCTATCGGTTGCGCGCTGGCTCTGGGCCAAGAGACTTGCACCGCACAGAAAAGTCAGCGGGAGATAAATGGCGATTTTCGGGCTCATGGAGGGCTCCGCTTCGATTCTACGTATAGCGGCAGGAAATTCCGCAAGAGAGGAACGTGAGAAAAGAGACCCGCTTACGTCTACTTTGCACCATACTCCCGCGCGAAACAACTTTCAATATGGCATCACCGGCCCCGAACGACTCTACGAAGGTGGCCCCAAGTACCGTCACCCGTACAACTGAAATCCGCCCAGATCCCAATGTCCGGTTACCCGACTACACAGGCAAGTGGATTGAGACAGTCGCGATTTCGGACAATGGGCCTTCTGACCCTGATTACTTCCGGTTTGCCCGTAATACGCCCAGAAACGCAGTTGAAGCCATCATGCGGGGCCGTTGATTTTAGTAACGATATCGAGTTCGCCGAATTAAACCTGGGGGTGAACGAGCGGCCCTTCCTGGTGCCACTGGTCGAGCGAATGATGGAATTCCGCGAGGAAGTTTTGAAACACTTTGTGGCGCCGCGGCTTCAGCGAGGAGCCGCGGATCAATTTCTGAAACTCTTTGGGCCGGCGGAAGTGGACTACGGAATGGGAGTAGAGGTCCTCGTGGCGCATTCGCTACAGTCGTTTGACCGATTAGGCAAGCCATTTGGCAGGGCCGTGGCGGCGGATTCGGGCCGGTATATACTGAAATAATCGAGTTGGAGGAGAACATGGTCCGCCTATCCCTTACATGGGGATTAGTCCTTGTCCTCTGGGTCCCGCCGTGCGCGGCCCAGTCCGACTCGTCTTCCGGGCAACAAGAATCTTCGAAACCGCGACCCGCGGCAGGGACCGAGACGGAGTCTCAGGGTCAGCCTGCGGACACAAGCAAGAAAAAGTCCAAGAAGGTGTGGACAAATGATGATGTTAAGCCCGCGAAGACCGATGCCAGTGCGACGAACGAGCACAGCGCAGGTGGCTCAAGTTCATCGCCTGCGTCTGCTGCCACAAAGTCTTCGACCTACGAAAGCCTAGTTCGATCCTATTTGGAGAAACTTGCTCCGCTGCGAGGCCAACTTGCGGAGATCGACCTGAAAGTTCAGCAGGTAAAGGATCTAAAAGGAAATGCTCGCGAGAACACCCAAGCGTGGCTGAATTATTACGCCGAGAAACGTGCGAGCGTCCAGGTGAAAATCGATCGAGTTGAGGAAGACGCACGGCACGACGGTGTGGCCGCCGGCGATTTGCGGTAAATGTGGATCAGAGCTGAGGAAGCTCGCACGCATTAGGCCGCGGCTTTCCTTCGCGGGAAAGATAAGAACTATCGGTGAGCAGAGTCAGAGGATTCTCTTAGTATCGTCCGACGCCTGTACAACTCTGGAGCAGTAAGAGTTGAAAGAAATCTTGCCAAGTCCTGATTAACGTGGTTACCGGTAACTTGCCTTCGTTGCGCCACATGCTCATCTGAATGGTTTTTGGGTGAGAGGGTCAACCAGAATCTCGTCGCCGCGTCCGGCCTCAAGCATCGAAATTAGGTGGGCCAAGTCACGACGAGCGCCGTCGAGGTCCTCGCCACGCTCCCACTGGAATTCTCGGGGTGAGAACGGCCAATTTTCTCCCAATGGCCACCGACCAAGACGCCGCCCAAGCGTTTCGATTCTAAGCAACATTTTTTCGATGCCCGAAGGAAACGGATGCTGGCCGTGAATGGCGAGATCGCTTAGCGGGTTGTCGCCATGTTTTCCGTTTGGCATTTGTGCTCCTCGTCGCGCCTAGCAGCGGGGGTACTTGCTGAAAGTAATTTGACCAAGCCAATCATACCGGACTCAAGGTCCTGGTAAACGCCGTTACCGGAGATGTGGGTTCTGGTACTGGACAAAAACTCAGATGACGCGAACGACGACGGTGTATCCCCAAAGGAGCGCCTCTGCAAATGCGAGCCATCCGACCGAGCGGTAGAGCCATAGAGGCCGCTGACTCTTTGCAGCCCCGCCCAACAGAATTGCTCGGACGGACCATACAGAAGCAATCAGCAGGGCTGCTCCTGAAAGCCAAAGTATCGACGACAACGTAAACGCACTATCGTCGTGAGACCGGCGGCCAAGACTTGTTAGATAAGTTCCCCAAATTGGGCCCAGCGTGCCACCTAGATAGCAAGCCCAAAACATCATTCGATTGGCCGGGACTGGATTCATGGTTGGCCTAGCGATTCTATCAAACTCGCTAGAATGTAAGGCAGACGACAGCCCAGAATGACTAGGTCCTGATTAACGCGGTTACCGGTAAAGTGGATTTTTTTGGCCGCTAGAGTCCGAAAACTCGCTCTGGATGTTGGCGGGTATATCGAATCCATGCCTCGTAGATGGCAGATTTGTCCGACCCAAGATTGCCAAGAGCCGAAGCTCGCTCGTCCAATTCGTCAGCGCGAGCTCTGAGCCCCGCTTGCTCAAGGATTTCGTAGGGGTCGCCGTCGGCTTCTGTCCGCTGAGCCAAGAGAGGGAGCATCAACTCCCTCGCTTCAACAAAGCACGAAGCGAGTTCGTGCAAGCCCAATTCACGAAGTCCGGTCTCTGTTTCGGCGACCAGCTGCCGCTCGCCGAAGTTGCCGAAGTGCCACGTGAGGCTGTCGAGAGTGAGGCTTACGTCCAGCCAGTGTGTCGCTGCCATAGCTCTGAGCCCCGGAGGAAGTAAGGCAATGTTTGCGGCAAAAATACCGTCGTCAGCGTACGGATCTCCTAGAGCGCGAGACGTCAGGAGTTTCTCAAGGTCTTTCTGCAGGCCAACATCATCCTTCTCCAAGGCGGGCCAGTTTTGATGGTTGAAGGTCTCGTCCACAGACCGAGTATACCTTGCCAGGTCCTGATTAACGCGGTTACCGGAGAAGTGAAGTCCTGGTACGGCCTTGTCCAGTTTCGGGAACATATCAGGAGTTAAGTTTGGGACCGATTGCGCTTTCCCCGCCTCACGGCTAACCAAAAAACAATCGCAGCGGTCACGACCGCCAACATTGCAGCGTCTATCTCTGGTCCTATAACGAACGGATTCGGATGCCCGAGGTTCAATGTCTGATAGGAGATAAGTAGCCATCGAAACGCGAAATAGCCGACTAGAAGGGCTACCAATGATGCTGCCGAAGCTGCGCCGTAAACATGCGCGAATTGGCGAGACATTTCGCTATGGTAGTTCCGTTTGGAGGTGAAAACAAAGGTCAAGTCCTGGTAAACGCCGTTACCGGTAACTTGCCTTCGTTGCGCCGCATGCTCATCTGAATGGTTTTTGGGTGAGAGGGTCAACCAGAATCTCGTCGCCGCGTCTCTCCAATTCAATGTTGTGTAAAAGGGTATAAAATCCCCGAGAAACCTGGCTGAGTTGCTTTTATGCTTCGACAGCTTACACTTCAGCAGCATCATCAAGAACGTCCTTCGACACGAACGGTTTGGAGTTCTGACATGAAGCGCATGGGACTTGCATGGCGAGTGGTCGCATGGTTGCTAACGATTGGCTGGGTGCCTGTGATAGTTGAGGGAATTTGTGACTCTTTGTTTCATCTCTCGCAACGAGCAAATTGGAATTGGTTCATCTTGATCATTCCGTACATGGAATTTATCACTATGCCCTTGACCTTTCTCGCTGCCCTGATCGCCCTGTATAGAGGTGCAAGAGCAAGCGTTCGTTTCTTGCGCCACAACTCTTGATTAACGCGGTTACCGTACAAGTGGATTTTTCAAGTTTCCGATTATCCGTGCGGCTGCCCTTAATCCTAATGCCTCGACTCGTTGTGTTCGTTCTGAAGGTCCTTGAGCCGATTCACGTCATCGTTCAACACGGCCCGGTCGCGCTCTGATAGGCGCTCGTCATTGGCTGACTTTCGGAGGGAGTCAATGACATCGTTCACGTGGCCATTGTCCCACTCACCGCGTTTGAGCTTGGCTTGCAGATCCGTCAACTCTTGTTTGGTTCTCTCAAGACGTTTACGTTCCTTGTCGGCCGCCTGATTCGCACTCCAGATATGGTCCAAATCTGTTCTTATCTCTGCGAACACATGAGACCGCCACTGATCCCCCCTGTAGCGGGCGTCACGGTCGTGATACCAATCTTGCGCGGCCGTACTCAATCCAAGGAACACCACGGCGATCAGCCCTGTTATAATAGTCTTTTTCATAATCGCAACTCCCCGTTTTAAATTTACTTAGAGTGCGTGCCCGTGCAGGCCCGCCACGGTATGACGACCCCGGACCTCGGACGTTCTACATCTGTTACCCAAGCCGCGATGATTATAAACTTCTGGACGAATCATGCCAACGCGAACAACTCTGCAGAAGTCGAGCTGTTTGTGAACGAAGGCTGAGGTGGGGGACACTAGATTGGTCTTGGGTCCTGATTAACGCCGTTACCGTACAAGTGAAGTATTACTTCACATCTCCGGTAATGCGACTTACCGGGGGAATAGCCTCTGTCACCCGTCCGATAGGTCAGATTCCTAGCCCGCAACACTCCAAAGAAGAGCAATTGAGGGCAACCATATCGCTGTTCATACTTAGGGTGTGGACCGCCAATGCGAACTCTAAAGATAGCGTGCGCCTTTTTTGCCTTTCTCTCCTTAGCAGCGACCCTCACTGGCACTCGCGCCATTAATTGGTCGTATGGTGGCCTGCATATCACGAAGCACGCGGGCATCGGCGTCATGTTGTGGTCGCTGTTCAACGCACTGCTGTATGCGAGCGCAGCCTACGGCATCCAGCGCAGAGTACCCGTGGTCTGGAAGCTCGGCTGGGCCGTTCTCATCATTTCCTCTCTACAATTTATGATTGGCGGACTGTCCTCCGTACTGAGACAGCCCGGAGGTTGGATTGGCGCTGCCGGAATCCTAGTGGGGGGCGCATTGGTCAGCGTTTATTGGGGCCAGTGGTGGAATCGGCAAAGAGACTACTTCCACACCGTTGCGCCCATAACTAAGTCCTGGTAAACGCGGTAATCGTCCATATGGATTTCAAGGCTTCAAGTTTCCGATTACGCTCCAGGAACTTGTTGAATAAACCCTTTCAAATCAACAAATCTGTCTAGACAAGTTCTTGGCACTAGCGACGCGTCGAAGACGCAGTCAAGGCTTACCGGGAGTTAGGCCCCAACAAGCGCGACTGTAAGGCGAGACGAGAATGTCGTTTGCCTCTGGCTCACGATCCGTAGGAATTCCTGTGCGGTTTTGCTTAGTTCGGTATAAACAAACTAACTTACTTTGCCGCTGTTCGTCGTTGCGCGGCCTGTCGAATCGCTGGCGGTGCCCATGATCCATCAAGCACTTCGCGTTTGGGCGAATACACTCGCATGGTCAGGTTGAAGTCTCCCGTCGGTGCTGGCAGCCAGTTCGACTCGTTCTTAGCGCCCGGTGACGCGTGCTGAATGTACAAATCCAGCGAGCCATCCGCGTTGAACTGGACGTCGTCGCGGTCGCCAATGGCATTTCGCTTCAGGTCGTTGGCGGTAGGGAACCCGTCCTTGTCGTACAGCGTAACCGACCAGAATGCCTGGGCTGGGGGAATCTCATTCTTGCCGAAGTGCAACAAGTACTGGCTTGCTCCTGTCAGAGGCTTGCCGTCCGCGTCGCCGATGTTGAGCGGATAAACCGCGTCTTCTGGCAGATTGGCGCCGAGACCGAACTGCGCGACAATCGCCCGCTTGAGGTAGTAGGTCCCGTACACGCCGACCGTGTCGGTGTTCATCTGCCAGCCATTCACGACACGGGCGATGGTCGGGAATTTCGCTCGCATGGCCTTGAGAGCGTCGGGAGCGGCGCGTTCCAGCCCACGCTTGACAGCGGGATCGGCCTTCCCGAGGTCAAAGGATTTTCCGGGCTTGATGCCGATCCGCCGCATCCGCGCGACAATCGGCTGATCCGTGATGTGCGGCGAATTGACCTTCAGCACTTCCCCGGCGTAGGCAAAGTACTTGTCAGCGGTCATGGTCTCGACTTGAGTCATCGGGGGCGTCTTCATGTCTACCGTCGGATCGATCGTGGCTTTGACCGGCTGCGGAGCCTTGCCCAGTTGTGACAAGGGCGTAATCGTGTAGCCGTCCTGCACTTGATGGACGGCCTGGTAATCCCTCTCGCCATTGGTCTGCGTGCGTCCGATGATCCAAACGTAGGGCGTGGGCGCGTCAATGCTCTCTATACCCTCGGGAATCTTGCCTTGCCAACGCGGCGGCACGACCGCGAAATGGGCCGCCTCTGTTCCAGTCGTTCGCTTGCCAGGACACGCAAAAGAGTCCGTCCACATGTCGAGCATCTCTAACATGTAGTATCGACCCTGTGTGTCCGGAACCGAGACCACCATCGGCTCCTTCGAGAGGTCCAGCCACGCGATAGAGTACAAAGTGTCGAAGTTCGGGCGCACGACATCCCGGAAGTCAGCGGGAGGGAATGTCCTGATGTGCGCGAAGGCGTTCATCGGTCCGCGAGCGACGGCCTTCCCTGCCTCGACATTGACCATCTGACGCCGCGTCGTGTCCATTAGGACGAGGGGGTAAAAGTAGGTGTACGCTTCGATTCCAATCTCGTAGGCTTCCTGTTCACTGATCCCTTTGTTTTCCACTGCGTTCTCCTTGAAATGGCGCTCTATCAGGTCTTGTCGAAAGCGTTTCGTGAATTTGGAGCATAAGTGCTGAGATAAGGCACCGCTTCGACCTTCCCGCGATCTCGGGCGTCTTAGTGCGGGTGCCGAAGCTGGAAACGATACGTGTACGAGGGGCTGACACAAGCCATACCGGGAAGTTGTGGACTCCTGGGTGTATGGTTTTTGACGAGCGGATCATTGTGCGCAGCGGACGCCTGTCTATTAATCTGTCTGTGCGGTGTTGTCAAAAGGGAGGTCTTGCGACCTCCCTTCCAACCTTTCCCTTAACCCGCGGCGACGGCTGACTTCTGGCCTGCCTGTTCTTTTTTCTTTTCCGCATACGCCTTGATCGCGGGTCCTAGTTGCGCCATGACCGAGTCCAGGTTGAACGAGGCAGCCTTCTGGCGAGGCGGGTATTTAACGTAGTTGTC
>Ga0210405_10004930_pt1 | contig 12365 bp, 9 predicted proteins | sample IncBWH11MmetaG_FD_155492 | JGI IMG/M metagenome (GOLD analysis project Ga0210405, IMG submission 155492) | Forest soil microbial communities from Barre Woods Harvard Forest LTER site, Petersham, Massachusetts, United States - Inc-BW-H-11-M | ecosystem: Environmental > Terrestrial > Soil >... | reverse complement strand
GTCTCCAAGGAACTTGGTTCCGACCCCGATTCTTTCTGCAAGGGGCCATGATACATCGCGGGCTCGTTGTCCAGATATCCAAAGACGATACCACTCTCACGATCTTCGAAATCAACGAGAACCCACATCCATTCTGATTGGCAGGCTATCGCATCCTCAAATTCGACTTTTATGTAGTCGCCAGGTCGCAATTGCTTCTGAGGATTTGAGGATAGTGAAGTCGGTAACGTATATTCCCAATGAGTCTAGCACCTTTGCTGAGCCACTACTTGGGCGTGTTCGCGAAAGTGTGCGGAAGAAGCTCGAAGGTCTCCTTCGGGGGCTTGATTTTTGAATGCCTTCGGCCGATGCAGTATTGTGACGCAGCCGGTCTATAGACTCATTCCATGTTGTTGAACATGAGAAAACGGTCTGTATGAAGAAAGCGTTGCGCTCCTGTTTCGCGGCTGGTTGATTCTAGATTTTGAGGGCTGCCTTAGGAGGGAGGACGAACTGAAAAATCTTATACCCGTTTGAAAAGATTTCAGTTTCGAAGTGCCACTCACCGACTTTCATTCGGTGTTCGACAATATCATCAACACCCCACCATCTGGCCTTTCCGCAGAGTTCAGAGCCCTTGATCGTGCCACCACCTCTAATCTCGAGCGCGGAAAAATACATTTTGCGGAATAGGGGCGAGGTAATCGTGTAGTGGATTTTATATTCGGAATCTTCGAATTCGAGGTCGTCTGAGTCTCGTCGCACTTTATCGAGGACGACCTGTCATTCGCCAAAATGCTTGTTGGCCGAAGAATCAATGACTTACAGGCTTGGCTTCGAAGCGCCGTCTGCTATAACCCTGGCTCATGTACAGCCTGTTTTTGCTTTGGTTCGGAGTACTCGTTCGGCTTTTTCGTGGCCGTGGGAAACTTGTATTGGAGAATCTCGCGCTGCGTCAACAGCTCAACGTTCTAAAACGTCGACATCCAAGACCACGGCTCGATTTGTTCGACAAACTGTTCTGGGTTATTGCCCAGCAGTTCCGGTCCACCTGGAAACAAGCTCTGATCGTGGTCACGCCAGAGACAGGTTCGGTGGCATCGGCAGGCTTTCGTTTCTACTGGCGGTTGCTCTCCAGGGTCCGAAGGCCAGCAGGGAGGAGAAGAATTTCCAAGGAGGTTCGGGATCTGATCTACCGAATGGTGGCCGAGAACCCGAGTTGGAGAGCGCCGAGGATACATGGAGAACTCCTCATGCTCGGCCTTGATCTTTCCGAGCGAACGGTCTCTCGTTGGATGAAACGAGCGCCCAGGGACCCTCAAGCGACAAGACGTTGGCTCGTTTTCCTTCGCAACCATCGGGAAGCCATTGCGGCGATGGATTTCTTCACCGTACCCACGATCACTTTCGGCATTCTCTACTGCTTCTTCGTGATCGGCCACGATCGTCGGCGCATCCTGCACTTTAACGTCACCAGTCATCCGACGAGTATGTGGATCGTCCAACAGTTGCGGGAGGCGTTTCCATTCGAGCCGACTCCCCGGTTTCTGATCTTCGACCACGATGCGAAATACGGGTTGGAGGTCCCGGCCGCCGTTCGCTCTCTGAGGCTGAGTCCTGTGCGGACCTCCTTCGAGAGTCCCTACCAGGTACCGAATTTATGGCTTCGATCCAGAAAATGCCCCGCCTGCTTTTGAAGTGGATCTCGCGTACATAGCGCGGGTGACCACCAGGGGCCGACGATGGAAACGGTGCTGCCGTCATAAACGCCGATCGGTACAGGCGGCTTTTTCCAAAAGGGCCGTTGGACGGATAAAGTGCGGGGTCAACAGCTGCTTTCAAGACTCCATGCTCATTGAACGATGACGCCGCAAGCGATTCGCGCACCAGAGTTACCCGCGGGGTCGGTTTTATAGTCATCTGTTTTTTCGTGAATCACAATCGACGTACCACCTTCGTGAAACAGCGAGTTCGGCCCTTCGGCGAGAGTAACGTTCGGATCCAAAAGCGACGCCTTACCGTCTCCGCTGGCCTGCACCTGGATGTTGAGCAAGTCTCCGGCGTGCGGGCCTTCGGGATTGTCTTTTCCGTGTTTCTTCGAGGTCGGGTTGAGATGTCCTCCTGCGCTCGTGAAAGCAGGACCCTCACACCTGCCAACGGTATGAATGTGAATGCCATGCGTGCCGGGCGGCAGTTGCGAAACCTGTACGTCAATGCGAATCCCGTCATCGGCTTGGCTTATTGTCGCGGTACCGATCTTCTGTCCTTGTGCGTTGGCAATATCCGCGTGAGCGGACTGTGCCGCAGATTGGGCGAACGCGGCAGTCGTCCATACCAATGCGGCTGCGAGAACACAATTGCGGATTAACATGGTCTTTCCCTCCTGACCTTTACCGTTGCGATTGGCTGGCCCGTTTCGGTTGAACTGGGAATGCCCATGATACCGAACTTTGATGAACTCACCTCCGATTTGTTGTCCTTCGCCAAAACGCTGCGAGGCCATAAATCTCGTCGAGTAACAATGTTACAGGACCATCCGCATGCTATTCATTTCAAACACATTCTGTATTTTGGCGAGGGACAACGGTGAAATGGTACAAAACGCCCGCTATTTGGATGCAAGCGTGCAAACCGGGAGCCTACAACGATTTCAATTGTACCGACAGTTTCGCTGGAACCAAGGCACGCGCCCATTGCCGAATGACGTCGTACGCACTTATGCGCCGAATATCCTCGAATATCTGCTACCGGTCGGCAGTGATTCGGCGGTTATCCGTGCACCTGACGTCAAAAGCATAGAGTTCACCATCACGTCTTGAAGAGAGCGCTGGATTGCAGACCCATCGTGAAGATTAACCGAGGCCCGTACGCATTCGCCCGGACTCTTTGGCGGAATCGCGACTGCCACTCTCCGCACTCAGTTAATTACTCCGATGTGGTGTTGGTCTAGATTCTTCCGGCCATGATTACAGCGCTCCTGCAATCTGAACCAGTTCGCGTGCGAACCGATATCGTTCCATAAGAATCGTAGTTGAGCCACCACGGAAGGCCAAACATCTTCATTGTGTTGTCAAAGCATGAAATGGCATCCAAATGATCGGAATCATCAGCATCTGGTCCTACGTACCGAAACTCAATGTCTGCATAGTTTGTCAGCTCTGGAGGATCCCCAAAATCCAGATCTAAGTCGGGACCGTGGTCCTTATGCAAGCACGGAGCCTTCAGCACTACGGACTTACTTAGATCACATTCATAGATAAGGCGTAAGCCGGTCGCATAGTTCCTGAGATGCCCGGTTGGATTTGCCCTTACCACTTCGGTGTTCGCTGGACTGATCGGATAAGCGTCTAGAGGTCGTGGAACGCTTATACAAAAATTCGCCTGGCAGACGTCAACATCGCTTCCTGGATCAGCATCCAGAATTACGCTTTTGTTTTCATCATCGTGATACTCGATGGGCTCCGAGGTATTGTTTTTTATTCCTTCTCCGTCAAGCATGTAGGTGTACTCTCCACCTCTTCGATGCCGCCCACAGAGTGGGTGCTCGCTCAGAAGCGTGAACACTGCCGCGTGATGGTTATCGCAAATCGCGGCATAAACGTCGATACTGCGATTGCGAATGCAAAACGCGAATGGTCCACGAAACGTTACGCCAAGGTATCCCATAACTCATATCTCCTTTGCTCAGCTATCCCCGTCCAAATATCGAAAACCCCGCCCAATAGAAGGGATGTGTAAATCGTTCTTCAGAACGGACTCGTCTGGCAGCTAACAACAACGAATCCGACACTCTGTTACCCATCAACACGTCGCGATAGAATTCGGTCATTAATACTGACGTGGCGGCCGAATCCACAGCCCACCTGCTAGCTACGACTTCCGGAACTCCCGCTTCTACCAGACGACGGGCCATGCTGTCTTCATCATCGAACAACCCCGATCTTCCGTCAGCGGTCGAGCAGGCCGAGAGCACGATCAGTCGGCTGCGTGCAACTTGAGAGTCTCGCAATTTGGACGCGTCAAACAAATCCGTAGCTCCCAGAATCATTCCAGCGGATCTTCGATTAGCTACCGCATGGCCTGAGAAGTGGAATACTTCTGAATTGGACAATGCGGTCGAGACGTTTGCGTAGTTCGCTTCCCCTGACAGCAATACACGCGGTTGGTCGAACAGAGCGGCTATGTTTTGCGCTTCTCGCTCCGAATCTGGGAGTGGGCTGAGACCGGGGACTACGGGATTGCTTACAATGAGAGCCCGATTGAGGCGGGAAAGACTCACCCATGGCCTGAGCGCACCTTCGTATTGAATTCCCGGCGAAATCGCGAATGCGAATCGATCTGCCAAATAATTTCCCTGTTCATCGATCAAAACATCGAACGGAACCTGCCTCAAGTCTCCGTCCGGTTCAAGGAGCAAGAGACGGCGGCCTCGCACCATTGGCTCAATAGGAAGAAAAATCTGTTGGTACAATTGACGTCCTTCTCGATGCACCAACTCAATGCTCGACTGTGGGTCCGAGCAATGCTCCGCGAAATGCCGTGCCAAGAGTTCCAAATTCTTCTTCTGAACATTCACCCATTGCGTTCTAGTACCGCCATTGTCCGCAACCCAAATGGCCGTTCCGCTGGACGTAAGAAAATACGAGACGACCACGGTACCCTCACCGACAAAACCCTCCATGCTAGGAAGACGGCTGAGCGGTTCGGACGAAGCATCTCTCGGGCCGCCCGCCAGTTCTCTGCGTAGTGAAGCGCCTTTATAGGACTCCCAATATCCGAGAGCTTCGAGTGGTGCATTTTCAAGCTTCAACGCTACCATCGCTCGATAGGTCGACTCGTTCCGACGCGTCCACCGCAGACGATCTCTTTCGTCGTGCACCATGCTGAGCCCATGCTCGGCGAGTTGCAGGGCAGCCTTTAGGTTTACTTCGGCCCCATCCTTGTCCCCGGTCTTCATGAGGGCAAGTCCGTATGTTTTGAAGAAATCGAGGGCTAAATCGTCATCTCCGATGTCGTTTATGATCGACCGAATCCTAACGAGTCGTCCGAGTGCTCTGTCCGGTGCGCCGCGTTCAAGATCAATCTCGGCGATTCCAATCTCGGCTTCGACCGACAGATTTCGCTTGCGGTTTCCGTTTGGTGACGTCTTGAAAAGTCGCCCCATCTCAGCAAAATGTTCTTCCGCTCCGCTGAGATCACCCGTCATCAGCAACGAACGAGCGAGACGGCTCTGCTCGAATGCCAACATCACCGGGTCGGGATCTCCGGCGATCATTGGGATGGCTTCTTTAAGCACGCTGGATTGCAAGAACCATTCGCCTTTGTCTTCCGCTAAAACATCCAGATCGGTGAGGAAGTTGTATCCCCGAAGGCGAGGCAAATCACCGACCCAATAGTCCCGCAAGCCTTGAACAGCCGTTCTCCACGCTCCATCAGAGTCACCGACTGCCCACAAAATTCCTGATAAGGTTTTTTCTGAACGAGAACGCAAAACCGAATAGCCGTGGCCGGTCGCCAAGTGAAACGCATCTTCCGCAAGCCGGAGCGCACGATCATCACTAGTGCTCGCACAGATAGCGGACTCCAACTTGGCCTGGATCTGCAGCCAGGGGAATGAAGCCGTTTCTGGTGCATCCAAAAGTCGCTTCGAGGTCGCTTGGCAGGCCTCGTTTCGATGGCTCAGCTGCGTCGAATACGCAATTTGAAATTCTGCGTAACGTTGGCCAGCAGGAATTCTCAACTTTGCAAATAGCAACACAGCTCGACCAGCTGCTTCCACGGCTCGGTCCTCGTCGGAAACGTCGATCGCACGTTGGGCCTCAACAATAAGAGCAACCGCTTCTTGCACATCGCGTGAACGGCGCTCTGCCCTCAAGAGTTCAGCGAGCCAGCTGTCACCGTGTTTTGATTGAAGGATTCTAGCCAAATCCGTTAACGCTCGCCATTCAGTCTCTCGATGCTTCGCACCGAGTCTTTTCCTGTCGAGCGCCTTCGGAAGCCACTCTTTCATTGCAATCTCGAGATAGATCTCTATTCTTCGATCTAAGATCGCAATCCTTTCTGGTTGACCACTCTCAGCAAGCGCGACGAACCCGGAAGACCCTTCAAGAGGCATCGCACTGCGCTCTTTCTGTTGACGAAGCTTTTCCTGTAGCCGATTGCAACGATCCCGCGCTTCCCCTGCCCAGTCCGATCTAGGATAGAGAGTGAGGAACTTATCCCAATCCGAAGCAGCCTGTTCATAAAGCAATTGACGTTCCAGGGCGATGGCATGGTTGAACAAAGCAACTTCGTTTCGAGGATCAGAAGCCAATACCGCGCCCAAGAGGTCTACGGCTTTGCCGGTGTCTTGTTCTCTATGCAGCCGTTCTCCTCTCTCAAAATATGCACTCGCAAGATCGATGGTGATCGAGGCCTTGTCTGGACTCAATTCACGCGCTCTCTCGAGGGAGATGATCGCAGCGTCAGGATCACCTTCAAGCAGGTTTGCACGGCCCCTGGCATGCAACCAATCGTCATCGTCTGGATTCGACTGAAGCCTGCGAGCGGCTTCCGATTCAGCTTTGAGAAGGGCTGGACGATTCATTCGGTCCCCGACTCGCACTTCGCTTCGCTCCTGGCGTAGGGGCACTCGGTTAGCCCCTTCCATCCGCATTTCAATGGTGCGCTTCTCCGTATAGGCGCGAACCAGAAGCTGATCGGGAGATGCAGCCTTGAACTCGGAGATGCCGAACCACAATCCAAGAACAACAGCGGCTGCCACCCCCGTCACAATGGCAATGCCTTGTGTCTTGAACACTGTCTTCCAAATCGGGACGACGAGCTTCGGTCGGTTCGCAGTTGAACCGAGCCGCCATGCCAGCTCTTGTTGCCATTCGGGCTTAGCAGACTGAAGTTCACGATGGGATGTCACCTTGGCAGGGGAACCCGACGCACGAACGAGTTTCTGTGCAAGCGACTCTTGCCATGCCGCATTTACACTATCGAGGCTGGCTAGTGCTTTCCGTTCTTCTGGCGTTGTCTCTTCTGAGAACAGTATGATCGCCTGCCGTAATGCCGGTCCGCAGTAGTCGCATTGCGCTGCGTGCTCCAAAACCTTTTGGCTCCTTTCGTCCTGCGAACCTGCAATGGCGAGTTCCAAAATCGCGATTGGCTCAGGGCAATTCGGACCAGGTTGGGACTGCCGAGGGGTCTCCGAATCTCGAAGTCCCCGGAAAAGATCCTCATGCATTGAAACGAGCTTCTGGCAATCGGCGCAGGTCACCAAGTGCCGTCGCGCTTCGTTTACCAGCTCGGCGCGCACACCCCTTCCGGCCAGCTCTTGTTCAGTGCCGGCCAGCCACTCTATCTGGTCGAAGCTCAGATGTTGGTCTGCGTCACCCACCTGCAGCTGCTCCCTTCTATAACGACTCGTTTGTCCGAATCCCTTTTCTAGAAATCTCCCGATGAGAACTACCTCGATCCGAACCCATCAATTCTTTCACCTGCCGGGTGAGACGTTGAACAGTGCTCTCGACTCCTTTTACGGTCAAACCTATCGCAGGTAATGCCGCAATAGCCTTGGCAGATAGACCCACGCGGTAATACAACCAGAATATCCGCTGGTCTCTTGGGGAGCTTGGGGCGACCACCGTATTTAGGCAGGACGAAATCTCTTCGATTAAGAGCTTTCTATCGAGGCTCGTCTCCCTGGTCGGCGGGGTTATTGGATGGCCTGAAGTTGTTTCGCTATCGAGTGACGCGATTGCTGTCGCTCCACCGCGTTTCGAGCACTTGGAAGCCTTGAAATAGTCATGAGCCAGATTCGCCGTGAACACCTTCATGTACCCGTAAATCGCGTTTTCATGAGCGGACTTAAACCTTTCCAGAAGACCGACACGATTCTCACAAAGCTTTAGATAGGTTTCTTGAATTACATCATCCATTGCATGGGTCGAGATTTCGCCCCATTGACGGGCAACACGAATGACGACGCTCGCAATCAATGCGTGAAATCTACGAATGAATTCCGTCCACGCCGCTTCCTCACCAGAATGCAGGCATTCCAGAACGAGCGCTTCAGACGAAAGACTTGAGTAGTCCAAAAGGCGAGGACCCCCGGAGTATCCTGATTCTATATCAAATACCTCGGTAAGTACTCTGCGAGGCACCACCAAGCCTTTTGTCGAATCGCCTCCTCTGCCATCGCTGAAACCACTCTCAAGTTCAGAAAAGGGCTTCGGCCACAAATCTCGTTTTAGTAATTGCACAGCAAACTTCTTTCGTACGAGACGTCTCAAAGACCCGCGAAGGTTCCTACCGCGGGTCTTTACGTCACAAGGCTTTCAGGAGGCTGGGAATGAAATCCAAGGGCAAGCCATTTGCTGCATTGGTGGTTTTCTTCTTGTCCGCGTCTTTGACCTTAGCGGATTCGCCTGCACCCATACAGGTCAACTGGGACAGCCGGACCGCGGGTTGTCCGGCGTCTGTAACTCAATCGACCAATCTCACCTTCCATGTCACAAACATAAACGACCTGCTGATCGACTTTCAGACCGGAGAGCGGGTTCAATTTGAATTCCGCGCAAAGAGTTGGCCTGTCAGCGTCGTTCCGTCGGAAAACCCATTTCTTCAAATCGGTGCGCAAGCAGCTTGTCCCAGCGACACGGATCTCGCCAAGCAGTTAGACGACATTCGGAAGATCAAAGATTCCAACATCACACCCTCTAGCTCGGCGGCGGCATCAATCTCGCTAGCCGCCACCGCTAACGCAGCAGCGACTCACAACGAAATTGTCACCGTGGCAAACGAATACCAAAACAAAGCGTGCGCTGACGGTGTATTCGCTGCTCACGCCAACGATGCAGTAGTGATTTGGATCAAGGACTTGCTCGCGGCTCCGCCGCACAGCGCAGACTTCTCCGTCACAGTCAATCCGAATGAGAATTACGAATTCAGAGTGAGAGAACTCTGGAAGGGAAAAGTCGTAGCGGACGGGACTCTGACTTGGGAATGCGGTGAAAAAGACATCTTAACTCTCTCCGCAGGTCCCCTCATCACCACGCTTCCGTATCGCACATACAGCCAGCAGCAGGTAGCTTTGACCGGCGGCGGCACTCAGAACCAGTTGGTGGTTAGTGGGAACTCGAACGTCAACGTCCTCGCGGCAGCGCTTCTAAACTACAACCTTCCGCCCATACCACACCTTCCCCCTTGGACTGGATTCGCAATTTCCGTCGGCCCGGTCTACGCGTTGAACAGCGCGCCCAGCGTCTCGAAACTTGGCCTCTTCGTCGGTGGATCGTTTCAAGTGTACAAAAGCATCTACCTTACGCCTGGCGTCCACATTGGAGAATTCAGTGACTATCCGGCCGGTTTTCACGCAGGCTCTCCCATTCCCGCAAACTTTGGCAGCTTGACGCCCGTCACACGCAACACGGTTCATTTTGCAATTGGAATCACCTTCAAGACGACCACGTTCAAGAAGTCTTCGCAGAACAATGCAGGCGCGAACAACACTGGAGCAACCACCAACTCGGGAACGGGAAGCAAACCAAAACCCGCGCAGCAGAGTTCGGGTAGCCAGGGAACGGGCACACCATCCCCAAATCCACCGCCAGCGCGAAACCAAAATCAATAGGGAGCAGCTACGATGAAAACCCTTCCAGCCGAGTCTCACGCCTCCGTATCCAGCATGAGGGATCTGCCCGTCCGTAGATTTCGCTCGTCAAATCCGACGACCGGCCGAGACCATCGCCGTTCCGCGGTCAGCCCACGGGGGTTTGAGGCGATCCCTGGATATGAACCGCCGCCTCGAAAAGTGAAAACTGGTGCTCGGCTAAGGAATATCAGGGAGCTGACGTATGCCAGCTCACCGAAGGAGCGACTCCAAATTGGTTCTTCCGACATCGACTCTCAGCAAGTCGCGGTTCCCGATACCACTGTATTTCCATGGCGCGCGAGCGCGGCGTTGAGAATCACAGTGCCGGGGAAAACAGAACTCTTCAACGGCACAGGGTGGTTCATTGGGCCATACACACTTATAACGGCTGCTCACGCCGTTTATCCGCGAGAGTTCGGCGCTCATGTCGGCTGGGCGACCAGCATCGACGTAATTCCCGGACTCAACGGAGATTCAAACCCGCCACCGTTCGGGGTCTTCCGCTCCACGAGTTTCTTTTGCCCAACCGGTTGGCAAACCGGAGGAGACACTACGCTCGACTATGCCGCAATTCTCCTGGACCAAAGCGTTGGCAATCAGGTCGGGACTCTTGGATACGCTACCTACTCGGACCAAGATATTCTCCAGTCAGTCGCCAATTTGACGGGCTATCCCGTCGAACCCCCAAGCTCGAACCCCTCATTTGGCACTCAATGGTACGGCGCTGGCGCCGTCAGCCATGTTGATGACACCTTTATTTACTACAACCTCGAAACGCTACCTGGCGAGAGCGGCAGCGCTGTCTACAGAAATGTTGGAGACCAGAGTTTCGTGATGGCCATCCATGAAGCGGAAGTCGGCGACAGTGACCGGGGTCTGAGAATCATCGAGCCGGTCTACGAGAACCTCCAGCAGTGGGCAAGCATGAGGCCCTAACAGTCCGACAACTCAATGTCGGAACGGGAAAGAGCACTCGAATGAAATCCAATAAATACCTTTTGATTATCGGCGCCGTGCTCCTTATCGTAGCCGGTGTGACCTTGTACAAACTCCATTTTCAGGAATTGTGGAGTAACGTAAGGGTCGGCGAAGCCTTATCTTTAAGCGCCGTCGTGCTCGTCGGTCTGGCTCTGGTTGTCATATTGATGTCAGTCTTAGTGATCATCTACTCGGTGATAGGAGTCGCGGACGCTACTCAAGCTCTCGCGTTGCCCGAGGGGTCGGTCCGAGCTCTGATTGCCTTCAGCTTGGTTCTCATCTTCGTCTGTCTTGGGGCTTTCCTATATAACAGCGTGAACGGGAGTGCGCTTAGTCCCGGTGGTAAAGCAAACAGCATCACCGAAGCGCAACTTGCTGACCTGAAGACGCAGTTTGTCGTGGCTTATGAACCTGCACGCAATCCGAATGGCTCAGTCCAAACCGAGGCCGACGGGAAAAATCAGCTCTATAACGCAACATATTTCATAAAACCCAACAAGGACGCTGAAGATTTCGCAAAACAAATTTTCACGACGTTGGCAACTGTCTTTGTCAGTGTGATCAGCTTCTATTTTGGCAGCAGTACGACCACTTCGGCGATTGGAGCAGGAGCGAAGGCGGCCGGTGCTGGTGGTGGCTCTGGTGGTGGCCCCGCTGGTGGTGGCCCCGCTGGTGGTGGCCCTGCTGCTGGCGGCCCTGCTGCTGGCGGCCCTGCTGCTGGCGGCCCTGCTGCTGGCGGCCCTGCTGCCGGTGGTCCTGCTGCTCGCGGCCCTGCTGGTTAGCTCGGACCAACTGAAGGAATACCTACGCCTCCATTTCTTGATTGTTCAAAGCACCGTTAGCAGCGGTCGGTAGAATAATGACCAAGCCTTATTGTCTCCCTGTCGTTCGCCAAAACTCTGGCCGACTTTGAAATCAATGACATAGCCGCCCTCAGGCCACTGTTCTGTTATAACTCCTAGCCATGTTTCGATTTATCGGCCTGTGCCTCGGAACGCTGGTTCGCCTCCTGCGCACGCGTCGGAGCCTCCTGCTGGAGAATCTCGCACTACGTCAACAACTCGCCGTACCGAAGCGTCGGCATCCGCGGCCAAGATTAGACGTGCTCGACAAGCTCTTCTGGGTCGCCGTTCGTCGATTTTGGTCCGGATGGCAACAATCCCTCCTAGTGGTCACGCCCGCAACGGTGGTGCGTTGGCACAGGGCCGGATTCCGTTTGTACTGGAAGCTGATCTCCATGGCCAGGGGGCCGGTCGGGAGACGACAGACGTCGAAGGAGATTCAGGAATTGATCTTCCGAATGGTCGTTGAGAACTCCACGTGGGGAGCGCCACGCATCCATGGCGAGCTTCTCATGCTCAGTTTCGAGGTCTCTGAGCGAACGGTCTCTCGTTGGATGAAACGGGCACCTCAAGATCCGGAGCCGGCCAAGCGCTGGCTTACCTTTCTCCGCAATCACCGGGAAGCGATTGCCGTGATGGACTTCTTCACTGTGCCAACGATCACGTTCGGTGTGCTCTATTGTTTTTTTGTCATCAGTCACGATCGTCGTCGCATCCTGCAATTCAATGTCACAAAGCATCCGACAAGCTCGTGGATCATCCAGCAGTTGCGAGAAGCATTTCCATTTGGATCCGCTCCGAAGTTCGTCATCTTTGATCGTGATGCCAAGTATGGGCTGGAAGTCCCCGCAACGGTTCGATCCCTGAGGGTGAATCCTGTCCGCACTTCGTTCGAAAGTCGTTGGCAGAATGGAGTCGCAGAGCGT
>Ga0210405_10004927_pt1 | contig 12368 bp, 8 predicted proteins | sample IncBWH11MmetaG_FD_155492 | JGI IMG/M metagenome (GOLD analysis project Ga0210405, IMG submission 155492) | Forest soil microbial communities from Barre Woods Harvard Forest LTER site, Petersham, Massachusetts, United States - Inc-BW-H-11-M | ecosystem: Environmental > Terrestrial > Soil >... | reverse complement strand
TCTCCTACCTTGCCACCGACCGTCGCCGATGGCAACTGAGCGAAACACTTTTCCACAGGCGGCCGGTTGCGACGACTGTGGAAAAACCTACCCTTAAAATTCTCCTTACGGAGTAACTATAAGGGAGCGGTTGCGTGAAGCTTTCGATCACCGGCAGCCCCCGCGCTGACGCTTGGGCTGCAATTCTTGCGCATAATACGCCACAGCCCAAGCGTCAGCGCGGGGGCTCTTCAGAATTGAACCGAATCAGCCGGTTATGGACCTACGGTGGCGGTTGACCTACCCGCCCACGGAGCTCGATAATCGTGCCGATTTCGGCTGGCTGTATAAATTATTTACACTCAATTCCTTGGAATGGCGGTAAATCTATGGATCGACTGGACCTTTTTCTCTTGCATTCGGAAATTAAAAAGATCACACTAATCGGCAAGGAGACACTATGAATACTAAGAAGGTTATACTCCCCGGAAGCGAGCGGCAACCGATCGGCACACGCGTGGGCGATCAGCCGAACGACGAGATGATCGAGGTCTCTGTCATCCTCAAACCGAAGGCGCGCGCTGTCGCGCCTCAGGCAACAGGCGCGTCTGTTTCGCGCCAGGAATTCGCTGCGAATCACGGCGCCGATAGCGGTGCGATCGACAAAGTAAAACAGTTCGCCAAAGAAAACAACCTCACCGTAGGCGAGGTATCGGCCGAGCGGCGGACCGTGAAACTGGAAGGAACCGCAGCGAATATGCTTCGCGCGTTCGAGGTCAAGCTCGACCGCTACGAAACTGAAGGACAACAATACCGCGCGCGCACCGGTGGGATCAAGCTTCCTCCGGAGCTGGCCCCATCAGTGGAAGCGGTGCTCGGACTCGACGACAGGCCGCAGGCTAAACCGCACTTTCGCGTGCGCCCCGACCCTTCGATCCACGCGGCGGCGGCGAATATTTCCTATACGCCCCGCCAGGTTGCGCAGCTTTATCAGTTCCCCCTCGACGTGGACGGAACAGGCCAGACGGTCGGCATTCTGGAACTGGGGGGCGGATATCGTCCCGCCGACCTGAAGACCTATTTTGCGTCTTTAGGAATCAACGAGCCAACCGTTATTTCCGTTTCAGTGGATAAAGGGAAAAATAAGCCGACAAATCCCAACAGCGCCGATGGCGAAGTATTGCTGGATATCGAAGTGGTGGGAGCGGTGGCGCCGGGAGCGAAGATCGCAGTTTATTTCGCGCCCAATACGTCGCAAGGGTTTCAGGATGCGCTGACAACTGCGATTCACGATGCCGCCAACAAGCCATCCGTGATTTCGATCAGTTGGGGCGGCCCCGAATCCACCTGGACAGCCCAATCCATGACAGCGTTCGACTCGGCCGCCCAGGACGCGGCGGCGCTGGGCGTGACGATCTGTGCCGCTTCCGGCGACAACGGGTCGAGCGACGGGGTGAACGACGGCGCCAATCACGTGGATTTCCCGGCCTCCAGCCCGCACATTCTAGCGTGTGGCGGGACAAGCCTTCAGAGCGCCAACGGAGCAATCAAGAGCGAAACGGTGTGGAACGACGGCGCACAGGGCGGCGCTGGAGGCGGCGGGTTCAGCAATCAGTTTCCATTGCCCGCCTGGCAAGCCAGCGCGAACATCAAACCTCCGTCCGGCGGCGGGCGGGGCGTGCCCGACGTTTCCGGCGACGCGGACCCCCAGACCGGCTATAACGTTTTGGTGGACGGAAAGACATTCGTAATCGGTGGAACCAGCGCGGTGGCGCCTTTGTGGAGCGGCTTGATCGCTTTGCTGAACGAGAAGCTTGGAAAACCGCTGGGGTTCTTACAACCGGTCCTGTATGGGCTGCCCCAAACTGCGGGAGCTCTCAACGACATCAGCAGCGGATCGAACGGAGCTTTCTCCGCCGGTCCCGGATGGGATGCGGCGACGGGCCTGGGTTCTCCTTCGGGCGAGAAGCTGCTGCAGGCGCTGTCGGGAGCTGGCTCGACAACTTCCGGCGCCAAGAAAGGGAAAGCGCAAAAGGCCTGATGTAGATTATCCGCACGCCTGTTTCACATCAGGCGTGCGGATATGCTCAGGCCGAAATCCCACTCCGATCATGCGCGCCGGTATGCGGCGCAACACAGGAAATTGCTGCAGAAGCTTGAACGGCAGTGGCAGCCGGCGCATTTGCGCTTCGTGGCTCAAAGCAGGACGGATAACGCGCTTGTGCGCGAAAACCTGAAACCCCTGGGTCATGCGCGTCGGAAATTTCCGGCGCTCTTGAACCTCACGGAGCCGCTCCTTGCTGACTGCGCCGCCGAGCAGCGGCTGCGCCAGAATGTTCGCAGCGGCAACCGCGTCCTGAATGGCGAGGTTGATGCCAACACCTCCTATTGGTGACATCGCGTGAGCGGAGTCGCCGATGCATAATAGTCCCATCCGCGACCAATGCCGCAAACGATCGACGGCAACTGATAGCAGCTTTATGCCGTTCCAGTCTGTTATTTCGTCAACACTCCCACGCAGGAAAGGCGCGACCTTCGCGATGTCTTCGCGAAAGGATGGCAACCCCTTTTCCCGAATAGCGTCGAACGCTCCCTTGGGGATTACGTAAGCGCACTGCCAGTAGTCGCCGCGGTCAAGCGTCACCAGGATCTTCCCCGCCCTGTAGCGGCCGAGCGTTTGATTTGGATCGCTGAGCTTGCGCCCGAGCCGCATCCAAAGCACATCGATAGGCGCTCCGAGGTCTATCACTTCTAGCCCGGCCTTCTCGCGAACGATGGAATGCCGGCCATCCGCTCCCACAGTCAATTCCGCACGCACTTCCAGGACGCCCCGCGGCGTTACCGCGCGAACTCCTACAACACGCCCGCTCTCCTCCATCAGGCCGGTGACTTCGGCCTCCATCCGCAACTGAAATCGTGGATACAGTTTTCCTTTCTCGGCAATGAAATTCAGGAAATCCCATTGGGGCATCAGCGCGACGAATTTGCAGTGAGTTGGAAGATGGGAAAAATCGGCGACTATCACCTCGAAGTCCTCGATTTGAGCGCCAAGTTGAGCGAACTCCTGATGCGGCCGGCGCAGAAATTCCTCCAGGATTCCAAGCTCGTACATCAATTCGAGCGTCGAAGGATGTATCGTGTCCCCCCGAAAGTCGCGTAGAAAATCCGCGTGTTTTTCCAGTACCAACACATCCACGCCCGCGCGAGCGAGCAGAAAACCCAGCACCATTCCGGCCGGCCCACCGCCTGCAATGCAACAGCGGACTTCCATCGTTTGGGAAACGGGATTGACAGGCTGCATTTCCGAATTCCTTAATGCTCGGTTCATCAGTTTAATCCATCCCGGCTTGATCCTCAAAGAATCGGGAGCCTTGAGCACTCTCAGGATGCGTCGCGTTCTATAATCTTCTTAGGAGAGGCGACAGATGGACGAAGTCCTGACGATGGCCCAAATCGAGGCGAAATTCGATTCGGAGTGGGTCTTGATTGAAGACCCTCGGACCGATGAAGCTTTAAGAGTGCAAACTGGTACCGTACGCTGGCACAGTAAGGACCGGGAAGAGGTCTATCGCCGGACCGTCGAAATCCGCCCCAAGCGGTTTGCTATCGTGTACACCGGAAAGATGCCTCAAGACACGGCGATCGTACTGTGAGTTTCACCTTCGATCCTGGGCAGGGCCTCATCGTAGTTCGGGCGGAGTTGTGGGGACCGAGCGGCAGCGGCGTGCTCCAGTTGGCGCTCGATACCGGAGCGACGAGCACGGTAGTGAATGTCGGAATGCTCGTAGCCATCGGCTATGATCCGGCGATGACAGTCGACCGGATCCAGGTGACAACAGGAAGCGGGCTCGAGTTCGCGCCTCGCGTCGTCCTGCAGAAAGTCATCGCCCTGGGACAGGAACGCTCAGGCTTTCCGGTGTTGGGCCACACCTTGCCGCCGAGCGCAGGCGTTGACGGCCTGCTCGGACTCGACTTTTTTCACCGTCTGAACTTGACAATCGATTTCCGTGCCGGCGAAGTAAAGCTCGCCTAGCGCCCCTGCTTGGTGCGGCTTTTTATCGTACCTTGTTTATCACCCGCCGCTTCCACTTGTAATCCCGAAGCCCGTCGACAGCCGTCCAGGTGGGATGGTAGCGGAGATACATGTCATTGGTCTTCATGTCGCCCCAACTGCCGTCGGGATTCTGCGAAGAGAGCAGGAATTCGGTCCCGGTCCGAATGAGTGGGTCGCTGTCCCGCAGTCCAAACGATTTCAGGCAGTCCATGAGCTCGCCCATCGTTTCAGGGTCGTTCAGGGCAACAGCTTTCTTCAAATTGGCCTTGAGGTAGGCGAACTCATCGGGCAGCAAACGGGGCGAGAGACGGTACAGGCTATAGGCGTTCTGTGTGTACACTACATGCGTGACTGCGTACAAAATGCCGTTGTAGGTGGGACTGGCGCCGGCCTCGCGTTCCGGGTAAGGCCGCAGCGCCGGCAGCCACCGGATCACCGCGCTGTAAGGGGCGCCGAGGGTGACGCCGTACCTATCGCCGGTGTAGGTGGCGATCAGCGCATCGCAAAAAATGTCATACCGGGAGCGCATCGTCAGGGGCGCGCCACAGTGGCGGCAAATTGTCGCCCCGCGCAAGTTAGCCTTCGAACATTTCGCGCACGGATACGGCACGTCGCCCGGCGGCGGTTCGCGCGCGGGATCGAATACCAGGTAATCCTCAACCCGATGAAGTTGCGCGGCGCGGCGGATCTGTTCCTTCAGCCGCTGATCGGGAAAGCCCAGTTGCTCGGCGGCGTAGGCGCCGAACAGCAGATTTGTTAGTACCTCGGCGCTCGCGTTGGCGAGCAGCGCCGGATGTTTCCGCTGCCAGAATGCCGCCCGCTCGCGGCCCATCGACAGCGCCTGCCGCGCCAGAGCCGGATCGCGCGAGGTGGCGCCGATGCTGAAAAGGCACCACAAATAATCCTCGCCGAACTCGGCGAAGTTCTTCGCATCGCAGGCTGTCCGATAGATGAAGCACAAGCCGCGCTCGATGGCCTGTTTGCGATCGGGCAGCGCGCTTGCCGCCAGTCCCGCGGCGGCGAGAGCGAGCGCGAGGGCGCGTCTCATGCCTTGCGGCTGACTTCGTGCTCCAGGCGCTCCGACAGCAGCGCGTGAAGCTGCGCTTCCAGCTCCTGCACGCGCCGGGCGAGGTCCTCGATCGCCTGCCCTTCGGGGTCGGGCAGTTTGCCGTGCTCGAGGTCGCCGCTTTGATTTCGCGCGCGAACGACGTGGCCGGGCACGCCGATCACGGTCGAATAATCCGGCGCCGGCCGCACCACCACCGAGCCGGCTCCGATCTTGACGTGCTTGCCGATCAGAATATTCCCCAACACCTTGGCTCCGGTGCCGACTACCACATGATTGCCCAAGGTGGGGTGGCGTTTACCCTTTTCGTGACCGGTGCCGCCCAGGGTTACGCCTTGATACAAGAGTACGTCGTCGCCAATCTCAGTGGTCTCCCCGATCACTACGCCCGAGCCGTGGTCGATGAAGAAACGCCGTCCGATGGTGGCGCCCGGATGGATCTCGATGCCGGTCAGAAACCGGCTGAACTGAGAAATAATCCGCGCCAGCAACGAGAGCTTCCATTGATACAGCCGGTGTGCGAAACGGTGCAACAGGATCGCATGAACGCCGGGGTAGCAGAGGACAATCTCAAGCCGGCTCTTGGCGGCCGGATCTCGCTCGAAAACGGTGTCTATCTGCTCTTTGATCGCGCGAAACATAATGCTAGTTCGATGGTCCCGGACTAAAAAGGTCGCAATATGATCGTATCACGGGGTATCGGCGGTGGAGGACGAACAAGCTAAAGCATATTCCACTCGGTGTGGAATATGCTTTAGCTTGTTCGTAAAAGGCTTACTCCTCAAAAGGAATACTTCAGCGCGAATTGCAGAATGCGCGGATCACCGGCGCTCTGAATGATGCCGAACGTCGGCGAATGCAGATTGGCAACCGGAGCGTTAAAGTTCACGTGATTCAGCACGTTAAAAAATTCAAAGCGCAGTTCGAACCGTTGGTGTTCGCGGACTTTGAAAAACCGGGTCAGGTTGCTGTCCATGCCGAAAAATCCCGGTCCTTTGAGGGAATTATAACCGGCGTTGCCGTATGCTCCCGCGGCGTTGGGAACAAATGCCGCGGCGTTTATCCAGACCAGCGTATTGGTATTACGAACGTACGGATTTCCGACGACATTGGGCCGATCCTGTCCCACGCCCGTGAGGGACGCGTCCACGCCCGTCACCGGATTGAACAGGAATCCGGTGTGCGCCGAGGTCAGGAACGAAAGCTGCCAATTTCCCAGCAGCAGGTTCACTCCTCTATTGGCGAACTTGGGACTCTCGTAGACCACCGACATGACGAAATTGTGCCGCAGGTCGGCGTCGCACGGTCCGTAATCGGCGTTGCGGTTATACGGGTTCTGATAATAATTCGCGCCCTGGCTGTTTCTGTTGGCAAGTGTCTCCGCATTTTGCAGGCAGTGAGAATAAGTGTAGACGGAAAGCAGTGTGAAGTTGTGACTGAAGCGGTGCTGCAGCGACAGCCGGGCGGCATTGTAGTTTGTATTGATACCGTCGTCGATCAGTGTGATCGTCGAATAGTAGGCGCCTGCCGCCGGATTGATCTGGGAGAGAAGCCTTCGCTGGAGCGTATTGCCGAGCGTTGAGTTGCCTGGTATATAAGCCGCGGGGTTCTCCTCGATTGAAGATCGCAAATGGGTCGCTTCGTTCCCGAGGTAGGTCGCCGAAAGGAGCCAGTTAGCGCCCATCTGAAGCTGATAACTCAGGTCCCATTGCTGCATGTACATGTGGTGCAGATTTAGAGGGAGATTGACGTACAGCCCTTGCGGACTGAAGATTGCACTCTTGCTGGGTGGATAGGGAGTCGGGAACGGATTGCCTCCTGGAAATCCTTGGTAGGGATTGGCGAAGCCGCCGGCCGGGGCGGTCAAAGAGACGGAGTTGCCCCAAGGCGACGGCAGAGCCCAGTCCCTGTTGGTATAGGACTCAGGCGTGTCGAAGAAAATACCGTAGGACGCCCGAATGCTCTGCTTGCCACTTCCCGTCGGATCCCAGGCCAGCCCGAACCGTGGCGCGATGTCCAGATAGCTGCCGTTGGCATACGCGGCGGGGATTCCCGGGTCGCCATGAAAAAACAATCCGGGCGGCGCATTGGTGTATTGACTCGACGTCTGGCCGGCGATGAAACCGGGCAACGAGAAATGGGAGCCGCGCCCGGCCACATCATGCTCCGGAAGCGATGGCTCCCAGCGCACTCCGATGTGCATGTTGAGGGTCTTCGCGACTCGGATTTCATCCTGGCCATAGAGCCCGTAATATTTCTCGCGCAGGCCTATCTGCACCGGATTTCCGTTCGTCAGCAGGCTTGGCCGTCCCAGCAGAAAGTCCGCCAAGCCGTCGTTCGATAGAGATCCATTGAAAGTCCATTCGCCATTACCAAGAGAGATATTCGTTTCGTCCATCTGCATCGCGATCATTTCCCCGCCGAACGTGAAGTGGTGGCGTCCCCGCACGATGTCGAGATCGTCGGCATATTGGAATTGATTCCGCGCGAAGACGGCCGGCGCGTTGGATCCGCCACCCATCGAGAACTTGCTGGTCACCGAGAGATCCATAAAATGGGGATAGAAGTTGAACATGTTGACCCCGATGGAAACCGGGTTGGGCATTTGCTGCGACACCGCGCGGTTGCTGATGAGCCGCGCATAAGTGGCGTGAAAGGCGTTCACGACAGTCGGACTGATGCTGTACTGGTCGCCTAAAGTGACCGATTGGGAGCGTTGCTCGATACCGGATCGAGTGGTCGTAAGAATATTGTTGGTATAAAAAGCCGGGTTATCGTAATCGGCGATGAAATAGCGCCCATAGAAAGTATGCTTCGCGCTTTGCAGCCAATCGGCGCGGCCGATGTACTGATTCTCATTGTTCGGATTGGGAATCGAGTAAGTGATCCGCCCGCAAGGATCGGCTGCGAGCGGAATCAACTTCGCCAGCGCCAGCGAGGGCGCGCTGAAGCGCGTTGGACTGATCATGTTATTCGGGAAGGGTTGGCTGTTAGTTGGGTCGATCACAGTCACAGCTTTGTGACTGGACTGGCAGCCCGCCGAGTCTATCGTGCTGAAATCTCCATTGAGCGTCGCCGCTGTGGGAACGAAGGCAACGGATTGAGGCGGCGCCGTCCGCGTGCGGGTCGCCTGGTAACCGGAGAATACGAATAGCTTGTCTTTCCTTATCGGTCCGCCGACCGTGCCTCCGAACTGGTTCCGGCGCAAGGAATCCTGGGTAGCAGCGAAGAAATTGCGCGCGTTAAAATCTCCATTGCGAATGAACTCGAAAAGGTCGCCGTGGAACTGATTGGTTCCGGACTTGGTGACCACATTCACGACGGCGCCAGGATGCAATCCATAACGGGCGGGAACGCCATTGGTCTGCACGCTGAATTCCTGCAGCGCGTCGGGGAAAGGGAACGGCAGGTTTACATTCGAATGCGAGTCGTTATTGTCACCGCCGTCCAGCAGATAGTTATTGCCGTTTTCCCGTCCTCCCGAAACCGAGACCGGCGACGTGCTGACGTAATCGTGAGTGGTGGCGACCCGGCCGGGAGCGTTCGGCGCAACTGTCGCGCCTCCGGATAGAATAATCAAATCGGTAGCCTGACGTCCGTTGAGTGGCAGGTCGATGATCCGGCGCTGGTCGATCACCTCCGAGATGGTCGTGTCCTGTGTTTCGACCATCGCCGCGTTGGCCGAGACCCGCATCTCCTGGGTCACCGCCCCCACTTGAAGCGCGACGTTGATCTGGACATTATTCCCCACCTGCAAGATGATGCCGGATTGGACGTAATTGTTGAACGCCCGAGCGGTGACCTCGAGATTGTACGGGCCCACCGGCAGGTTGGGCAGCACATAGGAGCCATCGCCGGTGCTGACGGTGGTCCGCACTTGCCCGGTCTCCGTTTGCGTCGCCTTGATTTGCACTCCGGCGATGACGGCGCCTGTCGGATCGCTGATCACGCCATGAATCTCAGCGTTAGCGACCGCCTGTGCCGAAAGCTCAGTGGGGATCGACCAGACCAAAATGGCTGTAACGATCCAAGGTGCGATTGGGCGTTTCTTCATGTCATACCTTTGCTTACTGCCCCTCTGCTACAGAGTCCACATGGGAACACTTCTCCTGCCGAAAGCCGGTATCCATATTACATCAACCGCGCTGCCGCTTGTTCTGAAATACTAGTCCTTGAATGACCAGGCGCACTCTTCTCGCCACTTCCGTGGCATGCCTCCAGGCGCGCGAGCGTGTGTCGCGGGAAATATTCCTGCGCTCACCCGCCAAAGGCACGGCCGTTATCGCGGACGCCTACTACACGGAGCCGTCCGGCGGCGCGATGGTCTCGATCGAACACCGCTTCAGCCGATCCGACACGGTGGATGCCGCCTATTACCGTTACTCCAAAGACTACGGCCGCAACTGGGGCCCGCCGATAGAAAGAAATACCGGCGAGAAGCATCCGCAGGGAATGCTGCGCCGCCATCCGCGCACCGCCATCGTCGATCCAACCACAGGCCGGTTCATCGAGTTTTGGATAGAGGGCATTCTGCCGACCGATAATCCGCTCGAGGGAATGCAGCAGTGGAATATCTACTACAAGCTGGATGGCGTGGTTCACCAGGTGATCCACGAAGGCGGCGAGTTCGAAGCAAGCCATCCGCTTCCCGGCGTCTACACGGGCAAGAACATGGTGATGCTCGGAGATGTAGGATCGGTTCCGATTGCCTGGCACGACGGCTCGATTCTGCTGCCGGCCATCCTCACCACGCTCGACGCCACTGGGAAGATTTACAATCCGACAGGCGGCTACACATACACCGATGCCATCGTGTTGCACGGACGATGGAAGGGGAAACAGCTCACCTGGAGGTCGTCGGAGGTAGTGAAAGGGGACCCGGCGCGGTGTACGCGGGGAATGGACGAGCCAACGCTGGGAACGCTGTCTGACGGCCGCTTGATCATGGTCATGCGCGGATCGAATGACAAGAATCCCGCTTTGCCGGGATACAAGTGGGTGTCGTATTCGAACGACGGCTTTCGCTGGACCGTACCCAGCCCTTGGACATATCAGAACGGCGACCCGTTCTTCTCGCCCAGCGCCTGTTCCCAGTTGCTGCGGCATTCGAGCGGCAAGCTGTACTGGCTAGGCCATATCAGCGCCGCCAATCCGCGCGGCAACCGCCCGCGGTATCCGGTCTACCTGGGCGAAGTGAATCGGAACAGCGGCCTTCTGATCCGCGACAGCCTCGTTCTGGTGGACGACCGCCAGCCGGGTGAAGACGAGATCCTTATGTTGTACAGCCTGTACTGCCGTGAAGACCGCGAAACCGGTCAGATCGCCGTTCACATGTCCCGTGTGTTCGCGCTCAAAGATGGCTGGATCGGCGATGCCATGCTCTACCGTATCTCAACCTAAAGTTTGGTATTACACCGCTCTTTGTGGAACATGCTTTAGCTTGTTCGTTAAACAGCCATGTAGCTTTTGCAGCTTTGCCGCTATGTATTACGCCGCGACGATTTCGTGGTGGGACAGGCGGTTTCGCCTGTCACCGCCTTTCAGGCGGCGCTTGGTTGTGGCCCCGCTGTATTGTATTACAACATCCTGATTTCCTCGCTGCGCGGCGACGATTTTCCGTGTCCTTGCTTTGTATTACAACATCTTGATTTCTTCTCCGCCTGCGACGATTTTGTGGGGCGGGCCCGGCCCGCGCATAGGCGTTAAAATAAGCTTCTCCGGGTACTCTATTCGGCACGCAGTGTCTCGAGTGGATCCCGAGTCGCCGCCCGCCATGCAGGGCGTGCGCTAGCGGCTACTCCAATCAATAGCAGCAGGGCGCCAGCGCTCAAATACGTCAACGGGTCGCTGCTGCTGACTCCATAGAGCAGGTTCCTGAGGAGCCGCGACAGCAGCAACGTGGCCACAACGCTCAGACCGAGACCAACCGTCAGTGGGACCATCGGCCCCCGTAGAATCACGGCCAAGACGTCATTCGGAGTTGCACCTAGTGCCACACGGATCCCTACCTCGCGTGCTCTCAGAGTGGATGTATACGCGACTACACCATAAACTCCGAACGCGGTCAGGAGCACGGATAGTCCGCTCAGCACCGAGAAGATCCAAGCCGAGAATCGCGGACGCCAGATGGAGTTCGCGATCACCTGTTCCATAGTTTCCACTTTCACAACGGGCTGGTTCGGGTCCACGGCCCAAACCTCCTTTCTAAGAGCCGCGGCCAGGGCTGTCGGTTGCCCCTCCGTTCGCACCACTATGGTGGACATGAAAGGCGCAAAGATGAACTGCTGATAGGGAATGTACACCTCGCCCTGGGCCGGCAATTCGTAACTAATCTGCGGGGAGTCCTTGACCACGCCGACGATAGTCGGGCCGGGCGCATTCGATCCGGCCGCGAGCTTTTCGCCCAGCGGGTTTCTGTTCGGGAAGAGTTGGCGGGCCAAGTACTCATTTATGATCGCCACATCGGGAGCGCCGGTCTGGTCGCTATCGGCAAAGGCTCGGCCAGCCACCAGCGGGATGCCCATAGCGGCAAAGTATTGCGGGCTGATGGTGCGCGCGGACGAAGGTTGAGACTGGCCGTTGGGGCCGCGAAGGTTAAAGTTAAGGGAGGTGTTAATACCGGAAAGCGGTAGATTATTTACGATAGCCGCGGCCTTTATTCCGGGAACCGTCTTCACCCGCTCCAGAATCTCGCGATAGTATGCCATCTGCCGCGGCCGTGTGTCGTACTTGCCGGTCGGACGCTGCTGCGTAAGAGTCCCAACCGGCACGCGCAAAGTGAGCACGTGCTCTGGATGAAATCCACGGTCTTCCTGCTGCAAACGGACCAGGCTGCGGATCATGAGGCCCGATCCGACCAACAGCAGGAAGGCGAAGCCCACTTCCAATGCGATCAGCGTGGAGAAAAGTCGTGAAGAACCTCGCGGCCCAGCGGCTGCCTGTCCGTCCCGCAACACAGCCTGGAGGTCGGTTCGGGCCGCTAGCAGAATGGGCGCCAGGCTGCACAGAACTGCAATGAGCAGGCACAGGACGATGTTGAACGCCAGCACCCGTTCGTTGAGCGCTACCCGCTGTAAATGCGGGAGCACAATCGGCAACGCGGCCAACTGTTTAGTCAGAAGCTCCAACAGCAATCGTGCCACTACGATCCCAGCCAAACTCCCGAGAACGGCCAACACCAGGCTCTCGGATAGCAACTGCCGCATAATACGCCATAGCCCGGCCCCCAGCGATGCGCGAATTGTGATCTCCTTCTGCCGCTGTACGGCG
>Ga0210405_10004926_pt1 | contig 12368 bp, 13 predicted proteins | sample IncBWH11MmetaG_FD_155492 | JGI IMG/M metagenome (GOLD analysis project Ga0210405, IMG submission 155492) | Forest soil microbial communities from Barre Woods Harvard Forest LTER site, Petersham, Massachusetts, United States - Inc-BW-H-11-M | ecosystem: Environmental > Terrestrial > Soil >... | reverse complement strand
CTCGCCAACGCGTCGGCTACCCAGACCGCCAACAACGGCCTTCCCAGGAAAAGCTATTCGTACGCCATCGACGGCGCGCGCGCCGGCCAACCCTTCAATGACGAAATCTATGGCGGTATATCGTCCGCGCATTTCGGCACGCTGACCTTCGGTCGTCAGCGCGCACTCGGTACCGATGCGATGCTCCTTTACGATCCGGCCGGCGGCAGCTATGCCTTTTCGTACATCGGGTATAACGGCACCATGGCCGGCGGCGGCGACACCGAGAACAGCCGTTGGGACGACGCCCTGAAGTATCGCCTCACCTATGGCCCGGTCCATTTCGGCGCGATGTATAAATTCGCCGATGGTTCTGCCGGCTGCTACTCGGCCTCCGCAACCTGGACCGCCGCCAACTGTACACCGGAACAGGCGCACAACAACGCCTATGGATTCGATCTCGGCGGAGCCTACGGCAAGTTCTCCGCCGACGTCGTCTTCCAACAATACAACCAGGCGATCAGCGTATTGAACCCCTTGCTGGGGCCTCAGAGTCCGACGGCGCCATATCAGTCGACCACCAACAGCATCAATACGAACCCCATCACCGGCGGGGTCAATCTGATTGACACGAACAACACCGTATATGGCATCGTGACCGACAACCGCGCCATTATGGTCGCTGCCAAATATACGTGGGACCCGGTCAAGTTTTTTGCCGGCTACGAATACATCTGGCAGAATAACCCGTCGAACCCGTTGGGCGTGGGCGCCTCGGACCAGGGCGGTTACAACATGAGCGGGGTCGAAGACAAGAATCTTGATTCTGAAAAGCTGGTGAACATCTGGTGGACGGGCGCGAAGTACACTTACCGCAGTAAAACCGACTTCACTTTCGCCTGGTATCAACAGCGGCAGAACGACTTCCGTATTCCGCCGACCTGCTCCCCCTCAGCGGGTTTCCGCAGTTCCTGCGCGGGCACCCTCAACGAGGGGTCGCTCTATGTGGATCATCACTTCACCAAGCGTTTCGACGGTTTTGCCGGAATTGCATATTCCTACGTAAGCGGCGGTCTGGCCATCGCCATTCCTCATAAACCCGGCGTCCCCTATAACTACAACAACAACTGTGCTCCGACAGTCGGTGGTCGTTTCACCTTCTGATCGCTTCCGCGGTGGGCTCAGTCGAGAGCCCACATGGGCTGTGGTTCATCAAAACCTCGTGGCGGGTTCGAAATCGCCGCGACGTCATTCCACCCGACAAACCACATTCCGATTTTGTCGGTACGTTTCCCCTTCTAAAGGACGGAATTGGAACCGTTTCGAATGGTTTGAAAGGGCGCTTCGGGAGCAGCCATACAAGAAGTCTTAGCTCTGGCTTGCTTGATTGTTTAAGCTTTTAGGCACTGCTCCTTGGCGGGAGACCAAGTGCTTCGGTAGTTCCCTCAGAGCGAAACCGGCTAAAGCCGAGATGATCGAGCCAGCAACGGTCATCACAAGTGTACCGGCGTAGCGACTGAACCACCCTTGGCCAGCGGCAGATGACTCAGACCTCACGGCCTGGGGTTGCAAATTCAAAGATTGCGAATTCAAAGACTGCCAGTTCAAAGAAAGATCATCGCGGCTGGCAGTCACCGATAAGGCTCGTACCCCGTTGTGAGCAAAGTCACCGTTGACGGTGCTTTCTCGCGCGCCACTGTCGGAAACTACTTGGACCTTTATTTGATGTGTGCCGGTCGCTACCGGTAGCGTCTCTGACAGGCTGCCCTGCACAGCAGGAATCAGACCGAACTTTCTTTTGCTGTTCCCGACCAGATTTCCGGAGTACGCCAAGTCACCATCTACCCAGACGGAAATCTGTCCACTGCGCAAACTGTGCTGGACCTTGAGCCGCAGGCTGGCACCTTTTCCCCAGTAAGCTGTGTGCACGGCCATTAGCAAAGCGGCGAGCAGAAACAGGCCCAGCATGACCCGAGCGGTCGCTGGAAGGCGCGCGAATTGTCCGTGTGCCTTCTGCCAAACTGCGACCGCGTACGCGCGACTTCCAGCCTTGGATTCCAGATCCATACGCGGATCTATTTTCGCCGCTTACCAGGGCTGAGCCCAGTTACCAAGGTGCCAAGCTGGTCGGATGCCGTCATGAGTCTTGGAAGACTCGCTTATCAGCAAAATCGCAGCGTCGCGTGGATATTGTCACAGGACGTTGAGCCCCATCGATCCTTCTACGAAGTTACGTCTTTGACGTGCGTCGCGATGTACCACTGATTCCCGAAGGCATCCTTCACCGCGCCATTGCGGTCGCCGTAAGGCTGGTCGACCGGTTCCATAATCGAAGTCGCGCCCGCCTGCAGCGCCCGCTGGTAGACGGCATCGCAATCCGGCACGTACAGATAGAACATTGTCGGCATTGGCGGATACTTCCCGTGAGCCTCGCCCATCTCGACGACCGAATCCCCGACGCGTATCTCAGCGTGATGAACCACGCCGTCGGGCGACGCGTATTTCGCAATCTCCCTAGCTCCGAAAGCCCGCTCTAAGAAGTTGATAACCGGCTCCGCCCGCAGCGGATGCATATACACATTGACGTTGTTCAGTCCCTTGGGTGTGTAGCTCTCGCCTTGGTGCGTAGCGATGTACCAGAAGTTCCCCGCCGGATCTCTCACGCTGCCCGAGCGCTCCCCGTATTCCTGATCCCTGGGCTCATCAATCGACGTAGCGCCCGCCTGCAACGCGCGTGCGTACACCGCATCGCAATCAGGAACATAAAGATGGAGCGCATGAGTATTCGCCGTCGACCGGAACTCACGCCCCGGAATGCCCCCGCCAATCATGAGCATGGAATCGCCGACACGCACTTCGCCGTGCAACCCGCCCGCCGACCCTACGGTGCGGAACATCTCTTCGGCGCCGAACGCATTCTTGACGAACTCCATTAGTGCTGGTCCATCCTGCGCGACCAGATAAGGCGTCACTGTGCGATAGCCTTTGGGAATCGGGTCGACGCTGGGCTTCTTGGCTTCCCCTACTTTCATCATTGCCTGGAAACGGCGGTGCATTTCCGCAACCGACATCTCCTCCTTTACCGTGGAAACGTTCCAGGCATATCCAAAAGGATCGAGCAAGTTCGCCTCGCGGTATCCATAGAACTGGTCTGAGATCGGGGCCGTCAGCTTGGCCCCAGCCGCGACAGCATGCTCCGCAAAGGCATCCACGTCGGGAACGTGGATCACCATGCTGACCGGCGAACTGCCCGTCGTCTCCGCGCTGTAGCGACCTCCTTCCGGCCACTCCTCGCAGAGCATGACAACCGAATCTCCAATCAAAATCTCGGCATGCGCGATTCCCCCTCCGGTGTCGAAACGCATGGTTTCTTTTGCTCCGAAAGCGTTTCTGTAGAATTCGATTGCCTTCGCCGCATCCTTGAAGGCCAGCCTTGGGGCGGCGAAGGTGCGAGTTGCGGTCACAGGTGCTGTCGTGGTCGCCATCGAAATGCTCCTTTCCAAATCATTCTTCAAACGAATTTTGAAATCTTCCCGCGGCAGATCGCGCAACTCGGCCGCAATGCGGACGAGCGGACTCACGCCCGCCTCCCCACGCGGCAGCGGCGCACCGGGATTCCGCATCAATCCCTGCACCGCCTCATCGAGTTGTTCGATCAAACTGCGCCTAGGCATTCTTGCCACCTGGCTTTCCGCTTTCCTTCGTGTAACTTCGTGTCCTTTGTGGTTTCGCGCTTTTGAACTTGATCTGCGCCCGCAAACTCTCCAAGCCCCGGAATTGCAACTGCTTCACCGCACCCTCACTCCGGCCCAACGCCTCCGCGATTTCGCGAATACTCTTCTCCTCCGCAAACCGCATCGCCACCACGCGCCGCTGATCCGCCGGAAGCTCGTCCACCAACCGAAACAACCGCGCCCGATGCTCCACTTCCTCGAGATCAACCTCAGCCGTCGCATCCACGCCGACTTCCGGAGGGTCGTGCACCGCCAACTCTTTCCCCGACCGCTGCGCCCTATCCGCGATCGCGTTGGCCGCAATCCTCAGCAACCAAGCTGCAAAGGGCGCACCTCGCCACTCGAAACGCCGAAGATTCTTCAACGCCTTGTGAAATACCTCCGAGGTCAAATCCTCAGCCGCATCGCGATCGCCCACTCGCCGTGCAACGAAGGCATAAACTCGCTCAAAGTTGATTTCGTAGAGTTCGGCAAACCGGGCAGGATCCTTCTGCGCAGCCTCGACCAGCAGACGCTCCTCTGCCTGCTCCGGGGACCGCCTCGATGCCGGTGCTCGAACGACCATCGCGCCTCTAACTATAGAAACTGACGAAAGCTGGAAAGGTTACGCAGAATAGTTTATTGGACGGGAAAACGCTAGCCGACGTGCCATGCGCTCAAGCGTGGAATCCAACGCCCAACGTTAGCGCAAAAGTTTTCATACTCAGCCCCAAACGTGCGACGCAACGCCGGCTCCTCGTAGAGTAAGACGAACATGTGGAAACCAAGGGAGACAAGAACTCCATACTCCAGGACCCGCACATCCCCAAACAGCAATCCCTGCCCCACGATTACCGCCACGACCGCCAGGTACATGGGATTCCGCACATAGCGATAAAGCCCGCTAACCACCAGATGCCGCGTGGGGAAAACCGGCGCCGGCGTTCCCAATCCCTTGAGTGCAAAGCGGGCAAAAGAATCCAACAGCAAGGGAAGGCCCGCCACAATCAGCAAAGCTCCCAGCCATCGAAACGGAGAAAAATGCAGCAGCGGAGCCCGCATGCGCCAGCCGGAAATCCACCAAGGCACAAGCCCGGCCACGGTCCCAGGCGCAATCAGAAGGAAAAAGACCGTCCCCACAACCGCCGAGACTCGCCTCGTGCCACCCGAACTCAACGCGACGGAGCCTGGCCCGACCACTCAGCCGTCTTCACACTATATTTCCATGAAGGCAGGCAATACGAATACCCGTGCGGCTCGGTAGCATCGGAATGCGGGCTAACTCGTTTCACCACGAAGTTCTGGATGGTGTAGCAGATCAGTTCTCCATCTCGCGCAGAGTCCGAGCGCGAATAATGCTGACCCAAGCGATCATCCGCGGGCACCCGAACAAAATCGTAGCGCGCGATCGCCGAAGGGCTGAGCCAATCTGAGTTGAAGGATTCTACTGCGGCTTGCGAGGACGAATTCTGCCGCGCCCCATCACCGGCGGCACAAACCGAAACCAATCCAACGAGCAGAACCAACAGGAGGCAGGAAATTCGCATACAGGTTCCTCCAATAAGCCGAATTATACCCCCAAACCTGACAGCAAAGAATTGCCAAACCGATGGGCAAATCACGAGGAGCAAACCAGACCAACCGCAGAGTTTCGGGGCCCTTGGCACTGGATGGGGGAGAGCCGTAATCAGGGCCCCGTCTATGCGGAGTCCTCTTCTTACACCCGCGCCCAGCCCCCGCCACAACAAAATGATTCTTGTTCCATTTTCCGAACAACCTGTGGAAAACTATCGCCCAAGTTATAACCAGGCGGTTAGTCCGGACCCTCGTCCCCCATCCGAACTGCCGCCACCTGCGTTTTCGGGTGGCGCAGCGTTTCAACGCTGCGATTAGAGCGCCCAAAAGACGCTAAGGCATCGCAAGGCTGCAAAAATAGAAAACGCAGCCAAAAGGGCCGCGCACGTGAAACGTCACCATCCTCGAGAAAAGCGCCGTCATCCTGAGCCCGGCGCCTTTTGCCGGCGAAGGATCTAGGCGTACTGCGCGCTGCGCCGCTGAGGCGCAACAAAACGCGCGTTAAGCACGCTTCCAAATTGCTTTTTGTATGTTGTGAAATTGCTGTCAGGTCCGCCAGCAATTACCCACTACTTCTATGATAGCGACTTGAATAGGGTAAACCCGCCAACGTTTAAAAAACATATTCACGATTATTCACTTGACACAAATAGCTAAATGATGCATACTTGCCTCATCATGAATATCCGTGAGGCACATGAGAAGTTCGCCACTGATGAGCAATGCTTGACCTACATCCAGCAGATGCGCTGGCCTGATGGCATTGTGCGCTGTACCGCGTGCGGCGGGAAAGAGGTTAAGCGTGTTGAACGCACGGCAGATTCCAAGAATCGCCGCAAGTGGTTTTACCTGTGCCTAGAAAAGACTTGCCACACTCAGTTCTCGCCAACGTCCGGCACGTTGTTCGCTGATTCCCACTTGCCGCTTATAGTTTGGTTCCAAGCAATCACGCTCATGCTGAATGCGAAAAAGGGCATCAGCGCGAAGCAGCTACAGCGCGACCTGGGGATCGGCGGATACAAAACCGCGTGGTATTTGAATCATCGCATCCGCGAAGCGATGGCAGAGGGGATAATACCGAAGCTCGGCGGCATCGTTGAAATTGATGAGACGTACATCGGCGGAAAGCAAAAAGGCAAGGGCGTGTACTACGGCAAGAAACAGAAAACGCCAGTAGTCGGATTACGCCAGCGCAAGGGTCCGCTCCGTTTCATCCAGACCAAAGATGCCAAGGCTGCGACACTACGCGCCATCATCGAAGAACACGTCGGCCCAGATGTTGAGTTTTACATGACCGACGATTCTACTGCCGCGAATGCCGTTCTGAAAGAAACCGGAAAACACAAGGTCATCCGCCACAGCATAGGGTCCTACGTAGACGGAACGACCCACACAAACACCGTGGAATCGGCCTTCTCGCTTCTCAAGCGCGGGATCGTGGGGAACTTCCACAAGGTTTCGATAAAGCATTTACAGCGTTATCTGAATGAGTTTTCGTACAGGTTCAACCGCCGCGCTGATGACAATGCCTTCATAGAGACGGTGCGACGTTTGGCAGGATTCAAACCACTGCCGTTTGATGTTCTTACTTCGGAGAAGGCTTAGATGGCTTCTTTGGAGTGGCCTTTGTATCAACGTTTTTCTGTGGGGGTTTCTTGAGCATCCTGCGGAGAACTTCGTCGAACTGTCCTTTATCGGTTTTCATGCAGCTACAGGAGCCGCCTCTGCACGCCATTTTTGATTGTGTAATCGTTCAGCAAAAATGCATTCATTCGCCCCGGCGCCATGAATCGACGTACTCCATTGGACGAATTGGTGTTTTACTTTCTCCATTAACGCCCGGAGACGTTCGTCTCTAGAGATAAACGTATATGCAATTCTAATATAGCGATCCATGCTTCCACTGAGAGCGTTATGCCCGTTTTCCCACCGCGATAACTGCTCTGGGCTTGCATCTATCATCGCTGCAAAGTCGGTTGCCTTGATTCCCAACCGTTTGCGGAGAAATTGTACTTCCACTCCGGCCATGGGAGACGTTTTTGTTACGATCGCGCTTGCAATGGCCCCCATCAATTCCTCGATTGCTGGGATTTCGACCTTGACGATTTTCTTACACACTCCGCAAACGAAATACCTTATTCCTGCTAAATAAACGTTCGGCAGGCCGGAATCGCGAAAATGATATCGCGCGTCAGGGGTTGCCTTTATCTCCCGTAGGGATTCGTTGCAATTATGTTCGTGTGTTTTTACTGTATTTACCATCGGGTGACCACCTCGAAAGTGCGGTTCCGCGTATCTACCGCTATGACGATCGTGAGGGGGAGACCTTCGACATCTTCGGTTTTAATGGCATAGTGCCACTGCCAAAAATATTGATTGAACTTGTGGGTGCTACTTGATTGCCAGACCTTCCTGAGTCCATGAAGGACATCATTAACATCGAGCTTCCTTTCCACGTGATCGAACTTGGCGTGAATCGTTTCGATCATTGCTTCCTCATAGGTATAAGCACTCGATAACAGCGCTTCTTCTACGAGTTTACGAAGATCAGCTTGCGTAAGCGGGTTGGGCCGCTTGCCCGATGTACTTAACATAATAGTAAGTGCGCCAAGCGAAAATTACAAACCTTTTCTTGAAAAATCTGATTACGAAGGGGAAGGTGGCTCATGTTACCGCCGATTTAACGCCCCCTTTTCAATAGCTTATGGGATCATTGACAATCCAGCTTCAATGCATCAATCTGTATACGAATGGCGGCGGGTGCGGGGCATGATCCCGCAAGCGCCCAAAGACGCGGCAGAATATAAATCTGCTGCCTTACCAATTCGGCACAACCCGCCACAAAAGAACGCTCACCATGGCCCTTGTCCGGTGCTTCCTCCAAGAAATCTCGGCTGGGGCCTTTGTGTTGTTGCCTGAATCCACGGTGAGGCTGTGATGGAATCAGGCTATCGCTATTCTCATTTATGACCCTCCATAGGTCATGGCAAAGTAGCAATCAATTCCTGAGCGATCGCAAGCGCCTTGAGCAATCCTTGGTTCGTTAGCCGATACCGCGTACCACGCTTAATTCCAGTCTTAAGTACCAAGGCTTCCTCGATCGCCTTATCCATGACGCGATCCACGCGCAATACAGGACGCCCGGATTGATCGAGGCCATCTCCAATCTCCTGCCCAGTAACCGACAGGTTATTCCTCAGATCTTTATGTCCTAACATAATCAACATGGCCGCGTCAACGGGTGACGCAGGTAAGGCGGTAAGCGATACAACTCGTCCAGCCACGTGCAAAATCTTCTCAATCGGAACGTGCGGCGGATCGGTAGTTATATTGCGGTTTTCCACGGTTTTCTGTGGATTTCCGATTACGGTGTTATTGCTTTGGACTGGCCTGGAGCTTAGCAATTCTTTGAAGACCTCGAATTGCGCCTGTATAGTCTCGACGGGACCTTCTGCTTCAAATTCATTATCGCCAATCTTTACCTTGATGCGCGCACCTTCCATGGGACGCTCCTTTATGCAGTGTGGCATAAACATGGCAGATAACATGTATTGATGTCAAGAAAAAACTTATAGTGTATTTGGAGATATTTATGGATTGCGCCAGAATGGAGGCATGAAACGCTACCGGTTCTTAGTTAACTCCGTATGTCTTCAATGCGATAAGTGGTTATGCGTGATGGCTGGAACCTATACTGGCGAGATCGTATGCGGCAAGTGCGGAGCGGTTAACGTCTTTAGGGACTCATCGCAGCCTTGTAGCCCCAACCCTGTCACGGCAAGTTAACTTCTCACTCTGATAATGTTTGTGTCAAGTGAATAATCGTGAACATATTCACTTTGAGTACAACAACTTGCGAGGAATTGGGCTCCTCAGGGGGCTTGACAAGTTTTCGGCAAAACCCCGCTTCTGCACCAATTTAGGTGCAGTTCGTATTTTCCCCATGTGCCGCGGACCTGCCCTGAGCGTAGTCGAAGGGGCCCTCGCCCCTGAGGGTTCGTGAAAGGGCACGACTTCAGTCGTGCCGCAAGCCCCAGACAAAAGATTCAGGCTCCGCAACCCCGCCGGACCAGCCAAAAATCACTCCGCCCACTCACTTCTCTTTCTCCGATCGCTCCGCCGCCCTGTCAATCATCTCCCAAGCGATGGAATCATTCTCAATCTTGACGCTGCCGTAAGCAAAGCTGCACCGCGGGTGCCTTGCTCCGCCGTCGTCCGTATCGTTCTCGCCATTTCATCAATTCGTCCAGTTCTTCCGACACGGACGCCCCTCACCGAAACAACCTATTACACATCCAAGTCTAAAGTTTGAAGACGATCCCAGCGGGAGGGCTCGGCTTCAATCGTGCCGTAAGCCACAGAAAGAGATTCAGGCCCCGGATGGGGCGCGGTTACGCAAAAACCGTGGCGTCGCGGCGCCAAATAACTCACACGCTAATATCAGCCGATAACCAGCTGATCCGCAGTCGCGCTGGCGAGAACGCACAGATCGCGAAATACCCGCGCATTGAAAGGGGAGGACTCACCTGCTCTGTCCAGAATGTCGTCAAAGCTTAGTCGCAGCGCCCGATAGATCCGCCGCATTTGGGGTACTGTTGGCTGCCGATGGCTTCTCACGAAAATGCTGCCGAATACCCGAAACACCCCACGAATTGTTCCACCGTGGATGTAAGGGTCCGTCCCATTCAAATCACTCAACGACTTCTGAATCCGATGATGCCGTGACTCGCACACCACCCAGGCATGCTCGGGGAACTCGGTTCTTTCCAGTGCGACGGTCAACCCCAGCTCGAATGCCATATTGAATCTGGGGGTTCGAGGAGAACGGTTGTCCAACTGAACTCGGGAAAGGTCGTGTACGGAGTATTCGCAATCGGCAATCAGCGCCAGAATGCGATCCAGCCGTCTCTTACTGGATGGAATTTCAAGGGTAGCTCTGGGAGTGAATCCGAACGCGCTGACGGCTGCAATGTAGGCCAGAAAGAGGTTTTCAAACGCGTCGTCGTATGGGACGTTCAGAAAAACCGCTTGCGCGCTAGCCGTGCGACTTGGTTGTTTTCGAGTTAGTTTTACGCTTCGTTGCCTCGGCATTTCGCCTGCGATTCTTTCCTACTGCAGTAGCCGGGGTCCGGTCGGACTTGGTGCGAACGAATTGACCTGCAAGGTCATCGCGATGCGCAGCCCGCGTCGCGTACTTCTTGGCCGCAGCAATCAGCTGCCTGGTCCGCGAGGAAGACACGCCCAGAACTCGGGCCGTGTCGTACGCCGTGGCAAACCGGCTGCGCACTTTGATGGGCTGCGTCATCGTCTTCAAATTATAACCGATGCCCCCAAGCGGTTCGGAAGTCATAGCCGGTGTGGCGCGGACACCCTCGCCCGTGAGGGTTCGTGAAAGGGCACGACTTCAGTCGTGCCGCGAGCACAAGAAAAAAGATTCAGGCACCGCCAACCCGCCAGACCAGCAAAAAATATTCCGCCCGCTCATTTCTCTTTCGACAATCGCTCCGCCGCCCGGTCAATCCTGTCCCAAGTGATGGAATCATTCTCGATCTTGACGTTGCCGTAGGCAAAGCTGCGCCGCGGGTGCCCCATGTCTCGCGCCGTTCGAGACATGGGATTCCCTGCTCCGGCGTCATCCGTATCGTTCTCGCCATTTCGATCAATTCGTCCAATTCTTCCGACACGGGGCGTCCCTCGCTGGAACGACCTGCTACAGCCAAGTCTAAAGTTTGAAGATGATCACAGCGCGGGAGGGCACGACTTCAGTGTTGCCCAGACCACAGAAAAATCAAGCCCGTGCTTTTTCCTCACCCCGCAGCAAATGCCAAGCCTCCCGATACGCCGCATACTTCTGCCGCTTGCTCCCCGGCGTGAAATGCAACGTGCAATTCGTCCGCCCCATCACCTCATATGGAATGATGTACCAGGTATCAATCGGAATCAGATAAATCGCAAAAAAGTCCACCACCCCACTCGGATACCGCTCCCGATGCGCCCCCATCACATTCAAGCTGTAACACTCCCCGCGCCGCTTATACACGGTAGACTTCACCTGCACCCGCAGAATCCGCCCCTCGCGCTTCGGAGCCACGCACTCCACCCCCACATCGTAACTAGCCGAGTCCCCATAAGGCTTCGACACTCGCAGTCCCTGCCCCGCCGCCCGCGCCATAAAACAAAGTTCCGCCCACTCCCCGCGTTCCTTGCATCCCGCGATCCCCATTCCCCAGTTCGTAGTCATATCTCCCCTTTAATCCGCCAAAAAGATTCGCCAAAAAAAAGCGCAGCCAAAAGGCCGCGCCGTGTCTCGTCGAAATTGTGTAGAGCGGGCGCCCTCGCCCGCGACCGTTGATCCTGACCCGAAAAAACGCCGTCACCCTAAGCCCGGCGCGTCAGAAAAGAATGTTGTCATCCTGAGCCGGCGCTTTTTGCCGAGCGAAGGATCTGAGCGTGCTGCGCACCGCGCCGCCGAGGCGCAACAAACGCGCGTTTAGCACGCTTCCAAATTGCCCTTCACCCAATGCCGTCATCCTGAGCCGGCGCTTTTTGCCGAGCGAAGGATCTGAGCGCGCTGCGCGCTGCGCCGCCGAGGCGCAATAAACGCGCGTTTAGCACGCCTCCAAATTGCCTTTGTCTGTTGTGGAATTACCGCAAGACCCGCCGCAAACTACCCACTACTTCTATGATAGCTGGATGAATAGGGTAACTATGCCATGTTTTCAATAAATATATTCGCCCTGCCAGCAACAACTTACGAAGATTCGACCCCGTCAGGGGGCTTGACAAGATTTCGGCAAAAACCCGATTGTGCACCAATTTAGGTGCATTTGACCCAAAAACTCCCAGCCCCGGAGGGGCGGCAGATAATAGCCCAGGACGTAAGTCCTGGGTAAGGCCAGAAAAAGACTCACGCCCCGCAGGGAAACACGAACACTCGCACGAAGCGCTCCCCTAACCAACCAAGACGAAAAACTCCTCCGGATACAAATAGTCTTCACCCGACTCGTCGATCACTCGCACTTGATGCCGTTTGGAAGCCTGCTCATCGGCCAGCACCCGATAGACTTTCCGCAACTCCAGCCCAGCAGGATAGCCCTCATT
>Ga0210405_10004925_pt1 | contig 12369 bp, 8 predicted proteins | sample IncBWH11MmetaG_FD_155492 | JGI IMG/M metagenome (GOLD analysis project Ga0210405, IMG submission 155492) | Forest soil microbial communities from Barre Woods Harvard Forest LTER site, Petersham, Massachusetts, United States - Inc-BW-H-11-M | ecosystem: Environmental > Terrestrial > Soil >... | reverse complement strand
TATTGGTACCGATATAGGCGTCGTCCGCGGCACCCGGAGTTCCGCTCGGCGTCCAGGTAGCGGCGCTGTTCCAGTTGCCATTGGCCGCAGCAACGAAGATCGTGCCCGCCTGCGCACTGTTTAGGCTCAAGCTAAACGCCAGGACAAGGACAATCTTCACTTCGACCCTCCGCGACCCACGACTTCGACCACCTCAGTATACACCCGGTCGCCCCACTCCCTTATAGTTACTCCTAAGGAGAATTTTAGAGGTAGGTTTTCCACAGTAGTCGCAACGAGTTCGACGGACCCAAGGGCAAGGTAAGCCTGCTCGATTTGTTCTAGGGGTGTCGTCAGTTGATCGCGCCTTCTTCGAGCCCGGGGTGTTCGGCTGGCCCGAGCACGCCTGCCGCGGCTGCTCCCTGGGCGCCGATTAGGTCGCCCACTTGGCCCGTCTGAATGCCCGCGATACTACTCTCGCCTTCGCCTCACGCGCGCCACAGGCTGACATCGCGCGCCTGAAGGCGCGAATGGGCTGGGAGATGCCCTGGTGCACCATGACCGGCAGCTTCGACGCGGACTTTGGCGTGGACCAGCGGCACGGCCACAATGCATTCATCCGCGGATCAGAATCAGATGGGTAGAGCAGAACGAGACGACGGAATCTTCTTCGGAGGAGTAGGATGCGCCCCCCTCCTGTCCCAGCAGCCTTCTGCTGGTCCATCCCAGACCATCGGGTTAAAATGGGGAGACCGATGCCGATTGAAGAAACTAAGAAAGCGCGGCGAAGCCCGTGGACGCAGGCGGAGTACAAGCTCCTCCGCATCATCGCGCCGAAAGAACCGACGTTCATGGACGGCTCGGCGTTTGCTGCCAAGGGCAAGCTCAGGACGCTGCTCGGAGACTCTTTTCTCGACGAGATCCGGGGAAAAACGGTGATCGATTTCGGGTGTGGCGAGGGCACCGAGTCCGTCGAAATGGCATCGGTGGGAGCCCAACGGGTGACCGGTCTGGATATCCAGACGGCCTTGCTCGAGCGGGCTCGCGAGCGCGCGAAAAAGGCGGGGGTTGAGGAACGGTGCGCCTTTGTCACCGCGACCGGCGAACCGTCGGAAGTCGTCACGTCGATCGATGCATTCGAACACTTCAATGAACCGGATGCGGCTCTTCTGGCAATGTACGGGCTTCTCAAACCGGGCGGAAGACTGGTAGTGAGCTTCGGACCGACGTGGTATCACCCGCTGGGCGGTCATCTATTTAGCGTTTTTCCATGGGCGCACCTAGTCTTTTCCGAAGACGCTCTCATCGCCTGTGGCGCGCGGATTTCAAGACCGATGGCGGCACCAAGTTTCACGAGAAGGCTGGAGGGCTCAATCGCATGACCATAAGCCGGTTCGAGCGGATGGTCAGGAATAGCCCGTTCGAGATCGAGTCCCTGGAGGCAGTACCGATCCGAAAGCTGAAGTGGCTGCACTCCAAATGGACCCGCGAGTGGACTACAGCGATCGTGCGGGCAAGATTACGCAAACCCAAGCGTCAGCGCGAGTGCTGAACTGTGCGCTGTGATGCCGCGAAAATGTATCCGAAATTAGTGATTGTTTCAGCAGAACTCTCTGGGAGGTGGAATAGGATGAACACGATGAAATACCGGCGAATCGGTAAGTCAATTGTAATTTTGCTGACGGCGATGCCATTCGCTGGCGCTCAGACACAGGTCGACTTAGCCTCCCAACCGAAGCATGTGGATTTTTCCCAAGTCAGCTCAACCAAGCCTATGAAGGTCAGCACTGCGATTCCCGCCGTGTGTTCGATCGGCGAAGTGTTTTTTGACACCAATGCGCCGGCCGGACAGAACCTATACGGCTGTACGGCGACGAATTTTTGGAGTCAGCTTGGAGGAGGAAGCGGAGCGGGAGCCGGAATGGCGTCGCAGCTTCTCGATTTTAACGTGAATAACAGTTCCGGAACGGTCCAGACACTCGGCGCACTGTGCAGCGGCACGACTCCGTGCCAAATTCGCACGGGCTCGGCGTTTTTCGTACTGACAGCACCCGTCACGGCGACCCTCAGCGGCACAGGCGCGAATGGGACCGTATTCTGGTACCTGTCGTCGACGCAGGTGATGACGGCGGGCCATAATTCTGCGGCGACGCTTACGTGCTCTTCCGGGTGTACCGTGGCCACCGGGATCACGGCGTTCCCCCCGGATTCTGTGCCCTTGTGGCAAACGTCATTCACCGCCAACGTATGGGACGTCATCACTCCTGCAACGATGGATAGGCGCGCTATTTTTTCAAGAAATGTGATTGCGGCCGGCTCGGGAGTGTCGTCAGCCTTCGATCCCACTACGGGAATCCAGACTCTTTCGACGGATCCGAATCTGACGCCGCGATACTTCGCCGGAGCTGGAGCGCCATCGCTCACCTGCGCCGCTGGGCGCGACTTCTACACGGACAAGACCAATCTCCATCTCTATTTCTGTGACGCCGTAAACACCTGGAAGCAAGCCGACGCAGTAGCAGCCGCCGCCCGGACAGACGTTCAAAATTTCGTTTTGGCGGGATCTAGCCCCTTAACTGGAGGCGTGGGGTCGGCTGCGTACACATCGGCGGCGGTGGGAGCGTTTTCAGGGACTGGGCCCAATAGCGTCGCTTATACCATCGCAGGGCTGTCGCTGCCAGTGAACGGGGTGGCCATGGTGGCGAAGAAGGCATCGCCCACATGGACCGGCGCGGCAGGCACCGTGGACCTTGCCGTCGTTGCGACAAATGCCGATGGTGCGCCTGCGGCAGGAAATTGGACTTTGAACGTCTATGCCGGCTGCGCCGCGGTGAATGGGGCGTTTTCTTATGGTACTGCCTCGATCATCCTTGCAGCTCCGCCAGGACTTCATAATTTCCGGCGCTACTTGACCACAGGTCTCAAACTGCCGGGAAGCTGCGCCGCCAACAGTCCCATGCAGTTTTGGGTGCAACGCACGGCGGATACAGGCGGCGCTACAGGCGTCAACCCCTTCCTTACATCTATGGAAATTGTGATTCGGGGGAACTTATGAAATACCTGACAATCTTTCTGTTCTCGATCGCGCTACACGCCGCGACGTACTACGTCTCTAACCCTGGGCTCGATTCGAGCGATGGGTCCCTGGGGGCCCCCTGGGCCACGCTCCAGTTCGCCGTGAACCACGTGGCATGTGGCGACACGATTATGGTTGTCGCCAACGGCTCCTTCGTTCCGGGAGATGCTAATCTTCCGCCTTTGCCAATCTGCGGTACCACCACCACGATCCAGTCCTCCGCCCTTGCGCTGTTCGCGCCAGTCGGCTACCGTACCAATCCAGCGACCGATGGGCCGAACTATGGAAAGCTCTCCTTCACTAGCGGTCCGCTGGCTACCAAGCCTGGCGTTTGGACCGCGAACGAGTTCTACTTGCAGTCCCCCATATCCGTCGATGTGGGAACTAGCGTGTTCACCATAGCCAATGGGAATGGGTTGGCAATAGCTGGTCTTCATAACGGCTCTCAGGTTATTTTTACGGTTCGCTCCGCCGCAAGTAGTTACGGCGGAACCATATTTCCAAGCATCGTCGCTCCTGGAGGGTTATCGTTTTTCACGCATTACTACATAGTGAACTGCTCCGTCAGTCCCGCTTGTGGGACGGTCAACTCTACATTTCAGCTGGCAGCCACTTCCAATGGGGCTCCGATTAAAGTCACAAGCTGTGGAGCATACTGCGCCACAACCGTTACCAGTGATCCCTCGGGGAGTTGTACGGTAGGGCAGCTTCAATACAATACCTCTAACTCGACAACATCGGACTGTCGAAATCGCACTACATGGCAAACGCCTGGTTTTTCGCCGTTCCTCCAGGTAGAAGTCGTGGGAGCCGCCGTGGACGTGTCGGCTAACACAATTACGCTTTCCATTAACTGGGGGAATGGTCGGCTAGCAAATGGTTTACCAGTCACGTTCTCTGCTGTTGACACGCAGCAGGTTGGTACGCTTCCGGAGCCCATTGTGAATGACTTGATTTACTATGTCGTCAATCTAAGTGGCTCGACTTTCCAAATCTCCCTAACCCCACACGGACCCCCGATTATACTGACCACCGTGGGAACGGGCGCAACGATGCTAGCTTCTAGCGATCTAGCTCACAATTGGGCGTTTCGTGGGCTGGAATTTGCGCCTAATGGTACCCACACCCCATTTGAACTTTTGCAACTCGGTGGCGTTGGAACCGAAACCTCGGTTTCTGGGATGAGCCAGAATATGGAAATAGATCGTTGTTTTTTCCATGACAACCCGCCCACTCAAGCCATTGTTCATACAATAGCTGAGTCCGTTCGTGGTCTTTATATCCACGACAGTTGGATAATCGGCGCGAATTTCGGTGAAGCCCAGGTGATCTTCGGAGCCGGAAGTCCTGGTCCAACAGCCATCATAAACAATTTCCTCGAAGCTAGTACCGAAGTGACTTTATATGGAGGAGGGGCGACAGCTTCCGCAACACCAAACGCCAACAAGCTATTTTTGGGTAACTACTACTATAAGCCGCCTGTGTGGAGATTTAACCAAGCGGCGGGGGCAGCGTCAGGCCCCTGTCTGTATGACGCCACCACAGACCCGACACACGTAGGCGGAGAGTGGTATCTGGACTCGATGGCCTCCCAGAATTACCAATGCGGCGCGGATAACTTGTGGCACTCAACTGGTTCCGCCCTTCCTCCTGGAATCGCCAATATCGCTATAAAAAATATGTCCGAGCATAAGGGCGGTAGTTACTTCACCCACATTGGCAACATCTACAATGGCAGCTTCGCTGGAGCCCAGTCGGGTGAGATCTTCAACACCAGCCAGGAAAACGACAGTGGCGCGGCGGCTACTGACGACCACAATACGATGATGTACAACGTAGCCTTCAATTCCCTTCAATGGCAAACGGCAACTTCACAATGCGGAGCTACAACAAACCTAGACTGCCCGAGTGGCCCAGGCAATGATATAGCTAAGCACAATTTGATGATTGTGAACGATTTAGTATGCGGAACGAACTTTAATCACAGTCTTTGTGGCTATACCGCTAGACAAGATACTTGGGGCGGCACCGCCGTAACCGGAAGAAAGCAAGGCGACACTAAAGATCACTTGACATTCTGGATTTCGGATTCCTCTTACCTCCTTAGTCCCGCCCCAATTACTCTTTCTCCTCCCGTAGATGGTTTGTGTACGTTTCCCACTACCATGAATCTGGTCAATTGGAAGAACAGCATCATGCTAGGAGATGTTCTTGGGGACTGCGCCGGTCAGGGTGCCGGAATCGCTACATACATGGCCAACTCCAATTTTGGCCACAACGTATTATACAAAGGTACAAGCAACGCTTACGGCAGCGTCGGCGCAGGAAACACGTTCGACGTGGCGCACACGGCGTTCCCGGCAGCGAACAACACTATCAATTATGTAAATGCTACGGGAGGTTATGGTGGAGAGGCAGATTACCATCTTGATCCAACCAGCCCCTATAGCGCGGCGAATGTCTCGCCCATACTCCTGAGTGACGATGGCACGGACCTGGGCGCGGATATCGACCTGGTGAATATGACGACCTCCGGCGCGGCTGCTGGCACACCGACGTGGGACGAGAAGGCGGGACTACGAGTGAACCCCGGTTCGACCCAACTTGTTTTCCGCTATACATCGCCCACGAACGAAGCGTGTACAGCGACCATCTACAGCTCGCCGGCTCGAATCGCGGGCAACCAGGTGGCTTCTGTTGCGGACAATTCCGCGAATTCGATCTCGGATGCCCTTACCCGGGAGCTTTATGTCTCCGGCCTGCAACCATCCACCCAGTATTGGTATAAGTTGGCTTGCGGAGGTCGAGTATTGCTGGTAGGGAATCTGTTGACGCGGAAGACGGGCATCGTACCTGTCCAATTTGGGTTTGATTGGAATAGTCCCACTCCGATGCAATATTCCTCATCGCCGAGCATGTCGAACCCGGTGTCACTGCCGGCGGCGACGCGGCAGTTCATTCCAGTGGCGGCGAATTCTGTTGTATACGTGCAAGCAGGCACAGCGGGTCCAATCACAATGTTGATCGCCCCATGACGTTTCTACATTTCTCATATTGTCGCCGACCCGGGTGGGACAGGCGGTTTCGCCTGTCAAAAACCGGACAAATTGTCCGGTTTTTGGAAATTGGTATCATTTAAAATGAATGAGTTAGCTAGAGAAAAACCGGGAAGTTTGTCCTTTTTCTGGCCGGCCACTCTTTGTGAGGCGCCGCGATGCAGTTTCGATGGGCGACGCCCGGTACCGGCAGGCGCAGCGCGCCCTCTCCCGCTGCTGATCGCTTCATGACGGGCGCAGCAGCAACAGCGTCGCTGCCGGCGCAGCTTGAAAGCGGCTTAAGAGAATCGCAGCTCGCTGGTCTCGATGGAATACGCGCCCTCGCTGCCTTTCTGGTAGTGTTTTATCACGCCGGAATCCCGCTGGTTTCTGGTGGGGCCGGCGTCTTGATGTTTTTCGTTCTGAGCGGATTTCTCATCACCTGGCTCCTTCTGCGCGAAAACGACGAGCTTGGAGCGGTTTCCCTGCGGAAATTTTACATGCGCCGGTCGCTGCGCATTTTTCCCGCATTCTATTGCTACGCCGCGGTGTTATTCGGTATATACCTCATCCGGCACACCAGGATTGTGTGGCCGCAAGCACTGGCGGCGCTCTTTTACGTCGGCAATTATTATCAGGCCCTGAACGGAGATCCCAATACCGGATTCAGTCATACCTGGTCGCTGGCGATCGAAGAGCAGTTTTATGTGCTTTGGCCGATTACCTTCCTCTTGCTCCGGCGAGATTACAGACGCATGTGTCAATTTCTTGCCGGCGCGATCTTAGCGATCTGGGTGTATAGGGAAGCTTTGGTTTTTATATTTGACGTGCACGAAGGGTATATTTACGAGGCCTTCGACACTCGCGCGGACCATTTGCTCATCGGCTGTTTACTGGCGGTGATGTTGCGGGCGCGGTTGTTCCCTCAGTTCTGGGGTTGGATCAGCGTACGATCTTGGGCTGCGGCGGTTGTCGCGGCGCTGCTTGCGATGTCCAGCGTGGCGGAATGTGTTTACGGACATGTTTACCGGGATAGCGTGAGTTTCATCGCAAATCCACTTCTCACCGCAGTCTGGATTACGCAACTGATTGCTTTGCGCAGTGCTCCATTGTGGCGTTGGACGAACTGGGAGTGGGTGCGCTACCTGGGGAGGATCTCCTATTCGATCTATCTGTACCAGCAACTTATGGTCGACGTCCCTAAGAAACTGCTGGCTCATCAGCCGGTCGTCGTGCAATTGGCCGCTACGATTGCCCTGATCGTAGCAGTCGCGAGCGTCTCGCATTTCTTCGTCGAGCGGCCGTTCCTGCGATTGAAAGCACGATTCAAGCAAACGGCCGCGGGAGCCGCTCTATGAGCCGGTTCCCGACAGCCGAAACCGCCTGTCCCACCAGCTTTGTAAACTTCTGATCCTTCGTGGTGGGACAGGCGGTTTCGCCTGTCTCGCCCGCTTGCGGGCGTTTTTTTTCACAGGCCGTTAGGTTAGGGAGCGGTCTTCCTATCGTACGAGACTGCATTTATGAAACGGTGGACTTAGTATAATGCATTATTGCTCAATACGATTCTGGCACGGATTGTCCGCCTACCCGCAGCGCGCTCGTTGTGGTTGAAGTGGCCAGTCGGCTCGGTTCAGACCCGCTTGTCGTTCGACATATGGGCTCGGCCGAGTTACGCGTTCGGGGTACATTCGGCCGCCCAGTTGGCCAAGGCTCTCGGTTTACCTGGCATCTCGGTGGCCGAGTTCGGTGTAGCCGGAGGCAGTGGATTGCTTGCTCTCGAGGCAATTGCCCGCGAAATCAGCCAAGCCCTGAATTACCGCATTGATGTTTTCGGTTTCGACATGGGGACCGGGATGCCGCAAGCCAGCGATTATCGCGACCTCCCGCACGTCTGGGCCAAGGGCTATTACAGGATGGACGTGGACCGCCTTACTGCCCGGCTGACGACAGCACAGTTAATTTTGGGCGATGTGGCCCATACAATTCCCGAGTGGGTTTCCCGCGCCAATGTCATGCCTATCGGCTTCATTGCGTTTGATCTCGATTACTATAGCTCCACGTTGCAGGCCCTTCAAGTCTTTGAAGGTCCCGCGAAAACACGGTTGCCGCGGGTATTCTGTTACTTCGACGATATTATTTGGCCGGAACGGGCCTGCCACAATGAGTTTGTCGGTGAGCTCCTGGCAATCCGCGACTTCAATGAGGCGCATCCCGAACTAAAGCTCTGTCCCATCCATCTTTTGCGGCACACGAGGTTGAATCCCGCCCCATGGAATGACCAGATGTACGTCATGCACGACTTTTCGGATCCTCTGTACTGCGTGAATATCACGCCCAAAGAGGACGCTTACACCCAGCATCCGTTGGGTTAGTGTTCAAAACGCCTTATAGACGATATCGGGCGCACGCTGATTCATCAACATGCTCAGCACCAGGATGATCACAAGGAGCGCGGCGCTACAACCTGCCCTCCAGCATTGCAAAAGCAGCGTATCTTTCCAGGGCATGGCCATAATTCCGGTTCTGGCGGTTTGCCACGCCCAGAGCAGAATCGTCGAGCCGAAGAATATCCCTGCTACGGCCACGGCCGAGGCGCCCGCGCCGAGAGCCATCTCCAGATTCGCGATTTGACGCCAATTCGACCAGAATAAGATTGTTGTTACCACGAAGTAGGTGAAGGTAAGTCCACGCGAGAACGCAAGGTAGGTTTGGTTCGACGCAAGCTCAGTGTATCGCTTGCGGCCTAGTTGGCGGTTCAGCAGGATTTGCCACGTCTTGTTGATACTGACTCCGAGCCCCATGAAGATACCGAAGGCGATGAATTCCGAATTCTGGCCATGCCATAAGCCGACCAGGAAGAAGGTGACAAAGTAAGCAAACACGGCCAACACACCTTCGATTTTTCGTGATGGAAACCGGCGCATGCCGCCGAGGAGCACAGCGTTGTAAACATATGTCCTAAGCCACGATGAAAGCGTAATATGCCAACGATTCCAGAATTCTATAAAGTTATCCGCGGTAAACGGGTGGTTGAAGTTCTCCGGGAGTGAAAACCCGAACAGATACCCAAGGCCGATCACGATATCGATGTATCCGGAGAAATTGCAGTACAGAAAGAGCGGGTATAGGACGATTATGAGGACACCCAATAACCACTTCTGTCCGAAAGGTTGGCCCGCTGTTAGGGCGTCGAGGACACGGCCGTGCAATATGGATAACACCAGCGCGACAACGTTGACTTTGAAGAAGCCTCTGATAACTCGCTCGATCGATACACCAACAACAGTGGCGGTCAATCCGCTCTCGGCCGAACGTTCCTGCATCTTGACGTAGTCGGGATAGAGCTGAATCGGGCCCGATAAAAGGGTCAAGAAATTGCACGTGTAGTTGAAGTACGGAAGTATACCGATCCGGTCCCGAAGGGCGCCGGCCCTGGTATCGATCATCAGGTGGAGAATCCGGAATAGGATGTACGACATCCCAACGGTGAGGTACGTGAAGGGCACTGAAACGATGGCCGGGACGAAAGCATACTTTTTGAACCAGAAGAAACTGACCAGCGTTGCCAGGAGAATGGGTATGAAGGCACGCCGTGGATTTCGTGCGACGAGACTCAAACCTGCGTAGCCGAAAACGAGAAACGCTCCGAGCGGCGCGTAAGACAGTAGCCCCTGCGAGAATGTGCCGAGAAAAAAGATGTTCGCAACCAACAGGACGAACTGCCGCCAACCCGCGGAGGTACCCGCATGATACGCGAGGATGACCAGCGCCGAAAAGCCGAGGAACGAAAACGAAGCGCTCACGGCCTACGGCGCGGCCTCGAGCGCGGACAGAATCGCATCGGCCGCATGATGATAGCCGGCAGGTCTGAAATGGGCGGGATAGGGATAGAAGTATACGGCGTTCTTGGCGGCCTCCGAGGCAGGCAAATCGGGAAACGAGCGCGAAAGGTCAATCACCGGAATTCCAAGCTCGGCCGCCACGCGCAGAACGCTGTCGTGAGTGCGGTCATACAAGCTGCGCAGCCCCGGCGTGTAATTGCAAATTCCGGCATAGCGCGAAGAATCGGGCCAATACACAAGCGTGAGGGTCCCTCCCCAAGCGCCGATTTCATTCTTACCTTCGCGAAGCAGCTTCCCGTATAGTTCCGATTTGAACTGGAATGAATTCGACTTGGCTACTCGGGCGTCAACGAAGAAGTACATCAATTTGTGGATAGTCTCCAGGGTCAAGAGTTTCCTCGATGTAGTAATCCACGACTCGGCTCTCAACTCGGCCTGAATGCCATCGGCAAAGTAGCGGCCTATCTCCTTGTCTAAGGCGCCCTGCTTTTCGAAGAGGCCTTGCCGATAGGATGGATCCAAATAGCTGCGTAGAAGCGGAGACTGGCTTTCGCGCTCCAGAAACTCCGGCCCATGGGATTCGGAAAAGACCCAAAGCACGCGCTTGGGCTTCAGTGCTGGCAGATACTCGCGAATTCCGGCAAGTTCGAGGAGCGGGCCGTTCCCTCCGGCGGCAATCACCACCGCATTCGGGTAGCGGGCCCGAAGCAACGCCGGTAGGCCTTCGGCAGGTGGAACGCTTTCACCGACTACCTGAGATGAACCGATCACTCCGAGGTCGATCGGGCTTTTCGACCACGAACCTGGAGGATTGGGGAAACCATGCTCATCGGTTGTGTAGGTGAGGTACGGCCCGCTTTCGTTACAGCAGACGGTGAAGACGTTAGCCATGCTTCCCAATGGGATGGTTGGTTTGCCGTCGATCCGCAGAGGCGAGTCAAGCAGCAGAGTAGGGTAGAACGGAGGATATGCGGCGATGCCGCGCCTCCGCAGATCGGTAATCACTTGGACCCTGGTACGCCCATCGAATGGCAAGCTGTCTTGTTTAGCCGCTTTCTCCATCGCTTGTAAAGCCGGGCGGTCCGGATCGGTCAGGACCAACGCGACCAATTGGGCGGAATAGAGTCCTACGCCCGCTCCGACTAATGCCGACGCAGCGAGCATTCGAATCGCGGGCCTGAGTTTTAGCGCCAACAGTGGTGCCGCGACGCCGGCCAGAGCCGGGAGAAGCCTCACGGATAGATGAACTTTTTGAGCGGCCACCGAAGATAGGCCGAAGGCCAGCGAAACAACCGCGACCGCGAGCAACACGGCGTTGGCTAGAGCGAGCGCTGAGAAGGTTCGTGAGAAGCGCATCAGGAAAAGAGGGAGCGAACTGTCATGGGAGCCGGGTCAATTTCGGCGGCGTCAACGTCGAGATGCCAGATTGTGCTCCCGTCCGGAAGTTGCTCCGTCAAAGCAAATCCAAGTTTTGGGTAATGCTGTTCCACCAACTTATTCCGATCTGTCGGCCGATAGACGCCGATGAGCTTTCGTATGTTGCGACCGCGAGCGTGCTGGAGCAATTCTCGAAGCACCATGCTCTCCACGCATCTGGCTAAGACGCGGCAACTCATCAACCATGTGTCGATTTCCCATTCCTCACGGGAAGGAGCGCGGCAGATCACCACGCTGATCATCCCATTGTCGCCGAAGGTATCGGTCAAGCGGACCTGCATGGCGAAACAGGACGGATCGGTCTCGATGCGAGCCACTTCGACCTCGGAGTACCGCCGCGTGGTGAGATTAAACTGATTGGACTTGTTGATCAACTGTGTAATGCGCGCCCGTCCTCTTTCATCGAAGGGCTGAAAGACGATCTCCATCTTGAGCGACGCCAGGTATTCATTAAGATCGCCTACCTGCTTCTGCAAGACGGCGCGACGCGCGTTGTTATCGTAGTAGCTGGCACGCTTTAGATCCTCTTCCGAGAATGCGCCCGCTTCGAAATAACCCGCGGCGCTTAATGTACGAGCGTATAGCGCGGGATCGGCCGGCAGCTCCGGCACCGCTACCTGGGGGAGAGTCTTCCGAACCAGCGTGCGCTCAAAAGGGTTGTCATCGACGAAGACGAGCGATTCCAATCCGAGCGCGAGTTCGTCTGCGATGGCTTGAATGTTGGTTGCTTTGTCGCTCCAGTTCGCCTGGAAAACAGCAAAGTGTTCTTCGCGGAGCAGCATATCGGGATGATGCCGAAATGGGGCACGCGCATTTTCGTCTTCGTTTTTCGAGCAAACAGCCAGAACGATGCCACGATCGCGGAGAGATAAAGCGTAGCGCTGCAGTTCCAGGTAAGCCTCACCCGCGGGATCCCCTTGGGCCATCCTGATACCCTTAAGTCCGTCGTCTCCGATGACTCCGCCCCAGAGGGTGTTATCGAGATCGAGAACCACACAGC
>Ga0210405_10004924_pt1 | contig 12371 bp, 13 predicted proteins | sample IncBWH11MmetaG_FD_155492 | JGI IMG/M metagenome (GOLD analysis project Ga0210405, IMG submission 155492) | Forest soil microbial communities from Barre Woods Harvard Forest LTER site, Petersham, Massachusetts, United States - Inc-BW-H-11-M | ecosystem: Environmental > Terrestrial > Soil >... | reverse complement strand
GGCGTGCCGCGATATTCGAGCGAGTCGAGATTGAAGTCGCACTCGCCCATGCTTTTGAGAAAAATTTTCGGCAACGACCGATGCGGCATGCAGGACTGGCTCAACGCCGCCTGCGCGGACGCGCACAATATTGCGCCGGCAAGCACCGCGGCGACGGCCGGCGGCACACGCGACAGGCAATGGACGTTTTGCGGCACGGCCACGAGTCAAATCCCAGGCTAAACGCTTGCGCACTATCGCTATCAACGCGCGTCCTGCCAAGGCCGTGCCCTGTTGCCTGAGCGCGACTGCGCCGCGTTTCGAGCGCCGGCGATGAATGGATGTTCAGAATGCGGTGCGGGGCAACCGCTGCGACCCTTTAGTCCTTCGCCCGTTCGACATAGCTGCCGTCGGCGGTCATGACCACGATCTTGGTGCCGGTCGAGACAAAGGGCGGCACCATGGTGCGCACGCCGTTCGAGAGCGTGGCGGGCTTGTAGGAGGAGGCTGCCGTCTGGCTCTTGATGGTGGGTTCGGTTTCGACCACTTCGAGCACAGTTTTGGCCGGCAGCTCGATCGACACCGGAACGCTCTCGTGCATGGCGATGGTCACCTCCATCTCGGGGTGCAAATAGGCGGCCTGACCGCCGACGATGTCGGTCTGGAGCGTGATCTGGTCGTAGCTCTCCATATTCATGAAGTGGAAGCCTTCGCCGTCCTGGTACATGAACTGGTGCTTGCGGTCCTCGACGAAGGCGCGCTCGACTTGGTCGGTGGTTTTGAACCGCAGCGAGACTTTTACGCCGTCGGCAATGCGGCGGACGTCCATCTGGGTCACCGGCGTGCCCTTGCCGGGGTGGATATTCTCGGCGTTGACGATGACCCCGAGCTTGCCGTCGATTTCGACGATATTGCCTTTACGCAGCGAACTGGCGATGACTCTCACGGTTTCCTCAAGGTTTTCGGGGTCGAATCTGGCCGCACCATAGCGATCTTCAGGCTTCCTGCTAGTTATTTTCTCTTAACGCCGCAGACAAGGACTTGGCGGACAAAGACTTGGCGGACAAGGATTTGGCGGACAAGGATATGCCGGACACCCGTTCCTCGCCGTTTTGGCACCCAAAGGTCCACGCCGACCGCCGGCCGGCGCTATTGGCGCGGGGCCGGATCGTTGGCGCGCTGAGGGCCTGGTTTGCGGCTGCGGATTTCGTCGAGGTCGAGACCGGCGCGCTTCAGGTGTCGCCCGGCAACGAGATGCACCTGCACGCCTTTGCCACGACGCTCGTGGCGCCGGACGGGACGGCATCGCCGCTCTATTTGCGCACTTCGCCGGAATTCGCCTGCAAGAAGCTGCTCGCCGCGGGGGAACGCCGCATCGTCGAATTCGCAAAGGTGTTCCGCAATCGAGAGCGCGGCGCGCTGCATGCGCCTGAATTCACGCTCGTCGAATGGTATCGCGTCGGCGAGCCTTATCAGGCGCTGATGGCCGACTGCGCCGCGATTTTGGCGCAAGCGGCGGAGGCTGCGGGAACAAAACAGTTCACTTTTCGCGGCCGCGCAGCCGATCCTTTTGCTACGCCGGAACGGCTGACGGTGGCGGAGGCGTTTGAAAAATTCGCTCGTATCGATCTGCTGGCGACGTTGCCGGACGGCAAGCCCGACCGTTCGCTGTTCGCGCGCGCCGCGCAGGATGCGGGCATCCGCATCGCCGATGACGACAGCTGGGGCGATATTCTCAGCCGCGTGCTGGTCGAGCGCATCGAGGGCAATCTCGGCATCGGCCGCGCGACCATTTTGAACGAATATCCTGCCGAACAGGCGGCGCTGGCGCGCACGGGGAGCGATCCGCGCGTCGCCGAACGCTTCGAACTTTATGTCTGCGGCGTCGAGCTCGCCAACGGCTTCGCCGAGCTCACCGACGCCGCCGAGCAGCGGCTTAGGCTCGAACGCGAGATGGCGGAGAAAGAACGCATCTACGGCGAGCGCTATCCGCTCGACGAGGATTTTTTGGCGGCGCTGGCGGCGATGCCGGAAGCGTCCGGCATCGCGCTCGGGCTCGATCGCCTCGTCATGCTGGCGACGGGCGCGTCGCGGATCGATCAGGTGCTGTGGAATCCGGTTAGCGACTAACATATGCTATTAGATTATTGAATCGCATGAATGAACGCGGTAGTGCGTGCCATCACGGCGTATTGAGCGCCAGCAATGATGCACCTGACGAGCTTCGCCGGTTATGGCTCCATAGGCTTTGCGGTCGCCGCCTTCGCCGTCGGCACAAGGGCGGCGTGGCTGAACGCCAAGTGTGAATATTCCATTACGCCATCTGCATTGGGGTTTGTTGCGACGTGTATTTTGTTTGTTGTATTGCTGCCCGTCGCCATTGGAGCGGCGGAGCCAGAAACAGTTGAGATTTTCGAGCATTACGGGACCTATACGCTCAGCGCTCCGCCTCCCGATATGCATCCCCTCATATTGCGGGTTCCGGAAGACTTCCGTTATGGATTGAGCAAGGGCGCGACGAGAAATTGGGGCCTGAATATTCTGACCTATTATCCAAGCTTTACCAGCCCAGCGGAGCCGGAGAATGCCAAGTATGGGCTTAACTGCGCCGGCTTTTGCAATGGTCGTATCCTGATTGCCGTCAACAATCGGACTCATAGCGTCGGTTCACCGAGTCAATACGGTTCGGCAAATATGGGCGATTTCATCGCGCGGGCAACGTTGAAATGGAAGAAGACGCCGCCTTACCCGCCAAATGTGCATGTTTCAGATCTCGCGTCGCTCGAAGGTTTCGATGAAGGATTTGAACGGATCACGACGAAGCTGGAGGATGCCCCAAATATTATTCCAGGTCATTTCTCTACGAGAGAGCGGTTTTATTTTAAGCAGTCGCCGGACGGCATCCATTATGATCTCGCGGCAACGTGCAACGACGCGAGCGAACGCAGTACTTGCGTTCTTCACTTCTCGTTAGCTTGCAACCCGGCAGCATACGTGACAGTCAATGGACTCGATGCTCGGTACTTAAGTCAGTCTACGACTATCAAAGAAAAAGTCGACAATTTCGTATCTAGCATGATCAAAGAGCAGCAGTGTCAGCACTGAGGAGCAAGCGAGCGTAGCCCGGATTGAACGAAGTGAAATCCGGGGGCGGCGTTCGAGACCGGTCCGTCGTTCCCGGATTTCGCTGCGCTCAATCCGGGCTACTTGCTTCGGCGTTTTTCAGCTGTCGTGATCGCCTCAACGATCACTTCAAGCGGCAGGATGAGCTTTAGCGGATCGTCGAGCAGGGGAAGTGCACCAAACCGCTCGTACCACTTTGCCGCTCGCTCGTCCTTGGCGTCGATGGCAAGCGCGACACCGCCGACTTTGGCGGCGACGGCCAACGCTCGTTGGCCGGCCGCCAAGAGCAAATCGCCGCCAAGTCCGCGCCCCTGCGCCGAGCGATCGATAGCGAGACGCCCGAGCCGAAATACTGGCACGTCATAGCGGCCGAGCTTCTTGGTCAGTCTTGCCGGCACGCGGGCGAAGGCAATGTCGCCGGGGCTGATCGAATAGAAGCCAAGCACGTGCGACGGTGCCGCCGACGATACCGCTACAAAGGTTTTGGCGCCGCCGGACTCATGGTTCTGTCGGGCGTAGCGATAAAGATATTCGTTGAGTTCGGGCGAGCCGCAGTCGAAAGCCTTGCGGTCATGATGGCGCCCGATGGGCTCCTCGCGCCAATCCAGCAACGTCGCTATTTCCGAGCCGCGCGGCGCCGTGCCGCCGCCATAAGGGCAGGGGTGGGGTTGGGCGGATTTTCCAAAAGCTCGAGCACGCGCCTGCTGTCGCGCGCACTCAGCACAATACGTTCGGCGCGGTCCACGACATTGCGCGCGGTCGGCAGCACGTTGCGCATAATAAAGCTGGTCACGTCCAGCCGCTCATAGGCAGCCGCCGCCGCCAAGAGCCGCTTTTCCTCCTTAGTCGTGCGCAACTCGATCCGGTCTTCGCGAGCCGCGTTGGTCTCAGACATTCGCTAGGCTCCTTTCCTACTGCGTACGGATTATATCCGTACATAGCCGAGCGGTCAATGCCGGCGTTTGCGTCGCGGACTAAAGCCCTGGCCCCGGAACAATTACCGGCTCAGCACGACATTGAGGATCGCGGTGGTCCCGTCCTGCACTTTCTTCAATCCGGTTTGCAGCGCGGCCTTGAGCTTGTCCGGCGCATCGACCCGTTCGCCGTGCAGGCCGAAATGCGCGCCCAGCGCGTCGTAGTCGAAGCCATTGAGCCGCGAGCCCAGATGCATGTGGGCGTTCTCGGCGGCGCCGTCGGGGTAGTGATGCACGTGGCCCTTTTGCATCGCCATGTAGCCCTTGTTGTTGAAGATCACGATCAGGATCGGCAGATCGTGCTGTTTCGAGGCGCCGAGCGCCTGGATCACCGGGTTGTAGAGAAAGCCGCCGTCGCCGACGAGCAGCGCGACCGGCCGTTGGCGCGCCGCAAGTTTGACGCCGAGCGCGGTGCCCAGCCCTTGGCCGAGGCCGCCAAAACCGCGAAAGAAACTTTGCGGTGTGGTGAAGGGCAGATGCTGGCGCAAGGTCGGGCCGTGCAGGATGGTTTCGTCGACATAGATCGTGTCGGCCGGCATCACCTCGGCGAGCGTCGCGATGAGCGCCAGCGGATCAATCGCCTTGCCGCCGCCGTTGGCCTTGGCCTTTTCGGCTTTCAGGCCGGCGACGAAAGTGTCGTGCTGTTTGCTCCAATGCTCGCGGCGCTTCTTGACGGCGTCGGCGTCGATCTTCGCCGCGTGCACGGATTTCGTCAGCGCCTGCAGCGCCGCCGCGATGTCGCCTTCCAGATAAGCGTCGGCGTGCAGCTGCTGATAGATCATGTGGCCTTTGAACTGGTTCTCGTTGATCGAGACGATCTTGCCCTTGGTCGGCTTGGTGTGCGGCGGATACCAGGGGGCGCGGCCGCCGACCAGAAGAATGAGATCCGCGTCCTTGAGATGCTCGTAGGTGGCGACCCCGAGATAGAGCGGGTGGTCGGTCGGGAAATTGGCAAAATTGGCGACGCGGCCCCACATCGCCGGAATCGCCAAAAGATCGGCAAGCTCGACCAGCGCCTCGAACGCCGCCGGATCGCGGCCGGACTGCTCGGCGACGATGATGGGATTTTTGGCCGTGAGCAGAAGGCTTGCGACCTTTTCCACTTCGCCGGCGTGCGGCTCGACCCGCGGCGCGAACGGCACATCGCGGTCGTTCTCCGGCGGCGTCCAGTCATGAAGCATGTGCTCGAGCGCGACGTTGAGATACATCGGGCCCTTGGGCGTGCGCTGCGCCATCTCGCCGGCGCGGATCACCTGCTCGTGGAGCGTAAACGGGCTCGTCACCGGCCGCGCCTGCTTGGTGATGTTCTCGACAAAGCGCTCGATGCCGCCGACGCTCAAGCCGCCGTACCATTGCTGCTCGATCGGCAGCGACGGATCCTCGCCCAGCGTATTGGACTCCCCCGACATCACGATCATCGGGACTTCCGATTGCAGCGCGCCGTGCACGCCCATCGAGCCTTGCAGGAGGCCGACGCCGGCATGGACCAGCACCGCCTGCGGCCGGCCGGTCATCAGCGTGTAGCCGGTCGCCATGTTGACGGCGAGCGTCTCGTGCCAGCAGTCGATGTAGGCCGGGCCGGCGCGGTTGCCGGTCTTTTGCCGCACCAGCGCTTCCCACACCGGCGACCATTCCGACCCCGGCGACGACAAAATGTAGTCGATCTTGAGCTTGCGGAACGCTTCCAGGATCGCTTCCCCGCCGTCCATGTAGTTTTTCATTGCGTTGTCCTCATGCCTCGATCTGGCCGCCACCGAACACGGAATTTGCGATCTCGGCAACAATGCCAAGGCGCGCGGGCCATGCCTTGCTTGCAGGGCGTGCCTTGCTTGCAGGACATGTCTTGCTTGCAGGGCGTGCCATCGAGCATAAGGAGCTAATTCCCTTGAATCGAGGCCAGCCATGAGCGCCATCGCCCGAAAAACCTTGCGCACACCGGCCGCTCTCGCCGCTGCGCGGCTTGTGGGCCGCCATCGCCTGGCGCCGCTGGAACAGGTGGCGGCGCGCTACGCCGTCGCCATCACGCCGGCGATCGCCGACTTGATCGATCCGTCCGATCCGCACGATCCGATCGCCCGGCAATTCGTGCCCGATGCGCGCGAACTGCACATGGAGCCTGGGGAAAGCCACGATCCGATCGGCGACGACGCGCGCAGCCCGGTCGAAGGCATCGTGCACCGCTATCCGGACCGGGTGCTGCTCAAGCTCGTCAATGCTTGCGCGGTGTATTGCCGGTTCTGCTTCCGCCGCGAAATGGTCGGGCCGGGGCGGGGCGGGCTTGCGCCGGCGGCGCTCGACAAGGCGCTTGCTTATATCGGTCGCCGCCCGGAAATCTGGGAAGTCATTTTAACCGGCGGCGATCCGCTGGTGCTCTCGGCGCGCCGCCTGAAAGAGGTGGTGAGGCGGCTTGCCGCGATCGCCCATGTCAAGGTGATCCGCGTGCACACCCGCGTGCCGGTCGCGGCGCCCGAGCGGGTGACCGCGGCCATGGTGCGTGCATTGCGCACCAGCAAGGCGACCTTCGTCGTGCTCCATGCCAATCATCCGCGCGAGCTCACGGCAAAAGTCCGCGCCGCCTGCGCGCGCTTGATCGACGCCGGCATCCCGATGTTGGCGCAATCGGTGCTGCTGCGCGGCGTCAACGACGATGCCGCGACGCTCGGCGCCTTGCTGCGCGCGCTGGTCGAATGCCGGATCAAACCCTATTACCTGCACCACGCCGATCTGGCGCCCGGCACGGCGCATCTGCGCACCACGATCGCCGAAGGTCAGGCGCTGATGCGCGCGCTGCACGGCCGCACCTCCGGGCTTTGCCAGCCGACCTATGTGCTCGATATCCCGGGCGGCCACGGCAAATCGGCCATCGGGCCGAACTACCTGAGCGCGGACGGAGCTGTGATCGAGGATTATTGCGGCAGGCGCCACGCCTATGCGGCGACGGCTTCCGCTGCGGAGAAAAATACCGCGGTCTCGAACTCGTAGCCGCAGGCCTCGCACGACCAGGTGTGGCGCACGCAGCGCTCATTGAGATATTCGGACCAGTCGGGAGCGAGCAGCCAAGCTTGGCATTGCGGGCAAGCGTTCTTGTCGTGGGTGACAAGCCGCGTGGCTAGCGTGGCCTCGGCATGGAGAGCCATGATTCCTCCTCCCTGAATCACCCCCTCCGCCCAATTCGGACGCTAGGCCTGCTCTGTGGCAGCCACGTGACCGATGTGGTGGCATTTTCGTGATCGCTGCATCGTGGCGAGCGATTGGAAAATTGCTGCGCTGCACTTTGCCGATTATTCGTCGCGATTTTTGGCGCCATTGTGCGGCATGAATGTGCGGCATGAATTTTATTTAATTGGCCGGCCATCGGCCCTCAATGCGGGTTCCAATACGGTTCCATCCAGCGTTCGGGTTTCTCCTAGGCTGAGAACAGGAGCATGCCATGAAACCGCTCATCACCTCCGCACTTATCGCTGCTTCGCTGGCGCTCGCCGGCAACGGCGCGATGGCGGCCGACACCTACGCAAAAACAGCTGCGACGGCCGCGCCTGCCCCTACGCACGTCGCGCACGTTGCGGCGCGCCATCGCTATCCGGTAGCCCGCTACGCCGTGGCTCGGCCACCGGTCGATGCGGCGCAGATCATCTCGAGGCTGCTGGCGAGCCCGTTCGTGGCGCCCTATGTGGCGCAATATGCCGGCAGGATCCGCGCCACGCGCGGTTCCAGCGGCGGCACCTACGAGCCTTACGACCCGCCGACCTACGATACCTCATCGCCGCCGGATAACTCCGTTCAGCAATCGCTCGACGCGCAAGCGGAGGCCCAGTCCCTTCAGCAGATGAACGACGCCAATGCGATGACGGCGTCGATGGCGGCGGCCGCCGCGCAAGCCGCCGCCGATGATGCGGCGGAGACCCAGCAGATCATGAACAATGGCGGGCTATAGTCTCTGGCCTGTGGCCAAGAGATCGACGCAAGCGCTGTCGCCGGCGAGCCGGCGGTAGCACTTTCAGCGCCGCAGCGCTTCGGCGGGAACATCGAGCGGCGTCACGAAGGCGCTCCGGCTGTTTTTTTGCAAAACCGCGCTGACCAGAAAAATCGGCACGGTGAGCTGGGATTGGACCGGGTTGAGCGAGCGCGCGTATTTCGCGTTGCTCGTCACCACGTCATTGCTGAGCGGCGCGTCACCGGCGTGCGATACCGTGAGATCGATCACTTCGTAATTGTTGTCGCGGCACAACAGCCAGAAGAATTGCGGGTTATAGCTGACGACGCCGTGGGTCAGCATGCCGCCGCCCGGCACTTCGTGCATCATCACGCCGCCGACTTTTGTGAGATCGTGCATGACCCGGAAAGCGTTGTCCTGATTGACCACGTGCTCGGTGGTGCCGGCATTGACGACCAGATCGAAAGCGGACCGCAGCCGGTAGGGCACATGATCGCGATTGAGATCGAGCGAGGTCACGCCGCGGTGGCCGCCATATTCCACCGCATTGTAGGAAAAGCCCAAAGATTCCCAGAACGGCTGCGAGGCCGGCGCCGTTTCCGCCTGGCGCTCGACGCCGTCGATCGTTAAGGCCTGCTGCGGCGCGCCAAGGTCGACCGGCTTGCGGCCGAACAGGCCGTAAAGCTCGGCCAGCGGCGCCTCGGCGCGCAGGAACGAGTTGGACAATTGCTGCGCGCCGATCTCGATGACGCGCGCGCGGTCGGGCAGGCGGCCGGAGCGCCGCAGCGCGATCAGGTGCAAAATCGTTTCATAGGCCAGGCCCACGGAACCGTCCTCTCTCCTACGCTTTAGAGTTTTTGAGGCAATGCGGCAATCGCGGCAACATGGGCAACGATCTGTCCAATATCTTGTGGACGCTGCAGGAAGTTAAGCGGCCCAAGCGTCGCCGCCTCCGCAATGGAAAGCACGCCGGGACCCGACCCCACGGTATCGAATTAGGCATTATGCGAGGCGGCAAGGTCGAATATTTCACGTCAAAGACCCTGGGGTTTAACTGTGCCGTATTTGCAACCGTCCAAGAAAAAACAATTGAACGCCCCAAACCGGAGTCGCGTTCAATCTGGAAAACTGCAAAAAACACTTGGCAGTTAAGGTTCTCTCGTTCTGAGACCAATCATGAAGCGCACCATCATTCGTGCACTAGCGGGTATGGCGCTTTTCATCGCTGCGCCCCTGAGCGTGGCCAGTGCGGCGGATATGCCGCTTAAGGCGCCGCCGCCCCCCGCGCCAAGCGACTCGTGGACCGGCTTCTATGTGGGCGGCAACGTCGGCTATCGATGGAGCGACCCGCGCACCGATGCCATAGGGAGCGGAACAGGGCCGGCAGTCAACTTTGGACCGGGGCTTGGAACCTTCCCATTCGATTTCGGCTTTTCAGATTCAAATGCGGCTCGCCTAAGGGGCGCGATTGGCGGAATCCAAGTCGGTTACAATTATCAATTTTCCCGCCGCTGGTTGTTGGGTCTTGAGGCCGATTATCAGGGCTCGGATCAACACGAAACCCACTCCTTCGTCGGCCAAATCGCAGGGCCTTTTTGTCTTTCCGTTGCATTTCCACCGCCGACCTGTGTTGGTACGGTCCCGTTCTCTACCGCGGCTGCAACCGGATATGAAACCAGCATCGGATGGTTCGGCACGGTTCGAGGGCGAGCGGGGATTTTGCTGACCGATCAGATTCTGCTCTATGGAACCGGCGGCTTGGCCTACGGCCGGGTTGGGGTGTCGGGCACCAGTTCCACCGCTTCGACCGCGATATTAGGGATAGGAGGCCCATTTCCCTTCACACCCATGAGTGCGGCGTTCAACGCAGCGAAGACGAACGTGGGATACACGGTTGGCGGTGGTGTCGAGGGCAAGCTATCTCCATGGCTACCGGCAAATTGGAGTTGGAAGCTGGAATACATCTATCTCGATCTGGGCTCGCTTAACTACAGCGTCCCCGTCGGCGGCATTTTTACGTTAGTCTTTCCGATGCCGGTCTCCGGCGCCATCGCCATGCATACGCATTTCAACGAAAACGTCGTGCGTGTGGGCCTGAATTATAAGCTCGGCAATTGACCGGATCTAATCGGCGAACGTAGATCTGGCAGACCACAATAGTGTCGCCGCTATGGGCTTTCGTATCAACCGCACGATCAGAGCGGCCCGCACCGCACGCCTGCGCCACGCCCGGCGGACATGCCCGTATATCGAGCATTTATTGAGGATTAATTTTACGCGCCGGGCCAAGCCATTGAAAGGGTTGGCGCGCCCTAGGGGACTCGAACCCCTGTTACCGCCGTGAAAGGGCGGTGTCCTGGACCGCTAGACGAAGGGCGCGGATGCAGCGCGAATAAATGCGCGACAATGAATGCGCCGGACATATAAAGAGGTTTGCTTTGACCGGCAAGCAAGCGGCCCTTTGCAATCCTTTGGCGGTCATGGCCGGGGATAGCGGCTCACCATTTCCCGGTATTGGGCATCGAGGTCCAGGGCTCCTTCGGCGGCAGCGCTTCGCCTTTTTGCAGAAGCTCGATGGAGTGCTTATCGGGCGAGCGCACGAACGCCATCATGCCGTCGCGCGGCGGCCGGTTGATGGTGACGCCGGCCTTCATCAGCCGGTCGCAGAGCGCATAGATGTCGTCGACCTCATAGGCGAGGTGGCCGAAATAGCGCGCCTCGCCGTTATCCTCGCTGTCCCAGTTATAGGTCAGCTCGACCAGCGGCGCCTGGCGGGTGCCGGGGCCCTTGGCGACCAAGTCGCCGTCGGCCGGCGCCGCCAGGAACACCAGGGTGTACTTGTTCTTGTCGTCGACCCGGCGGCGCACCTCGGTCAGCCCGAGCTTGTTGCAGTAGAAATCGAGCGCTGCGTCGAGATTGCGCACGCGCAGCATAGTGTGCAGATACCTCATCGTCGGACCTCCGTCGGTTCGGGTAAGTTCGGATAAGAGAATGTCTATGCGTCAAGGGTCAGGACCGATGATCGCACCCGATCTCGACACCGCCAAGTCCCAGCTGCAGGACTTGATCCACAAAGCTGGGACCATTGTCCCATTCACCGGGGCCGGCATTTCGACCGAATGCGGCATCCCCGACTTCCGCTCGCCGGGGGGCCTTTGGACCAAGAACAAGCCGATCCCGTTCGACGAGTTCCTGGCCAGCCAAGAGGCGCGCAACGAATCCTGGCGACGCCGCTTCGCCATGGCCGACCAGTTCGGCGATGCCCGGCCGGGGCGGGGCCACCGGGCGCTGGCGAGCCTCTATCGCGCCGGCAAGGTTCCCGCCGTCATCACCCAGAACATCGACAATCTACACCAGGCGTCAGGGTTTTCCCCGCAACACGTGGTCGAGCTGCACGGCAATACGACTTTTGCCAGCTGCCTCGACTGCAATGCGCGCTATGAGCTTTCCTGGGTGCGGCAACGGATGGACGCAGCGAACGGCTGCGCGCCCGACTGCAGCTGCGGCGGCTACATCAAGACCGCGACCGTATCGTTCGGTCAGGCGATGCCCGATGCCGCCATGCAACGCGCCCAAGACCTTGCGCTTCATTGCGATTTGTTTCTGGCGATCGGCTCGTCGCTCCTGGTCTGGCCGGCGGCCGGATTCCCGTTGCTGGCGAAGCGCAACGGCGCAAAGCTTGCGATCATCAATCGCGAGGCGACCGAGTTCGACGACATTGCCGACCTGGTCGTGCGTCAGGACATCGGCACGGTGCTGGAGTCCTTCATCGTGCATTGAAGCTACTTTTACACAGGCTGTGACGCTTTTATTCCACTGTTGCATTTTTGTCCTTTTCCCCTTGATGGCGAGTGTTATCTTCGATTCAAGAGATTCGTGAAGCGCCCGCGCGGGGCGCCAGCACAGAAGCGGCGGCCTCGGCGTCATGGCGTCGGACGGAATCGAAAAATCAGCTAAGCCGGGACTCGGACCCGATGTCGAACTCAATGATGAGTCGGCAGCGAACGTCATAGAAGTCTCAGGCGTCATCAAGTGGTTCGACGTCGCCAAGGGTTACGGCTTCATCATCCCGGACAACGGCATGGCCGACGTGCTCTTGCACGTCACCTGCCTGCGCCGCGACGGTTACCAGACCGCCTATGAGGGCGCCCGCGTCATCTGCGAGGTGCTGGCGCGGCCAAAAGGCCTGCAAGCCTTCCGCGTCATCTCCATGGACGAATCGACGGCGATCCATCCCGCCCAGATGCCGCCGCCGCGGACCCATGTTACTGTGGCGCCGACGAGCGGTCTCGAACGGGCACAGGTCAAATGGTTCAATCGGTTGCGTGGTTTCGGCTTCCTGACGCGGGGCGAGGGGACGC
>Ga0210405_10004923_pt1 | contig 12375 bp, 7 predicted proteins | sample IncBWH11MmetaG_FD_155492 | JGI IMG/M metagenome (GOLD analysis project Ga0210405, IMG submission 155492) | Forest soil microbial communities from Barre Woods Harvard Forest LTER site, Petersham, Massachusetts, United States - Inc-BW-H-11-M | ecosystem: Environmental > Terrestrial > Soil >... | reverse complement strand
CGCGTGGCGCGCGAGGTCGGCACCGAAGGCCGCCTCGGTGGTCAGGCCAACGTGCCCGGCGTGGCCGGCACCTGGAAAGACCTCACCGACAGCGTCAATTCGATGGCGGGCAATTTGACCGCGCAGGTTCGCAACATCGCCGAAGTCACTACCGCCGTGGCCCGCGGCGACCTGTCGCGCAAGATCACCGTGGACGTGAAGGGCGAAATCCTCGAACTGAAAAACACCATCAACACGATGGTCGACCAGCTCAACGCCTTCGCTTCGGAAGTGACGCGCGTGGCGCGCGAGGTCGGCACCGAAGGCAAGCTCGGCGGCCAGGCCGAAGTGCCGGAAGTGGCCGGCACCTGGAAGGACCTCACTGACAACGTCAACTTCATGGCGTCGAACCTGACCGCGCAGGTCCGCAACATCGCCGAAGTCGCGACCGCGATCGCCGGCGGCGACCTGTCCAAGAAGATCACGGTCGACGTGCGCGGTGAAATCCTGCTGCTCAAGGACACCTTGAACACCATGGTCGAGCAGCTTCGCTCGTTCGCCGCGGAAGTGACGCGCGTCGCGCGCGAAGTCGGCACCGAGGGCCGTTTGGGCGGCCAGGCGGTGGTGCCCGGCGTCGGCGGCACCTGGAAGGACCTCACCGACAACGTCAATCTGCTCGCCGCCAACCTGACCACCCAGGTCCGCAACATCGCCGAAGTCACCACCGCCGTGGCGCGCGGCGACCTGTCGCGCAAGATCACCGTGGACGTGAAGGGCGAAATCCTCGAACTGAAAAACACCATCAACACGATGGTTGACCAGCTCAACGCCTTCGCCGGCGAAGTGACGCGCGTCGCGCGCGAGGTCGGCACCGAAGGCAAACTCGGCGGACAGGCGCAGGTGCCCGGCGTCGCCGGCACCTGGAAGGACCTGACCGACACCGTGAACTTCATGGCGGCGAACCTGACCGAACAGGTACGCGGCATCGTCAAGGTGGTGACCGCGGTCGCCAACGGCGACCTGAAGCAGAATCTGACGGTGAAATCGAAGGGCGAGGTCGCAGCGCTTGCCGACACCATCAACAACATGACCGAGACGTTGGCAACCTTCGCCGATCAGGTGACCAGCGTGGCGCGCGAGGTCGGCGTGGAAGGCCGCCTTGGCGGCCAGGCCAACGTGCCCGGCGCGGCCGGCACGTGGAAGGATTTGACCGGCAACGTCAACCTGCTGGCGGCCAACCTGACCTCGCAGGTGCGCGCCATCGCGGAAGTCGCGACCGCCGTCACCAAGGGTGACTTGACCCGGTCGATCCAGGTCGACGCCAGGGGCGAGGTCGCGGAGCTGAAGGACAACATCAATACGATGATCACCAACCTTCGGCTCACGACCGATCTCAATACCGAGCAGGACTGGCTGAAGACCAACCTCGCCAAGTTCACCAACATGCTGCAGGGCCAGCGCGATCTGACCACGGTCGGCCGGCTGCTGCTGACCGAGCTGACGCCGCTGGTGAACGCGCATATGGGCGTGATCTATCAGGTCGAAAACGAAGACAGCCCGCAAATGAGGCTGCTTGCAGCCTACGCGGGCGACGGCAACAGCCCGCATCAGCAAATCCTGCAATTTGGCGAAGGCCTGATCGGGCAATGCGCGATGGACAAGCGTCAGCGGCTGGTATCGGAAATCCCCGACGACGCAGTGCCGATCAGTTCGGCGCTGCTGCGCGTGGTGCCGAAGAATCTCGTGGTGCTTCCGGTGCTGTTCGAGAACCAGGTCAAGGCCGTCATCGAGCTCGCCTCCGTCTCTGCCTTCACCACGTCGCAGATGACCTTCCTCGAACAGCTCACGGACAGTATCGGCATCGTGCTCAACAGCATCGAGGCGACGATGCAGACCGAAGGCCTGCTGAAACAGTCCCAGCAGCTTGCCGGAGAGCTGCAGACGCAACAGAAAGAGCTGCAGCAGACCAACGAGCAGCTCGAGCAGAAAGCTCAACAGCTCGCCGAGCGCAACGTGGAAGTGGAGCGCAAGAACCAGGAAATCGAGCAGGCCCGGCGCGCCCTCGAAGAGAAGGCGACCGAGCTGTCGCTGACGTCGAAGTACAAGTCGGAATTCCTGGCCAACATGTCGCACGAGCTGCGGACGCCGCTCAACAGCATCCTGATCCTGGGTCAGCAGCTCACGGAAAACCCCGATGGCAATTTGACGCCCAAGCAGGTCGAATTCTCCCGCACCATCCACGGCGCCGGCACGGACCTGTTGAACCTGATCAGCGACATCCTCGATCTCTCCAAGATCGAATCGGGAACCGTGACCGTGGATGCCGAGGAAATCCTGACATCCAACCTGCTGGAAACGGTCGGACGCCCATTCCGTCACGAGGCGGAAAATCGGCAATTGTCGTTCAACGTCGATGTCGATCCCAATCTGGGCCGCAGCATCTACACCGACTCGAAGCGTCTGCAGCAGGTGCTGAAGAATCTGCTGTCGAACGCCTTCAAATTCACCGCCGAGGGCGGCGTACGCCTCGGCGTCTCGGCGGCGCTGGGCGGCTGGAGCGCCGAACATCCTGTTCTCAACAATTCGCCCGCCGTCGTCGCCTTCGAGGTATCGGATACTGGTATCGGCATTCCCCAGGAGAAGCAGAAGCTGATCTTCGAGGCGTTCCAGCAGGCGGATGCGGGGACCAGCCGGAAATATGGTGGCACCGGCCTAGGCCTTGCCATCAGCCGCGAGCTTGCGAGCCTGTTGGGCGGCGAAATCCACCTCCACAGCACGCCCGGCAAAGGCAGCATCTTCACGCTCTATTTGCCGCTGAAATACGCCGGACCGACGGTAGCCCCGCGGGTCAGCGCATCGTCGCAATACAACGTTGCGCCGGCGTTGCCGGCCGCGACGCCAGAGCGCGTCATCGAACAGCTCCCGGACGACAGGTTAAACCTCGAACCGGGAGATACCATTCTCCTCATCGTAGAAGACGATCCGCATTATGCGCGGGTGCTGGTCGATCTCGCGCGCGACACGGGCTTCAAGGTGCTGGTTGCGGCGCGGGGCGCAGAGGCGCTGGATCTTGCCAAGCAATACCAGCCCACCGCGGTGTCGCTCGATGTCTTCCTGCCCGACATGCTCGGCTGGACGGTATTGAGCCAGCTCAAGCACAATCCGTTGACGCGGCACATCCCCGTCCAGATCATCACACTGGATGAGGATCGCCAGCATGCGCTGGCGCGCGGCGCGTTCTCCTTTGTCAACAAGCCGACCACCACCGAAGGGGTGAGCGCGGCGCTGTCCCAGATCAAGGAATACGCCAAGCCCCGCCGCAAGCGCCTGCTGATCGTGGAGGACAATGCGGCGGAACAGATGAGCATCAGGGAATTGTTGGACCATGATGACATTGAAATCATCACGACCGGCACCGGCGCAGGGGCGCTTTCCACATTGCGCGAGAACCCTTGCGATTGCGTCGTCCTCGATTTGAGGTTGCCGGACATGAGTGGCTTTGAGGTCCTCGATTCCATCCGCAACGACGATGAGTTGTCGGGCGTACCGGTCGTCGTCTTCACCGGCCGCGAACTTTCGGTCGAGGAAGACGCGGAACTGCATACGATGGCACGAAGCATCGTGGTGAAGGGTGTGGAATCTCCGGAGCGCCTGCTCGATGAAACGTCGCTGTTCCTGCATCGCGTGATCACCGAGCTGCCGATCGAGAAGCAGCGTATGCTGGAAAAACTCAACAGCTCCGACGAAGACCTGGTTGGCCAGACCGCGCTCCTGGTCGATGACGACGCCCGCAACATCTTCGCGCTCTCCAGCGTGCTGGAGCGGCGGGGCATGAAGGTGCTCACGGCCACGACCGGCAGCGAGGCGGTCACCCTGGTTTTATCGAACCCCGAGATCGCCGTCGTTCTGATGGATATCATGATGCCGCAGATGGACGGTTATCAAACCATCGGGGTGATCCGGACCAACCCGTCGTTCCGCCGCCTTCCCATCATCGCCCTTACCGCCAAGGCGATGAAGGGTGACCGCGAGAAGTGCCTCGAAGCCGGCGCTTCCGACTATCTCGCCAAACCCGTCAATACCGAACAGTTGCTGCTTGCGATCCGCATGTGGCTGCATCGCTGATAGGTGAGGCAGATGATGGACCACGAAAAGGTAAACATCCTTCTGGTCGATGATCAGCCGGCAAAGCTGCTGGCCTATGAGGTCATTCTCAAGGAACTCGGCGAGAATCTCGTTGTCGCGGCCTCAGGCCGCGAAGCGCTGGAATACCTGCTCAAGAACGAAGTTGCGGTGATTCTGGTCGACGTCTGCATGCCGGAACTGGATGGTTTCGAGCTTGCCGCCATGATCCGCCAGCATCCCCGATTCCAGAAGACGGCGATGATATTCATCTCCGCCATTCAGGTCAGCGATCTGGACCGCCTTCGCGGCTACGAGATGGGGGCGGTGGACTATGTGCCGGTACCGGTGATTCCGGAGGTCCTGCGCGCAAAGATCAGGGTGTTCGCCGAGCTCTATCGCAAGACCCGGCAGCTTGAGCGGTTCAACGCCGAACTCGAGGATCGGGTTCGCGCGCGGACGGGCGAGCTGGAAGAGTCGACTGCGCGGCTTCTCGAAAGCGAGCAGCGCCGCAGTCTCGCGCTTGCCGCGGGCAGAATGGGTTCCTGGGACTGGGACTGGATCAACGGGGACTGGATGTGGGACGAAGGACAGTTCCGGATCTTCGGCGTTGAATCGCAAAGCTTTGACGTCAATCCGGCAAGCGTCCAGGCGTTGCTGCATCCCGACGATGTTGACGAGTTGCGCAAGGCGATGGTGCAGTTCAACAAGGGTGCAAGATCGTACGAAACCGAGTTTCGAATCATTCGGCCGGACGGTGAAATTCGCTGGTGCGTCGGCACGGCGGCCGCCACCGTCGACAAGGCCGGCCGCGTCATACGCGTCAGCGGGGTTACCGTCGATATCACCGAAAGGAAACGAGCGGAGGAGCGACAGAATCTCCTGACCCGGGAGGTCGATCACCGCGCGAAGAATGCGCTGGCGCTGGCGCAATCGATCGTTCGGCTGACCCGAGGCGAAAACGTCAAGGCTTACGTCCAGGCGGTGGAAGGACGGATCAGCGCACTTGCACGGGTCCACACCATCCTCTCGTTGTCGAGCTGGCAGGGCGCGGAAATAGCCAAGCTGGTCGATGAAGAACTTGCGCCGTACTCGACGGGCGAGCAAATCGCATCCAGCGGGTCGAACATACAGCTGCAGCCCGCGACCGCGCAAACGCTCGCGATGGCGCTGCACGAACTCGTCACCAATTCGGCAAAATATGGGGCGCTGTCGACGCTGTCCGGCCGCCTTACCCTCAAATGGGAGGTTCAAGGCGACGTCCTTGAGATGTTGTGGGAGGAGCGGAACGGCCCCGTTGTGGAGAAACCGGCATCGCGCGGCTTCGGGACAAGAAGCGTGATCGCAAGTATCGAGTCGCAGCTGGGAGGACAGGCCGAGTTCGACTGGCGCTCCGAAGGCCTGGTCTGCCGGCTATCGGTCCCTCTCATGCAGGACGGAGCAGCGCGGCAGCTCAACGCTCGCCAAAATGGGCGTGCTTCGGTGTCCGCGGGGGGGCTGAGGGTCCCTCAAGTTCCCCGGCGGTGAATCCGCAAAGCGGGCAATCAGTGGCTGATCATCCAGGGACGGGCCGTCGGAAAGCTTTTCGCGCCGCTTCTGGTTTTCTGCACAAGGCGCGATGGCTTGCCCGAACAACAGCCGCAGCCGGGCGCATGCGAGGCCTTGTGTTCGCCGATCGTCTTGGGCGCGTTGGCGCTGCGTTCATTGGTGGCGTAGGCCCTGCGCCTGTCCGAGGGCATACAGAAGAAGTTCGGCGCCGTCAGGATGGCGCGTCGCGATGAGCCTTCGCATTTCGGACAGCTTTGCGGCGCGTCACATTCTGCCATCGGCCGCATCTCCGTGAACGGACCGCAATCGTTGCAGAGATAGTCATAGACCGGCATTTTTTCACCTCGCGCGTTTCAGGCGGGCATCAAGCTCGGCGGATGCGGGGCGGCAGACTCAAAACCGTCCCGCATCGTGCCGCGCAGGGAGTCATTTGTCCTGTGACAGCGGCATCTGGATGTCGCCCTTGATGTGTTTGATCGGGCCGGCCGAGGACGGCATGATGTCGAAGTCGAAGATTTCGGTCGGCAGCCACAACGTCGCGCAGGCATTCGGTACGTCGACCACGCCGGAGATATGCCCCTGGCAGGGTGCGGTACCCAGGATCGAGTAGGCCTGCGCGCCGGAATAGCCGAACTTCTTGAGGTACTCGATCGCATTAAGGCAGGCCTGCCGGTAGGCGATATGCACATCGAGGTAGTGCTGCTTGCCCTGCTCGTCGACGGAGATGCCTTCGAAGATCAAATAATCCTTGTAATTCGGGGTGATCGGCGACGGCTTGAAGACCGGGTTCTTGATGCCGTATTTGGCGACGCCGTCCTTGATGATGTCGACCTTCAGATGCAGCCAGCCGGCCATCTCGATCGCGCCGCAGAAGGTGATCTCGCCGTCGCCCTGGCTGAAATGCAGGTCGCCCATCGAGAGCCCGCCGCCCGGCACATAGACCGGGAAGTAGATCTTCGAGCCGCGTGAGAGGTCCTTGATGTCGCAGTTGCCGCCATGCTCGCGTGGCGGCACGGTGCGCGCGCCTTCGGCGCCGATCTTGGCCTTGACGTCGCCTTTCGCGCGGCCGCCGTGCGCGGTCGGCGCGAACGGCGGATTGGCCAATCCAGGCACTCGCGTCGGATTGGTCGCGATCAGCGCGGTCTCGCGCTCGTTCCATTTCGCCAGCAGTTTCGGATCCGGCAAACAGCCGATCAGGCCGGGATGGATCAGGCCCGCAAAGTTCACGCCGGGAACGTGGCGCGACGAGGTGTAGAGGCCCTTGATGTCCCAGATCGATTTCTGCGCCAGCGGGAAATGGTCGGTAAGGAAGCCGCCGCCGTTCTTCTTGGAGAAAAAGCCGTTGAAACCCCACAGGCTCTCTTTCATCGGCCCGACATCGAGCAGATCGACGACCAGGAGATCGCCGGGCTCGGCGCCCTTGACGCCGATCGGTCCGGACAGGAAATGCACGATCGACAGATCGATGTCACGCACGTCGTCCGCCGAGTCGTTGTTCTTGATGAAACCGCCGGTCCAGTCATAGGTCTCGATGATGAAATCGTCGCCCGGACCCACCCACGCCACGATCGGCACGTCGGGATGCCAGCGATTGTGGATCATGTCATTGTCGTAAGCCGACTTGGAAAGATCGACCTTGATCAGTGTCTCTGGCATCTAAAGCTCCCCTGTTTACAAGCCATCTGCGATTCAGACCGATAGATATTTGGAAATCTGCGCGGCATCGACGCCGTCGCGCGGATCATCACATACGATCTCGCCATTCTCGATGACGAGCACGCGATCGGCGATGTCGAGCGCGAAGCTCAGGACCTGTTCGGAGACCACGATGGAAAGGCCGCGCTCGTCGCGAATCCGCTTCAGCGTTCGCGCCATCTCCTTGATGATCGAGGGCTGGATGCCTTCGGTCGGTTCATCCAGCAACAGCACCTTCGGCTTGGTGGCGAGCGCGCGGGCGATCGCGAGCTGCTGCTGCTGACCGCCGGAGAGATTGCCGCCGCGCCGGTTCTTCATTTCCAGGAGCACCGGGAACAATTCGTAGATGCTGCCGGGCACTTCGGTTTCGCCCGATACCACGAGACCGGTTTCGATGTTTTCCTTCACCGTCATGGTGGAGAAGATCATTCGGCCCTGCGGCACATAGGCGAGGCCCTTGGCGACGCGTTCGTAACTGGGCAGGTTGCAGAGTTCGCTGCCTTCCATGGTCACCGAACCGCTCTTGGTCGGAAGGATGCCCATCAGCGACTTCATCAGCGTCGTCTTGCCCATGCCGTTGCGGCCCATGATCGCGACGATCTCGTTGGGTGCAACCGACACATTGAGGCCGTGCAGCACTTCGCTCTGGCCGTAGGCGACGTGAAGGTCCGAAATAGCCAGCATCAAAATGCTCCTTGCCTCTGCTTGCCCATGACCTTTTCCGGAAGCCGGACTCCGCTTTCCCCGATCATGCCCTAGTGCCCGAGATAGACTTCGATAACCTTGGGATCTTTCTTGACGTGCTCCATCGATCCTTCCGACAGGATCTGTCCCTGGTGGAGAACCGTGACCTTGTGGGCGATGTCCTCGACGAATTTCATGTCGTGCTCGATCACCAGCACCGAACGGTCCTTGATAATGCGGTTGAGCAGTTCGGCGGTCTTGGCGCGCTCGCTGACGCTCATGCCGGCGACCGGCTCGTCAAGCATCAAGAGATCCGGATCCTGGATCAGCAGCATGCCGATTTCGAGCCACTGCTTCTGGCCGTGGCTCAACTGATCGGCATAGGTGTCGAGACGATCCTTCAGGAAGATCATCTCGGCGACTTCCTCGACCCGTTGGCGCACCGCTGCGTCGCGCTGGAAAGCCAGCGAGCCGAACACCGTGCGGCCGCGCGGATAGGAAATCTCCAGGTTCTCGAACACCGTGAGATCCTCAAACACCGATGGCGTCTGGAACTTGCGCCCCACGCCGGTCTGCACGATCTGGTTTTCCTTCAGCTTCGTGAGTTCCTTGCCGCGGAACTGAATCGAGCCCGACGTCGCCTTGGTCTTTCCGCAGATCAGATCGAGCACCGTGGTCTTGCCGGCGCCGTTGGGGCCGATGATGACGCGGATCTCGTTTTCCTCGACATAGAAGGACAGGTTGTTGACGGCCTTGAATCCGTCAAACGAGACGGTGAGCGCTTCGACCGCGAGCAGAAAATCCTTGGGCTGGTGACCTATGAGCATGATGACTTCCTCACTCCGCAGGCGCGCCGTCGGCGATGGAGCCGTCGGTCCAGCCGTTGCCGGATTTCCGCGTCAGCGCGGCGATCAGGCGGTCGATACGCGGCTGAACGTAATCCGCCCAGATCCCCGACAGGCCGTTGGGGAAGGCCAGCACGACGGCGATGAACAGTGCGCCGAGGCCGAACAACCAGAGCTGCGGGAATGATTCAGACAGCGTCGTCTTGGCGAAATTCACCGCGAGCGAGCCGTAGACCGCGCCGAAGATCGACATCCGCCCGCCCACCGCGGTGTAGATCACCATCTCGATCGACGGCACAATTCCGACGAAAGACGGCGACATGAAGCCGACTTCGAGCGTGAACATCGCTCCGCCGATCGCGGCGAACACGGCAGCCACGCAGAATGCAAATATCTTGAAATTAGCGACGCTGTACCCGGAAAATCGAACACGGTCCTCCTGATCACGCATCGCCACCAGGATGCGGCCGAGTTTGGTCAAGCGGATGAACTGCGCCGCCACGATGCAGCCGAACAGCAGAACCACCTCGACAAAATACAGCAGGAACTTGGCGTGGTCGGTGCGGATATCCCAGCCATGTAATGTGCGCAGGTCGGTGATGCCGTTGATGCCGCCGGTATAGCCCTGCTGGCCCACGATCAGGATGGTGAGAATGGCCGCGATCGCCTGGGTGATGATCGCGAAATATACGCCACCGACGCGGCGCTTGAACATGGCGGCGCCGATGATGAAGGCGAAGATCGCGGGCACCAGGAGAATCGCCAGCAGCGTGAGCGGGAAGCTGTGGAACGGTTTCCAGAAGAACGGCAGCTGGGTGATCTGATTCCAGTCCATGAAATCGGGAATGCCCGGGGTCGACTGGATCTTGGTGTTCTCGACGCTGGATGCCTCGAGCTTGAGATACATCGCCATGCAATAACCGCCGAGGCCGAAGAAGACGCCCTGCCCCAGACTGAGAATGCCGCCATAGCCCCAGCACAATACCAGCCCGATCGCGACGAATGCATAGGTCAGATATTTCGCGACCAGATTGAGACGGAACACATCCAGCGTCAGCGGCAGAATGACGAAGAGCAGCAGCGCCAGCGTCACAAAGCCAATAAGCTCGGATCGATTGAAGAAGCGCGAGTTGATGATCATGACCGTGCTTTCTTGTTATTATTTCCGAACCTTGAGCGCGAACAGGCCCTGCGGCCGCATCATCAGGATCGCGACAATGGCCAGCAGCGTCAGGACCTTGGCCATCGACCCCGAGAGGAAAAACTCCAAGGTCGATTGCGTCTGCGAGATGGTGAAGGCGGAAGCGATTGTGCCGAGCAGGCTGGCCGCGCCGCCGAACACGACGACCAGGAAGGTGTCGACGATATAGAGCTGGCCGGCGGTGGGCCCCGTCGAGCCGATCATGGTGAAGGCCGAGCCGGCGATGCCGGCAATGCCGCAGCCGAGACCGAAGGTATAACGATCGACCTTCTCGGTGTTGATGCCGACGGCACCCGCCATCACGCGGTTCTGCACGACGGCGCGAACTTGTCTGCCCCAACGCGATTTGTACATGATGTAGGCGACGCAGATCGTGATCAGGACGGTCAGGCACATCACGAAGATGCCGTTGATCGGCACTTCGATCGAATCAGTGACTTGCTTGGAACCCAGCATCCACGCCGGCAGTTCGACGCCAACTTCGCGCGCGCCGAAGATCGAACGATAAGCCTGCTGCAGGATAAGGCTCAGTCCCCAGGTCGCCAGCAGCGTATCAAGCGGGCGCTTGTAGAGATGCCGGATCAGCCCCCACTCGACCAGCATGCCGAGCGAGCCGGAGGCCAGGAATGCGAGGATCATCGCAACAAAGAAGTAACCGCCAAACAAACCCGGAAGGTACGACTGGAAAAAGCTTGACGTCATCCAGGTGACGTAGGCGCCGAGGATCATGAACTCGCCATGGGCCATGTTGATGACGCCCATCTGGCCAAAGATGATGGCCAGCCCGAGCGCCATCAGCACGTAGACGGAAAACAGGATCAGTCCCGCAAAACCCTGCATCGCGAAAATCGCGCCGAGATCGCCAATCGAATAGTCGCCGAGCATCGAATCGTTCTCCATGGCCGGGAAGGCCCGCGCCGCGAAGGATCGCGACGCGAGAAGCATGTGTTGAGGGCGTGCGCGGTCAGGCGCGGGGACTCACTGATAGCCCTTGGGGAACGGATCTGGTTCGACGAGATCGGCGGTCTCGTAGACCAGCTCGTATTGGCCATCGAGCTTGGCCTTGCCGACGCGCGTCTTCGACCAGAGGTGATGATTTTCGTGGATGCGGACGTAGCCTTCCGGCGCACCCTTGAACTCCACACCAGGCGAGGCAGCGGCGACCTTGTCGATGTCGAAACTGCCGGCTTTCTCCACCGTCAATTTCCACAGCCACGGGCCGAGATAGGCGGCCTGTGTCACGTCGCCGATCACGGTCTTCTCGCCCCATATCTTCTTGAATGCGGGCACGAACGCCTTGTTGTTGGCGTTGTCGAGCGACTGGAAGTACTTCATGCAGGCAAACGCGCCCGCGATGTTCTCGCCGCCGATGCCGTCGATCTCATCCTCGGTCACCGAAATCGTCAGCAGCGTCTGCTTCGACAGGTCGATGCCTGCAGCCTTCAACTGCTTGTAGAAGGCAACGTTCGATCCGCCGACGATGATAGCGTAGATCACGTCAGGCTTGGTCAGCTTGATCTTGTTGATGACCGAGTTGAACTGGGTGCTGCCGAGCGGGAAGTATTCCTCGCCGACCACTTTTCCGCCCGTGAGATGGCCCTCGATATGCTTGCGGGCGATCTTGTTCGACGTACGCGGCCAGATGTAGTCGGAGCCGAGCAGATAGAAGGTCTTGGCGCCCTTGGTCTTGTTGACCCAGTCGAGGCCGGCGATGATCTGCTGGGTCGCTTCCTGGCCGGTGTAGATCACGTTCTTGGATTGTTCGAGGCCTTCATAGAAGGTCGGATAGTAGAGCATGCCATTATACTGCTCGAACACCGGCAGCACGGCCTTGCGCGAGGCCGAAGTCCAGCAGCCCATGACGGCGGCGCATTTGTCGTTGACCAGTAGTTTTTTCGCCTTCTCGGCGAAGGTCGGCCAGTCGCTGGCGCCGTCTTCCTGGATGAACTTGATCTTGCGGCCGAGTACGCCGCCAGAGGCGTTGATCTGCTCGATCGCCAGTTTTTCGGCTTCCACCGATCCGGTTTCCGAGATCGCCATCGTGCCGGTGACGGAGTGAAGGATTCCGACGGTCACTTCGGTATCGGTGACCGCGAGGCCCGTGGTGTTGACCGCGGAAGTTGCCGGAACGTCGGCGAATGACGGGCGCGGCAGCATCGAGATGGCGGGCAATGCGGCCATTCCCATGAGCAGTTTGCGCCGAAGCGGGGACTGCAGGCCCCGTTTGATTTCGTCTGACATGAGTACCCCATTCGTGTTCGAGGAATTGGTCAGGCGAAGATTGCCCGGATTGTGCAGTGC
>Ga0210405_10004922_pt1 | contig 12376 bp, 7 predicted proteins | sample IncBWH11MmetaG_FD_155492 | JGI IMG/M metagenome (GOLD analysis project Ga0210405, IMG submission 155492) | Forest soil microbial communities from Barre Woods Harvard Forest LTER site, Petersham, Massachusetts, United States - Inc-BW-H-11-M | ecosystem: Environmental > Terrestrial > Soil >... | reverse complement strand
GGATGGTGCCTTACATCAAATCGCGCGTCCTCCCGGGAGATTTCCAGCCGATCATCGCCTATCTATTTACAGAGTGGAAATGCAATCTGGACTGCCACTACTGCTGGTCGTACGACAACCGCGTGAAAGGCATGACCGAAGAAACGGCGCGCCGCGCCATTGACTGGCTGGAAACAACTCCTGGCCGAGTACTCGCTCCCACGGGAGGAGAGCCGTTGTTAAGGCCCGATTTTGTCCACAAGGTGATTTACTACGCCGCGAAAAAAGACTTCTGGGTCTATCTGGCAACCAACGCTCGCTTACTCCGCCCGGATGTTACCGACCGACTCGCCGACGCCGGAATCGCAACCATCAATTTTGCGGTGGACGCGATTAAAGAAAAGCCCGGCCTGCCGAAAGCCTTGGAGCACGTGCGTTCGAACTTCGATTACCTGGTGAGGCGGCAGTACCGCTACGGCTACACGGTTTTCTTCAACACCAACATTTGCCGCACCAACATTGAGGACGTGAAGCAACTGGTGGAGATCGCCCACGATCACGGGATTTCGCTCACCTTCCACATCAATGAAGCTCCCATGATGGAGCAATCCCATTTCAAGCACCTTCACGAAAACGACACCTACATCCGCCCGGAAGACTTTCCGATGGTCGATGATCTGTTGGATTGGCTCATCGACAAGCAACGCCAGGGATACAAAATGGTGGACTCCATTCCGCGTTTGCAAAATATGAAGGGCTTCATGCGCGGCGTGGGTGAGCACTGGGGCTGCCGCGCCGGTCAGAACTGGCTGATCATTCGCACCGATGGGACACTTGCGCCTTGCTTCCCCATGTACAACGCCACTTATGACTGGGGAACGGTCGGAAAACAGAAGTTTGACCTGAAGCAACTCGCCGAAATGAAACAAGGCTGTGAGCCGCACTGCTTCTCGACGCTCGGTTACAACGTCGCCTACTGTTACGACGCGGCTCGCGTCATGAAGTGGCTTTATAAACAGGCCATCAACGGCTTCCAGGGCGTAACGGGAAGCTTCGAATAACTTTCCCATAACTTAGTGAAAACTGTTGTAGCCAGGTAAGCGCTTTAGGGTTGGCCTGCCCCGCGACTCGAAAGACTCGGTGTCATCTTTGGAGCAAAGAACTCCTGAAAGATATTGGCGACAGCCGTTTCTCCAAGCCGGATCAGGGCGGTGCCGACCACGGTTCCGATTCCATTGCGATCATTCGCCGGATAGTAGAGATTTGAAATTCCACCGGCGGCAAGATTCCCCGCGATGCTGGAGTAATTCGGCTGCCAGCGCCCGTTGTCGCCCTTGCAGATAACCGAGTTTGCCAACGCATAGAGAATCCGTGAGCGCTTCGATCCTCTTCCTTTATAGAAATACCGCGGATCTTGTTTCAGCACCGAGGGCAGGATAGCGCTTCCGATAAACGTTCCTGCAAAAACATCGCCGTAGGAGGCTCCGAAGCGCCTGGCGTATCCTTGCGCGCCTTGCCCGTAGGCGCCCCAGCGGTCTCCTGCCTGATCGAACCCGGCCACAACGCCCACCGCGGCGAACGTCACCGGATCGGTGGCCGACTTCCAGGCAAGCGCGAATTTATGTCTGGGCGCAAGCGGGGCGGCATCGGGAACGTAGCTGACGTAAAAATTCGGAATGAAGCCGAACACACGTTGCTTCTCTTGATCCTTCACCTGCGCGTCCGCGAGTTCGTCTGGTGTAAGTGCCACGCGCACTTCGGTTACCTGGGTGGCGATAATCAATCGGATCAGCGGGGTTACATAGGTCTCTCCAGGATGCATGTTCCCGGAGAACTCTTGCGCGGCGAGACCTTCACACGTGATGGCGAGATGGAACGGCCCCGGCGCGACATTGAAAAAAAAGAACTGCCCATTTTCGTCCGAGAAAACCTCTGTGCCGGAGGGATTACCTTCTCGCACGAGTTTCACCGAGGCTCCGGTGATACGGGCTCCGGATTGATCGACAACTGTCCCGCTGATGCTCCCGGATTGTTGCTGATCGGCTTGCGGCGCCAGGGTGAGTGCCTCGGCGCCTCGTGAGTCAGGTAGCTCGCTATTCTCTCTGCCGATGGTAGGGGCTTGCTGGGACATGCACGGGAAACCGCAAAGCAGGGCAGACAGGCCGAGCAAAATCAGGGTTCCACCCCGAAAAGCCAATTTCTCTTTCGTAGAATCCACGCACATCCCTTGCGTTACACCCTTCTTGGAATCCCACAGCGGATTTAGATGCTCTTACTTCGCTCGAGGGCACATGTGTTTTTTGAGTTCACGATCGGCCTGACGAAGTCGACTTAACTCATTGCGCGAAAATGAGTTCCGGAAGGATGGTCGGCAACGCTGAAGTTGCTGGGAAGACCAGGCGGCGCGGACACCCCGAACCTGGCCATGTATACTTTTTGGGCGAGGAATTTCTTGTCAGCCTGGCTCTGGAGCATAAATATGTGTGCCGCGTATCTGCCTATGGGTGCCAGCCGTGTCTGATCGCAGATATAAAGTGCTCTTCGTTTGCGGGCACCCCGTGCAATATATGTCGCCGATGCTGCAGAGAATGGCGCAGCACCCGCGACTCGATACAAGCACCGTGTACTGCCGGTTGCGAGGCGCCAAAGCGGGAGTCGATCCCGAATTTGGCGCAAAAATTCAATGGGATATACCTCTGCTGGACGGTTACACCTGGGTTGAGATCCCCAACAAAGGCACGGATTCTGAGGGATTCTTCGGCTTGTACAACCCCGGCCTCTGGAAGCTGGTGCGAGAGGGAGATTTCGACGCAGTAATCTGTCATACGGGCTACATCCGCGCCTCTTTTTGGATCACCTATTTCGCCAGCAAGCTTTCTGGATCCGCTTTTCTTTTCGGCACTGATGCCACATCCCTCGCCCCCCGCGATTCCAGCAAGTGGAAGAGTCGCGTGAAGAGAATCTTCTGGCCCCTCTTGTACCGGCTCGCAAGCCAGGTAGTGGTCCCCTCTTCGGGCACCCGCGGTCTGATGCGCGCGCTCGGAATTCCCGATGAACGCGTCACGCGAGTACCGTTCGTTGTGAACAACGATTGGTGGATAGCCCAATCCGAACTTGTCGACCGGAAAGCAGTGCGCGCCGCTTGGGGAGCAAGCCCGAACACATCCGTGGTTCTCTTCTGCGCGAAACTCCAGCCATGGAAACGGCCGCTCGATCTGTTGCAAGCCTTCGCTCAAGCCCGCGTCGAGAATTCTCTCCTTGTTTTTGCAGGTGAAGGCCCTTTGCGTGAATCCTTGCAATCGGAAGCTTCCCGTCTTGGCTGTTCCGACAAAGTGCGATTCCTGGGATTCGTGAATCAATCGCAGCTCCCAGCCTGCTACACTGGCGCAGATTTGCTTGTCCTTCCATCTGAGTACGAACCTTTCGGCCTAGTAATCAATGAGGCGATGCTTTGCGGCTGCATGGCCGCAGCCAGTGACCACGTCGGCGCGGCCCGCGACCTGATCACACCTGTCGACGCTTCCTTTATATATCCCTGCGGGGACGTCGCCGCGCTCGCGGCGCTCCTGCGCCGGGCGCTATTGGATCCACAGCAACTCGCAAGGCTCCGCGCAGCTGCCGGCGAAAGAATGAAGACCTGGTCGCCCCGGGAATATATCGACGCCACAGTGGAAGCCGTCGAATGCGCGGTGTCCCGGGTCCGGCCAACCTCTTAGCGACACGCCCAGCCGCCACGTCCCTCGCCATTCCCGCGACTTCCTAACTATGCTAAAATCCAATGGTTCCGGAAAAGTATGCCTCGCAGTTGGGTTCGACTTTTCGCGGTTCATTGTCAGTCTCCGCACAGGGCGACCCCGCAATGCAGGTAGAATGAGCCACGCGTCCATTCCTTGCCAGTGGCGGGGGCCATTAATCCAAATTCAGCTGACCGCCCGGCGGTCGCGAGCGATAAAGAGGATTTGTCATGTCTGGGCATTCAAAATGGGCAACAATCAAGCACAAGAAAGCGGCCACCGACGCCAAGCGCGGGCGCGCGTTCACTCGGATCATCCGAGAAATCACCATCGCCGCGCGCATCGGCGGCGGTGACCCGAACTCCAACCCTCGCTTACGCACGGCGATCCTCGCGGCCAAGAGCGAGAACATGCCGAACGACAACGTCGAGCGCGCAATCCTCCGCGGCACCGGCCAACTGGAAGGCGAGCAGTATGAAGAAGCCATGTTCGAGGGATACGGTCCGGGCGGCGTGGGCTTGCTGATTCAGGTGGTCACCACGAATCGCAATCGCATCGTGGGGGAGTTTCGGCATTTAATGACGAAAAACGGTGGAAACATGGCCGAAGCTGGCGCGGTGGGTTGGATGTTCCATCGCAAGGGCGAGATCACTGTTCCCAAGGAAGCAGCCAGCGAAGAAAAATTGCTCGACCTGGTGCTGGAAGCCGGCGCAGAGGATATGAAGGACGACGGCTCGGCGTGGTACATCGTGACCCCGCCGGAATCCCTCGAAACCGTGAAAGAGTCCCTGGCGAAGGCGGGCATCACTCCGGCGTCCGCCGAAATCGGCATGGTGCCGCAAAACTACATCAAGCTGACCGGCGCCCAGGCCACCCAGATGCTGCGCTTGGTCGAAGCGCTCGAAGAGCACGACGACGTGCAGCATGTTTACGCCAACTTCGACATCGACGAATCGGAAATCCAGGCGGCCGTCGGCGCAAATTAGTTCGGCCTTCCGCATTTCAAATTATCCAAAGGGCCATCCGGTTCCACCCGCGATGGCCTTCGCTTTTCGCGACCTCAGCAGCCATTATGATTTGGCGCGCGTGATTCCTTGCCGTAGACTATCGAGGATGGCCCCGAACCCCAGCGACACCGAAACTTCGAACCTCCGCCGCATCTTGGGCGTCGACCCCGCAGCCTCCGGTCCGACTGGCTACGGCGTCATAGAAACCGACGGTCGCAATTTTCGGGTATTGCGTTACGGCGCGCTCCACATCTCACCCAAGCGGCAAAAATCATCCGCTGGCGCTTGCCTTCATGATGTTCACTCCCTGCTCTGCCAATTGATTGAAGAGTTTCATCCCTATGCGATGGCGGTTGAATCCGTCTTTACCGCGCTGAATATGCGCACCGCCCTGCGTCTCGCCGAAGTGCGCGGCGTCGTGCTGCTCGCTGCGGAACAACATGGCGTTGAAGTCCGCTCCTATTCCCCGCGCGAAGTGAAAGCTTGCGTAGCCGGCTACGGGCATGCCGACAAGAAACAGATGCAACTCATGGTGCGCGCCCTTTTGAAAATGGAAATAACTCCCGAGCCCTCGGATGCCGCGGACGCGCTCGCCGTGGCCCTGTGCCACATCCAGGGCGAACAATTCACTCGGCGCTTCGGACTTTCAGTTGGCCCGCGCGCCGCGTCCACGCAAAGAGTCGTGGCAACGGCTGCGTCCCGCCGGCAATCCACCGCGCGAATTTCCGGTCTTCAACCAACCCGATGAACGTTATCTCTCGCTGCCTCTGCTTACTCCTTTTGTGTGTCGCGCCCTTTTTCTTGGCGACGGCGGAAAGCCCTAACGGCAATTGGTTCACTTACCGCCGCGTTTTCAAATCCAGCGTTCCGGAATTCATTGAGATTCGCATCCAGGAAAACTCCTCCGCCGCCACTTACGAAATTCGCCAACTGGACGAAGACGCCGGCGCTACTCCATTCGAAATTGGCCCCGCACTGCGAAGCAAGATTTTCCAGCTGGTCTACCAACTCCATCGTTTCAAGGGGCTCGATCTGGATGTCCACCGCAAAATTGCAAACCTGGGTGAAAAAACCTTCCGGTGGGACGCGGGTGCGGAGACCAGCGAAGTCAAATTCAACTACACGCTGAACTCGACCGCCACGCAACTCCTCCAGATCTGTGAAGGTCTCGCCCGCCAGCAGGAGCTGATCGAACTCCTTCAGCGCCGCATCAAATACGACCGCCTCGGCGTCAACGACGCCTTATTGCAATTTGAAAATGATCTGAGCAAGAGTGTGCTCCCGGAACCCGAGCGCGCCTTGCCCCTGCTCGACCAGATCGCCGGCGATTCCCGCTTCGTTGAAATCGCCCGCCAGCGCAGCCGCGCCCTGGCCGAGCGCATCCGCCATTCCGGCTAATGCAACGTTTGCGACGCCACAGACGTCCAAAAATAAGGTATCCTCGATGCAAATGAAAATCCTGCAAAGCACCAACGTGAGCCGCTGGCGGAAGCACGCCACAATTTTGCTCTTCGCTCTTCTTTCTTTTTCGCCCGCGCTTTCCGCCCAGAAAAAAGAAAAACTCGCGAAGACCTACCGCGAGTGGATGGAGCGCGACGTCGTCTACATCATCACAAAGGATGAGCGCACCCGGTTTCTCGCGCTTACCACGGATGACGCGCGAGACAAGTTCATCAAGGACTTCTGGGAGGTCCGCAATCCTGTTCCGGGCTCGGAAATTAACACCTACAAGGAAGAAATCTACAAACGCATCGCCTTTGCAGACTCGCGATTTGGCGTCGGTTCTGGAACTGACGGATGGCGCACCGACCGCGGCCGCACCTACATCACCCTCGGCGCGCCGCAGCAGAAGGAAGTTCACCGCGGTGCCGCCAACTTGCGGGCTTTCGAGATCTGGTTCTATGCAAACGTCACGCCCATTCTTCCCAACGCCTTTTACGTAATGTTTTACGACAAAGATGGCGCAAACGACTACAAATTCTACAGCCCCTACCTGGATGGCCCGGACAAACTGACCACAGGTGTGGAAGCTATCAACGATCCAGCCGCCGGCCTCAAGATGATTGAGAATTCCGTAGGCTTCGAGGTGGCCAGGATCTCCTTGAGCTTGATTCCGGGCGAGCCCGTTGATCTCTCGAACCCTCGCCCCAGCCTCACTTCCGACGTCATGCTCATGATGCTGAGGGGCCTCTCGGAACAGCCCGGCTATCGCGACGACATTCGGCGCAAGTGGATGAATCGCGAGCAAGTCAGCACCAGCATGATTCTTCAAGGCCACAATCTGGACATCATCCTCCTGCCCGTTCGCGATGAGCGCGGCATTTCCCGCCTCGATTTTTCCCTCGGCCTCAAGTCGCCGAGTGACCTCAGCGTCACCGCGACCAAGGATGACCGCTTGATGTACAACCTCCAGGTCCGCGTGCAAGTTTTTGATCGCGACTCCAATAAACTGATTTTCCTCTCGCAGAAGGATCTGCGCGATACGTTCGACAAGAGTCGCTACCAGGATATTAAGGATAAAATCTTCGCTTACGAGGGCATGCTGCCCCTACCCGCTGGAAATTACCGCCTCGCCTTTCAGTTTACCGACTGGAATAAAAACGTTTCCTATCGAACCGAGCGCGAAGTCACAATTCCCAAAATTGATTCCGCTCAGTTCCAGATTCCGGGGATATTGCCGTTTGCTTCCGCCGAAGAAGTTGACCCGGTCGCCGCACCTGTTCTGCCGTTCACTTTGGCGGGCGTCCATTTCGTTCCACTTTCGACCTCCAATCTTTACTTGAGCACGTTGCAGAGTTTTCAGGTGACCTACCAGGTCTGGACTTCTCCCAAAAATCCTGTGCTCGCTCAGGATGGAAATCTTCAAATTGAATATGGACTCGGCCAACCCTCCATCCCCGGAAGCGCCAAGGCGATTAAGGATTCCACGTCCCTGAGGCAATTCGATTCGGGCGGCTCGCTGGTAAACGGCAAGAAGCTTGCCTTGGAGGGCAACCAGGGAAATTACATTCTCACTGTTGCGGTAACCGCTCCAGGTGCCACGGCACCCAGCTTTGCCAAATTGAATTTCAAGGCCGTCGATCCTGCAGGCCTTCCTCCCGCTCCCTGGATTGTCATCGACTCCACCATTCGTGACGACATGGAAAAGGGAGTCTTCGACCGAAACCGGGGGCTTTGTTATATGGAGCAAGGATTGAGCGCCGAGGGACGCCCTTGGCTACGCCGTGCGCTGGCCCTCGACCACTCCGATGAACTCGCACGGGCCCGTCTGGTGGAGGCCTATTTCGCTCAACAGGATTTCAAGGCCGTTGCCGCTCTCTATAAGGACACCGGCGTCACGGACGCCGCGAATGCCCAAACCTTGCTCCGCATTGCCACCAGCCTGCGAAAGCTCGGGAATCAGCCCGAGGGTCTACGCTTGTTGGAGCATGGCTCGGAAGCCCATTCCGGCGACCCCGCCATGTTCGTGGCTTTGGCGGATTACTACACCCAGATGGGCGACTCGGCAAAGGCTTCCGCCGCCCTCCAGAAAAGCAAGACTCTGGCTGTCGTGAACTAATCCATCCTCGACGGATAGCCCCCATTTCCGTCCAATATGGTTTCCTCTTCCATTTTTGGTATCCTCCCTATAATTCAGTAGATTCCCTTAGGCTGCTCCCCCTAAGCAACCAACCTCCCCAACGTAAGTAGCTGATGTAATGACACTTATTTACTGCTAAACAGAGTTGTGTTTGGCATTCTCATTGCATCTCCGTTCCCCATCGTTTAGGGTGGTTTTCCGTATTCCGTTCCAAAAATTAGTTCCATCTCATTGGGGAAATTGAAAGGAGTATCACTTTGAATAGAGCGAAGTGGTTTTATCTGCTCGCAGCCTGCCTCTTGTCGCTAAGTATGGGTGTGGGGACTTGGGCGCAGGACCAGAGTTCGTCGCGCGGTAATTTGAGCGGCGTCGTTCTCGACGCATCGAAAGCAACCGTTCCGGGGGCGCAAGTCACCATCACCGGACCCATTGGAAACTTGTCGCAAACAACCAACGATCAGGGAACCTTCCTGTTTTCTACCCTGATTCCGGGATTCTACCAAGTCAGGGTTCAAAAGGCGGGCTTTAAGGTCGCCAGCGTCGCAGCCACCGAAGTTTTGATCAACAAGACGACCAGCGTCGAGGTAGTCTTGGAAACCGGCGAAGTCACGCAAACCGTTGAGGTTAGCGCAGCCACGGTTACCGTGGACACTAGCGCCGCCTCGGTCAACTCCGAATTCTCCGACAGTTTCTACTCCAAGATTCCTCTGGGTCGCGGCGTAAGCAGCCTGTTCTATCTCGCGCCTGGCGTCACCTCGGGTATCGGAACAGGTGAACAGAATCCCTCCATTTCCGGCTCTTCGGGTCTCGAAAATCTGTACGTTGCGGACGGTGTGTCCATCAACGACCCCGCCTTCGGTGGGATCGGCGTTTGGTCTCGCGTGTATGGCCCTCTCGGAACCGGCATCAACCTGTCCTTCGTGAAGGAAGTCCAGATCAAGACGGGCGGATTTGAGCCTCAGTACGGTAAGGTCAGCGGCGGCATCGTCCAGTTGGTGACCAAGTCCGGCGGCACCAAGTTCTTCGGAACCATTGGCGGATACTTCAATGCTCGCTGGATGCAGGACACCTACCAGAATGGGGATGACCCCAAGTTTAGTAACCTCAATCTCGTAGGCAGCCGCTTGGAAAATGCCAACCGGGAAGGCGACTTCGAGTTGGGAGGCTACGTTCCGCTCCACAGGCTGAAGGATCGCCTCTTCTTCTTTGGCACCTTTAATCCATCCTGGAATCACGCTTACTTCGCTCCCGCAGCCGGCTCTGGTCTCGCTGCGTCCAATCCGGAGATCGACAGAAGCACCACCCGGTACGACTATGCCGGCAAATTGACGTTTAAAATTAATAATTCTCACACCATCGAATCCACCGTCTCCGGCGATCCCTCGCACACCAATCCCACTGCCTTCAGCACGCTGAATATTGACAACACCTCAGCCAACTCGAAATGGGACTACGGAACACGTCAATGGTCGACTCGCTATGACGGTGCCATCGGCAGCTCCTTGCTGGTTGATGCTGCCTTCACTTGGAGTTGGAACCACTTCACCGAAACCCCAGCAACCAACGTCTACAACATTGTTGATAATACGCAGGTTGCTGGCCTGCCTGGCCAACGCGGTGGTTTTACTGCTCAAGGCATCTCCGTCCTTGAGCCCTATGAAGCGAATACTAAAGGCGTTCAAGGCGACTTGACAAAAACGGTGCACTTCGCCGGAACGCATGCCATCAACATTGGCTATACCTGGCAGTTTCCCCACTACGACGACCACACTTTTTATTCTGGTCCGAAGTACGTGATTCCGACAGTCAACGCAACGGGTGGAAGCCCGGGCTATGGGTCCAACGTCGCTGGGCAGCTGACGGATTCGGCTTTCGTCCTGCTGCGCGCCGCCGATGTGCGTGGACTGCCAACGGGCGAGTGCACTCTCTGCCCCTACATGACTGTTCCGGGTTACGCAACTCCCCAACAGGTTGCGCTCCAGCAGGTGCGTGGCCGTTTTGACGGCGGCGTTACCAAGAGCCAGGGAAAATATCACGCTGGCTATATCAACGATGCGTGGCAGATGAGCAAGTATGTCACCCTGAACCTCGGCGTCCGCTGGGAACAACAACGGCTCGTTGGCAACCAGGTTGAAAGAACCTTCTCGAACATGTGGTCTCCTCGGATAGGCATCACCGTCGACCCGCAGGGCAATCGCAAACAGAAGATCTACGCCAACTTCGGCCGCTATGCTTACATCCTCCCTCTGGACGCCGCCCTGCGCGCGCTCAGCAATGAGGAAGACTTCCAGAACTCCTATTGGGCCCCGGCGAACGCACCTTGCGCGGCAAGCGCGGGTTTGCCGGCAGGCGCAACCTGCGTTACGACGAATTCCCTTGGCAGCACGGACTTCATTGGAGACTCCGGGCACCTCCTCAACCAGGCAACGGGCGGCATCCCCATTGCCTCCGGCGCCTTGATCACAGGTGGCGAACCATTCGCTCCCGGAAGTCGCATAGAATTTACCGACGAATTCCTCGTCGGCTATGACCGTGAGTTCAAAGGCGGCATCGTTGCCAGCGTCCGCTATATCGATCGCCGCTTGAAGCGCGTGATCGAAGACCAGGGCGGTATTTCTGTGGAGCAGTTCAACGCGCTCGCGGCAAACGGCGGCGGCCTGAACTACTTCATCGGCAACCCGAATGCGAAACAAGACATCTTCGTTAACCCGAACGAAACCGTGTTTGGTGTCGTTGGTAGCCCCTCAGCTTTCGAGGCAGCAATCGACGCAAACAACGCCGCTCCGACAAAAGCCAACGCGGATGCTTTGGTGGCCCTGGGCTTCCCAGCCGCTTGCATTGACGGCAACAATTTCGCAACGCCATTCGTTGCCCTGAATCAGTTCAACGGCTTCAACGCCGCAAACGGTGGTCCTGCGACCGGAAGCGCTTGCTTCCCAGGGACGAACGTTTCGACGTGGTCGATGCCCAACCCCAAATTTGATCCGACGAAGCCCCCGGCTGACCGGACAAATCCAATGTTCGTCCTGCTGCCCGACTGCGGCAATGCAACAGATGCCAAAGCCGGTACCTGTGCGGCGTTCGGTGGTGAGTTCTACCCCGACGGCAAGCCCGACACCTACAAGGACCCCAAGCGTGAATACGAAGCGGTGGAATTCGAAGTCCGCAAGGCTTTCACGCACAACTGGGCGCTCAGCGTCAATTACCGTGTCGCTCAGTTGAAAGGCAATTATGAAGGCGCCTTCCGCAACGACAACGGTCAAGCCGACCCCGGCATCAGCTCCCTCTTCGACTTCACGGAAGGTGCGCTCGGTCTGCTGGCCGGCCAGCAGAGCATCGGTGCGCTGAGCACCGACCGCAAGCACACCTTCAACGCCCACTCCACCTACGTGGTGCCAAACGGCAAGCTCAAGGGCTTTGTGATTGGTGCAGGCGTGAATGTCCTTTCCGGCAATCCGCTCACCTCACTCTACGCCCAGCAGGCGTACCAGAACCCGGGCGAAGTGCCGCTCTTCGGCCGCGCCAACTTGGGCCGTTCACCCGTTACCGGCAGCGTGGATGCGCACGTCGAATATCCGTTCAAGCTAAGCGAGCGGATGCAACTCAAGGTAGCGTTTGACGTGTTCAACATCGTTGACTCGACTCGGCAGACCACCATCAATCAATTCGGTGACCAGGGCTTCGGTATCCCGAACACCGATTTCCAGCATCCGACTACGAGCCCCACTTTCCAGAACCAGGGCTTCGTGGATCCTTTCAACTCACGGTTCTCAGTCCTGCTGACGTTCTAATTTAGCCATTAACTCGAGAGGGCGCCCGCCGCGGCGGGCGCCCTTTTTTTTTGACCATCTGGCTTCTGCCGTTGCGTATAATCTAGAAAGTCCCCGAGCGCTGAAACTCAGAACCGTTCTCCGCTCTGCCTCTTTAAAAAGTTTGGGGGTGCCTCTTGCTTCGGACCTCATCCCGCCTCTTCCTTCCCTTGCTCCTTATTTTTCTCTTGTCCTCTTGCGTCCATGCACAAAGGCCTGGCATGGGAGGAACCCGCTCGCCTGGTGGGATCATCGACGTACAGGTCA
>Ga0210405_10004921_pt1 | contig 12378 bp, 8 predicted proteins | sample IncBWH11MmetaG_FD_155492 | JGI IMG/M metagenome (GOLD analysis project Ga0210405, IMG submission 155492) | Forest soil microbial communities from Barre Woods Harvard Forest LTER site, Petersham, Massachusetts, United States - Inc-BW-H-11-M | ecosystem: Environmental > Terrestrial > Soil >... | reverse complement strand
CGATCTATGGCGGCAAGATTGCGGAGAGCAGTATGGCTCTGGAGGCTTTCTCTTTCCGCTGATCCTCAAAGACGTGCGCCTAGCGCTAGGCGAAGCGGAGTCCGCCGGCGTCCCAACCCCTTCCCTAAGCGTGGTGCGCGACCGCCTGATCGCTGGAATCGCTCGCGGCTATTCGGACCACGATTGGTCGGCGCTTGGATTGCTCGCTTCAGAAGAGGCGTGACTACCCGTCGAGCATCAAAATCATAGCTGAATAGGCGTCCCGTGCAGGTTGAGAAGGAGCCGCAGTCACAGCGACGTCCTGCGGACCTGAGGTGATTTTCGACGAGTCGAAGGATGGCGGGTTCAGAGGAGCTTGTGATGATCCACGAGGCGTCCAGCATTTGCCAGTCACGCTGGGATCTGCTCCTTGTCGCGGAAGTGCTGCATCGCGTGGCTAACGACTATACTCGAACCGTGTCGCTCGCCTCGTTGATGGCTTCCAAAGCCTCGACTGATGAGGCGAGATCTGCGCTAAACGAGGTCGCGAACCACCTGCAGATCATAGCGAAGACGCATAAGATCCTTCGTCCGCTATCGGAAAATCAATCTGCTTCTGACACTCGATCGCCCCGTCGTGCTGAGTTCCTGGCGATGCTGGCATGCGAACCTTCTCATCGCGGAGCTCATAAACAATGCTTGTCGTCATGCTTTCGACCCAAGGCGGGGTCGGATTGCGATCATGATCAGCGAGTCTGACGGGCGTGTCGTTTGCGACGTGAGCGACGACGGGCGCGGACCTAAGGCCCAGCGGCCCGGCCTGGGGACTCAACTGGTCGACGCGCTGGCCGACGAGCTCGATGGATTCGTGGAGAGACGATTTACGCAATTCGGTTCGACCGTGAGTGTCTCCTTTTCCAAGGACGAAGCGAGCGCTTCCACCCGCCTGATGAATCCGCATCTCCCCGGTAGTTTTCGCATGAAGTCCGCTTCACGTGGCGGGAAAAGGACGGATGCACAAGACGCAGTTCACGCTCATCCGGTAGCGGCAACGCGCCGTCAAACGATACGGGACTCGCTGAATCCCGCGAGCGCCGAGCCATAGGAGGCAATCATGTTCATTCAAACGAAAGGCTTGGAAACGGAGATCGAGCACGCCCAGATCTCCTTCGTCGGTCTCAAGGCGTCTCGCGTGGCCTTGGGAACCTGGGCCATGGGTGGCTGGATGTGGGGCGGCACCGACGAGTCAGAAGCGATCGCCACGATCCGCGCGGCGATCGACCACGGCGTCGATTTAATCGACACCGCGCCTGCCTACGGGTTTGGACGGTCTGAGGAAATCATCGGCAAAGCCCTGGCTGAAAGCGGCTTGCGTTCGCGCGTGGCGGTAGCAACCAAGGTCGGGCTCGAATGGGATGGTGGAAAGGTTTTTCGCAACGCCAGCCGCGTGCGGATCCTCAACGAGGTCGACGAATCGCTCCGTCGGCTTCGGACCGACCGTATCGACATCTACCAGGCGCACTGGCCCGACCCGCTCACGCCAATCGAGGAAACCGCCGAGGCGATGCATTCTCTGTTCGCCCAGGGGAAGATCCGCGCAATCGGCGTCAGCAACTTCTCGGTCGAGCAGATGGAGCGGTTCCGCCGAGTAGCCCCGCTGCACGTGCTGCAGGCGCCCTACAATCTGTTCGAGCGCGACATCGAGCCCGATATTCTTCCCTTTTGTCGCCGCAACAACATCGCGACCTTAGGCTACGGCGCATTGTGCCGGGGACTTCTATCGGGCCGGATGCGGTCGGACACTAAGTTTGAGGGCGACGATCTTCGCCGCACAGACCCAAAATTCCAACAGCCGCGATTCAGGCAATATCTGGCGGCCGTGGATCAGCTGGATCAACTGGCGCGTGCGAGGTTTGGCAAGCGGGTTCTCCATCTCGCCGTGCGTTGGATGCTCGACCAGGGCGTCAGCGTGGCGCTTTGGGGTGCGCGGCGCCCCAGCCAAATTGAAGCGGTCGACGAGATTACTGGCTGGCGGCTCGACGTGCCCGCCAAGGCGGAAATTGATCGCATCTTATCCGAGACCATCCGCGCTCCGGTCGGGCCTGAATTCATGGCGCCGCCCGCTCGCAAAATGGCAGCGTGAACGACCAGACAGGCGGTCACTGGTCAGCGCGGTGACAGCCCGACGAGAGGAAGTCGTCCAGCGCTGCGTCGCGCCCTCTACAGGCAATGTTGGTGAGCAGCGAAGGAGGATTGCGATGGTGAAGGCCCTTATTATCCTGCTTGTGCCGCTGATCGGCCTTGTTGCGCTCGGCGCACAGGCCGCCGGTGGGACAAGCTTGACGGGGACGGAGATAGCGCACCGCGGCAATGGTGATGGCGCTCCCGCTTGCACAAGCTGTCACGGCGAACATTTCCAGGGTGAGCCAACTCTGAAGGCGCCGGCGCTCGCCGGACTGCCAACAGCGTTCATCTTGTCTCGCCTAGCCCATTACGCCGGGCCAAACGGCCGCAATCCCTTGATGCGACAGGTTGCGACAGCGCTCGGCCCCAAGGAGCGGGAGGCAGTGGCGGACTATCTCTCGAGCCTCCCGAGCGCTCGAGAACAGGTTCATCATTAGGGGTAGGAGGCTAGCCCTGCAGCGCCCGATTGTTGTTAGGGAGAGGCGAGCAAGGACGGTCAAAACGACATTCGTACGCGCAATGAGCTGAGTCGCGTTGCGGCGCGATACGATCAACGGGTCTGTAGCCGTCAAATGGCCAGAGTGTTTGGGGCGAGACGGCTCGCCAAAGCCTTCAGGGGCACGGTGGCCATTCAACGACCCTGGGCCTGATTGGGACTGACTCAACAGCGAACGTTCCCCGCCGATGTCGAACGCTTCCTTATGATTCAGGTCGCTGCAGCCGCACTACGATGTGCTTCGCCGTTCGCGTCCTCCGCTAATGGTGGCGGTATTCATGGAAAACGCCGCATGTTACGTCTCCCATCGGGAGGGCTTCTCGCCATGCGATCTGCCGAAACGGTTCGCCAATTTCTAGTGATGAATGCACCACGTCTTGCACATCTCCGCCGAGCCCTCTTCTTCTGCCAGGTTGGTCCGGCTGCAGCGATTGATAGCATCCTGCTTGGCCTCCGCTAGGGTCGGGTAAACGGCGCCATACGGCACACCAGCATCTCCACCCGGACGCCCAGTCATGATAAAGCCCATGCATTGGTCGCCTCCAGTTGAACTGGATTCGTCGGGGGTACGGCACCATGCCGACGTGGATAAGCTTAGGCCGGAGGCTAAACAAAGAACAAGGCAGTTCGCGTTTGCCGCGCTCTTTTCGGCGTGGCCTTAGCGCAAGCATCGCGGCACGACGGGTCGCCGGATAAGGAGAGCGCCAAGCTCCTGATCCAAAGCGCACAGGAGCGGTAATACACTCGTGCTTGCCGCTTGGAATAGAGCCGGGCAGTCAATACGCATTTGGACCTTTGGCGTGAGGCACCGCGCATGTTCAGCACGAGCGAGTACATCTGGTCATCTCCCGTTTCGAGCGTTGACGTGACTCGTACTTTGTGCCGCGTTTCCTCAGGTCGGCCAATTCATTCTTGGGAAAGGCGACCTATGTGTTCGTATGGTAAGATTTGCGCCTTCGTCTAAAAACGGGGGTCCGAAAATCGGCTGGGATATTTGACGACGCGCATTGTCAACTCAGCTTGGTGAGCACGACTTCGCGCAGATCGAGTGTAAGCTGCACTCGTCGCACCGGGGAAAGAGGGGAATCGCATTCTAAGGCCGCCAGAAATCATGGCTGGATCGCGGCGATGCAGAGTTAGCGCGACGGGGGTCAGGATGGTCGCTTTGCCAGCCCATTGTAATGCGCTTTCGCTGGGGTAACATTATTTGGGCCGTGAGTTGTTTCGAGGCACAATCGAGGGGTCCTGCACCTGGAACTAGGGCGAGGCGGAGCGGCTCACTTTGAAGCCATCCCTTCAATTGGAGTCCGTTGGGGTTAAAGACCCCCAGATCCTGTGGGACGACGGGGAAAGAATCTTGTCCCGCGGACGACGCGCCGCCGAAAACGGCGCCGGCGTCACTGTCCTGGTCGTCATGGCGGCCAGCGAGCGATTGACGCCGTCAGGCCTTCCCCTAACGCGAGAATTCGAGTTGAGGGACGATCTGGACGCTGCCTGGGCAGCGCGGCCACTCGAGCTCATTCGCGAAGGCGGCCAGACGGTACTCCTGCTCGAGGACCCTGGCGGCGAACCCCTTGCCCGGCACGTCGGCACCCCGCTCGAGATAGCGAGCTTCCTGCGCGTCGCCATCCGCGTCGCGGCAGCTCTTGGCAAGGCCCACCATCGCGGTCTCGTCCACCGCGACCTGAAGCCTGCCAATATCCTAATAAATTGCGCTGACGGTGAGGCGCGGCTCACCGGTTTCGGCATCGCCTCACGTCTTCCTCGCGAACGGCAGGCGCTTGAGCCACCCGAAACCATTGCAGGCACGCTCGCCTATATGGCGCCCGAACAGACGGGTCGGATGAATCGCTCGGTGGATTCACGCAGCGACCTGTATTCGCTCGGAGTCACATTCTATCAGATGCTCATCGGCTCGCTGCCCTTCAGCGCCTCCGATCCAATCGAGTGGGTTCACTGCCATATCGCGCGTAGGCCCGTGATGCCCAGCGAGCGGTTAGAGAGTGTGCCACCCTTGATCTCCCGGATGATCATGAAGCTGCTCGCGAAGACCGCCGAAGAGCGATACCAGACCGCGGCCGGGCTGGAGAGTGATCTCCGGCGCTGTCTTGCGGCATGGGAAGCCGAATGCCGCGTCGACGACTTCCCGCTAGGCGAACAAGATACCTCCGACCGGCTCTTAGTCCCGGAGAAGCTTTATGGAAGAGCGCGCGAGCTCGAGACCTTGCTGGCCGCTTTCGATCGGGTCGTAAACAGCGGGACGCCGGAGCTGGCTCTGGTCTCCGGATATTCTGGCGTCGGCAAATCCTCGGTCGTTAGCGAGCTCCACAAGGCGCTTTTGCCGTCCCGGGCACTATTCGCGTCCGGAAAGTTCGACCAGTACAAGCGCGACATCCCCTATTCGACCCTGGTACAGGCTTTTCGCAGCCTTGTCCGGTCTCTTCTCGGCAAGAGCGACGCCGAGCTGGCGATTTGGCGCAACGCATTTTCGGAGGCGCTTGGCCCGAACGCGGGACTGATCGTCGACCTCGTCCCGGAATTGAAGATCATCATCGGAGACCAACCCCCGGTCCCGGAACTCGAGCCGCAGCAGGCGCAAAGCCGTTTCCAACTCGTGTTCGGTCGATTCGTCGGCGCCTTCGCGCGACCGGAACATCCGCTGGTCTTGTTCCTCGATGATCTGCAGTGGCTAGACGCGGCGACGCTCGACCTATTTGACGGTCTGTTGACCCAGTCAGACCTGCAGCACCTGATGTTGATTGGCGCTTACCGAGACAATGAAGTCAACGTCGCGCATCCGCTGATCCGCAAGGTCCAGGACCTCAGGAATGCCGGCGCCAAGATCAGCCAAATCATCATCGCGCCGCTGTCGCGCGACGACGTTCAGCGGCTGATCGTCGATGCGCTCCGCTGCGAACGTCACGCCGCAGCGCCGCTGGCACAGCTGGCGCACGACAAGACTGCGGGGAACCCATTCTTCGTCATTCAGTTTCTTCATGCGCTCGCCGAAGAGGAGTTGCTTTGCTTCAATTACGATGCGGCTTGCTGGTCTTGGAACCTCGATCGCATTCGTGACAAGGGTTACACCGAAAATGTCGTCGACCTCATGATCGGCAAGCTGACCCGGTTGCCGGTGGAGACCCAGCAGGCGTTACAACAGCTCGCCTGCCTCGGCAACGTTGCGGAAATAACGATGCTCTCTGTCGTTCTGCAGATGTCGGAGGAGCAGGTCCGCGCGGCCTTATGGCCGGCCGTCCGCCAGGAATTGGTCGAGCGGCGGGGGTCCTCTTACAGGTTCAGCCACGACCGCGTTCAGGAAGCCGCCTATTCGATGATCCGGGCAGAGGCACGGGCGGTGGCACATCTGCTGATCGGACGCTTGCTGGCGGTGCAGACGCCCCCCGAGAAACGGGAGGAGGCGATCTTCGATATCGTCAATCAGCTCAACCGCGGAGCCGCTCTGATCGCGCAACAGGATGAACGGGAGCAACTTGCCGAGCTCAATTTGATCGCGGCCAAGCGCGCCAAGGTGGCGACTGCTTATGCGTCTGCGCTAAATTACCTCGCCGAGGGCGCGCGGCTGCTGCCCGAGGAATGCTGGGCGCGATGCCATCGGCTCGCATTCGCCATAGAGATCAACCGCGCCGAATGCGAATACCTGCTTGGAGAGTTGGCGTCAGCCGAAGAACGGCTGGCCATGTTGTCGGCTCGCGCGCAAACTACTGTTGACTCTGCGGCCGTCACCTGCATGCGCATCAATCTCTATACGACCCTGGATCAAAGCGACACCGCCGTTGGGGTCGGCCTGGAGTATCTGAGCCGGGTTGACGGCCAGTTGTCGCGACACCCAACGGCCGAGGACGTACACCGAGACTATGATCGCCTGTGGGAGCAGCTCGGGTCCAGGTCTATCGAAGCACTGCTCGAACTGCCGCCGATGAGAGAACCCGAGCGGTGCGCAACCATTGACGTGCTCACAGTGCTTACGTCGCCCTCTTTGTTCACTGACTTGAATCTGTTCCGTCTCGTAGTGAGTCGGATGTCGGCCCTCAGCCTTGAGCACGGCAACGCCGACGGGTCATGCCTCGCCTATGCTTGGCTAGGTGGGATTCTCGGGACGCACTTCGGAGACTACCAGGCCGGGTTACGTTTTGGCAGACTTGGCATCGATCTGGTCGAGAAACACGGGCTGGACCGCTTCAGAGCTCGCGTCTACCTGGTCTTTGCTGTCCACGTCGCTGACTGGACTCAGCCCTTGCAGACGTCCCGCACCTTCCTCAGGCGCGCCTTTGATGCGGCACAGACTGCCGGTGACGTCTCCTGTGCCGCCTATAGCTGTATCGATCTGATCACAAATCGCTTTGCCGCCGGCGATTCGCTCAGCCGAGTCGAGCAAGAAGCTGAGCAGGGCCTCCAATTCGCACTGAAGGCAAGGTTTGGTCTGGCGGCGGACTGCATCACTGGGCAGCTGAGGCTGATCCGGATGCTCCGTGGACTGACGCCAGAATTCACCTCCTTCAACGACGCGGAGTTCGACGAGCGCCGCTTCGAGCTCCATCTGCAGATCAATCCCCAGCTGGCCATTGGCGCGTGCTGGTATTGGATTCGCAGGCTGCAGGCGAGCATCTACGCCAACGACGTTGCGTCTGCCATTGCGGCGCTATCGCATGCCGCGCCGCTGCTTTGGACCGCTCCGACCCAATTTGAGTTGGCTGAATATCATTTTTACGGGGCGCTTGCTCGCGCGGCGCATTGCGATTTGACGTCAGGGAAGGAGCAGTCTCTGCATTTGGAAGCGCTGGCAGCTCAACACACGCAGCTCACGGTCTGGGCCGAGAACTGCCCGGCAACTTTCGCGAACCGCGCCGCGTTGGTCGGCGCCGAGATTGCGCGCCTCGAAAATCGAGAGCTGGACGCGATGCGCCTCTATGAAGAGGCCATCCGCTCCGCGCGCGCAAACGGCTTCGTCCATATTGAGGCCCTCGCCTACGAGCTAGCTGCGCGTTTCTATGATGCGAGAGGGTTCGAACAGATCGGGCGCGTGTACCTCCGGAACGCTCGCAATGGCTATCTGCGATGGGGCGCTGATGGGAAGGTGCGGCAACTGCAAGATGCAAATCCACAAATCATCGAGGAAGAGCGGGCTCTGGGGCCGACGAGCACAATCTCCACGCCGGTTGGTAGCCTGGACCTTGCAACCGTGCTCAAGGTTTCGGAGGCCGTGTCCGCTGAGCTTGTGATCGAGAAGCTGCTTGATACGTTGATGCGAACTGCCATCGAGCAGGCTGGTGCCGAACGTGGGCTGCTGATCCTTCTCATGGGCGCTGAACGACGAATCACGGCAGAGGCCGCTACCGCTGGCGACAGGGTAGTGGTGGAGCTGCGGAATGAGGCGGCGACTGCGGTAGCGTTGCCGGAGACGGTCCTCCACTACGTCTTGCACACTCGAGAGCCCGTGGTCCTCGAGGACGCTGCGGTCCAGGATCCTTTTTCTGGGGACCCCTACATTCGCAGCCAATCGTCTCGGTCCATCGTCGCTGCGCCTCTGATCGCTCGGGGCAAGCTCATCGGTGTGCTCTACCTTGAGAACAACCTGGCGCGGAGCGTCTTTGCGCCGGCTCGAGTCGCGGTCCTGGAGCTGATCGCGTCGCAGGCAGCGATCGCGCTGGAGAACTCACGCCTCTACAACGATGTTGCACAAAGGGAAGCGAAGATCCGCCGCCTGGTCGACGCCAACATTGCTGGAATTTTCATCTGGGACTTCGAGGGACGGATTCTTGAAGCCAACAACGAGTTTCTGAGAATCATCGGATACGACCGCGACGATCTTGCGGCGGGAACACTCCGATGGACCGATTTGACGCCACAGGAGTGGCGCGACCGTGACGAACAGTGGGTCCACGAGCACAAGGCGTCCGGGCTCCGCGGGCCGATCGAGAAGGAATACTTCCGGAAAGACGGCACTCGTGTGTCGGTTCTGCTCGCCGCCGCGACGTTTGACCAAAGCGAGACCGAAGGCGTTGCTTTCGTACTCGATCTGAGTGAGCGCAAGCGAGCCGAAGAGGAGCTGCGAACGGGCGAGGCTCGCTTTCGTACCTTCGTGGACCATGCGGCCGACGCCTTCTTTCTCCATGGACGGGATGGGACCATTCTCGATGTGAACCGCTACGCTTCTGAAAGCTTGGGCTATAGCCGTGAGGAGTTAGTCGGCATGGATGTCAAGCTCATTGACCCGTATGCGAGCACCGCGGTCATTGAGCGCATGCGACAGCGCTTTGCGTCGAAGGAGATCGAGATCCTAACGTTCGAGTCTCGTCACCGACGAAAGGACGGAACTCAATTTCCCGTAGAGGTTCGCGTTCGAGAGTTCCGACAGCATGACCAGTCGTTTGCCCTCGCCCTTGCGAGGGACATTACGGATCGTAAACGGGCGGAGAAGGCGCTGCGGGAGAGCGAGGAACAATGGAAGGCAGTCTTTGAAAACAATCCGACCATGTACTTCATGGTGGATGCGAGCGGCGTCATCATGTCGGTGAATCCTTTCGGCGCTGAACAGCTCGGCTTCATGGTCGCAGAGTTGGTCGGGCTTCCCGTGCGCGACCTGTTTCATGAGGGGGACCGAGAGGCTGTAGAGAGAAATATGGCCATCTGCTTCAAACAACCCGGCCAAACGATAAGCTGGGAGACACGCAAAATCCGCAAAGATGGCGAGGTTCTGTGGGTTCGCGAGACGGCGCGGGTCATGTTGATTAAGGACCAACCCGTGGCTCTCATTGTGTGTGAGGATATCACAGAGCGAAAGCTCGTGAGTGAGGCATTAGGCGAAATGCAAACGGAGCTGGAGCATTCGAACCGCGTGGCGATAATGGGGCAGCTTACCGCTTCCATCGCTCATGAAGTGAGCCAACCACTCGCGGCCACGATTACCAATGCTCAGGCCGCCTTGCGCTGGCTAGATCGTCCGGAGCCGGATCTGGAAGAGCTGCGGGCGGCTCTCGGCCGCATTGTCAGGGACGGAGCCCGCGGTGGCGCGGTGATCGACCGAATCCGTGCTTTGATCAAGAAGGCGCCGCCGCGCAAGGACATGGTGGATATCAATTCGGCGATCCGCGAGGTGGTCGAGGTTACCCGCAACGAAGCGTTGAAGAATGGGGTGTTGGTCAATACCGAGCTCGCGGATGACTTGCCGGTCGTTCACGGCGACCGGGTTGAGCTGCAGCAGGTTCTTCTCAACCTGATCATCAACGCTGTCGATGCGATGCGAGATGTGAGCGAGCGACCCCGCGACCTGTTGATTATGGCGGACAAGACTGAAGCAGACGAGGTGCTGGTCTCAGTCCGAGATTCCGGTCCGGGCTTGTCGCCTACGATTCGCGATAACCTCTTCCAAGCCTTCCAAACGACCAAGCCGAACGGTCTGGGCCTAGGCCTTTCCATCTGCCGTTCGATCATCGAATCGCACGGCGGACGTTTGTGGGCGAGCGCCAACACGACTCACGGGACGGTCTTTCAGTTCACCTTGCCGCAGCATTCAGACGCAACATGCATTGAGTGACGTGCCGTTCGTGCGCGATCGCGTGCAATTGCAACAAAAAACTGTGCGTCCACGAAACTCGCCGTTTCGATGAGGACCACCCCGAACGGATTTTCGGATGAAGCGGCTTGTCTGATCTTGTCGACCTTGAAAAGTCCCTCGGCAGAGAAGGTATGGCTCAGTCTGCTTAGGTCTCATACACGCAAGTATAGGCGATCGATCCATTCGTTGATCTATCAAGCGGGCGTCCGGACGCTATCTCCTTGTCGAAGACATTATCGTATCGTCCTTCGAACGGAGACACTCCATGCGAAATTCAAAGTTGAAGACCGCCACCGCGTTATTTGCAGCTCTCGCGATGATTGTTTCTCTCGGAACTTCCACCGCGCTGGCGCGGGGTGGGGGCGGCGGCCATGGCGGGGGCGGCCATTTCGGCAGCGAGGGAACGTTTATGGGTAGGGGAGCTGGCTTCGGCGGCTTTCATGGGGGCGGAATGCACGGCGGCATCCATCGCGGCAGGTTCTACAGCGGTTACAACGCCTGTGTGACTAATCCGTATAATCAGTGGCTAAATCCCACTACCCCGCCATATTCGTTGCCGTTTACCTGCTAGTTGTGAGCTTCTAGAGCTTGTCCATTTGGACCCGACCGGGAAGCGTGAGGCGAACTTCGATGTGCTGACCAGCGGGCGCTCGGTCCAAGGCCTCGCTGGCGGCGAAGATCGCTGGCGCGTTTTCGCTAGTCGACAGGAAAGTGGACAATTCGCGTCTCGTGTCGTCATCCGGAAACGATCCAAAATCGCGCGCAATTTGAAGGGATGACAATGCCGTTTTGGGTTCCGTATCTAAGCTGAACCTGCATCTGCGTTGAGGTGCAGTTTGGCCACTACGCTGTGAGGAGCGAGAGTGCGCATGCGTGTGCCCTACAAGTCCGCGCTGGGCGTTGTCGTTTTGGCCGCCGCAGCATTCGCTGTCATCCATTGGAGGTTCGCTGACCAACCCGCCTCGGCGCCCGCGGCCGCATCTCCCGTCCCGGTCGTCACTGCGCAGGTGCAGCGGCACGACGAGCCTATCGTGCTTTCTGGCCTCGGAACCGTTCAGGCCCTGAATACGGCCTCGATCCAGAGCCAGGTGACGGGGGTGCTCGAGGAGGTCGATTTTGTCGAAGGCCAGACGGTCAAAAAGGGCGACGTCCTCGCCAAGATCGACCCCCGTCTCTTCGAGGCGGCTTTGGCGCAAGCGCAAGGACAACTGGCCAAGGACACTGCCCTTCACGCCCAAGCGCAATCCGATCTCGCGCGCTTTCAAAAGCTTGGCAAAGAGGATTCGATCGCCCTCCAGCAAGTCGCCGATCAGCAGTTTCTGGTTGCGCAGGACGCGGCAGCGATGGAAGCCGACCGCGGGTTGATCGCCAGCGACCAGGCGCAGCTGGACTACACAATATTGCGAGCGCCGTTTGATGGCGTGACCGGTCTGCTGCAGATCCAAATCGGCAACCTGATCCAACCGAGCAACACGATGGGCATCGTGGTTCTGACCCAAGTGCAACCGATCGCTGTCGTGTTCATTCTGCCGCAGGCCGACATCGCCCCGGTCCAAACGGCCATGGCGAAAGGACCGGTTCAGGCGACGGTCTATGATCAAAGCGGCGCCGAACAGCTCGATGTCGGCACGTTGCTCTCGATCAATAACCAGGCGATGCCTACTTCTGGGACTGTTCAGCTCAAGGCGATATTTCAGAACCAGCAGCGACAGCTCTGGCCAGGGACGTTCGTCAATGTCGACCTCACGACATCGGTCGTCCCCAATGCGCTGACGATCCCGACGAACGCGCTGCAGCAGAACGACAAGGGGCAATATGTCTATGTGGTCGGCGCCGACAAAAGGGTGTCGGTGCGGCCGGTAGAGGTTGCACAGCGGCTGCACGCGGTCGCGCTCATCTCGAAGGGGCTGCAGGCCGGCGAGACCGTCGTCGTACAGGGTCAGTATCGTCTGACGCCGGGGACGCTCGTCGTCGCGACGGCGCCATCCGACGCGCCAAGCCCGTCGACGGCTAGCGCTGGAATGCTGCCGTGAACCTCTCTAGCGGTTTCATCACCAGGCCGATCGCAACTGCGCTCATGATGGTCGCAGTCGTGGCGCTGGGGATCGTCAGTTACCGGCTGCTTCCCGTCGCCGCCTTGCCC
>Ga0210405_10004917_pt1 | contig 12385 bp, 13 predicted proteins | sample IncBWH11MmetaG_FD_155492 | JGI IMG/M metagenome (GOLD analysis project Ga0210405, IMG submission 155492) | Forest soil microbial communities from Barre Woods Harvard Forest LTER site, Petersham, Massachusetts, United States - Inc-BW-H-11-M | ecosystem: Environmental > Terrestrial > Soil >... | reverse complement strand
TGACGAGTTACGAGAGCGGCGACGTCCGCGACGAGTGATAAACGCTCCCAAAGATGTTTGGCGCCGTGAATACAAATCAGGAGCAGTTCATCCTCGATGGCGAGGGCGGGGATGTGGTGGCCGTCGACGCTAACCAGTTGGCGGCGCGCGAAGAATTCATCGATGGGAAGCCCGCGAGGGAAATAACGCATGGTGCGCTCGGTATGGAGCTCCACCAGGAGCGGAGCCGCGATTCGAACGAAAAGATATTGGCCGGGAATTTTTTGGGGGCTGAGGGATTCAACGGCGATTTCGGGCTTATAGCCAGCGGAAATCATTAGTTCAGTGGCGCAACGAATGTCTTTTTGGCGCACGAGAAAGTCGAGATCGCCATATTGCCTCGCGGCAGTGTCGCCGTACGCGCGTAAAGCCAAGGTAGGGCCTTTTACCAGCACGGTATCCAATCCGGCGTCGCGAAATTGATCCGCCAATCGAAATAGCTCGGCGGTCATCTGTAACGCGGACAGCACTTGCGCGCGGTGAAGTTCACGGATTTTATGCGCAAACTCCGGTGGCACCAGATTTTCCTGGAGCTGCGCCACACTTGATGCGAGCAGCGAAGTGATGCCATGGGCTTCGGCCAACGTGACTAGCGCGGGCCAGGATACCTTGCTGAGCAATGCGGAAAGTATGGATGAGTCGGAATGCGGGGAGGCGCACTGCAGCAGCGCGGCCCATTCTGGGGAACCGGAGGCGCGCAGATTGTTTTGAATGGTCTTGTGATTGTCGATTGCAAAGAATGGACCCCAAGGCCCCGCAGCCTAGTGTATGCGACAGTCATCATCGCTGTAATGAGACAAAACTCTTACTCGTCAAAAACGCGGGCGGCGCTCAAAGGATTAAACCCGAGTGGTGGTTCAGTTTCCGATTATGCGTGCTTATCAGGAGTTGGCCCGGCGGCAGATCATGTCGGTGGATGAGTTGGTCGGCCGCCTCAGCTAGCTAGTACATTTGCCAGTTCCAAGAGTCGGTACCTCACCGATAAGTTGAAAGAATGTCTGACGAGGAAACAAGATATGCAGAGGTGATCCGGTCTCAGGGCGGCGAGTTTCTGGGAATCCAGCTCGGTCTTTATGGATCCTTGGTACTGTTTAGCGACCCCACGTCGTGGACCACCTTAGCGGTCTACGAATTGGAGTTTAGCCCCCAAACCGTTTCGCAGAGCCTCCAAAAAAGTCGGCAGGCGTTCGGCCTCGTGTCGCACGTTCAAAAATCACTCTCCTGAGGTTCTCCGGCGGGAGGCCCTCGTTTTGAGTCTCAGGTCCCGATTAAGGCAACTTCATTCTCATTGTCCGCCGCGCGATCGTGCCGAGTGGCTCGGGAAGATCGGCGAACCGGGTGCGCCGGCGAGCGGAGTTTTAGTTGCCTCCAAAAACGAGGGCCCGTCTCATGCCGGAAAAGCGAATTTCGACAAGGGTCCGAGAACCGTCTCTGTTTGTATGGTAGCCTACTGCATCCTCAGTGTAGCTGACACCGTGGTTTACCCACCTCCCCTCGACGGTGACACCCATACCTCTGTCGCGGTCAATCTTGACAATGGCATCAGGGGTATACGATTCCCAACTGATCAAGCAAGATCCTACGGGAAGCTGTGTGCCACCGACCTTTAACGTGCGGGGTAATGTGAAATCCCGGTGTCCCCGTTCGTACGATCGGGGCTTGAATCCAAGCGATGCCAGATCCTTGTGTGCCACTTCAGCCTCATGATCACCCCCATAAGGCCCTACAAGAATTTGATAGGATTTCCCCATAAAAACACGGTTCCTTTGAATCATCTTTGCGGGAAACCCCAATTGAGATAATTGGCCGGTCGTTTTGTCAGCCAACAGTTTTTCTTTGAATCTTCCGACTTCGAGGTACTTTTCGGAACGCATTCCGCTGCCTTCCACTTTGGAGGGCTCAATGTCGACGCTAGGTGGCTTCGCCATTTCCATTTCCGGTACTGTAGCCCGGAGCATGCTTACGTCGGGATCTGACGCGGGGTTGATGCCAATCCCCGGAACCGAACGCTGATCCGGGGCGGAACTCAACGCTGGGGTCTCGAAAGGCTTGATGCTGGAAGCAGAAAGAGAATGAGCGGCAGGGCTCGCGGATTGGAGCTTCACTCCATTGGCCTTAGTTGCTATTGCCGTTGCCGTCGAAAGGAGTTTCTCCTGCTGTGGAGCTTGAATTGAAGCCGATGCCACTGTCTTTGGGTCCGCTGATACCGTTATCGGTTCTGACGATACTGGCCGTGGCCCCGGCGAAGTCAAACTTGGTTGTTGTGACATAGCCTTTGATTCGGGTGCGGTCGCCTGCGACCAGGATCTTCCTCCCAGTCGCTCGCCCGCTTGAATGAGCGAGTCGCCTAGCTGGCGACGGTGGCTCATAAAATGAGGTAAGGTCACAATAAAGGCCGAAACGAGAATCCCGACCACCAGGCCCCGGGAGAATCCTGTCTCTAGCCCTCCCGATCGCATATACCGAAAAAGTGGCTCAAACCTCGATGGACGAGGTCGCGCAGTATTTGCGTCGGCGGAGAGGAGCTTCTCGTTCAAGATGGTCAGCTCAGACTGATGTATCCATTCGCGAATTTGTTCGCGGGCTTCTGCGGATAGATTCGTGAATCTTAGCCCTCCCTTCTTCCCGGTCTCGTCAGTCCATGCTAATTCGCTCCCGGCTTCTATGAGTCGCGAGACACCTCTCGTTTGCTCCTCAACTGGCCGTGCCATGATTTGGTGGCTGCGGGGGGAGTACCAGAAACGAATCGTCTCAGTCTGTTTTACGGAACCCGTGGATCGGAAGCAAAGACCGCCCTCGGAAATATCCAGGATGATGCCGCCATTGTCTGGGTCAAGATTAACGTAGGCGAGCCCCATTACTTTCATCCGTGGAGTTTGGCGGCGATCCGTGGTCACCATTGGCTACCTCCTTGCCAATTGGCGGATGGTCTTGGTCCCGGAAACTGCCACTAGGCCAGCTAAGGATTGTCAAACCGGCTACCTTTGCCTCAGCAAACTCGATTACTCAAAAGTATGGCAGCTAAGCCAAGGATGCTGGCAAGAGATCTTTTCCGGGTCGGGCTGGGGGGCTAATCAATTAACGGAAACCAACATTCCGTACCAGACGGGATCATTAAGGGTCAATGGTACGCGGGTACTAGAAGGTGAAGGAGGACCGCGCAGTTCGAAAGATATGGCGTCTCGGCGAAACCGAGACCCGGGATAGGCTGGCAGGTACGGCCCGGCATCGTAGTTTGGTCAAATAGAAATAGGATTTTACCACGGACATTTTGGCTTGACTCCTGGGTCCAGTCGGAAGCGTGCGGCTAGGCGCGTTGTGTACTTCGCTATATCCTGATTAACGCTTATCGGAAACTGACTCACTGCCAAAGCCCGCACATTATTGGAACAACGAATAAAAAAAGGCCGGTCCTGTGGTGCGGGACCGGCCGAGGAAACAACGACCTATCAATTCTTCTTTTTGCGTATATTTACTTTGGTGTCGATACCAGGCTGAATTTGCTGCAGAGCTTCGAGACCAAGCTTGGCCTGCGCTCCATAGCTATTGGGGCCGCCATTGGGATCAAGCTCCACGGCTTTCTGATAGGCTTCGACGGTTCCTGGCAGAATGATGAATTCGAGCTTATCGCCGTTTTTCTTGGTCTCCATCGAGCCGACCAGCGCAGCGCCCAGCAAATACCAAACCTGGGGATTTTTTGGATCAAGCTCGCTGGCTTTCTTCAAAGGCTCGACAGCTTCTTTCAAACGGCCGGCGTTGTACAAGCTGATACCAAAGTTGCGCCACGCAGTAGCGGCATTGGGAGGATCGAGTTCCGCGCTCTTGGTATAGGAAGCGCGGGCTTCGTCAACTTTGCCGCTTCGCGCCTGCACATTTCCGAGGTTGTTGTAATAGCCGGGGACGTCCGGCTTAGCGGCGATGGCTTGTTGATAGGCGTTGATGGCGTCGTCGTTGCGGCCCGCAAGGTCGTAAGCTTCCGCGAGCTTGGCCCAGATAATGTGCTGATTTGCGTCTTTTTCCGAAGCTGCCTTTTGTGCGGCGATAAATTCCGTGATGGCCTGATTTCCGAGGTCGGTGACTTTCGCTTTCGCAGCGTCACGTTGATCAGCGGGTGCTTTGCCTACTTCATCTTTGGCTTTGCGTTCCTGGTCCAAAAGCGCGACGCCGGCAGAGAAATGCTGCTTCATGCCCTCGAACTTGGCCTTTTCTTCTTCCTGTTTTTTGATTTGCTCGGTGGCTGCTGCACCTTGTTTGGAGACGATGTCTTTAAAATTGAGATCCGCCTTAGCCTCCTGGCCGCCTTGCACCTGAACCTTGACTTCGAACGGTTTATTGGGCGCGGGCAGAATCACGAACACGCTATACACTCCCGCCTTAAGGTTTCTAAAACTGTAATTGCCACTCTTGTCGGTTTTCGAGTCCTGCTTCACACCTTGATCGCTTACCAGTTGGATCGGAATATCAGCCCAAGGCTTAGCGGTCACATCCAGGATTTGTCCGCTAACCACGCCAATGTTTTGCGCAGCGGCGCGCGGCACCAGCACAGACACAAATAGCGCAACCGTGCAGAAACTCAACAGCCACGAACTCGCGTATTTCTTTCTCATGCTCGATTCTCCTTTGCAACAGGCCTACCGCCCGGGCGAGGCGCGCACCATTATCACTGGATTCGGTGTTGGATTCAAAGGTCAGGAGTGGGCTGCGGCGCCATGCTGAGAGATGGGATCGCTTGCGCAAGCCTCAGCGAAAGCCCGCATACGCAGCAGACAACTGTCGCATACCCCGCAAGGAGTATCCTCGCTCTGGTAGCACGACCAAGTTAGATGCAGTGGCGCGCCGAGCTCGATGCCCTTGCGAATGATTTCACTTTTCTTCAAAGTGATCACTGGCGTGGCGATTTCAATATTTGTTTCAGGGCGGGTGCCTGCGCGAATCAGTTCCTGAAAAACACGATAATATTCCGGGCGGCAATCGGGATAGCCGGAGCTGTCTTCCGCGACCGCGCCGATGTAGATGGAATGAGCGCCGATGACTTCAGCCCAGCTGACCGCTACGCAAAGAAAATGGGCGTTGCGAAAAGGGACGTACGTGACGGGGATTTCGCTGGCTTCCGCATGGTCAGAAATCTGTTGATGCTCCGGGACGGCGATGCTCCCGTCGGTAAGTGCGGACCCTCCGATGGCTCGAAAATGATCCAGTTGAACCACCAGCCGGTGGGGCACATGATAAAAATCGGCGATGGATTCGAATGCTTGCCGTTCACGTTTTTGCGTGCGCTGTCCATAACCGGCGTGCAGCATCGCGACGCGCTCCGCGCCGTGCGCCTCTATGGCAATCGCAGTGCATACGCACGAATCCATGCCACCACTGAGCAGGACGACTGCTTTGACGTCTTGAACCTTTGAGGCGGCCATATTTCAAACGCCTTTCGTTGCCGGATCCCACACGAACTTGTGCAACTGTAATCCCAATCTCACGGGCAGAGAATCCTCGAGCATCCACTCCACTAATTTGCGAGCCTCAAGGCCCGGCCATTTGCCTTCCGGGCCTTCGAAGACCGGGGAGAACAGGACCTGGTGGACACGTTCGCGCAAATTGTGCTGCAACGTAAATTCTCGCGCGAATTCATAATCGCGGCGTGTGGATAGCACAAATTTTATTTCGTCGTTTAGGCTGAGCGCTTCGAGGTTGCGCATTTCAAAAGTGTCCGGCTCGCCGGAGTCGGGGCATTTCACGTCGACAATCTTGATCACTTCGCGCGGCAATCTGCCGATGAAGCGCTCACCGCTGGTTTCGATCATCACGGTGTAACCGGAAGCGAGTAAGTGCTGAGCCAGCGGGTAAATTTCCTCTTGAAGCAACGGTTCGCCGCCGGTTAATTCCACCAGCGGCACCGCGGCAAGGGGATGGCCTGCTTCTGACGCGGCTCCCGAAATGCGTCGGGCGAGTTGATCGACGCGGGCGGCTACCTCCGCGACATTCATTTTCGTGCCGCCGTGAAAGGCATAAGCGGTGTCGCACCAGGTGCAGCGCAAATTGCATCCGGTCAAGCGCACAAAAATGCAGGGCAAGCCTGCGCGAGTGCCTTCCCCCTGGATTGATTTGAATATTTCGGTGATAAACATGGGCTAGAGATTCGAATCGTTGTGAAGAATTGTTTCGAAGGCGAGACTAGCGATCTTCTGCATTTGTCTTGGGCGCATCAGCCTTGTGCGATTTACGCGCCAGCCATAAGATGGCGCCGAAAAAAACGGTTACGGCGACGAAAAGTCTGAAATAGCCGGGTGGAATTCCCAGCGATCGCAACAGGAAAACGTATCCTAATGCGACCAAAATCACGGGAATCATAACGATGAAAAATGCCCGGTACATGAGGTTAGGTGGCCGGACGGTACTGCGCCCGGCTGGTGTCCGTCTCCCACAAAATCACGTCCGTTACATGCGCGCCCGGAGGCAAGGTACGCAAAAGCCGCGTGACCTCGTCGTAAAAATATTTAGCTAAATTTTCCGCCGAAGGATTGACGGTCTTGAAGGGCTCGACATCGTTGATAAATTGATGGTCGAGCCGGGCCATGATTTCACGAACGACGCGCTTTAATTCCGTGAAATCCACAAGCAGACCGATGTTGTCCAGTTGCGGTCCTTCGAGCGTGACGCGCACGCGGTAATTATGGCCGTGCACATTTTCGCACTTGCCCCGGTACCCGCGCAGGGCGTGACCGGCGGAAAATGTTTCTTCTACGCTGACTTCAAACATGGATCCTCAAATTGCGCCAGGAGGGACTCTGCGTAACTTTATCTTTCTATCTCTCGAGGAAGCGCGCAGCGTCAGCCGAATTATGCGTAATACGGTAGTTCGGCAGCGATTCCAGGAAAATTTTACCATAGGGCATGCGTTGGATGCGGGTGTCGAGCAGGGCCAGGACGCCGCGGTCGGTCTTGGTGCGAATCAAGCGGCCGAAGCCTTGTTTCAGGGCGAGGACCGCTTGCGGCACCTGAAATTCCGAGAAGGGATTGCGGCCGTCATCCTGCAAAGCGCGCACGCGGGCGGCAACGATGGGGTCGCTGGGAACTGCAAAGGGCAAACGGTCCACGATGACCATAGAAAGTTGCTCGCCGGGGACGTCAACGCCTTGCCAAAAGCTGGAAGTGGCGAAGAGCACTGCGGCTGGCGTGTTTTTAAAGCGCTCCAATAATACGGAACGGGGCGCGGTGCCCTGCAGTAGTAGAGGGAAGCTGACACGGGTGCGTACGCGTTCGAACAAATCGTTCATCTGGCTATAGCTGGTAAAAAGACAAAACGCGCGGCCCTGACTGTGCTCCAGCAGTTGCACAATTTCATCGGCAGCTTTGGAGCCGAAGCCGGCATCGCGGACGTCCGGCATTTTGGTGGGCAAATACAGCAGAGCTTGTTCGGGATAATCGAATTCAGGTGGCAGGGTGCGCTCTTTGACGTGATCGAGACCGAGGCGCTGGCGAATGAATTCGAATCGGCCGCCGACCGTGAGCGTGGCGGAAGTTAAGACCACGGTATCGAACTGCTCGAAAAGGCGCTGGCGCAGGATCTGGCTGACGTCGATTGGTGTGGCGGTTAGAAATACGCCTTTGTTGCGGCGCTCGTACCAATACACGTAATTCTTTTCATTGGACTCAAACAGGAAGGCCACTTCCTGACGGAGCTCAAAGCTGCGCCTGGCGATGCGCAACAATTCCTCGGGCTTTTGCACCATGGCGGCGATTTCGGTTTCCAGGCCTTTTAGCGCCGTCAACAGGGAATCGTAGGCTTCGCGATGCTGGTCCACGAATGCGTCGCGTTCGCTGCGCGCAAAAGGGAAGCGCCCGTCGCGAGGCGGAAACGCTTCAAAAAAGGCACGGGTCCTTTCGCGAACACGCTGGGAGCGGCGCAGGATGGAAGGCGAGCCTAGGTTGAGCAGCCTCAAGGATTGATCGGCGTCGCGCGCCAGCTCCTCGAAGCGATAATTGGAAATCTGGCGGCCAAAGTAATCGCTGGCCACGTCCTCGATTTCGTGGGCCTCGTCGAAAATTACCGCGGAATATTCAGGAAGGATGCTGCCGAAGTCGTCTTGCTTCAGCGAAAGGTCAGCGAAAAACAAATGATGATTAACGATGATGAGGTCGGCTTCCTTGGCGCGCTGGTGCATGGCGGTCACGAAGCACTCGTTGAAGTGGTCGCACTTCTGCCCGGTGCAGGTGTCTCGGCGGGCATCGAGGCGGGTCCAGAGATCGGAGTCGTCAGAAAGAAAAGTGAGTTCGCTGCGGTCTCCGGTTTCGGTTAGTTTCGACCATTCGCGAATTTGGCGGAAAGCGTCAATTTCTTCCAGGCCTTTCAGCAATGGCTGATGGGCCATTTGGTTGACGCGGGCGTGGCAGAGAAAATTCGAACGGCCTTTCATCACCGCGACTTTTAGATTGGGCGCGAAATGTTTCTGCAGGAATGGCACATCTTTCTGGTACAGCTGCTCCTGCAAAGACTTGGTGGCGGTGGAGATTACTACGCGGCGTCCGCTGCAAATTGCGGGAATCAAGTAAGCGAGAGTCTTGCCGGTACCGGTGCCGGCTTCCACGACGGCGTGGTGGTGGTGTTCGAACGCGTCGTGTACCACTTCGGCCATTTCCAATTGCCCAGGACGGTGCTCGTAGCCGCCGATCATGCAGCGTTCGAGAAGGCCGCCAGGTCCGAATACGTCATGCATTGAGGGACTGCCCGGGGCCGCAACATTTTCGTCGGACTTTTTCTGCGAGGGTACCGAGGGTCGCGACTGCTGAGGCGAAGTGCCGCGGCGGGTCAAAGTCAGTGGGGCAGTGCTATTCGGGCGATCTTGTTCGGAGACTTGCGTGCGCCGGCCCAAATCGGGCGCCTCGGGAGTTTTGTCGGTCGTTGCTCTGATATTGCGCGCCACGAGGGTGAGGGTCTCCTGCAGGAACTTGGAATTTATAGTAGAGATGAATAGTTACCTTAACATACTGCCTCATCGAGAACGGTCATGTGGGCGGCGGGCGACATCTTGGGTTCCGGCTTTGGCTTTAATAGTTGAACAACGCGGAAGGTTTTGCGGCGACATGTCCCAGAGGGTCGCGGTACATTCGAATTGCAGTTCGGTCCGCTGATTAAGCTGATTAGCGGCGTACATGTGGGGTGGGAATGAAGCGCAAGCAAAGGCTTGGGTATGTATTTTGTGTTGCGATGATCGCCATGGCGGGTTGCAGCGGCAACGGTCAGACGACCACGGGGGGCGGTGGCAATCAACAACCCGCCAGTCTCACTCTGACGCTGACGTCCAAGCCGGACGTTTCGCTGACGAATATTTCCGTACTCTCCGCAACCGTCAGCATTACCGGAATTACACTGAATCCTACTAGCGGGAATGCGGTCCCGTTGACTTTGTCGCCTACGACCTACCCGGTGGATTTGACACGCTTGCAAGCGGACACAGCGCTTCTGGGTGTGCTGAGTTTGCCTGCGGGAACCTACAGCAGCGCGACGCTCACGTTTTCCGCCCCAACGCTGACACTAGACAATCAGTCGGGGGCCACGCTGAACGGAACATGCTTGACCGGCACCCTTTGCAAAATTGTGCTTCCGGCAGGATCCTCGCAAGTAACTTCAGCTCCATTTCCATTGACACTTGCTGCCGGGCAAGCGTCAGGTATTTCTTTAAACTTGAATTTGAACGATGCGATTACAGTCAGTTCCGGCACAGTAGCCCTGAATTTTAGCGCCACGGACACTTTCAACGTAGCGACGCTTCCGCGGATCGGCACACCTAGCGGGACGTTCGATCTGATTGAGGACTTCGTGGGATTGGTGACGGCGACGAGCTCCACGTCTATCACCGTTAAGGCGAGCAATGGCATCTCGTTATCGATCGGCCTGCCATCGACGGTGGTGATTGAAGATCCGCAAGGATTGTGCGCGGCGGTAAATGCGACGTGCCTGGTGGCGAATCAGACAGTGGTCAGTGTAGACGCCACGGTGAACAGCGCGGGCGCATTGACGCTGGTTTCGGCCGACCTGCTGAGTGCCACTCCACAAGATGAGCTGGAAGGCACGCTAATCAATACCGCGACTCCGGGACAATTCAACCTGGTGGTAGCGAACAAAGTGGTTGCGAGCGCAAATACGACACTTACGGCGGCGAATCCCGGCGATGTATTTCTGGTGACAACGGCCAATCCCACTTTCGCCGTGGACCTGGATGAATTTTTTAATAACGCATCGTTGCCACCCGCCAATGTAACTACGCTGTTTGCCGGCGTTGGGGATCTTACGGATGGCCAGGATGTAATGGTACATGTCACGGCGGCAACGGGGAGCGCCGCAACGGGAGACCAGGCGGTAACCGCGGACGCGGTTCTGTTGCGATTCACGCGGACTACCGGAACGGTACAAACGGTTTCTGGACAGACGTTCACGCTTTCAAATTTGCCGCCGTTTATGTCATTCACGACCAACCCGTTGGTGGATACCATTACAGGGGCGACGAACTTTGATGGCGTGGCGGACGTCAACAGCCTCGCGGTGGGGCAGACGGTGTCCATCCGGGCGTTGCTGGTCCCCAGATCAACGTTTACTTTCTATGCGGCAAAAGTCCGGGTACAACCCTGATTTTTGTTGATGCGATAAGCCGGCTAACGTCAACAGCAGCGTAGTGGAAATGCCCTTCAGATGAAAAAAGGCCGACACGGTGACGTGCCGGCCTCCCAGGAAGCTCTTCTAGTTCTAATGAGGTTTCCCGTTCTTCATGGTGTCTTTGTCTGCTTGGCGATCACTTTGTCCTCAATCTTCTTATAAGTAGCCATGGGAATGATTTTTTTTCGGGTAAGATCGGTTTTCTTGGCGTAGGGCCGACCATCGATTATTTTCTTGGCGTAAACGTCACCGATTCCGGGCAGCGCCTTTAACTGATCCAAAGTGGCCGAATTTATATCCACCAGATCGTCAGCCGGAACTGCGGCCGCAAAGGAACTGAAGGTTCTTGCAGGGGCGCTTGGCTGCGAAACAACTAGATTGGTACCGCAAAAGGCCGCTACCATCGCTACTACTAACCGCATTAGGTGTTTCTTCATTGATTCCTCCCTCAGGATTTTTGCTGCGCTAACTAGAGCCACTGCTAATTTTTCTCCGACGCGCGATAGCCCGCCTTCTGCGCATCGGCTTCCGTCATGTATTTGCCCTGCTTGGTCTTGCCGTACCATCGCGTTCCCGGTTTGTGGTAAACGCCGGATTCTGTATTAACCCAGACCATCCCGTTGCTGTTTGCAGGCGCTGACTGCTGGTTCGCGGATTTCGATGGCGTCCGAGCGCTGGTGGTGTTGCCAGAGTTGCCAGTCGCTGGCGGAACGGCAGGTGCCCCTGCGTCGGTAGTGCCGGAAGAGTTGGACGATTGCCGCGTGGTCGATTCCTTAGTTCGCGCGCTGGTAGTGTTGCCGGAGTCGCTCGACGTGGTCTTTGATTTCCGCTTACTTTCCGCGCCGGTCTTGGTTTCGCCGGCTGACGGCGTGTCACCGGTGGCTGGCGTCGCGCTCGCCGAAGGATCGGCTGCGGCGCTCTTTTTGGTCTTGCTCGTCGCCGTTGGAGTGGTGTTCGCGTTTTCGCCGTCAGTCTTCCCGGCGGTTTCGGTCTTAGTCTTGGACTTGCTGCGGGAAGAAGTCGTGGAGGCGCCGGAGCCGCTTGTGGAGCTGTCGGTTCCAGCCGTCTGGTTCGAATCGGTCTTTTTGCTGGATCTGGTTTTCTTTGGGGTGGTGGAGGCCTCGCCCGAATTAGCTTGGCTCGAGTTCGCCGCACCGGAAGAGTCCGCGGCTGGTTTTTTCTTTTTTTTTGTGGTCGTCGAGTCGCTTTGCGACTGGTCCGTCGATTGTGTTGATCGACGCGAGTTGTTGCCATACGACGTGCTGGTAAAGCCGAATCCAAACAACAAGACCAACAAAACCGCCAAGCTAACGTTCTTTTTCATTGCTATCCTCTGCTGCTCCTTGAAGACTCGTTGCTGCATCATTCCGGGCCAGCTGGACTCGCAAGCCTTTGTGTGACTCACGTATACCTGCGGCCTCCGACCCTAGATATCGTGATAGTCAGAATGATGCGGCGGCAGGATGCGCCCCATGAAGAGGTAAGTCAATACAGGAGAGGGTGCAGCCGGCGAGGTAAATAGAGGTTAGCCAGGAGCGATTGGCCGAGGGAGGGAGACAGGTCAGGAAGCGTTTGAATGAATCTTAGTCGCCCGCAGCTTGCACCCGGGGAGGTTCCACGGACTCCGCCAAGCCGCGGCGCATGGGACCCAGAGCAAAGGCGGGCACTTCCAATTCCGGTTCGACGGTGAGATTG
>Ga0210405_10004916_pt1 | contig 12387 bp, 14 predicted proteins | sample IncBWH11MmetaG_FD_155492 | JGI IMG/M metagenome (GOLD analysis project Ga0210405, IMG submission 155492) | Forest soil microbial communities from Barre Woods Harvard Forest LTER site, Petersham, Massachusetts, United States - Inc-BW-H-11-M | ecosystem: Environmental > Terrestrial > Soil >... | reverse complement strand
GTGTTGCCTCTGCACTGTCGGTGAGGCGGCGCAGTTGCAGCAGGTAAGCCGCTGGGATTGTCTCGCCGGGCGCGCTGTTTCCGAAGAGGCTGCGGCGGAATTCCTTTAGGGCTGGTGTTTCTTCGATGTCCGTCATGGATTCAAGGCTATGGCTGGCACGTCCTAGATATCTCCACCGCCTTTTGAGCCGAAATAGAAGCCGGTCGTGGTCCCGACCACGGAGACCACGCCGACGACCGCGACAAGGGCGCCGACGTGCGCGATGATGGTGCGATGAGACGTCCCCTGGCGGTGGTAGGCGTGGCCGCCGCACTGGGCATGGCCCTGCCTGCGCATGCCGACCCGGGCAGCTCTGATCCGAACCTTGATGCGAGCTTTCTCGATGCGCTTACCAAAGCGGGCATCACCGTCATAAGCCGGTCAGGCGCCGTCAAGGACGGTAAGGCGGCATGCGGGATGATGCAGCAAGGGCAGCCGGAACTTGACGTCATCCAGCACGTGACGAGGCAGAATCCGGGCTTGAACACGACCAGGGCCGCTCAGTTCACCGCGATCGCGGCGAGCGCTTACTGTCCGCAATTTTTGCAACACGCCAGCAACACCGGCGGGGGCGAGCAACCCCCACCAGTGTCTCCCGCCGCATAGACGGCCGTCGACGGACCTGTTCCGTCGTCATGGGTTCCGGCGATTGCACCGCCACTCGCGACGCCCGACCGTACCCGGCTGCGGCCGGTGAAATTGTCGTGCGCAGTGATCGAGAAGTCCACATCGGGCTTGCCGGACATCGCGCCACCAATCTGCTTACCGATCCGGTCATTGTGCCGATCTGCCAGCCGTTCCTCCGAAAGAATGGCGGTACACCATGCCGCTGGTAAAGCAGACCGACGCCGAGCTGCTCGCGCATCCCGCCGAGGTCACTAAGCAAGGAAGAGAGCACATGCCCGACACTCACAGACGACGTCGCCGAACGCCTCGCCGGCACGACCGTAGCGTTTCAGGTGAGCTGCCGATAATACTGCTGTGCTGGCAGGGAACCGGCTCAGACATGTGGAACACCACACCGCCCCAACCCGCATCGGTAGCATCCGTTGTGGCGCAAGCCCTTCCGAACATCTTCTATTTCCAGCCGATCGGAAATTGGCCGGCCCAGCTCTATCCCATGGGGCCGAGCGTCGACGAGGGTTACAACGAAGGTGTCCGTCTCGCAACGAAGGTCCACCCGAATAACCTGCTGTTCCCGTTCGGCTACAGCCAAGGGGCGATCTGCGCCAGTCACTTTCTGCGCAACTTCATCATCCCGAACAACCTGCAGAACCGGGTCGCGGGCGGCATCACGTTCGGAAACCCCTGCAGATCACCGGGAATCGCGAATGGCAACGCATGGGCCGGCTGGCCCATGCCGGGCAACATCGACGGCTTTGTGACCGGCGGCATTTCAGGGCCGGACTGCCTCACCGCGGCGCAAACCCCGAGCTGGTGGCTGGACTTCGTCAACACCACTACCAGCGACCATGGCGAAACGGACTTATACGCCAACTGTCCCGTGGGCACTGATCCGTGGACCGCTGAAGCGCCACCAGGGAAAGTGGGCACGTCCATCTACAATGTTGTCCAACAGGCCACCGTGCTGGATGTGGTCGCCGTTGCCGCGGACCTGGCAGTACCGATCGGCACTGTGGAGGAAATCGTCAACGGCTTTGAATTCCTCGCCGCCCAGGGCGCCGCCGACCATTACACCTATCCGATACAGCCCGCTATCGACTACCTGACCAACGTCATCGCGCCCCAGCACCGAGAACTGAACCTCTAGCGCGAGCCGGCACTCTTCGGCCTTTATGCGCCTGCCCTCTGCGCTTGCGCCATCGCGTTGGCGGTCTGGTCCGGGCACTGCTGGCGAATGGTGGTGCCGGTCAGGACGCCGGCGTTAGTTGCGCTGTAGCCGCGGGCCTCGAGGGACGCTTCGATGGAGGCGAGGCTCGTCCCATTCCGCAGTGCCGCGCAGACGTCCAAACGCGAATCGACGGAAGCGGCCTGCGCGGGCGCGGCGAACGCGGCAGTCAACGCGCCCGCTGCGGCGAAGAGAGAAATCATGGTCTTTGCGTGGTAGCGCGCATCGTGGTGTCCGCTGATAGTGGTCTGCCGCATGTCAGCCTCGCTGGCCCTCGAGGTCACCGTCCGATTTAGTGGCCGTCGCCGTCTACCAACGCATGAGCGATAGAAAGGCTGCCCGATCCGGGGTGATCGTGACCCATTTCACGATGGCGGAAAGTTGCACGGCGAAGTAATTCGGCTCGGCTTACGATTTGCCGACGCCGGGCACCAGGCGCGGCGCAGCAGGCTAAGGCGCCGGACTCGGCACGCGCCCGATCAAATCCGTTGCGCGCCTGCTGCTCGGAGGTCGGCAATGCTGGGGAAGCCGTCGACGGCCATGAGCAAGTCCAGTTCTGCGAGTACTGAACGCAATTGGGACACCAGACCGTCAACTCCACCGATAGCCAGGGCGTAGAGATAGGTGCGGCCGATGCCCACCGCGGTTGCTCCCAACGCCAACGCCTTGGCGACATCGGAACCACTGCGCACCCCCGAATCGAACAGCACCGGCATGCCCTCAGCCGCTTTGACAACAGCCGGCAGAGCTTCGAGAGTCGGAAGTCCGCCATTGGCCTGGCGGCCGCCGTGATTCGAGCAGTAGATGCCGTCGATGCCGTGATCGCGAGCCTTACGCACATCGTCGGGGTGCAGGATGCCCTTCAGCAGTATCGGCAACTTCGTCGACTCCCGCAGCCAGCCCAAATCCTCCCACCGCACGGGGTGACCAAAGACCTTCGCCCACTCCAGGGCTGCCGCCCCGGGATCTTCCTCCGGCGTCTTGGACAGCCGCGCCCGAAAGACCTCATCGGTGAAGTAGTTCTGCAGGCAATAGCCGCGCAATTGGGGGAAATTCGCCATGTTCAGATCGTGCGGTCGCCAGCCCGTGATCCAGGTGTCCAACGTCACGGCGACGGCCTTATAGCCGGACTGCTCGGCGCGGCGCAAGAAGCTACGCGCCAGCTCCTTATCGTTGGCGGTGTAGAGCTGAAAGAGGTTCGGGGTCTCACCGGAGTGCGGGCGGACCTCTTCCATCCGGTCCTGCGTCAACGTCGATGCCACCATCGGAACTCCAGTTATCGCAGAGGCTTTGGCCGCCGCGATATCGCCGTGCATGTCCTGCGAGCACACCCCGACGACACCCACCGGCGGCATAAACAGCGGGGTGGGCAGCCGCATGTCAAACAACGACACCGACAGGTCCCGTTCGGTCGGAGCCACCAGCATCCGCGGCACGATCGCATACCGTCCGAAGGCGTCGACGTTGGCCTGCTGGGTACGCCCGTCGCCCGCACCGTATCCGACATAGGAGTAGACCCACGACGGCAGCACCTCGACCGCCGCAGCCTCCAACGACTCATGATCGACGGGAAATCGCGGAAGCTTCCCGTGCAGACCGTCCAGATAGATCTCCATCTGGTAATCGCCGTAATGGTCGCTTGGCATGGATGCGCTCCCTTGACTGCTCAGCCTTCGGTCTGGACGACGTCAATCGTCGAAGGGGTGCGTACGCCTGTCGATATGCCTCGAACACCAATTAGGTACGCGTTGTTGTCGCCATGAACAACGACGCCCGCGGAAACCGGACACTAGGAGGCAGGCGTCCCTGGCAGCCCCTTGAGCTCCGGCGAATACCTGCACACGGTGCGCAGTCCTTTCCCGTCCACCTTGTCCCAATCGATCTCCGCCGCCGCCCGACGATCGCACGTAAGCATGTAGTAAACGCCGGTCGAACTCGTACCACCCACCGATGTCATCGGGCCGCTGACCACGATCGTGCCCGACTGAAACTGAGGGTCCGCGAACAGCGTCTTCCATATCTGGCGGGTGGGCTCGATCATCTCAACGTCATCCATGCCGCTCGTGCCCCCTAACGGCTCGCCGATGGCGTAGGCAATCTGACAACTCTTCGCGTTGTCGCAGTGCACGCTGATAGGACCATCCAGCTGCCTCGCCTCTTTGTCGGCGGCGATCACTTGCTCGACCACCTTGGCGACCGCATCATTGGTCACCGTGAATACGGCGGGGGCCGTATAGCTGGGGGTGCATCCGACGAGCGTGCCAATAGCCAAGGCAAGAGAGACGATAACTGGCCGTCTCGCGCGGATCATGGATGGAGATTACAAGCGCCTCGCCGCCGGCACTGGTGATACGAGAACCGCAACTCCCTCGTCGACATCCTGCCGATGCTGTAAGTGGTTGTGCGGCAACGCCGCTACTCGCGCCGTCCGCCCGATATGCCCGCTCGGTCCGGTGGCGGCTCGGTAGTGGCCCCGCCGTTGTCGCTGGCGCGTTGCAGGAATTGCGGGCAGTAGGCGCTGGCCGCGATCGCGGTGAACTTCGCGGCGCTGGTAGTGCTGATTCCGGGGTTCTGCTCGGTCACGTGCCGGATGACGTCGAGTTCCGGCTGGCCCTGACCCATCAGCCCGCATGCGGTCTTGCCGGCGTTGACCGCACCGGCTCCGTTGTTAAAGGTGATGCCGGCCTTGGTGAGCGCGTCCAGGAAGCTCGCGTCAACACCCGGATCGGGGCTGCCCGGGTCGGCGTGCGCCGGCACGCCCACACCCAGTGCGGCGGCGATGCCGAACAGCATCAGGACGCGTCTCATCGCTCCATCATCGCTCACGTCGGCGCGGCTGTGGTATCTGCCCCGCGGACCCGAGAAACGCCACATAGCGGCAGTCATCCTGCCAAGATCAGAACCGTGGCCGAGAAAATCGAAGTCCAACGTAAAATCGCCGCTCCCCCAACCGACATCTTCGCAGTGCTCTGCGATCCGCAGGGTCATGTCGCCATCGACTCAACCGGAATGTTGCAGGACGCCGAAGGCGGGGCCGTCGCCGCCGCGGGCGACAGCTTCGTCGTTCATATGGACCGTGACTCGCTCAACGACTTTCCGGAACTGGGCAAGTACGACGTCACCGTCAGTATTCGCGACTTCGAGCCCGACCGGCTGATCTCCTGGACGATTCTGGGGCAGATCCGGCCTCAGATCGGCCACGTGTACGGCTACCGCCTCGAACCCGATGAGCATGGTGAGGGCACGCTCGTCACATCGTTCTACGACTGGTCCCAGATTGACGACCAGTGGCGCGAGGCCGGAATTTTTCCGGTGATTTCCGAACTCGCATTGCGGGCCACGCTGGGCATCTTGGATCGGACCGTGCGCCGCGGCTACTCGACGGGCTGAGCTCTCCGGACCAGCGTCAACCCATAGTTGACGAGTAGCCGCCGTCAACCTAACGTTGACGATATGACAGACTCCGCTCCTGGGCCGACAGCAATCATCCATCCCATCCGACTCGACGAGCTGATCAATGCGATCAAACAGGTGCACACCGACGTGCTGGACCAGCTCAGCGACGCCGTCTTGGCCGCCGAACACCTCGGCGAGGTCGCCGACCACCTGATCGGACACTTCGTCGATCAGGCCCGCCGATCGGGAGCCTCCTGGACCGACATCGGCAAGAGCATGGGCGTCACCAAGCAAGCCGCGCAGAAGCGGTTCGTGTTGCGGGCCGAGGCCACTTCACTCGACCCCAACCAAGGATTCGACCGCTTCACCCCGCGGGCCCGCAATGTCGTCGTCGCCGCGCAAAACGCCGCGCACGAGGCTCACAACGGCGAGATCACTCCCGACCACCTATTGCTGGGTCTGTTGAGCGATCCGGACGCGCTGGCTACCAAACTGCTGACCGCGCAGCAGGTCGACCCCGAATCTGTTCGTGCAGCAATCACGCTGCCATCGGGCGTCGACAACCCGCCGCAGCTGATCCCATTCAGCGGTTCAGCCCGCAAAGTGCTCGAGCTGACCTTCCGCGAGGCACTTCGCTTGGGCCACAACTACATCGGCACCGAGCATCTGCTGCTCGCGCTGCTCGAACTGGAAGACGGCAGCGGTCCGCTGCACCGGGCGGGCATCGACAAGGACCGCGTCGAGACCGATCTGGCTGCCGCGCTGGAATCTCTGGTGGCCGGTAAGAAACAGGCGACGTAGCCGTCGCGGTGTGCCATCATGCGAGAGGCATAGAGGCCGGCCCAGAGGAGAGGGATGCGCCGCTGCCTAGTTGTCTTGGTCACCGTCATCGCCGCCACCCTGGTCGGGTTACCGCGCGCATCGGCCGGCGATGCGCCGATCGGCCACCTCGGTGACACGTTGCGAGTCGACACCGGAAAATACATCGCCGACGTCACGGTCAGCAGCGTCCAACCGGTCGACCCGCCGCCAGGGTTCGGCTACAACCGCGTGGGCATCCCGGTCAAAAGCTTCCCAAACAGCGCGGTGATGCGCGCCGACGTGGCGATCCACGCGGTCCGGGTGCCTAACCCGTACCAGATGCTCACCGGCTTCACCTTCGACGAAGTCACCCCATTCGGCGACGCCTACAAGTCGCGCGCGTCCGATGCGCCCGACGCGCTCGACGCCGCGCTGGCCAACGCACCGACGGGCTCGATCGTCCGCGGTGGCGTGTACTGGGAGGCATACCGCGATCCGGTCTCCACCGTCGTGCTGCTGGACAAGAAGACGGGTTATCACTTGGCGCAGTGGAACCTATAGCCGCGGAACCGCTTTTGGCGGTGCGCATCGCCACGGCAGATTCCGTCGACATCGCCGAGTTGGCTACGGTCGCCGCACGCACCTTTCCGCTGGCGTGTCCCCCATCGGTCACGCACGCGAACATCGCGGCGTTCGTTGATGCCAACCTGTCCGCCGTACGCTTCGCCGAGTATCTGTCCGATCCGCAGCGGTTGATCCTCACCGCCAGTCAGGATAGCCGAATGGTCGGTTACGCCATGTTGATTCGCGGTGTCGGCGACGATCCCGACGTGCAGCGAGCCGTGCGGGCTCGACCGGCCGTGGAGCTCTCGAAGATGTACGTGCTGCCGGAGAATCACGGCTCGGGTGTATCGACGGCACTGATGGACGCCGCGCTCGCGGCCGCCGCCGACTGGGGCGCCAGCTGCGTATGGCTGGGCGTCAATCAGAAAAACATTCGCGCACAACGGTTTTACAGAAAATGCGGCTTTACCGTCAACGGCAACAGAACATTTCAATTAGGCACCCATGATGAGAACGACTACGTCATGGTGCGGACGTTTGGTGCTGTTTAGGCGTTGACAGCCGCAGTCAGCGCCAGCAGCCTCGACGTGGCCCGCAGGTACTTCTTCCGGAAGCCACCTTCCAGCATCTCGTCGCTGAAGATGCGGTCCAGCTTCTCCCCCGACGCCAGCACCGGGATGCCGGCGTCGTAGAGCCGGTCGGTCAGCGCCACCACCCGCAGTGCCACGTTCTGGTCTTCGATGGCGTGCACGCCGGTGAGGAACACCGCCGTCACGCCTTCGATCAATGTCAGATAGCGCGACGGATGCATGGTGGCCAGATGGGCGCAGAGTGCGTCGAAGTCGTCGAGGGTCGCGCCCGCAACCGTCGCGGCGCGCGCGGTGACTTGCTCGTCAGTTGGCGGCTGGGGCGCAGGCGGCAAGTCGCGGTGCCGGTAGTCAGGCCCCTCAATCCGGACGACGGCGAAAATTGCTGCCAGCGTGTTGATTTCACGCAGGAAGTCCTGCGCTGCGAAACGCCCCTCCCCTAGCTGCTCGGGCAGCGTGTTGGACGTGGCGGCCACCGACACACCGCGCTCGACAAGTTGGGACAGCAGCCGTGATACCAACGTCGTGTTTCCGGGGTCGTCCAGCTCGAACTCGTCGATACACAACAGCGTGTAATGCCCTAGCAGGTCAATGCATTCGGCGAAGCCGAACACCCCGGCGAGCTGGGTCAGCTCCATGAACGTCGCGAACGCCTTCGGGTGGGCCGCATCGTCGGGCAGCTGACGGTAGGCAGCGGCCAGCAGGTGCGTCTTGCCGACACCGAAACCACCGTCGAGGTACAGCCCAATGCCCGGCAAAACCTGGCGCCTGCCGAAGAGCTTCTTGCGGCCAGCGCGGCGCTCGACGGCCTGCCGGCAGAACTGTTGGCACGCCGCGACCGCGGCGGACTGCGTCGGCTCGGCGGGGTCAGGGTGATAGCTCGCGAAGCTCGCCTCGGCGAAGGTCGGCGGCGGCGTCAGCTGGGCGATCAGCCGCTCGGGCGACACAATGGGCCGCCGATCGACCAGATGAGCGACCCCGCCGGTGGCATCGGCGGGGGTGGGGCCGTTCATGCTGGCACCCTACCGACGTGCTGGAATCATGCGCATGCCTGACCTTGCTGCCGAACAAGCCGGCGGGATGCAGCTGAGACTGCTGGGCTCGGTCCGTGAACTCGACGGGGGCGAACTGCCCGAGCTCTACGGTTACCCGGCGGACCTGAACAGGATTTGCCTTCGCGCGAACTTCATCACCAGCCTCGACGGTGGCGCCACCGTCGGCGGCATGAGCGGCCGCCTCGGCGGGCCCGGCGATCGTGCGGTGTTCAACCTGCTGCGCGAGCTCGCGGACGTGATTCTGATCGGCGCGGGCACGGTGCGGGCCGAGGGCTACTCGGGCGCACGCCCGAGCGTCGCTGAACGCCAACGTCGCCAGGCCTGCGGGCAAAGCGAAGTGCCGCAGCTGGCGATCGTGACCAGATCCGGTCGGGTGGACCGGGATATGCCGGTGTTCACCCGCACCGAGGTGCCACCGCTGGTGTTGACCTGCGGGGCGGCGACCAACCAGACCCGCCGCGGGCTCGCCGGCCTCGCAGACGTGGTCGACTGCTCGGTCGACGACCCGGCTCGTGTCGACGAAGCCGCGGTGCTGGCGACACTGGCCGACCGCGGCTTGTACCGGGTATTGACCGAAGGCGGCCCGACGCTGTTCGGCTCGTTCGTCGAGCGCGAAATGCTCGACGAACTGTGCCTGACGATCGCGCCGAGCCTGGTGGGCGGCCAAGGCGGCCGCATCGCCGCCGGTCCGGGGCAGGTGCTGACCGGGATGCGCCGTGCGCACATCCTCACCGACGACGACGGCTACCTGTACACCCGCTATGTCAAGGCCTGACGACGATGCGGGCAATCGAACCTGAGCCTGAGTATCGCGCTGGAATGGCTACTGTGGTCGGCATGAGCCGGCACGCCGCAATCGCCACGTCGTTGATCGTGGTGACTGGGTTGCTGGCCGGCTGCGCGCCGGGATTGGCCGCCAACCCGCGCTTTGCCACCAATTCGGGCGCGCGGCCGCAGGGAAAGGCCACTGCGACGAAGCCGCCCATTGGTCCGCCGCCGATCGCCGCGCCCAAGAACGACTTGTCGTGGCATGACTGCACGTCCAAGGAGTTCGGGGATGCCGCCGTCCCCGCCGCACCCGGCGTCAAGCTGGATTGCGCAAGTTATGACGCCGACCTCGACCCCGCCAACGGCGCAGCCGGCACGCTGAGCATCGGTGTGGTGCGCGCCCGCTCGGCCCAGACTCCGGCCGACGCCGGCCCACTGGTCTTCACCACCGGCTCGGACCTGCCGTCGTCGCTGCAACTGCCGGTATGGCTGGCGCGCGCCGGCGCCGACGTGCTGCGCAGCCACCCCATCGTCGCCGTCGACCGCCGCGGCATGGGCATGTCGACCCCAGTGGACTGCCTCGACCAGTTCGACCGCCAGGAGATACGCGACCAGTCGCAGTTCGAGTCCGGCAACGACCCGGTCGCCAACCTCGCAGACATCGTGCAGAACGCCACCACCAGCTGCACCGACACCATCGCGCCCGGCGACTCCGCCTACGACGACGCCCACGCCGCCACCGACATCGAGCGGCTGCGCAGCACCTGGGACGTGCCCGCGCTGGCGCTGATCGGTATCGGCAACGGCGCCCAGGTGGCGCTGTCCTACGCGGGCTCGCATCCCGACAAGGTCGCCAGGCTGGTCCTCGATTCGCCGATCGCCTTGGGGGTGGGCGCCGAAGCCGCCGCCGAGCAACACGTCAAAGGCCAGCAGGCAGCCCTGGACGCATTCGCCGCACAGTGCGCTGCGGTGAACTGCCCCCTGGGCCCCGACCCCAAAGGCGCCGTCAACTCGCTGATTTCCGACGCCCGCGCAGGCCACGGCCCTGCGGGCGGGTCGGTAGCCTCGCTCGCCAACGCCATCACCACCGCGCTGGGCTACCCCACCGGTGACCGCGTCAGCACCACCAACGACCTGGCCACCGCGCTCGCAAACGCCCGCTCCGGCGACACCAACTTGTTGACCGGCCTGATCAATCGGGCGGAGGGCACCGTCGGCACCGACGGGCAGTTCGTCAATTCGTGCAGTGACGCGATCAACCGCCCCACCCCCGACCGGATTCGGGAACTCGTGGTCGCCTGGGGCAAGCTCTACCCCGAGTTCGGCACCGTCGGTGCGCTCAATCTCGTCAAATGCGTGTCGTGGCCGAGCGCGACGCCGCCGCAGCCACCGAAGAAGCTGAAAGTCAACGTGCTTCTGATGGGGGTGCAGAACGACGCGATTGTCGGGTCGGAAGGCGTCTTGGCCACCGCCGCCCTCATCATCAACGCCACTGCGGCCAGCAAGCGGGTGATGTGGCAAGGGATCGGCCACGGCGCCAGCATCTATTCCTCGTGCGCGGTCCCCCCGCTGATCGGCTACCTCGACAGCGGCCAGTTACCCTCCACCGACACCTACTGTCCCGCCTGATCCTTCGGGCAATCGCCCGTGTACGGTGCGCTGGTGACGGCAGTTGATTCCACTCGTGGCAGCCTGCGCGATTGGTCGCAGGCCACCTTTGGTCCCCGCACCGCACCACCTGGCACCGCCACCGTGCTGCGCTCGGTTCTCTGGCCATTGGCCATCATGGCGGTCATTCACCGCACCATCGTGCTGACCACCAACGGCAACATCACCGACGATTTCAAGCCGGTCTACCGCGCGGTGCTGAACTTCCGGCGCGGCTGGGACATTTACAACGAGCATTTCGACTACGTCGACCCGCACTACCTGTATCCGCCCGGCGGCACACTGATCATGGCGCCCTTCGGCTATCTGCCCTTCGCGGAATCGCGCTACTTGTTCATCGCACTTAACAGCGCCGCGATCATCCTCGCGGCGTACGTGCTGCTGCGGATGTTCAACTTCACCCTGACTTCGGTGGCCGCCCCAGCGTTGCTGCTGGCGATGTTCTGCACCGAATCCGTCACCAGTACATTGGTTTTCACCAACATCAACGGTGTCATCCTGCTGCTCGAGGTGCTGTTTCTGCGCTGGCTGCTGGATGGCTCCAAATCCGGTACGGTCACACATCAGTGGTGGGCCGGGATCGCGATCGGTCTGGCGACGGTGGTCAAACCGGTGCTGTTGCCACTGCTGCTGCTGCCGCTGCTCAACCGACAGTGGCGTGCAATCCTGCCTGCCCTGGTGGTGCCGCTGGCATTCAATCTGGCCGCGCTGCCCCTGGTCGTGCATCCGATGGACTTCGTCACCCGCACGGTGCCTTACATGCTTGGCGTCCGCGACTACTTCAACAGCTCGATCGAAGGCAACGGCGTGTACTTCGGCCTACCGACCTGGCTGATCCTATTTCTGCGGATCCTGTTCACACTGCTGGCCATCGGCAGCTTGTGGCTGCTGTACCGCTACTATCGGACCCGTGATCCGCTGTTCTGGTTCACCACATCGTCGGGCGTGCTGTTGCTGTGGTCGTGGCTGGTGCTATCACTGGCCCAGGGCTACTACTCGATGATGCTGTTCCCGTTCCTGATGACGGTGGTACTGCCCAATTCGGTGATCCGTAACTGGCCGGCGTGGCTGGGCGTCTACGGCTTCCTGTCGATGGACAAGTGGCTGCTGCTCCATTGGATGTACATCGGGCGACCGCTGGATTACCTGAAGATCACCTACGGCTGGTCGCTGCTGCTGATCGTCGTGTTCACCGTGCTCTACTTCCGCTACCTGGACGCCAAGGCCGAAAACCGCCTGGAGGACGGGATTGATCCGGCATGGCTGACGGCTGAGCGGCCGCGCGCTAGCGTGGATGCATGACTAGCGATTTGTCGCGTCCCAAGGTGCAACTGAGCGACGACGAGTGGCGCAAGAAACTCAACCCGCAGGAGTTCGACGTACTGCGACGGGCCGGCACCGAGCGTCCGTTCACCGGTAAGTACACCGACACCAAGACCGAAGGCGTCTACCAGTGCCGGGCGTGCGGCGCCGAACTGTTCCGCAGCTCCGAGAAGTTCGAATCCCATTGCGGCTGGCCGTCATTCTTCGACCCGGCCAACTCCGACGCGGTAATCCTGCGCCCCGATCACTCGATGGGCGCCGTTCGCACCGAGGTGCTGTGCGCGAATTGCCACAGCCATCTGGGCCATGTGTTCGCCGGCGAGGGCTATCCGACTCC
>Ga0210405_10004915_pt1 | contig 12387 bp, 13 predicted proteins | sample IncBWH11MmetaG_FD_155492 | JGI IMG/M metagenome (GOLD analysis project Ga0210405, IMG submission 155492) | Forest soil microbial communities from Barre Woods Harvard Forest LTER site, Petersham, Massachusetts, United States - Inc-BW-H-11-M | ecosystem: Environmental > Terrestrial > Soil >... | reverse complement strand
TCGAGCGGGGCGCCCGTGCCCTGCTGGAACACACCCGGTTCGTGCTGACGCTCGGCGGTGACCACACCGTGGCACTGCCCATGCTCCGGGCGGTCTCGGCGGTGCACGGCCCGGTGGCCGTGGTCCACTTCGACGCCCACCTGGACACCTGGGACACCTACTTCGGCGCCGCCTACACGCACGGCACCCCGTTCCGCCGGGCCGCCGAGGAGGGCCTGCTGGACCGGACCGGGTGCCTGCACGTCGGGACCCGCGGCCCGCTGTACACCGACGCCGACCTGGACCAGGACTCCGAGCTGGGCTTCCAGGTGATCCCGGCGCCCGACGTCGAACAGCTGGGAGTGCCCGGCATGGTGGAGCGCATCGCCCAGCGGGTCGGCGACCGGCCCGTGTATGTCTCGATCGACATCGACGTCCTCGACCCGGCCCACGCACCCGGCACCGGGACCCCGGAGGCCGGCGGCCTGACCAGCCGGGAACTGCTGGCCACGCTGCGATCGTTCGCCCGGCTGAACCTGGTCGGCGCCGACATCGTCGAGGTCGCGCCCGCCTACGACCACGCCCAGATCACCGGCATCGCCGCCGCGCACGTCGGTTACGAACTGCTCTCCGCCCTCGCCGCGACGAAGGCCGCCCCGTGAGCACCACCGACGAGGTCCTCGCCGCCGCCCGGCACCTGGTCCAGGCGTTCGGCCGGCACGACACCGCGGCCTACTTCGACTGCTTCGCCCCCGACGCGACCTTCATCTTCCACACCACCGCCGCCCGGCTGGCCTCCCGGGCCGAATACCAGCGGCTGTGGCGGCGGTGGGAGGACGAGGACGAGTTCCGCGTGCTGTCCTGCGTCTCCGCGCATCCGGTCGTGCAGGACCTCGGCGATGCCGGCGTGTTCAGCCACGACGTCACCACCGTGATCCGCACCCGCCCCGGCGAGCAGACCCTCACCGAGCGAGAGACCATCGTGTTCCGGCGCGACGGTGACCGCTGGACCGCCGTGCACGAGCACCTATCGCCGCAGCCCGCACCGGCGGCAGCCCCTGAACCAGGAGAAACGGGGGGGACGGCGACCGCGTGATCGTCGTTCCTGCAGGTCAGCTCTGTTCTTCAGAGCTCGGATGGTAGCGTCCTAGCATGGACCCGCAAGAACTCGAAAACCTCGCGCACCTGCGCCGGGCGCGGGATCTGATCGACCGGGAGTACGCACGTCCGCTCGATGTGCCGACCATGGCCCGGCGCGCTCTGATGTCCCCGGCGCATTTCTCGCGGCAGTTCAAGGCGGCCTACGCCGAGACGCCGTACAGCTATCTCATGACCCGCCGGATCGAGCGCGCGATGGCGCTGCTGCGCGCCGGCGTAAGCGTCACCGACGCGTGCATGACGGTCGGCTGTACCTCACTGGGTTCGTTTAGTTCGCGCTTCACCGAGGTCGTCGGGGAAACGCCGAGCACGTATCGCAGCCGGGAGCACGACGCCGAGACCGCGATGCCCGCGTGCGTGGCGAAGGTGCAGACCCGGCCGACCAGGAACGCGCCAAGCAGAAACGGAGAAGCGGCCCCGGAAGCCGCCGCCTAGGGTTGCGCCATGACCATCGCACTCCAGTACTGCCACGTCACCGTCAACGACCCGGACGAGTCGCTCGGCTTCTACCGCGACGCGCTCGGCCTTGAGGTGCACAACGACGTCGCTTCGGGCGGGTTCCGCTGGGTCACGCTCGGCAGCCCGGATCAGCCGGGCCTGGGGATCGTGCTCTCCGAGCCGCACGCCGGCCGGTCCCAGGCCGATGGCGACACCCTGCAGGAACTGCTCACCAAGGGCGTTCTGCCCATGATCATCTTCAGTGTCGACGACCTCGACGCGACCTTCGAAAAGATACGGGCATCCGGCGCCGAGGTGCTGCAGGAGCCTATAGACCAGCCCTGGGGGCCGCGCGACTGCGCGTTCCGCGATCCCTCGGGCAACCTGGTCCGGATCTCGCAGGCGTCGGCGACGTAGCGTCTCAAGGCGTGGTTCCTTTGATCGCTTCGTCCCAGAATTCCTGGATGGGCGGGTAGATCAGCTCGTGGTCGCGGGATAGCGAGGCCTTCACGGTCCGGGTCCGTTCGTCGGCCAGCACCTCGATCTGCCCGGCCTCGACGGCGTCGAAGACCTGCCCGACGACCGATTCCGGGCTGATCTTCGGGGCGTCGACCAGCGCGGCCATGTCGGTGTCGATGAAGCCCGCGTGCACGGCGACGACCAGGGTGCCCTGATGGTGGAGCTCGAGGCGGATGCCGTTGGTCAGCGACCACTCCGCCGCCTTCGAGGCGCCGTAGGAGGCATTGAACGGGTTGGTGAAAAAGCTGGTGATCGAGAGCATGTTGACGATCGCGCCGCCGCCGTTGGCCGCCAGCACCGGAGCGAAGGCCCGGCACATGCCCAGCGTGCCGAAGTAGTTCGTCTCCATTTCCGCCCGCGCGGCGTCCAGGTTCGGCGCCCCGATGAACGTGCTGGCCTTCATCACGCCGGCGTTGTTCACCAGCAGGCTCACGTCTCCGTACTCCGCCGCGACCTGGGCGACGCGTTCCGGGTCGGTGATATCCAGCGCGATCGGAGTCACGCCGGCCTCGGTGACCTGGGCTGGCTGGCGCGCGGCCCCGTAGACCTTAGCCGCGCCTCGGCTGACCAGTTCCCGGACGTACGCCCGGCCCAGTCCGCGGTTGGCGCCGGTCACCAGCGCCACCGTTCCGCTGATCTTCATGACTCCTCCCGAGGCGAGGTTACAGGGGTGCAACGCGTCAGCTCCGGCTGCGCGGGCGGGCCCGGACGTGGATGCGCTCGCCCTGCGGCCCGAACAGGGTCAGCACCTCGACAGGCTCGGGCCCATCGGCGCCGAACCAATGCTGTGTGCGAGTGTCGAACTCAGCGACCTCGCCTGCCTTCATGACGAAGTCATGCTCGCCGAGCCGCAACCGCAGCCGGCCGGACAGCACGTACATCCATTCGTAGCCCTCGTGGGTCTGCTGATCACCGGCCGGCTCGCCCGCCGGGATGATCATCTTGTAGGCGCGGATCCCGCCCGGCTGGCGCGTCAGCGGGATCAAGGTCCGCCCGCCTCGCCGCACCGGCCGGGGGCGGATCCGCGGATCCCCGAGCGGGGGAGCGCCGACCAGCTCGTCTAGCGGCGCCTTATAGGCGCGGGCCAGGGCCAGCAGCAGCTCCAGCGTCGGCTTGCGGCCGCCGGCTTCCAGCCGGGACAGCGTGCTCACCGAGATCCCGGTCGCCTCTGAGATCTCGGCCAGGGTCCCGCCCCGGCGGCGGCGCAGCTCGCGCAGACGCGGGCCGACCGCGTCCAGGATGGGATCGCGCTCCATCTGACCATTTGCTGCTTCGGCAAGAAGGTTTGTCAAGTCGCGTCCACCCAGATAATCCTGTGCGCATGGATGAGAGCCATGACGTGGTAGTGGTCGGCGGCAGCGCGGCCGGGCTGAGCGGCGCCGTCGCGCTGGCCCGGTCCCGCCGTTCGGTCCTGGTGGTCGACGCGGGGGACCCGCGCAACGCGCCCGCCGGGCACGTGCACAACTTCCTCACCCGGGACGGCACGCCGCCCGGGGAGCTCTACGCGGCCGGGCGCGCCGAGGTGGCCCGGTACGGCGGCCGGGTGGAAACCGGGCGGGTCACCGCCCTGAGCCGGGACGGCGACCGGTTCGCCGTGCACATCGGGTCGCGTACCGTCGTGGCCCGCCGGCTGCTGGTCGCCACCGGTCTGCGTGACGAGCTTCCCGACGTGCCGGGACTGGCCGCCAGGTGGGGCATCGACGTCTTGCACTGTCCTTACTGCCACGGGTGGGAGGTCCGGGACCAGCGCATAGGCATCCTCGCCACCGGCCCGACCGCCGTGCACCAGGCGCTGCTGTTCCGGCAGCTCAGCACACACGTGACGCTGCTGCGGCACTCCGGTCCCGCGCTGACGGGCGAGCAGCGCGACCAGCTCGACGCCCGCGGCATCACCGTCACCGAGGGCCCGGTCCAAGAGATCGAGGCCGGCCCCGAAGGCCTGACCGGGGTCCAGCTGGCCGACGGGCGCCAGATAAGGCTCGACGCGGTCATCGTCGCGCCGCGCATGCGCGCTCGCGCCGAGTTGCTGGCCCCGCTCGGCCTCGAGCCCGCCGAGCTGCGGCACGGCGACTACCTCATCGGAACCTACATCGAGGCCGATCCCGTCGGCGCGACCGCGGTCCCCGGGGTCTGGGTCGCGGGCAACCTGACCAACCTTCAGGCGCAGGTCATCACCGCCGCGGCCGCCGGCCTGGCCGCCGGCGCGGCCATCAACTACGACCTCATCCTCGAGGAGACCGGACAGGCCGCAGCCGTCCTTCAAACAGAAGGCAAGGTCGCCTAAGGCACCAGCACGATCTTTCCGCGGGTATGCCCGGTGGCCAGCGCCCGGTGCGCAGCCGCGGTCTCGGCCAGCGGATACGCCGCAGCCATCACCACTCGCAGCTTGCCCGCCTCCGCGAGCCGAGCAAGCGAAAGCCGGGCCGCGGCCCGGATCTCGGTCCCTGGGTCGGCGCCCGGCGCGCCTCCGATCACCTTGATCCCCGAGTCGAACGCCCGTCGGCTGGCGACCACGGTCACGATCTTGCCGCGAGAAGCCACCAGGGCGAGTGAGGTATCGAGCGCCTCATCCCCGCCGGCGCAGTCCACAGCCGCATCGACGCCACCCGGGGCCAGCGCCCTGACCCGCTCTTCCAGCCCGGCCCCGTACAAGACCGGCTCCGCGCCGAACTCCCGCAGCAGCTCATGCCCGCTCTGGCTCGCCGTGCCGATCACCCGCGCGCCGTCCACCACCGCGAGCTGCACGGCCATCAGGCCGACCCCGCCCGTGGCGCCGTGGATCAGGACGGTCTCGCCCGAGCCGACCCCGGCCACGGTCAGCGCATGCGCCGCGGTCACGCCGGTCAGCATCATCCCGCTGGCCTCTTCGAACGACAGCGGCGACGGCCTGGGGATCACGCTGGACAGGGGCACCGTCACGTCGGCGGCGTACGCGCCGTTTATCCGGTACGCGATCACCTCATCGCCCACCCGGACCGGCCCGCCCGGCCCCTCGGCGCCGTCGGCTACCTCGGTCACCACGCCCGCCGCCTCGAACCCCAGCCGGATTGGCAGTCGCGCCGTGTCCTGCCCCATGGCGCCGCTGTACAGCTTGTAGTCGATCGGGTTGGTGCCCGCCGCCCGCACGCTGACCAGCGCCTCGCCCGGCCCCGGCGAGCCGACCGGCGTCTGGATCACCGCCAGCACCTCGGGCCCGCCGAACGCCGTTGCCACCACTGCCCTCGTCATCCCGGAGTCATCCACGGCCTCATTCTCCCCTTCCTCGACTGAACCCGCGCAGGCCTGGGCCCGTACTCTTCAGTTGAAGGGAGCTCTGGTGTCCGCTTCACAGATCGAGGTGGGCGCCCCGGCGCGGCCCCAGTGGGGGGCCCAGTGGCGGCGCTTGTGTCTGCCCTCGTTCGGCCTGGCCGCGATCACTGCCCTGATCCTGTGGGCCGCCGTCGCCGACCTGCTCCAGCAGGGCCGCCTCCAGATGGTGCTCTCGGCCGGGTGGGCCGAGCTCGCCGCTCCGCTGCTCGTCGCGCTCGTGGTCGCGACCGGGATCTGCGAACGGATCTGGCCGGCCGAGCCGCGCCCGGTCCTGGCCCGCGGCCACGTGCAGGATGCGTGCTACCTGGCCCTGCACGCCATCGTGGTCATCCCGCTGATGACGCTGCTCAGCGTCGGGGGCGCGACGCTGATCGGCAGCCACGCGCGCTGGATCGAGCTGCGCTCGACGGAGCACTGGTTCGCCTGGCTGCTCGTCCCGCTCACCCTCCTGGCCATGGACGGCGCCAACTGGCTGGCCCACTACGCCGATCACCGGTTCGACCCCCTATGGCGCTTCCACGCCCTGCACCACAGCCAGGAGGAGCTCAGCGTCCTCACCTCCTTCCGCGCGCACCCGCTCATGCACACTACGGGGTTCATCCTGGCCACGATCCCGGTCATGGTCCTGATGCCGACCCGGGCGATCGCCCCGGTGCTCATCACGGCCTACGTCTGCGTCGGCACCCTCCAGCACGCCAACCTGCGCTGGACGTTCGGCCCGGTGGGCCTCATGATCGTGAGCCCGGCCTACCACCGGCTGCACCACGCGACCGACGACCAGGCTGTCAACCTCGGCGTGGTACTGACCATCTGGGACGTCCTGGCCGGCTACGCAAGGTTCCCGGCCCGCGGTGACGCCGTGGGCCGCACCGGCCTAGACGGCCGCCCGGTCCCCGTCGAGCAAGACGCCCCATCCCGCCCCCTGCTCCTCCTAGCCAACCAACTAGCCGAGCCCTTCCGCCCGCAAACCTGACCCGGTCAGTGCCCAGCCTCGGCCTGCGCCCTACGCGGCAGCAGCGGAACGGCCAGCGCACTCAGCACCCCGATCCCGGTCACCGCGCCGAGGCTGACGCTCATCGCGTGCCCCTGACCGCCGGATAGCGCGTCGAAGTAGATCGTGGTGATGATCGCCGGGCCGATCGCGTTGGCGAGCTGCTGAATCGAGCTGAGCGAGCCGCTCGCGCTGCCGTCGTCGGCCGGGTCGATGTCGCCGATCGCGATGTCGTAGATGGTGGCGAACGTGGCCCCCATGCCCAGGCCGATGACGGTCATGGCCGGGGCCAGCGACGCGGCCGTGGGCGTCGAGCCGGTCACCAGCAACAGCAGCCACCCGACCCCGGCCACCGTGACCACGATGCCGGCCAGGGTGAGCTTGCGGCCGAGCCTGCCCAGCAGGTTCATGCTCGCGACCGAGGCGATCACCAGGCCCGCCGCCACCGGGGCGAAGCCCACCACGGCCGCGCGCAGCGGGCTGTAGCCCAGGCCGCGCTGCAGGTACAACGAGACCGCGTAGATCAGGCCGCCGATCGCGGCGAAGACGACCAGGCCGACGATCAGCCCGGCGGCGAAGCCCCGGTTGCGCAGCAGGGACGGCTTGATCAGTGGGGCGACGGCGGTGCGCTGACGCTGGCAGAAGGCCGCGAAGCAGGCCAGCCCGGCGGCCATCGCGGCGATCGGCAGCGCCGTCCAGCCGCTGGTGGAGCCCTCAATCAGCCCGAACAACAGGCCTAGCATGGTCCCGGCCAGCAGCGCCGACCCCGCAACATCGATCCGCACGCTCGCGTCGCCGCGGTCGCGGGGGAGCAGCCGCAGCCCCGCCACCAGGCCGGCCACGCCCAGCACGATGTTGATCAGGAACATCGGCCGCCAGCTCAGGCCGAACAGGTTGGCGTCGATCAGCACCCCGGCCAGCAGCGGCCCGCCCACGGCGGACAGCCCGAGGATCGGGCCGAACGTGCTGAACGCCTTGCCGATGTGCTCGCGCGGGAAGACCGACCCCAAGATCCCGAACCCCTGGGGGATGAGCAGCGCGCCGAAGGCGCCCTGGATCAGCCGGGCCACGATGATCGAGGCCGGATCCCACGCCAGGCCGCAGGCCAGCGAGGCGGCGGTGAACCCCGCGATGCCGATCAGGAAGGTGCGGCGCCGGCCGTACCTGTCGCCGAGCCGGCCGCCAGTGACCAGCAGGACGCCCAGGGACAGCGCGTAGCTGGCCCCGAGCCACTTGATCAGCTCCGGGCCGCCGTGCAGCCCGGCGGAGATGGTCGGCGCGGCGATGGTGGTGATGGTGGAGTCGAGCAGGTCCATGATGTCCGCGATCAGCACGATGGCCAGCACGGCCCACGCGGCCCGCGGAACCCGAACAGGCGAAGCGGCGCCCGTCCGCTCCACCGTAACGCCAGCTTCCATAGCAGCCTCCCAACGACAAGCAATCAACGATCATCGATCGACTTACGATCACTGATCGTATCACGGTCACTGATCGCGTCAAGAGCGGCGTTCGGCTATGCTGCTGACGTGGAACCCACCCGACAAGCCGGGACCCCGGCCCCGGGCGAGCAGCCGGACCAGGGCGACCTGCCGGCCCTGCCGTGGCAGAAACCGCGCCGCCGCCGGCCCGTCAAGGAGCCGCTGACCAGGGAGCGCATCGTCGCCGCGGCGATCGTGATCCTCGACCGCGACGGCTTGGACGCGGTCAGCACCAGGAGGGTCGCCGAGGATCTCGGCACCGGATCGGCGTCGCTGTACGCGCACGTGGCCAGCCGCGACGAGCTGCTCGAGCTGATGGTCGACCGGATCGCAGGCGAGATCGAGGTCCCCGAGCCGGATCCGGCCCGCTGGCAGGATCAGCTCCGGACCTACGCCCGGCACGCGCAGCGGGTCTGGTCCCGGCACGCCGACATCACCCGGGCCTCGCTCGCCTCCATGCCGACCGGCCCGAACCGCCTGCGCGTGATCGAGGGCCTGCTGGCTATCCTGCGGGCCGCCGGGTTCGGTGACCAGGTCGCGGGCTGGGCCGTGGACCGGCTGCAGATCTACATCGACGCGGACGTCTACGAGGGCGCGCTCTACGCGGCCAAGATCAAGCAGGGCCTGCAGGTGGAGGAATACCTCGATTCGATCCGGGACTACTTCCGCCGGCTGCCCGCGGACCGGTTCCCGGTCATCGCCTCCATGGCCGACACGATCGTCACCGACAGCGATCAGCGCTTCGAGTTCGGCGTCGAGCTCCTCCTCGATGGCCTCACGGCCCGCCTCCAGGCAGGCCGGTAGGGTAGGGTCGGCGAACTGCCTAGCTTCCGCCGGGGGTGGGCGTCGTGGTCATCACGATGTCCGTCGGGTCCATGCCGTCGCCGGAGTTGGCGCCGTCGCCGCCCAGGTTGAGGCTGCCGACGACGCTGTCGTTCGACGTGTTCACCACCGTGAGGATGCTCGAGGTGAGCCCGCAGATCCACAGCTGCGAGCCGTCCGGCGTCAGGGCCAGCGTGTCAGGTCCGCCCGCCAGGGAGATCGTGCTGGTCACCGTGTCGGTCGCGGTGCTGATCACCGAGACCTGGTTGGAGTCGGGATCGGCCACGTACAAGGTGCCGCCCTTGGCCGAGAGAGCTAGCCCCCAAGGCAGCTGGCCGACCGGAATCGTGCCCGTGACCTTGGCGGTGGCCGCGTCGATGACCTCGACCACGTTGTCGGCGGTGTTGGTCACGTAGACCGTGCTGCCGTCCGGGGAGACGGCGATCCCGTGCGGGTCACCGAGGCCGTGGATGACGCTGGTGACTGGGTTGTAGTTCTTCGGGTTCAGCGTGGCCGCGTCGACGATCGATACCATGTCGTTGCCTGTGTGGGCGAAGTACAGCGTGTTGCCGTGGATAGCGATGCCTTGCGGGCTCGAGGCGTAGTTGTAGTCCCCGAGTCGCCGAGCACCTGCGGGTCGCCCACGTTGTAGTTCTGGATGTAGGAGCAATTGGACGTATCGATGGCGTCGAAGGACTGGTAGCCCGCCAGGGCGACGTACGCGGCGCCGGCCGGCAGAAGATGAAGAATCTGAGCGGTTAGCCCGCCAGGACCGTACGCAGCGTCGCCGCGAACGCGTCCGGGTCGCCGGTCGAGCCGATACGGGTCGATGCCGCGCCGAAGTCATCGCTCAGCCGGCGTCGCGGATGACCTCGGCCAGCGCCGCGACGGCCGCGTCGATCACGCTGTCCTTGATGTTGCCGTACCCGACCAGCAGCGCCGGGTCCCGTGGCCGCGGCGGGAGTTGCACCTCGTACAGGTTGCACAACTCGATGCCGCGGCGCGCGGCGGCCCGCAGGATTGCGCTCTCGTCGGTCCCGGACGGCAGTTCGAGCAGCACCGCTACTCCTGCCTCCGCGCCGCGCACCCGGTACCCGGGCAGGTGCCGTCCCAGCGCGTCGAGCAGCACACCGCGGCGGGCCCGGAAACGCTGCCGCGAGGCGCGCAGGTGCCGGTCGTAGGCCCCCGACTGCATGAGCTGGACCAGCGCGAGCTGGTTGAGCGCAGGCGGGAGCACCTGAATCTCATGCTCGGCTCGCACGGCCTGCACCCACCGGCGCGGCGCCACCACCCAGCCGATCCCGACCGTGGGCCCCAGCACCGTGCTCATCGAGCCAAGCAGCGCCACCCGGTCCTTGGCCGTGCCCTGAATCACGGGCGGCGTCGGGCGGTCGTAGCTGAACTCGGAGTAAAAGTCGTCCTCGATGACCAGCCCGTCCACCCGCCGCGCCCAGGCCACCAGCGCGGGGCGGCGATGCGGGGCCAGCGGGCAGCCGAGTGCGATCTGCCGGGCCGCGCCCACACACACCGCGCGCAGGCCGGGCTGCTCGCCAAGAGCGTCCACGATCAGACCGTCATCGTCCACCGGAAGCGGCACCGGCTCCAGGCCCGCTTCCTGGGCGGCCTGCCACAGCCGCGACGATCCGGGGGTCTCCATGCCGATCGCGGTATGGCCGTCCGCCACCAGCGCGCGGCAGAGCCGGAACATGCCCTGTCCGGCCCCCATGACGACACAGATCGTGTCCAGTTCGGCCGCCGCGCCCCGGCTCCGGTTCAGGTGCTCGGCTAGGACGGCCCGCAGTTCGGGCATCCCGCCCGGCTCGGAGTAGGAGAGCCGGTCGAACGGCGCCGTCTCGGCCGCCGCCCGGATCGCCTCGACCCACTTGCGCCGGGGGAAGGACCGCAGGTCAGGGGTATAGGAGCCCAGGTCGAAGCCGGCCGGCGGGGACGGCGGCCCGGCCGACGCCTGGCGCGTGCGGGCCGACTCGCCGCGCGGCTCGTCGCCGGGCCGGGGCGACCACGTCACTCGGGTGGCCGAGCCGGTCTTGCCGGTCAGGTAGCCCTCGGTGATGAGCTGGCCATAGGCCTCGGTGACGGTCCAGCGCGACACGCTCAGGTCGGCGGCGAGCATCCGGCTGGGCGGCAGCGCCGCGCCGACCGGCAGCCGCCCGGCCCTGATCGCCGCCCGGATGGCCGCAGCCAGCCGCATGTGCAGCGGCCCTGGCCGGGTGGCGGACAGGTCAAGCAGCGTCTCCCAGGCCAAATTGGCCTGTGTTCCGGCCATGCCATTGGATCGTAGTCCTGGATCCGCCGCTCCTAGTCTCGGTAACACCGCGAAACGGCAATCCGGAGGAGTTGACCAGCGATGACGGTTCTGTCCCTGCCGCTGCGGGTGGCCCGGCTGCGGCGGGTCGCCCGGCCGCGATACCGGGCCGCCCTGCCCCGTCATCTAGACCCGGCCCGGCGCCCGGCGCGCACCAAGCGGCACGTCTACTCCGACCCCTTCTTCGCAGATCCCGCTGCCGTCGAGGATGACTCTCGCCGGATGATGCGTGTCCTGTCCAGCTGAAGGTTGCGAGGAAGCTGGCCCTTGTCGTGGGATTCGCATAGTTGATCTGGACGCCTCAGACAGACTGCGTTCAGATTTAGGTTGCGATTTCGGCAGCCGGTCGCGCCGAGCTCGCCGAGGGTCGAGCTGGCGCGCATGCGGCCGGAGTCCGGGACGGCGGATACTGCGGCCCCGGCCCGGCCGCGCCGCCGCGGGGGGCCCTCCGGAGGCTGACCGGCCGCCGCGCCGCCGGGCCCGGGTGGAACGGATCGCTGGCCGCCGGGGCGGTGAGCGCGTCCGGCGGCCAGCGTCCCGTCTTAGGTGCCGGTCACGGTGGTCGTCGCGGTGGCGCTGTCGTCAGCATCCGGGGTGACGTTGGATGCGGTCACGGTGGCCGTGTCGCTCAACATGCCCGGTTTGGTGGTCGTGACCACGATGGTGACCGTCGCGCTATCCCCGCCGCCCAGGCTCCCCAGGCTGCAGGTCACCGTCCCGCCCTTCGCGGTGCTGGGGCGAGTGCAGGTTCCCTGCGTGGCGGACGCCGAGTTGTAGTGGGCGCTGGCGGGCAGCGGGTCGGTTACGGTCACGCCGGTCGCGGTTAGCCCGCCGGTGTTGGCGGCGGTGATGGTGTAGGTGAGCTGATTCCCGCTGACCACCGGGTTCGGCGAGCCAGAGTTGGCGGCCGCCAGATCTGCCGAAGCCGCGTAGGTGATGATCACCTCGCCGTTGGGGGCGTCGTCGGGTGCGGTCACGCCATCGGTGATGGTTGCCCCGGTCACGCCGCCGGTGTAACTGGAGCCGCCCCCGCCCCCGCCGCCGCCGCCGTCGCGGCTCCCGCCGCCCCCGGGGAAGCACCCCTCGATGGCGGCCCCGCCCCCGCCGCCGCCGCCGAAGTAGCCACCGCCGCCGCCCCCGCCGCCGAAGGTTGCGGCGCCGTCACCGCCAGTGCCCTGGCTGCCGCCGCTACCCTGCTGACCGGCAAAGGCCAACCCCCCCGGGCAGCCTCCGGTGCCTGTCACCGTGCCACCGGCGCCACCGGCGCCCGGCCCGGTTGCAGTGCCGCCGCCGCCCTCGCCCCCACCCCCGAGAGTGAGCCCGGAGTCATCGGTGGGCCCGCCAGCGGACCCGGCCGCGGCCGCGTTCCC
>Ga0210405_10004914_pt1 | contig 12392 bp, 22 predicted proteins | sample IncBWH11MmetaG_FD_155492 | JGI IMG/M metagenome (GOLD analysis project Ga0210405, IMG submission 155492) | Forest soil microbial communities from Barre Woods Harvard Forest LTER site, Petersham, Massachusetts, United States - Inc-BW-H-11-M | ecosystem: Environmental > Terrestrial > Soil >... | reverse complement strand
GACGCCCGCTTGCAGTTCCGTGGTGATCAGGTTTAAACGATGGGAAGCGGCCAGAAAGCCGGTGTCTTTCATGCGGCTGGCGAATTGCAGGACCTGATTGCGCGCCAGCACCAACTCCCCCACCAGGTTCATCACCTTGTCCAGCAATCCGATATCGACGCGGATCGTGCTATCTGAGGCACCGGTGTGTGTGCGGGAGGATTGCTGGATGCGCAAAGCATCCACGATATCGCCAGGTTGTACCGCACCCTGTTCCACCAGAATCTCGCCCAAGCGGCGAGGATCGCCTTCCTGCTGCTTCTCGGTGGCGAACTGGATTTCGGCGGAGGTGACGCCGGTGGTTTGCATCAGAATGTCGCCGATCGAAGCAGGCGACGCGGCGCCTTCGGGAGTGGTCGCCGGCACCGGAGCCGCCTTGCTTACAGGCTGCGCTTCAGGTAGCTGCTGCAGGCGGGTCAGCGTGGCGATGAGTTTGGTGTCGTCGCGCTTTCCTTCGCCCCCGGTCGCTTCGATACTACCCAACATCTGACGGACCGCATCCACCATTTCCAGCAACGCCGTGGTAAGTTCGCGGTTCAGCGTGAGCTGCCCGTCGCGCAGACGCGTCAGCACGTTCTCCCCCATGTGCGCGACCTTTTCCAGTTGACTGAAACCCAGGAATCCGCATGTTCCCTTGATGGTGTGAATCGTACGAAACACGCTGCCCAGCGCGTCGCGATCGTGGGGGTTTTTCTCCAAACCGACCAGTTCACGGTCCAGCCGGTCCAGGTTCTCGTAGCTTTCCACCAGGAAATCCTGGACGATGTCGCTGTCGCTCATCGGCTGTTTCCTCCGATCCGGAATGACTTCCGAGAATGGACTAACAGGTTGCAATCACCGCTTGGCCGAGAACGCACGAATCCGACTCCGTAGTCCGCCCGCGCCCTGTGATATTTCTCTGTCTTTTTCTACATCGTCTGTTCACGAATCTTCATTAGCCAACTCCCTATTTCTCCGGCGATATGGTCCGCAAATCAACGGATTGCATTTCCTGTTTCGGGATTCCATCTCCCTGGGGGAAGGAATCGTGAGCCGGATTACTCAATTAGCGCGATGGGGCGGGAGACGTGATGAAGGCCATGGAGGGCGAAGGGCATCGATCGGTCGAAGGACTGGGCACGGTCCCATCAAGGAACTGGCGTCGGAGATAGCGTAAGTGATTGAAGCAGAAGTGGTAGCGCTACCGGGAATCGAACCCGGGTTTGAAGATTGAGAATCTTCCGTCCTAACCCCTAGACGATAGCGCCATCAATGACTTACGAGCAAACATGGTGCTGATTTTCTCATACTTTTCATTGCGGAGCGTCATTCCCTACTCGCGGCCAACGTTCGCTCCAGTTGTTCTTGCGGAGTTGCGAGACTCGCGGTCTCCACGGCCTGCATTGCGTTGGTGACATCGGTGCTCGACACGATGTGATAGCGGTCGAAGACTGCGCGAGTCTTGTGTCCCGTGATCTTCATGGCGACTCGTTCAGCCACGCCCGCGTTCACAAGATTACGTACGGCAGACCGACGCAGATCGTGAAGCGTCAATCCCTCATACCGAGGATCGTAGGGCTTGCCCTTGACTTCGATGATAGTGCCCAGCCCTGCTGCTGCGCAAGTCTTCATCCATTCCTTACGGAGGTTGGTGCCGTCGAACACCCGGCCAGTCTTGGGCGTCATGCTCTTCAACATGTCAACCAGTATCGAGGGCATCGGCAGGATTTGCGCTTCATCGTTCTTCGTGTCCTCGCCCTCGAATCGGATGAGCCGCTTCTTCAGGTCAACCTGCGACCATTCAGTCTTCAACGCCTGCCCGACTCTCGTGCCGCAGTAGTACAACAGCGTGACCAGCGGGCGCAGATGTGTTGGCAACAGGTTGAACAGCCTGTCGAAGTCCGCCTGTTCAACGAAGCCCTTGCGTGGTGGCGGTTCCTTCTGGAACTCGATGAATGGCACGTCGTGAATCTTCTTCTCGCGCTTCGCAAGGTTGAGCATACGACGCAGCAATGCGAGGCTGCGATTGATGGTCGCGTTGCCAACACCTTCATCACGACGCTCACGCACGAATCGCTTGGCCGCGTCTGTCGTGAGTGCGGTCGCCGAAAGACCTTTGTCAGTGACGGTGGACTTGCCATCAACGACTGCGATCTTGTAGCCGCAGAAGGCGTCGAGTTCAGTCAGGCCCGCAATGGTTTCGGAACCGTCCGCCAGAGACTTCAGAGACTTGTTGCCCTTGGCGACGTAGTTGTCGATCAGCATCTGGCGCAGATCAGCGTAGCGCAGTTTCTTAGAGACTGGAGCCTCACCGTTGTCGGAGTTGCCCATCATCTTGCGCAGCATCGTCAACGCTTCCGTCTTCACCGTGGTGTGCGTCGAGACCTTGCGCTGCCGTCCCTCGTGGTAGAAGCAAGCGTACCAATACTTGCAGCCGGGGATCAGGGCAACGCTGCCCTCACCATTCGCTCGTCGTGTGCTCTTCTTTCGTGTCATTGCCATTTCTCCCCGTTCTTGATTGCCTGCTTTGCTACGCTGACGGCTTCAGTTTTCGTTTCCAAAATCGGACGGCCACGTCGCTTGTACCGAATCGGCTGCTTGGTGATGGCGCTCCGATTCACCAGCGTCACCCATTCGCCCTCGTGGCCAGCAGGTTCCTCAACATGGTCTGCTGCTGGCTTTGGTTTTGTGCTGCCCAGTGAAAACGCTTGCGCTGGAATCCATCCCATGGCTTCGATCCTACGCGGGTTTTCATTGGGACGCAAGACTTACGAGAAAAATCTTTGGTAACCTGCGTGAATGTGACCTTTAGATCAGGCGCGTCCAGCACGGCATACGTGGCTTTTCGTAGCGGCGGGGTCTACAGGATCGCGGCCCGTTCAAGTTCGGACGGGCAGTGTCGGTACATGATTACGAGTTGTGCAGTGGGTTCCTTGGTCTTGTGGACCTTAGACCCGAAGGCCATGCTTGCAGCGAGAACCACCAGCATGATGGCGGCGTTGTTCTTCATTGTGTCTCCTTTTCTTCTTCTTCTTCTTCTGCTTCTTTGATGCCAATGATTTTCAGGTCGGGTATCGGGCACGGTGAACCTGCCCACCACCATATGGACCCCGAAGTCCAAGAGTAAAACAGGCTGAGGTTGCCGCCGTAATCAAAATGTACGCAATAGGCACCATCCTCACCTTCAAGTCGAGCGTCTATTTGCACACTAACGTACCCCTTGGTGATTCCTGTTACTAAACCTGTGGTTCCGCCACCGGGAAGTTCGTCGGACAAGGTGACTTTCTGACCGACCTTCAACGCTCTCATATCCATCATGACTCACCTCCCGGCGCGGCGGTCTTCAGTCAGAAGAGCTAAACTTTTTTCTGCTCCATGCGTTTTCGGTGCTCCATCGTTCTTCTCGCTATGAGGGACTCGGCACTCTCTCCGTTCAGCATTTTTAATTCGGGGCCTAAGTGCAATGTCCAAGGTCCGTCACCCATGTAGTTAGGAATCATGGAGCCTCCCCGAACGCCTTTGTCGTTACAGAGGTCGCTGCTGTCACATACCACACCATTTTTATCAAATCGGAACAGCCTCGCCCCGTAATCGGGATCAGACTCCACGATCACACCTGTGGGCATGACCTTGATTACTTTGGCCCAGTTTCCGACTTCCCCGCTACGCATAAAAACGTCCTGACCAACTACCAGTTTCGTTGTGTCCATAAATCCAGCGTACCGTCTTATTTGGTCTCCTTGTTTTCGTTGAATGGGTTGAGACGCATTATCCGGTCATACTCGGAACTCTCCACGTATCCCCACAACCCAATGTCGCACGCACATCGCCCCGATAGGTTCAAGGCCATTTCCAAATGCGTCGGAACTTTCCCGAAACGTCCATCGAGATAGCCCTTCTCACATTCTTCGAGATAGTCCACCGTATAGCGATGGAAACTGTTTAGCACGTTGTTGACGACGACGATGTCGTCACCGTCCCATATTGCTGCGAGGTAGTCCATGACGAGTCGCTCGTCGTTCATGCTGTGACCTCCTTCGAGTCCTTCCTTTCAACTTCCTCATCATTTAACAGGCTGCAATCCGCGCAGATAATACGGGTGAACGTAACGCCGTTGAACGTACCTATCTCGCTCCTTATAGGCGGTGTTGTACTGCCGCATCCGCGACAGCCAAAGGGTTCATTCATGCTGTGACCTCCTTCGAGGGTGAAGCGGGTGAAACTCAATCGTCGTCGAGGTCTAGGAACCAAGGACCCTCCGTCTTATCCATCTCCTCACCTTCGTGGTTAAAGCGAAATAACCCGCTCTGAGTGTTGACCTCCACACCCGAGGGTGTAACTCTAACCACCGTGCCCTTCAAAGCGTAGGACGCGCCAGCGAGGGTTGATACGCTAACAGCCTGACCAACCACCAGTGTCTTCGTGTCCATCATTGCCTCTTGTTTTTCCTTGCGGCTTGTCTGAGCGATGGAGAGATTTCCGGCCATCCGGTGCGTTGCAATATCTCCGACATACCGACCCGGCCTAGTGCATACTGCTGCGCACTGTCCAATCCATCCATGCTAAAAGAGCGGTGACGAGGAGCCCGAGCGTGGAGCCAACCAGCGTCGGCGTCCAGAACAGAAGGACTCTCAGTGCCTTGCTGTGGAGTTGGCTGGTCTTGATGAATAACAAGAACAGTAGAAAGGCAACGGCCCAAACCGCTGGTTGGCGGATTCCCCACCTGAATGCGAAGAACGAATCCACGCCCCCGCCGTGGCCATGCCAAATCATGTCCACGTGGGCATACCGAGCCATTTCCTCATAGTTTAGAACCAACGCGACTGTCAATGCAGCCACTGCGCCGAGTGCTTTTTTCACGTAGACCATGGCTCCTCCATCTAACTGTGGCCGGATTGTACTCCGCAGTTGTGAATCCACAGGTTACCTGAGTACATGTCCGAAGGTAACGGCGCACGCCGTACGCGGACAACTTCGGCGCAAGCCGAGGGAATGGCAGACCCGGCCACCTGAAGACTCGAACACCTGTGAGAGCCAATGACAGCAGATCATGCGCAGGTCGCGGCGTAATGCCCAGTTCCCCGGCGTCTTTGAGACGCGCTGATCCACAGGGTGCGTATGTCAAAAATCGGCCCGATCTAGGCCGAGTCCATCAAGGACGAGACAGAGCAATGCCATGGAGCATGGAGCCGCAGTCACGTCCGACGACCAACCCAGCCAAGCAGCATTGGTACTTCCGACATACGCTCGCCAGCATTGCAGAGTTCAAGAAACTCGGTCGCGGTGTGGCGAAAGAAATTTCCTCCATCAGAGATGTGACTGCTCCCAAGGACGAACGTGGTCTCTATCCGAACAGATACGACTTGAAGGGCTCAGGCAAAGGCGGATTCGTCGTAGGTGCAGGCGGACTCCAGCGCGCGCACGATGCCGCGTTTCCTGATGCTGAAGAGTTGGCGCGCAGAATCCAAGCGCAAACTTCGATCAACACGATGATCCCGAGGGAAAAGCCATGAATCAAGCATCATGCCGACGTGCTGCTGGAGCAGTTGTACAGTCGGCCCAAGAAAGAGGAACACAGTGAGTGAGTTTTTGTCTTTAAGAAATAGCAACCGTCCGAAGACCCAAGCTGAAGTCGATGCCTACGTCGCGGACGAGCCCAACCGTAAGATCTATGGCGGTGCTGGCAGCATGAGTGAACACCTGAAACGAGCGGCCAGTCAGAAGTATTCACCAAAAGATGCCAGGGCGCGCTTGGCTGGCGACCGCGGGCCCGTTGAACCGGAATCGTTGTCACCTGAAGACGAGGCGCGCATCCTCGCAGAAGTTGACAAGCGTGTGAAGTCCGACGAGTTCAAAGAATACTTCCGTGAGAAGGTTCTCGCCAACGTTCCATTGGAAGATGCTTGGCGATACAGCGGCATGGAAGGTGAATGTCCGTTCTTTGTTGGAGTCGAGCGTGATGGCGATCCCATTGGCGCACCACGCGATCAGATTACCGCTGCATGGAGAGCGATGGCGCAGTCGGAGATATTCGCGCCGTACGCTTACACGCCGGGCGACACAGCATCAGCCCGGTACAAAGTTGCCGCGCAGGTCTATGAACGTCTCTACAACTTCATGAACCTTAACTTGGTCAACATGACGCTTGTGCAGTCGTGGGCCTTTTGCCTCGGTCGCCTCAACGCCCTCGGAGTGTTGCCCGCGCCGATCCCGACCGATGCGCAGTTGTTAGCCGCAGATGCTGCTAAGCCTGCCGACGATGGTCGCCCGGTCGTACTGCATGATGCTGGCCCCAATCAAGGCAAAGCCGTCACGTTCACGTTCAAAGATGGTCGTGTGGTTCGGTACTCTCAGGCGATGCTGGATTCTTTGAGCCCAGAATCGTACGCGAAGGTGCTAGGTCTGCAACATGTGGACCCGCGCGCGACTCGTTTGCCGCGCAACTTTGAAGCAGCAGAAAATGGTGTCGCTCAAACGCCGACTGGCAAATGGCAGAATCCGCCAGCCGATGACGGGAACCCCGTGGCGTTCCACGATGACGGCAAGACGGTAGTCGTCTATCAAGGCAAGCGCTACAGCAAGAAGATGCTGAATGCGGTCACCAGCGACGAGTACCTACAGATATTCAGGCTGTCGCGCAACCCGCGCGCCATGCAGCCCGTGAAAGGTTTGTAAAGGAGGAGTCATGAGTAGATCAGATAAGAGTTTAATCGACACAGGCATCGCAAAGCTGTTGGTAGGTTACCAACACGCCAGCGGCACCATCGTCGCAGTCAATGAGTCTCAGGGCGCGGTTACGGTCACATCCAAGTGCATTGGTTGTGGTGGTGAGCGGTCCGGCATTCCAGTATCGACAGCAACCTCTGCGGTGCGAAACCCAAATCAGCAATTCATTCCTTGTTCCTTTTGCTCGTACGGGTACGTCGTTCCGACTGCGGCGAAAGAAGCGTACGAAGACGTTATCCGGATTCCAGAGAACCGTCGTTCATCGGCCCAGCAACGCATCATCGTTGAACACGAGAATGCCGAACGCAATCAGCAGCGTGAAGCTGTCAAGCGGGCTCCGATCAACGCAGCCCGAGCACAGGCAAACCGGGCCATCAAGAGTGAAATGTGGGATTCCCGTGAAAGGTTGCTGACTGCGATAGCTCACCTTGTTGGGGCACAAACGGTCAACGATCCTCGTGTCCTTCAAGATTCAGACTTCCATACATGGGAGGCTTGGCAGGCGTTGTCCGATGAGGCGCGCGACAAGGCCAATCATGTTGTCGATTTGTACTTTGCCAACCACGGCTTGAATCAGAGTTACTAGTCATGTCCGCGTTCATTGAGGAAGCCAGGATAGCGAAAGGTCTCGTGAAGCCCGCAGAGCCCGTGCTTGTGTCATACAAAGTAGTCATCATGCCTCACCCTGTTGTGCCTGTGCCGAAGATCGTCACGCCAAAGCCCGCACCCAAGGTTCAGTTGCCCCCGGCGCGACGTTCAGTCCTTTTGCCAACCTGCGCGACTTGCTGGAGGCGAAATGAAAATCGACGTGGGGTTCGTCCTACCCAGTGGGTGGGTAGTAAGCGAACCGTTTGATAACTACGAACACCCGGCATGGTGGTTAAAGTGTCCGCGCTGCCGCAGCAGGGTGTTCGCTACCACGCCTATGGTTGTAGAGAACAACATTCCGACCTGCACAGAGTGCGCGGCGTATGCCGTGCTTCAAGAGAGGCGCAAGCGGGCGGACGACATGATAGCGGCGGGCAGAGGAAACGAGTCGGCCTTCGAGGCTCTTGTTGATGCTGACCGCGCCGGACGAGACGCCCAAATGTTGAGGAGAATCTTATGAGCGCTCGTCGTCCAGAGGGCAAGCTGGCTGGAGCCAGAGCCAAGCACGAATCCGTCGTCAAGAGACTATTCTGCAGTTCCTGCGGCTCAATGCAAGATGCCCGCAGGGTAGGCAGGTCGCCAGACTACACATTGGCGTGTGGATGCACCAGAACCTTGATGTCGAGTGAACAAGTTCAGGAGAGGAACGATGCCCAGACTAAGTAGTCAGGAACGATTCTGGAAAGAGAGGCTGAGCAGCCCGGCCAGTACCGATGCCGAGAAGGTGAAAGCTGCCGAGGAACTTGAAAAGATCAAACGTCGCCATACGCGCATCAAGTTTGGCGTCGTTAACAGGCACAAGAAGAAGGGATACGATCCGAAACCAGAGTTCAACGAAGACGAAGGTTATCCGGCATTCTGGGAGAAGCTGGCCGCATGGGAGCAGCGCCACCCAGAAGCGAAGCAAGCGCCAGCGGTGAAGATCGAACAGCCAAAGCCAGTTGTTGCGGCACCAGTTGAACCTGCGCCAGTGAAGATCGCACCAATGCCGAAGATCACACTTCGTCCTCGTCCTGCGCCCGTGGTACGCAAGGCACGCGAAGGCCACAGCGGCAAGTTCTTCAACGAGAACTTCTACGATCTGCCGATCTTCGAGCGCAACATGATCCTGAAGACCCTGAATCCGGCCCAGCAAGCAGAATGGCAAACGATCTTGGAGCAGACGACACTGCCACCAGCGCAACCTGTTCGAGTAGTTTTGACCGAAGATCAGAAGTTGCGCATGTTCTCTTCGCCGATGGTCCTCCCGCCCGCAGCCGGGCAGCCGCAGACAATCGAAGAGGTCCAGAAGACATTCGGGCCAACCATGGGCAATGCGACTCCAGACTCGGGCATCAGTCCCGAACTGGATCGCCGTGGCTGGATGCCGAACATCCCGGCCAAAGAGTTGACACCTTCGCGGTGAGTAGCAGCAGCCAGACAGACGTGACCACGAGCGTGGAGACAACTTCCGCTCGTGGGCTTGATTTTGACACCCCAGGATGTAAGCAAGCCCGACCTTAAACAAGTCGGGCTTCTTTTTCATTGCCCACGATTGGGCCGGGATTCGACAGTCGAGAATCTTTCGGTCGGTGTACAGGAAGCTACAGAAGACAGACAGGCTTCACTGGTCCGCTAACATTTCTTAATCACAATCCAGTCTTCACCTTCGCCGGAAGCGACCGAACCCACCGGTCAAGAGGCACGGAGTATTGTCCTATTCGCTGTCCGTCCTTGCCCATGCTGTTAGCTGTAAAACCCCAATCGTCTTCGTATATTCGATTACTGTGGGGCAAAGAAACGAATCGTCGCCCGTCCGTCGCCTGCTTTGCTTCAGCAAAGAATCGAACACCTCGGGTTGTTTCCAACTCTGGCGTGCATGCATTTGGTTGTTGCGCAATTGTCTGGTAAACACGGTCGAATGTTGACTCCAATGGAGGTGAGATGGATTGTCGTGGCATAAGCTACCCCTTAAGCTTTCGGCATTGTAATGCTATCGCTTGGCGGCTTAACCAAACGGCACCTGCACCGGGCGAGGCCTTTCGACTTCACTCAGAATATTTCGTTTAAATTGTAACGTCGGTCCCTCCGGCAGTTCGATTCGGTCGGCGTGCTTCTTGTCGCGCTCGTGTTCTTCGGCAAGAACCTTTTCGAGCCAACGTGCTTGTTTCTCCGCGAGCCACTTATCCGCGAACACAGGATCGTGACTGATGGAGAACTCCTCGCCGCAATCATCACACCTGAGCGTTCCCATTTCCCGGGAGCCCACTGCCTTCTCTCGGCTCTGACCCTTCCTTTTTGCCACTGCCCTCATCTGCTGAACTTCTCCGACTGAATTACGGCCTCAACGGCAGATCATTCTAATCCTATACAATGTTTCCTCTGTCAAATACCGAGGGGGAACAATGGGCAACCTAAGCAGTGCGCTTCAGCAGCTTCGTGCGGAGCGCAAGCAGGCACAGGCACGCGTAGAGAGCATCGACCAAGCAATTGCGGTGATCGAGTCGCTGAATGGATCGGGTACGCTCGGAAAAGCAAACCAACCAACCCGAATAATATCGAAGGCATCGCGCCTCAAGATGGCGCGGGCACAACGGGCGAGATGGGCAAGGGCTAAGAACGGATCGCAGCCAGTAGTTGCGATAGCGAAAAGAACAGGCTCGGCTCCTGTAAAGCACACGATGTCAGCAGCGGCCCGCAGGAAGATAGCCGCGTTCCAGCGCGCACGGTGGGCGAAGTTGAAGGCAGGAAAGAAGGCTGCCTAGCAAGCCGCCGCAAGTCCACAACCGCGCCGAAAGCGTAAGAACAAGGCTTAAGCCCCACTTAAGGTTGGTCGGTTCACCGTGGTCTTCACTACATAAGAGACCAATCCGCCCTCTGGAGTGATAATGAAACACTCGACCCTATTGCTATGCCTGCTGTTGGTGACCGCATGCACTTCCAGCACAAAATCAAGCCCTGCCTCCGTATCTCCATCCACCTCGGCTGCATCCACCTCGGCGACAAAGAGTGTGTCGTCAGGTGAACCGAGCACCGTACTTGTAGGAGCCGGGGACATCGCAAGCTGTGATGACTTGAAGGGCGCGGAAGCCACGGCCAAACTGCTGGACAACATTCCCGGCACCGTGTTCGCTGCCGGGGACTTGGCGTATCCAGACGGCTCCGATGAGCAGTTTGCCAAATGTTATGGCCCGACTTGGGGACGCTTCAAAGATCGTACCCGGCCCGCTCCGGGAAACCATGAGTACCATAGCGATGGCGCGTCCGGCTACGTGCGCTACTTTGGAGCCGTGGCGGGCGATCCGAAGAAGGCGTACTACAGCTACGACCTTGCCGACTGGCACATCGTCGTTCTAAACAGCGAATGTGACGCCGTGGGTGGATGTGGAGCCGGATCAGCGCAGGAGCAATGGTTGAGGCAAGACCTGAAGGATCATCCAGCGAAGTGTACGTTGGCCTATTGGCACAAGCCTTTGTTCAGTTCGGGAGCAGCGCACGGCAACGATCCCGAAGTCAAGTCGCTCTGGGATGCGCTCTACTCTGCCGATGCTGAAATCATAATCGGGGGACACGATCACGACTACGAGCGCTTCGCTCCGCAAGACCCAACTGGAAAACTTGATCCTCAACGAGGCATTCGAGAGTTTGTGGTCGGTACGGGAGGCAAGAACTCGCACCGGAGTTTCGCAAGTCCCAAACCCAATAGCGAAGTGCGCCAGGCGGACACGTTCGGAGTTCTGAAACTCACTCTTCATGCAACGAGCTACGACTGGGAGTTTGTGCCGGAAGCCGGGAAGACATTCACTGACTCGGGCAGCGCGACTTGCCACTAGTCCGTATCCGCACCAAGACCTAGCAATCGTTTATCCTCATCGCATGTCTGAAGCCAGCTCGGAACGCATAAACCTTGCTGCTCGCGGTCGGCAGATCGAGTATTTCACCATCGGTTGGAATGCTATGGAGGGCATCGCTGCTGTCGCAGCGGGTGTCATCGCAGGAAGCATTTCGCTGACCGCTTTTGGTATCGACAGTTTCATCGAAGTGACATCCGGTGCGGTCTTGCTGTGGCGGATGTCAGTGGATGCCAACGAGCACGAAAGAGAACGAAACGAGCGTATGGCGCTCCGCTTGGTCGGTGTCTGTTTTCTCGCCCTCGCCGTCTACGTCGCGGTTGAGTCAATCCGTGATCTGCTGAGGCGCGATGCGCCGGAACACAGCGTGTTCGGTATTCTGATCGCCTGCGTTTCGCTTATCGTGATGCCCATACTCTCAAGAGCGAAGAAGCGCGTCGGAACAGAGCTTAACAGCACGGCAATGCACGCGGACGCAAAGCAGGCAGATTTCTGCGTCTATCTTTCAGCGATCTTGCTACTTGGTCTCGCCCTGAACGCTTTCCTTGGCTGGTGGTGGGCTGACCCAGTTGCGGGTCTCGTGATGGTCCCAATCATCGGCCACGAGGGTTACCGGGGTCTTAAAGCCGAGACATGCGGCTGCGACTGAGCCGTGTTGGCCAATGGTAAGTCACTCCGATCTTATACAATATTCCCGCTCTCAATCTTGAGGGGAACAATGGGGAACCTAAGCAGTGCGCTTCAGCAGCTTCGCGCTGAGCGCAAGCAGGCGCAGTCACATGTGGAGAAGTTGGATCAAGCGATTTCAGTAATCGAGTCATTAACTAATTTTCGGCTGGTATTTTTCACAGTGGACAAAGACTTCTTCTGCACCTAGCTTCTCCTCCTAGCGCAGCGAATGAACTGTCGTCGATCCATTCTCCGCCAGTTGGCTGCCCGAAAGGTACGGCACATGATTGAAATAGTGCGTAAGCGCCATGGTTTGCTTACATTGTGCATGGTCGTGTCCACGATTCTTTTGACATCAGTGGCCGCTCGCGCACAGCAGTCAACCGGCACGCCATGTTCCCCGGCTGCCACCGAGACCCCCGATTCCAAATACTTGCCGACCCCACCGGCAGAGTTTAAGGGTGAGATTAACTTGAACGCTGCGCAGTCCAAACCTTGCTG
>Ga0210405_10004912_pt1 | contig 12398 bp, 12 predicted proteins | sample IncBWH11MmetaG_FD_155492 | JGI IMG/M metagenome (GOLD analysis project Ga0210405, IMG submission 155492) | Forest soil microbial communities from Barre Woods Harvard Forest LTER site, Petersham, Massachusetts, United States - Inc-BW-H-11-M | ecosystem: Environmental > Terrestrial > Soil >... | reverse complement strand
ACCCCTGCCTGCCGCAGGCAGGCTTCACGGTCGGCAGCCTTTGCTTTCCTTCTTCGCTTTCCGCCTTCGCCCCAAGCTGTCATCCCGAACTCGTCCGCATCGCGGGCGAGACGGTATGAGGGACCTGCTTCCTGCTTCTTTTTCCTTCTCTTTTCGAATTGCTCCCTAGCCGCGCGGGCCCGAAACTCCACAAAAACCCGCACCCTTGCAAGAACCGCAAGGACGCGCCACCCAGCGTTGTTTGGTTGTGGCGGGAATTGACTTCGTGTGCTGTGCGAATGCCGCGCTACGAAGGGCGAGCCACCTGCCGACAACCGCGATCGAAAGTCGTCATACCTTTTCGGAGGGAAGGGCAGTATATTCGCCGCATTCCGGTAAGGCCAACTGGGAGGACAAACCGATGGCTCGGTCTTATTCTTTGTCGCGAGAAGACATGGCACTTAAACTTGTCGCAGCGCTCGAAACGAAGAGAGGTGGGAAACCTCGTCGCAGTGCCCAAGGATCGGGATACGACTTGGTCTCAAGAGGACGCAAGATTGAGATAAAGACAAGGAGAAGCCTCAAAGGTGGGTTCGTTCAGCTTGGCGAAAGACAATTCCGAGTCTTGTGCAAGGAACGGAATTATTGGATTTATGTCGTGTGCATTTCGGGACGTACGAAAAAAGTGTTTGAGTTTCGGCGCAGCGCAATCCTGCCCAAGATCCGGCCTTACATGCACTATGACTTTATCTTCGGGAAGAAGGATCTCAAGTGAAAATCGGAAACTGGGACGATTGTTGGCCCGCTAGATTGAACCTCGTGAAACGCATCTTCGTTGCGACAAAGTCCGGTAGCGACTGGCAGGCACTCCTTGCTAAGCCAAAGCTCCATTGGAAAAAAGGAGCATCCGCGATGACAGCGGCCGCAGCCTGGGAGGACGCCGGCGATGCCCTCCCTAAGGAAATCTCGGATGCGCTCAATTCATCGGGTGACGAAGTGCTACGCGATCTCAAACTACTTGCCGCAATTCCGGAATGGGAGGTAAGTCTGGAGGGCGGTGAAACCGCGTCACATACCGATGTCCTAGCCCTAGCACGCAACGAGAAGGGGTTATGCGTCATCGCGGTCGAAGCAAAAGTTAACGAGGACTTCGGCCCGTTAATTAAAGAGAAGCGCTCGAACGCATCAGCCGGCCAAAGAAGGCGGCTCGACTACCTGCACTTCCTGCTAGGAGTGCCGCATTTCGATGATCTGATCCGCTATCAGCTTCTTCATAGGACTGCTTCGGCCCTGCTAACGGCTCGTCAATTTCACGCTCAAACGGGCGTGATGCTAGTTCACTCTTTCGCTGACAAACCGAATCTGCGAGCTGACTTCGACGCCTTCTGCGATGCGCTTGGCGCAAAGCGGTTGTCGCCCGAGGTGTATGTCGCTCCTACGTTTGGCAATCCGTGCTTGTACATGGCTTGGTGTGGCGGCAATCGCAAGTACCTCGATGTCGAGCTGCCCAGCACGTTTTAGCGCTTCCCGTTGGCCCTCAGCCTAAGCAATAATCACAGCCTCCAATGACTGAGCGCGTATCAGCAGCTGACCTTGAAGAAGTCGGAACTATTATCCGTTCAGCGAAACGGCTCGCGAATCGCTATCGCACGCTGACGGGGCGTCCGCTTGGCATAACCGGTGAAGTTGCAGAATATGAGGCTGTCCGGTTACTCGGACTCGAACTAGCTCCAGTGCGTCAAGCAGGTTTTGACGCCGTGCGGAAAAACGGGTCGACGGTCGAGCGGTTCCAAGTAAAGGGTCGTTGCGTTCTTTCGGGCAAAACCGGGCAACGCCTCGGAAAGATCGATCTGGAAAAGGATTGGGACGGCGTGTTCTTGGTTCTCTTGGACAAAGTATTTGAACCAACTGCGATCTACGAGGCGCGACGCGAAGATATCAAAGAGGCCTTGATGAGGCCAGGTTCAAAGGCACGGAACGAACGCGGAGCGCTGAGCGTTAGCAAGTTCAAGTCAATAGGGAAGCTGATCTGGGAGTCGTAGGAATTGGATGGTCGGGTGGCTCATCCAAAAACCCGCGCCCTTGCAAGAACCACAAGGACGCAGCGCCCAGCGTTGATTGCTTGTGTCGAGAATTGATTTCGTGTGCTGTGCGAATGCCGCGCCGCGAAGGGTGAGCCACCCGCCGTCTGAGCTACAACCACGCACGCCAACCTCCGCCACAGGCGGGTGGCGCATCCTTTCAGCTCCAAGTATTTTTACCCTCGACATCGAAGCGCACGCAGACGATACCACACCATAAGTTACTTACGGAGTCCACTCGACCGTGAGGGTGGCGGGTGGCGCACCTTTTCGGCCCAATTATTTCTACCCTCGACATCGAAGCGCAGGCGAACGATACCGCACCATAAGTTATTCGCGGACTCCACTCGACCCTGAAGGTGCCCGACTCTTTCGTCTTCCGAAAGGGTCGGGGTTTTCTCCGCCAATCGCTTGCGGTAGGGTACGCAAGTACAGCTGTCCTTTCTTTGGCACCCAGGGCAGTTCCAATTCTTCCTCGAAGTGCTAATCTGATTCCGGCGCCCCGCACAAAACGGGGCCTCCCAGGTCGACGGCTAGTCGAGCCTGGGGGATCAGTCGTAACCTTTTTTCTGCGGGTGAACAGCACCCCGCAGTAATAACGGACAAAAGAAGGACGAGATGGAAAGGCTGAAATACAGAGCCTTCCAAGCCCCCAATCAAGGGAGCTTGGAAGACGAGATAGTCGATCGCGGGGCCGCGCAGACCTCCGACGAGAGAATTCTGGGCGATAGCTCCTGCATTTCTAATCGCAACAAACGGCGATTAGAAATGCGCTTACCCCTTGTAGAATCAACGCGCACACTCGTTCTAATCGCAACAAACGACGACCTGACCAAGGTCGTCGTCCTGAGCGAACAACGTGAACCGAAGGATCTGCTTTGCTCTGCAAATCGCGGTTCGCGTGGCACCGCTCAGGAAACTAGGGGCTGCGCGCGCGGCTGTTCCGTCTATCAAGATTCAATCACACGCGGTGCTGAACGTAGGCACGCGGTCGAAAGTCTCACGAGTTACCCGGTACCACGCAGAACCCTTTGTTCCAAAGGGGAGCATCGCCGCGAATGGGTGGCTCGCCGATACGTCGTCTATACCGCTCAAACGAGAGAAGTTACAGACGAACTGAGGCATGCGGGAATGGTCTTCGAACTGCAACTTTGGAAGGGACATAAGAGACAATCGAGCCAGAATCGACTGGCGATCACCCCAAAGGGAAAGATGAGAAATAAAATCGCTTCAATTGCAGGATTACTTGTGTGTTTATTCCTGATGCCAGGGCTGGCATCAGCGCAAGGGCAGACCAGTTCAGGCACGCTTGCAGTGTCCGCAGAGCTTCAAAGTTCGATCACGCTTTCATTTGTTTCGGACGCGAACGGTGTTTCGCTAACTGGCTCAGGTACGAATGCCGCATCGTTGGGTTTCGGGAGCGTGTCCCGATTCACCAGCCCACCTGCACACGTGACGCAGGTGAATGGTGCAACTAGCTTCACGGTAAGCACGCCGTTTGATGTGCTGGTGCTCAAGTCGAACGTCACGAGCGCGAATTACGCTCTATCGGCCCAACTCCAGGCTGTGGATGGAACTAACTCCTGGACGATCGATACGTTCGTAGTCGCGACGAATCCAACGGCCCCGACTTCGCTCACGGTAACGGGAGTTTACGCCAGCAACGTCCCGCACACGCTTATCCTCACGATCCCTTACAGTGAGGGGACTGCGACGATTTCGAACTCGATCAACTTCCTCGCCACAGCCAACTAACTGAACCGGGTGCATCCCTGCAGGAGCAGCGGTGCAGGGAAGTGCAGCGCCGAATGAAAGCGATCCTGATGTGTCTTCTGTTTGGAATGAATGTCTGCGTTGCCTGGGGGCAGCGGACGCCGGGGCGTAGCGTCCGAGCAGCTCCGATTCCGCCGCACGAACAGCTGGCGCCAGAGAAAATTCCCATATCATTTCTGGAGGTAGCGGGCGGCTCGCCGGTCCATAGGCTTGGGCCGGACGAGAGCGTACTCGTTCTGGGAAGCGTATCGAATTCTCCGCACGGTGATGCCAGCGGCATCGAGGTACAGCCCCAGAAAGATTCACTGATGGTATCGACGAGATTCGGCATTCGCATCGGGCTCGCGAATGAACACCACGCAGGCGCGAGAACTCTGAGCGCATTCCTCGTAAGTCCAAATCCTCTGCGAATCGTGTGGGTGGACGGCGTCCGACTTTCAGCAACGCCCAGCGTCATCGAGAGGCAAGTGAGTTATGGCGGCGTCACCGAGCATTTATTGAGAATTCTAATCCCTGTTTCGGCTCCTGCAGGGCAGTGGTTGGATTCGATTGTGGTGGTTGTGACGCCGGACTAAGAAGGAATCCCACATGGTTTGCGTATGGCTGGACAAGAAGTGGAGGCGGCAGTGGAAGCAGAGTTGGTGTGTGCTGGCGCTGTCGTTACTGGCCGGCGCGGGCTCTGTTGCAGCGGCTGGGGCTCAAGAGTCCCAGGGGCCGCAACAACCGACCCCGGCGACAGGCGCAGCGGACGCGACAGATACAGCGGGCACAACGGGCGCTGCAAAGCCGAGGAGCTCAGTTTCGTTAGCCCCAGCGGTCGTAATGGTGCGAGGCAAACCTGGCCAGAGTTATACGCAGATTCTGACACTTACGAATCAGACGCGGCAGGAGTTCGTATTCGAAATGGTCGCGCAGGATGTCGTGGTGCGGGAAGGCCGGAGGAGCTTTGTTCCAGCCGGAGATACGGCAGGGAGCATCGCGGCAACGGCCGTGTTTTCGCAAAAGCAAGCGGCCGTGCAGGCGGGGCAATCGACGTCGGTGGCTGTAACGTTCACGATGCCACCAGGGACGGAGTTGCGCGCGGCAGTGGCGTTGTTTGAGGGAGTGAACAAGATTTCGACGGGCGGTCCGGTGACGATGACAGCCTCGCTCGGAGCGCTATTCACATTTACCGTTTCCAACAATTTTCAGGTTGAGGGCTTGCCAATTGAAGTGACCGCACAATCGGCCACCGCTAACCTCGGGATCTCGCAGGTGCTCATGAATAAGGGGACGGAACCAATCGTAGCAAGCGGAACAGCGGCGGTATTGAACGAGAAAGGCAAGCTTCTGGGCAAGACGCTGTTCGACGGAAAGCGGTTGCTGCCGGGGGAGCAGTCAGCGTTTCGCGCGGAATATCCGGGCGAGTTACGGAAGGGAAGGTATCGAGTATTGGCTTCGTTCCAATACGAAGACAAGGTGGTTACAAATTCGGCGGATTTGGTTGTCCCATGAAACGCTGGGTTTTCTTACTGCTGTTGGCGGCGTGTCCGGCGACGGCGAGAGCCCAGACGATTGCAGTGGGTTACCGGCAGACAATCAGCGTGCCCGCGCCAGGCACGCTTGCGGCTTTTTCGCTCGATGATTACTACGCGGAGGCAAAGGCGGAAGACGAGACGCTGATCATCTTCGGCAAGAATCCTGGAATGGCGCATGTGGTGGCCATTTTCAGCGAGGGCACCAAAACCTTTGACGTCCAAGTGCTGCCGGCCCCGACTTCCTATCCGCCGGGATTCGTCCCGCCGCTTTCTGGGGCGTCTGGGCGCGCGAGCGGAAGTTACGAGTCGCGCTATAGCTCAGGGCCGTCGCAAACGGAAAACATTATCGATTTCATGGGTCGCGAGGGAGATCGAACGCTACGATTCCATTTGAGCGGCACGTTGCTTTTTACGCCCGTCCCCGGGGAGGGGAGGTTCGACGTAAGTTCCGCTTTCTACCAGATCGCTACTCCGGGCCGCGACATTACTTTCCTTGACCAATTGATGACGAATTCGCCGTTGACTGTCGACGGCTCGACCGTTCGTGGATTCCACTTCCGCCAGGGCGATTTTCTTTTTCATGCCGGGTACGCTTCGCTCGCAACTTTCGAGAATTTCATTATCCCCACGCGGAAGGAGGGCGTCATCGGAGCGGGCTACCGCTTTTCACTGAGCGAGCGCAGCGTGCTGATTCCGAATTTCTATTTTTTCGCCGGGCGTCCGGTCTTAGAAAATACCGGCCAGCGGGGCATCGTGGCTTCGCTGGTTTACGATTACGAGCGTGAAAAAAATCTGAGCCTGCTCACCGAGGTGGGGCTCAGCCGCGGCGTAGGGGCGGCGGCGCGGTTTCACTACGCGGCCGCGCGCAATTCTTTCAGGGTCAGTGTAAGGTACGAGCCTGTGCAATTTGCGTCGCTGAGCTTGAACAACCTGCACGGGTTTTATTCCGATGTTGACTGGACCAGTTACGTCACCAGCCGTCTTACTTCCACGCTGAGCTTTACGGACGACCGCTACACGCTACGAACTCTGAATCTGACCAATCTTGTGGCTAGTCTGAATCTGCAATTCAAGATATTCCGGGGTTGGTCGCTGCTTTCTGGAGCTAATTACGGAGATACAAAGTCACATATTCCGGTGGGCGCAGCGATGGCTACTCGAGGATTACCGATCGGCCTGAACTTCTATTCGCATCATTTCCAAGGCGGCGTGCTGTATCAGTATTCCGCCAATTCCAGCGCTCTAAAGCGATCCGATGAGTTCCGGGGATCCCTGGGAACCCGGTGGAGCGGTTTTCACTTATCAGGCTTTGTGGATCGCCAGACGCAGGCGCCGACCATAAACTTCATGCTGGCCGCGGCGCCGGGTCTTCGAGAAGCTCTCGATACGCTGGCCATTTCCGCCACCACCCCTGAACAAATTGCGCTCGCACTCAGGGAAACAGCGGGGCTTGCCAATCAAGGCGTGCTCCAGAGAGTGAACATCAATCCCAGCCCCGTGCGACTGCAGGCGGGCAGCGATCTCACCTGGACGAGCGGCAATTCGTCCCGCCAGCAGTTTCATTTCAACCTGCTATATAACCGGGACGAGCTTCTCCCGGGTAGCAATCAAACCGTGATCGCGAGCGGCGCATATACCTTAAAGTTTAAGAATGCGAACGAATTTTTCGCGTCGCTTTCGTTATTTCGGAGCAACAGCGACGGAAGCACCGTTTGGCGGACGAGGCCGCTAGTCGAAATCTCCATACGTCGCCGCCTGGGGAGCGCGCCCAACTTTATAATTCCGCGACGGCGGGGAACGATCCAGGGCGTGGTGTTCGCGGATGACGGCGCCACCGGGAGGTATCAAACGGGCGGACAAGTCCTCGTGGGGGCGGAAGTGGTGCTGGACGATGCGCGGCGCGTGCGCACGGATCGCAGCGGACATTACGCGTTCCCGGGAGTGTCGTACGGTCCGCATTTTGTCGAACTCATTTATCAGTCGGCGAGTCCTTTCTTTTTTACGACCGCGTCTCGTGTGCAAGCCGATGTGGACAGCGAGATCAACTTCGGCGTGGGCCTGTCGCTGGCACGCATACTAGGCATTGTCCGAAGCGACGCGGGAATCGGCTTGCGCGGCGTGGAAATCAGCGTCGTAAAGGGCGAACGGCATTTCAGCGCGCAGACCGATGCCGAGGGAGAATTTCGTTTGCAGGAGCTCTCCAGCGGTGACTACGAGGTAAAAGTTGATATGGATTCGGTGCCGCCGGGATATTCTCTGGCCGAATTGGAGCCGCAGCGAGCCAATGTGGAGTCTTCGCTTCCCGCGCATGTCGCGTTCACCTTGAAGGCTATTCGGAACATTTCAGGGCGAGTGACGATCTACGATCGCGCTTCTCACAAAGACACGCCCGTTCCGGGACTCGCCGTTTCCCTCCGCGAGCCGTCGCAGGGAAGCGTGACGGACGAAAATGGAGTGTATCTTTTTCGGGACTTAACGGCGGGAAGCTTCGTCGTGATTGTCAGCTACCAAGGCAGAGAGTTTCGGAGAGACGTTGTTCTCCCCGATGTCCCGGCCTTCCCTAAAGACATCGACATAAATCTGGGAGCAAAATAGCAGTCCAGGAAACAAGAGGCTGCGCGCGCGACGGTTCCGCAGTATTCTTTCCTTGTACGGTTCTTCAGAGCGGGCGCAGCGAGTCGGGCGAGGGCACGAGCATGGCTACCAGCACGGGTCATGGCATGAACACCGGCGCGGACACCAGCGTGAAGAAAGTTCCGACGCGCACTGAATCGGACAGCATGGGCAAGATCGAAGTTCCCGTCGACCGCTACTACGGCGCGCAGACGGCGCGCTCGCTTCTGCACTTCGACATCGGCCGCGACACCATGCCGCCCGAACTGATTCGCGCGTTCGGCATCTTGAAAAAAGCCGCTGCACTCGTGAATCTCGATCTCAAAAAATTGCCCGCCGACAAAGCGCGCCTCATCACCCAGGCGGCCGACGAAGTGATCGCCGGAAAACTCGACGAGCATTTCCCGCTGCACGTCTGGCAGACCGGCAGCGGCACGCAGACCAACATGAACGCGAACGAGGTGATTTCGAATCGCGCCATCGAAATCTCGGGCGGCGCCATGGGCAGCAAGAAGCCGGTGCATCCGAACGACGACGTCAACATGTCGCAATCGTCGAACGACACGTTTCCGACGGCGATGCACATCGCCGCTGCTTCGCGCGTTGCCGAGGCGCTGATTCCCGCCGTCGAGCGGCTGCGCGATGCGCTCGACGCCAAAGCGCGCGCTTTCGCAGGTGTTGTGAAGATCGGCCGCACGCATTTGATGGACGCAACGCCGCTCACCGTCGGCCAGGAAATCTCCGGCTGGGTCAGCATGCTCGATCGCGACGTCGCGCGGCTGAAGGAAGTTCTGCCGGGGCTTTACGACCTGGCCATCGGCGGCACCGCCGTTGGCACCGGCCTGAACGCGCCGGCTGATTTCGGCGAACGCGCCGCCAAGAAAATCGCCGAATTAACCGGGCTGCCGTTCAAATCGCATCCCAACAAATTTGCGGCCCTGGCCGCGCACGACGAAATCGTCTTCGCCAGCGGTGCCCTGAAAACGCTCGGCGCGTCGCTGATGAAAATTGCCAACGACATTCGCTGGCTGGCTTCCGGGCCGCGCGCCGGGCTGGGCGAGTTGACCATTCCCGAAAACGAGCCGGGCTCGTCGATCATGCCGGGCAAAGTAAATCCCACGCAGTCCGAAGCGATGACCATGGTGGCCGTGCAGGTTTTCGGCAACGACGCCGCGATCGGTTTTGCCGGCTCGCAGGGAAATTTCGAGTTGAACGTTTTCAAGCCGGTAATCATCCACAATTTTCTGAATTCCGTGCGCCTGCTTTCCGACGCCTGCCGCTCGTTCGTCGACCACTGCGTGGTGGGAATCGAGTTGAACGAGGAGCGCATCAGCGAGAACGTGAAGAATTCGCTGATGCTGGTGACCGCGCTAAGCCCGAAGATTGGCTACGACAAGTCCGCGGAGATCGCGCACAAAGCGCATCATGAGAATTTAAGCTTGCGCGAGGCGGCGCTGAAGCTCGGCTACCTCACGGCGGAGGAATTCGACGCGCTCGTGCGTCCAGAAAAAATGACGCACCCTTAGTACTCGCTCGGACTCGCGCGCAGTTCGACGGATTGCGCGCCCCGTTTCGGGGCACCCTTAGGTAACCGTTCACGTCAACTCGCGGCCAGCCGGTTCGACGCGGTTCATAGGGCGCGCAAAGCAGTTTCAAATCGCCCTGCTATTGCATAATTTAAAAACATTTATCTTTTTCTAACGATTTCCTTTGACAGCTTTATCGCAGTCGACTAGATTCTTTCCACCCCTTCATACCTCTCAGGTTTTCCCCCTTCCGAGGAGTTTTTCATGCGGCTTCTTGTCGCCGAGAACGATCCTGCCCTCGGCACATTCCTGCAGCGCGGATTCGATGACGAACATTACGCAGTCGATTTGACGAGCGACGGCGAAAGCACGCAGGCGCTGGCGAAGGAACGCGAGTACGATCTGGCGATCCTCGATTTGAATTTGCCGCATCCCGATGGCCTCGAAGTTCTCCAGCAGGTGCGCGCGCGGCGGCAGCAACTCCCAATTCTGGTTCTTACGGCGCGCAATCGGCTGGAGGATCGCGTGCGCGTTCTGGATTTGGGCGCTGACGACTTCCTGCTGAAGCCGTTTGCTTTCTCCGAACTTTCCGCGCGCGTTCGCGCGCTGTTGCGACGCGGAGGCCGCGGACCCGAGACGGTTTTTCGCGTCGACGATCTCGAGCTGAATCGCGTGGAGCACACGTTCACGCGCGGCGGCCGCACGATCGATCTGACGCCGAAGGAATTCGCGCTGCTCGAATACTTGATGCGGAACGCGGGGCAGCGGGTGACGCGTGCACAGATCGTCGCGCACGTGTGGAATCTTTCGTTCGACACCATGACGAACGTGGTGGACGTCTACATCAATTACGTGCGCAAGAAAGTGGACGCGCCGTGCGAGAGGAAATTGATCCACACCATTCGCGGCGTCGGCTACCAATTGCACGCGGCCGCGCGGCCCGAGCCGCTGCGCTTGGATTCCTTTGTCAAAGAGAAGTCCGGCCGGAATCGGGATTCAATGTACCGGAGGGAGCCCGCATGAACGCTCTCTCGTCGAACGTGTTGCCCGTGACTGCCAACCTCGACGCCGCGCAGCGCGAGCAACTCCTTCTCGAACACCTGCCGCAGGTGCAGTACATCGCGCGCCGCATACACGAGCGTTTGCCGCCGCAGGTTTTGCTCGAGGATCTGGTGCACGCGGGAATTCTCGGGCTTATGGATGCGGTTCGAAAATATGACCCGGGCAAGAATGTGCGGCTCAAGTATTACGCGGAGTTTCGTATACGGGGAGCGATCCTCGACAGCCTCCGCCAAATCGATTGGAGCCCGCGAACACTCCGCCGTCAGGCGCGCCGGTTGGACCAGGCAATTTCCGCGTGCAAAGGGCGCCTGGGCCGCGATCCAACGGAGCCGGAAATTGCCGTCGAACTGCAGGTGAGCCTCGGTTGTCTGCAGCGGTTGCGCGGCGACGTACGCGGACTCGAGATCGGAAGCCTTCAGGACGACACGACCGAGCCCGGCACGGGCGAAGAAGCGCTGCAGTATCGCCCCGGATCGGAAGAGGAAAACCCGTACTTCTGCACGTTACGCTCGGAGATGACGGGATTGCTGGCAAGCGCGATGGGGGAACTTCCGCTGCGTGAGCGCGAAGTGCTGGCTCTCTATCATTTCCAGGAGCTCACGATGAAGAAGGTGGGAGCTGTGCTTGGAATCGGCGAATCGCGTATCTCACAAATCAACGCCTCGGCACTGCTCCGGCTCCGCGTGCGGCTGGGTGAGCTTCTCGAGAAAAAGCCGCGCGTGGCCGCGACCCTGCCAGCGGCGGCATCCGTCCAGAAAACGCTTGCGCCAAGCGCGCAGTGTAGAAAATCCTGAACAGGGTTCCCGCGGCGTCAGCGGGGGCCATGGTACGAAAGTACAGGTTCACGATTCGGCAAGCGATCTTCTCCAGATTCCTAGAAGTCCCGCAATCTCCGGGTAAAATTAATAAAGCTTCCCGGAGGTGTACCCTGAAGATTCGAACCGCATTCGTGGGATTGGCGATGCTGGCCGCGTTCATAGCGGCGGCGCCCTTTGCGTTTGCAAAAGATGCTCCCAGCTATGACAAAGGTTTGCTCTTGTCCATGGATTCAAAGTCATGCGGCGCCGCGCAGAACTCCGGCAAGAGCCTGACCGATCAAATCATTGGCGGTGATTCTGAGCATAAAAAGGTTCAGGAAGTTCTCTGCCAGGAATACGTGCTGCAAGCGGATCGCATCACCTATCGCATCCGGCCAAAGGACGAGAAGCACGCCGTGCTGCTGCCCATCGGCGAGGCCGTCCAGTTTCGGATCTACAAGGACAAAATGTACGTGCGCAATCCGGAAGGCGACCGGAAAGAACGTGAATATAAGGTCGTGTCCATGCAGCCGCGCACCGAGGTGAAAGAAGCGCGGAACGCACAGTAAGTTCCGGCGCTGATTTTCAGGCCTTGTCGCAATCGTTTTCCGCGGAAGACGCCGGATACTAGTCCGCGAAGCAGCGCGTCGTCTCTAGTTTCTTCAATTCAAAAAGCAACGGCCGACAGTGTGAAACTGCCGGCCGTTTGAGCTTTTCAGTTACTGGAAATTATCTGTGTCCGCCGCCACCGTGAGAACCGCCCCCACCGTGAGAACCGCCGCCGTGGGACATGCCGCCACCGTGGAAACTGCTTCCACCGCGCGACCCACCGCCACTGCGGAATCCACCGCCGGCGGATCCGCGTCCGCCGCCGTTAAACGCGCCGTGCTGTCCGGAGCCACCGCGCCCATTGCCATTGAAGCCGCGTCCACCACCGTTAAACCCACCGCGTCCGTTGCCATTGAAGCCGCGTCCACCGCGTCCGTCGAAGCCGCGTCCCCGGCCATCGAAATCGCGGCCGCGACCGAACCCACGGCGCCCATCAAAGTC
>Ga0210405_10004911_pt1 | contig 12399 bp, 12 predicted proteins | sample IncBWH11MmetaG_FD_155492 | JGI IMG/M metagenome (GOLD analysis project Ga0210405, IMG submission 155492) | Forest soil microbial communities from Barre Woods Harvard Forest LTER site, Petersham, Massachusetts, United States - Inc-BW-H-11-M | ecosystem: Environmental > Terrestrial > Soil >... | reverse complement strand
TCCAGACCGAGAGTGGAAACACCGGCGCGCTCGAAATCGTATTGGAAACGCTCGATGCGCTCCTTCTTGCGGTCCATGTAATAGATGTCGTCGCACAGCAGCAAATGAAGATCTTTATGTCCATCGCGCGGCAGCTTTAGCGTGATGGGATCGAATTGGAACAGCAGGTCGTAGCCAAACGCGCCCACCAGCGCCAGCCGGCTGTCTTCGTTGGTGCGAAATTCCTCGATCAGTGTACGAAGAATCGAAAACGCCGAAGGTTGCTTGCTGCGCTCCTCCTCCGGGAAAAGCACGGGCAACGGCTTGAGCCGTCCATGTAGGCTACCGTCACGGAGTTCGAATTGTTCCCAGTGCGGATGCGGCTCGAGCAGGGGTTGCAGAATCCGGTTCAGGGCTTCGCCCCGCCGATTGAGCGGTCGAAAGTCGACATTGCGGCCTGCGGCGACGATCTCTATGGGTGGGCAAATGGATGCAATGTCCCAGCGTGAATATCGTTCCGGATACTCGTAGCCGGACGAGAGATAAATTCCGCGATAATGATCCAGTTTGCGCAGCAGGGGCTTGAGTCCCTTTTTGAACGGAATGGTTGACGCGGACCGAGTGACGCTGATTCCTCCGGCAGTGGTGTAGCGTAACGTTGCCATAGAATGGGCACAAAAAACAGAACGCAGGAAGTGGCCTTCCTGCGGGAACAATCTCTCGAGTTTCAGGATAGCACCACCGGCGAGTGCGAGCTGCGGGGCGGGCCGCCTACAGCTCCGTGAAGTTGTCTTCCATGGGGAACGCCGAGTGGCTCGCGGCAGAGACCGCGGCCTCGACCGGCCTGCGCGCCCGTTTGCCCACTCCCGGCCTCGGGGCCCTCAGGCTTTTCGTGGCCGGCCGGTAAACGGCCCTCCGATCGGGCTGGAGGCGGCTTCCGAATTCCGGTCCGTCTCCTCCCACCATCGACCGTAGTTGCTGCGCGATGTTATTCAGCGCTTCGGCCTGCGCAGACATCTCTTGGCTCGCCGACGCGCTCTCTTCCGCATTTGCCGCCGTGCCCTGTGTCACTTGGTCCATTTGCGCGATGGCTTTCGAAATCTGATCGATGCCGCGCGCCTGTTCCTGGCTGCCCAGGTTCACTTCGTCCACCAGGGTCTTGACCTTGATCGCGCTCTCAGTGATGGCTTGAATCACTTGCGTCACTTGCTGCAGCTTGGCGCTGCCTTCGTTGGATTTTCCGATAGATTCTTCAATCAGCGCCGCGGTATCTTTGGCCGCCTGCGCTGAGCGCTGTGCCAGGTTGCGTACTTCATCGGCCACCACGGCAAAACCCATGCCCGCTTCTCCCGCGCGCGCCGCTTCCACGGCGGCGTTCAACGCCAAAATGTTGGTCTGGAAAGCAATCTCATCGATGACCTTGATGATCTTGGATATCTTGTCACTGGAGGACGTGATCTCGCGCATCGACACGACCATCTGCTCCAGCGTCCGGTTGCCCTGCGCAATACGATGATCGACTTCGGTCATCATGGCGGCCGCCGACTGCGAGTTGCCGGCGTTCTGGCGAGTCATGGAGCTGATCTCTTCGCTGGAGGCGGAGGTTTCTTCGAGCGAAGCCGCCTGCTGGGACGCCCCTTGCGCCAGCGATTGGCTGGAAGAAGCCACCTGGGACGAGGCGCTAGTGATCTGCTCGGCGCCTTCGGCCAGATCTGCCGCAACACCGCGAAGCCTCTGGCTGGTTTGCTGCACGGTGAAGAAGACCACCGAAGCGAGTGCCACGCTAACCAGTAACAAGATCCAGGCCGTCCCGCGAGCCAGGTACGTTAGCTGCCTGGTAGACGCTGAACTCTCCTGCATGAGTTTCTTTTGCTGTTCGGTCAGTTCCTCCGCACTCTTCTCGAGAGCGTCCAAGGACTTCACGGAATGCTCGGTATAGATAGACAAGGCATCTTGGGGCTTGCCGGCTACCGCGGCGGTTGCCACTTGCTCGAAATAGGCCTTGAAGTGAGGCAGCTCGCCTTCCATGAATGACATATTCTGGCGGCCCGGTTCGGTGACCAACAGCTCGCTCCCTTCGCGGAGGAGTTGCTCAACCGCAGCCGCGCGGCTCTCGAACTCTTCTTTGTTGACTCGGGCTTTGTCTTGCAGGTTGTGAATCGAGAACAGCATCACACCTCTTTGACATGACCTCATCTTGTAAAAATTAGATTTGATTTCTTCGATCAGAAACGCCTTCCTCCAATGTTTGTCGACGGCCGTGTCCAGCTCCCCTCCCAGCTTTCCGATGGAGTACAGGGATGAGACTGCCAAGGCCAGTGCCACCGCCAGCATGGCCCCGAAACTGATGGTCAATTTCTTCCCAATGGTCATTTTTGACATGCGAACTCGTCCTTTTTGTCCCTGAGGCACATATCGGTCAATAGCGTGCAGCTTTTTAAGTCCGCATGACCTGGGCCGCCGTCAACGCTATCAGCTCACAGGCAATGCGGTCTAACGGCACGATGCGATCGACCCCACCTATCTTGATGGCCTCGTTCGGCATCCCGAAAACCACACAGCTGGCTTCGTCCTGGGCGATGGTCCGCGCTCCGGCGCGCTTCATTTTGAGCAGTCCTTTGGCGCCGTCGGCTCCCATGCCCGTCAGAATGGCCCCAATCCCATCCGCTCCGGCCGCCTCTGCCACTGAATCGAACAGAACGTCTACCGAAGGACGCTGGTAGCATACCCGCTCGCCATCGCGGACCGTAACGCGATATTCGCCACCACGCCTAAAGAGCGTCATGTGAAAATTGCCGGGAGCTATTAGAACCTGGCCGGGCAGCACGCGATCTCCGTCAGCCGCTTCCTTCACCTGAACCCGGCACAGATCGTTGAGACGGTTTGCGAAGGCGTTGGAGAAAACCGCTGGGATATGCTGCACCACGACGATTCCAGGGCTCGCCTCGGGCATCCGGCTGAGCACCTCGCGAAGCGCTTCGGTCCCGCCCGTCGACGCGCCGATGGCGATGATGGCCGAGGGGGAGAAGGCATGAGCGGGAGCCAGCGCCAAGGCGTGAGAGACAGCGGAAATCTGGGACGCTCGATTGACCATTCGCGCTTGGGCTGCGGCGCGGATCTTGAGCGGCAGATCGTGCTTCAGCTCGCCCACTGAGTAAGGGCCGCCGGGCTTGCCCAACACCTCCACCGCTCCGCACTGCAGCGCTTCAATAGCGGTCTTACTCGAAGCCTGGGTCAATGAGCTGATAATTACCACCGGCATGGGATGAAAACGCATTAGCTTTTTCAAGAACGTCAGGCCGTCCATGCGCGGCATCTCGATGTCCAGTGTCAGCACGTCCGGGCGCAAGCTCAGAATCTTGTCGCGCGCAACAAATGGGTCCGGCGCCGTGCCCACGACCTCCAGATCCGGCTCCGCGGCCAAGGCCTCGGCTAACAATTTGCGCACGATGGCCGAGTCATCCACGATCAGCACTTTGATTTTGCGTTGCGCCGCCAAGATCCCACCCCGCTACTCTGGTTCGGCTCCATACATGCGGATCGAGACCGATAACATTCCGTCCGTCAGGAGGAAGCATTCATGCAGGGTGGCCGGCTGCATCGATCCCGCCGCTTGAATGGGTTCCGGCGCCCCCAGCCTCAGATCCGAGTCGGGCCAGAGCCGGCTCAACACCGAACCGCATAGAATGTTGGCCAGCTCGAGCAGCACTTGGCTGGCTTGTGTTTCTGTGACTTCATCCGCCTCGATTCCCAAGAACGCGGGTGCAATCGAGCGCGCAACCTGAAGCGAAACACTCAGCAGGAACTCACCGCAGTGCGACCCTTCGAAGCCCATCCGGACCGAAGCCGCCGATGAGATCCAGCCATGCCCGCAACGCGCCGCCACCGGCTCATCGAAAAACATCGTTTCCAGCACTTCGGCGCTCACGCGGCTGAGAGTGCCCGAAAAATCCGGATCCGAGGCCACGGCGCACGATCGATTGAGCTGCTCAAACATGCTTCGCTCCTAAGACTCGCTCCATCTCTTCCCGCAATGCTTCCGGAGAGAATGGCTTGGTCATGTAACCTTCCGCCCCCAACGACAACATGCGCAAGATCCGCGCCTTGGTGGCGTCGGTCGAGATCACGAGTGTGGGGATCGAGCGTGCCAGCCCTTCGCTTCCCAGGCGGCGCAAGAACTCTTCGCCGTTCATCTTGGGCATGTTGATGTCGGTGAGGATGACATCCACGGTTTGCTGGCGAAGCCGTTCCAGAGCCTCCTCGCCATTCGAAGCTTCCAGGCAGGTGTCCACCTCCAGGCCGGACAGGGTCATCACCCGGCGGATGAAGCCCCGCATGGCCGGCGAGTCATCCACGATTAAGACAGAGAACCCCATTTGGCTTGCTCCTTTTCCACAACTCTCCTGGGCGCGCGATGGCCGGTCAGCTCGCGTTCGATACCGGCCCCTTCGCGCAGCCACATCCGGCCCGTTCCCACTTCCAGGCGCACGGTTCGCGAGATTTCTCCTCCCACCACTTCGGCGGCGATCAATATGCCAGCCTTCCACAGAATCTTCCGCGCCGCCAGATAATTGCGCTTGCCGATCTGGAACACGCCTGCGCCATCCAGCACCTGCGCTCCGCCCGTCAACCGGACCATTATCCGCCGCGGCTGAGCGCCGCCCGCCATCACCCGCTCGAGCAGCAGTGGAATGCCCGTGTCGGCGAACATCCAGGGATTCTGCTGCGCTTTGGCGCTGTCTAAGGCGGACTCAGGCAGCATGTAATGCAGCATCCCGGCTATCTTCGCGACCGGATCATACATGGTTACCGCGATGCACGATCCCAGTGCGTAGGTCATTAAGACGCTTTCGGCGTCCTGGCTCACCCTGCAGTCGGAAATGCCCACCACCAGCGCGCTCATGACCAACTCCGCAATACGCCACCCGGCTTCTCGGCGCGGTAAGTCGCCGGACGAACGTATTTCAGTTCGTGCTCGACGCCCGTCAGTGACTCCGAATGGCCCACAAAAAGATATCCGCCCGGTTCCAGGCAAGCGCCCATCCGCCCGACAACGTCCTGCTGCGTGGATTTAGCGAAATACATCATCACGTTCCGGCAGAAGATCACATGAAAGCGGCGCCGGTGTGTGAACGGCTCGATGAGATTGAGCCGTTGGTACTCCACGTGGCTCGCCAAATCAGGCTTGATCTTGTAGGAACCCTTGCACTCCCGCTCGCCCCGGAGCAGGTACTCCCGGCGCCAGGTCTCCGGCAATTCCTTAAACCGCTCCGCCGGATAAACTCCGCGTTGGGCGTGCGCCAGTACCCGGGTCGAGATGTCAGTGGCCAGGATTCGAAAACTCCGCCCTCGGTTTTCGGCGCCGCGCGAAAGAGCTTCCGACAAACACATGGCGATCGAATAGGGCTCTTCTCCAGTAGAGGAGGCCGCGCTCCAGATCTCGAGCGTTGGAATTTCGCGGAACTCTTCCTGGACGGCGCGCGCCAAAAATTCGAAGTGCGCCCGCTCGCGCATAAAGCTGGTGTGATTGGTGGTGAGCGAATCGATCAGCTCTATCAGCGCTTCGCCCGAGGGATCGTCGAGGACGTAGCGGTAGTATTCGGCGAAGGACTGGATGCCTTTCTGGCGTAGCCGCGTGCCCAGCCTGGCCGCGACTAGCGCCTCCTTGCCCTTCTTAAGGTCCAGCCCGAAGCGTTGGTAGGCCAACTCGCTGATCTGCCGGAATTCGCTGGCCTTCAGCGTGAGCCCGGCGCCGTCGGAGTAGATGATGTCAGGCACGGTCGTTGGCATCGATTAACCCCTCCAGATCCAGGATCAAACCCACCCGGCCATCGCCCAGGATGGCGCCGCCCGCCACACCCGGGATGTTTTGCATGGTATCGCCCAGGCTCTTGATCACCACTTCTTGTTTGCCGATCAGCTCGTCCACCATCAGGCAGAACTGCCGCCCGCCGCTTTCTGAGACAATCAGCAGGCACTCCCAAGGTTTTTCGAAACGGGCCTTCACGTTGAAACGCTGGTAGAGCCGGATTACCGGAGCCAGCGCGCCGCGCACCAGCGCCATCTCATGCGACCCTTGGACGGTCGAAATCGCGTCTTTGGATGGCTTAAGCATCTCGCGTACCGCGAAGATGGGGACGATGTAGCGCTGCTGGCCGACGCCTACTACCAGACCATCGATAATGGCCAGCGTCAGCGGCAGCTTCATCAGAAACGACGCGCCCTGCCCGCGCACCGACGAGGCGTCCACACGCCCGCGCAGCTTCTGTACCTGTTTGCGGACTACATCCATTCCAACGCCCCGGCCGGAAACGTCGGTAACCTTTTCGGCGGTCGAGAAACCGGGCTGAAAGATCAGATTGAAGATCTCGGTCTCGGTCAGCTCGGCGCCGGGAGGAACCAGGTTTCTCTCGAGCGCCTTGCGCAGGATTTGTTCCTGGTCCAGACCGCGGCCATCGTCCGACACCTGAATCACGATGTGCCCGGCCTGGTGTCCGGCCTTGAGCCGCACTCGCGCCGTCGCGGACTTGCCCGCGCGCACGCGCTCCTCCGGCATTTCGATGCCATGATCAATCGCATTGCGCACCATGTGCATGAGTGGATCGGCCAGCTCTTCGACGATGTTCCGGTCGAGCTCGGTCTCCTCGCCCTCCAGATCCAGCTCTACCTGCTTGCCATACTTTCGCGATAGATCGCGCACCAGACGACCGGTCTTCTGGAACAACTGGCCCACCGGGATCATGCGCATCGACATGGCCGTGCGCTGTACATCGTCGGTGATGCGAGCCAGTTGCGACAGATTGCGGGCTAGGCGCGGCCTCAGGCCGGAGGCCAGGTCCGGATCGTGCTTGACCAGCGATTGAGCGATCACCATCTCGCCCACCATGTCCACCAGATAATCGAGCTTCGCGGTATCCACCTTGATGGAGCGTGCGCCGTCAGTCTTCGTTTCCATCACCTTGGCCGCTTCCGGATTCCCAGGAGCCGGCACGCCAGCCACATCCGCAGCTGGCTCGCCGGGCGTGGCCGCCACGCCGCGCGCCAACCGCACTAATCCCTCGGTGGCCGGCCCAACCCGGCCACGAACCTCCGCTGCCTCACCCCCGCCAGTGCTCAGGCTCCGGATGCCCTCGATCAGGCCCGCTTGGTCCGTCGCCCCCGGCGGCTGACCGGTCTGCAACATTAGCTCCAGCTCCGTCAGACAGCGGTTCAGATAATCCTTGCTTTCCAGAATGCGGTCAATCACCGCGCCAGTGATCTCGAGCGCCCCGTTCCGGGCCAGGTCGAGAATGGTCTCCACCTCGTGCGAAACCTCCCGGATGGCATCCAGATCGAGGAACCCAGCCATGCCCTTAATGGTGTGAAAGCCGCGGAAGATCGCGTGGATCGCCTCCGCATTTCCTGGATCCTGGTCAAGCGTCAACAACTGCAGCTCAATGGAGGTCAGGTGCTCTCTTGATTCCAGAATGAAGTCGTTCAGCAGCTCTGGATCGCCGGCCAACGGATTGGCGGACACCGCCGGCTGCTCCTCGACCGACATCGTTTTGTGATCGGACCGCCGCGCCATGGATTATTCCTCAGGCGCCTAGCGGCCCAAGGCTCATCACTTCTTGCGCCGTCAAAACCATGTCGATGTCCAGCAGGATTTTCACCTTGGCTTTGACCTTGGCCATCCCGAGCAAATAAGGCAGCTCGACACCAGAGCCAAAATCGGGCGTATCCTCGATGTCGGCAGCCTGCAGCGTCAACACTTCCGAGACGCAGTCGACGATGATGCCAATCAGCAGTTTGCTGCTCCGATTCGCAATCTGAGCCACGATGATGCTAGTGCGCTGCGTGTATTCGATCTCCGGCAGTCCAAACTTCAACCGTAGGTCCACTACCGGGACTACTTTGCCCCGCAGATTGATCACTCCTTTGACGTAATTGGGCGTGTGTGGGACGGCCGTGATCTCCTGGATGCCCATGATCTCCCGCACGCGCAGGACCTGAATCGCAAACTCCTCGTTCCCCAGTTGAAAGGCGAGGTATTTGCCGGCTCTGCGGTCCACCTTCAAAGCAGCGGTAGGCGCCGCCGCTACCATTGTTTCTATGTTCGTCTCCATGACTCTACACATTCAGCAAGTGAGGCACCGGGAAGCCGGAGCGAATGGTCTTCTCACCCGCATCCTTATTCGGCACAATGCAGACTTGCACACACAGGCGCTCCCCCTCGCAGTCAAACGGCACCACGGTCCACTCGCGATTCCTGGCGCTGCGGGTCTGGAAATTCTGTCCATAAATCACGGTCGGCGTACTCAGACCCATGCCCCCCAACCGGTTTTCCAGCATCGTTTTCACGTTGCCGATGATCATGTTGGTCACCTCCGCTACCGAGTCCAGCACGTCCTCGCTCACCGCCGGGTATTCGGCCATCAAAAGGTGAGAAGCGATCTTGCACGCCAGGGCGGTTGAACAGGACAGGCTTCCAGTGCCGACCCAGGCGCCCGCCAATCCGATCAGGGACACCACGCCAGAGGTGGGAGTCGCTTCTTCTTTTTCGACAAACACGCTCCCCGCCACAAGTTTCAGGCTCAGCATGGTTGAAAATACCTCACGGGCCGCAGCCTCAATGGCGGTTACCAACTCGGCCTGTGTGATTTCATCCGGCACCTTCATTTGTGGTCTTAGAATAAGCCCGCCAGTTTTTCTTTGATCTGCTCGGCGGTGAACGGTTTTCGCACGTACCCAGAGGCGCCTCGCTGTACGGCCTCCAGCACCTGGGCCTGCGTCCCTTCGGTGCTTACCATGACGATCGGCAGACTCTGCCAGGCCTGCTCGGCCCGCACCCTGCTCAAAAATTCCAGCCCGTCCATATTCGGCATATTGATATCGGAGAAAATCAAGCCCACCGTCTGCTGCTTCAACATCTCGAGCGCTTCTACGCCGTCGGAGGCTTCATAGACGGTGCCGATCGGAATTTCCGCCTGACGCAGCACGCGTTGCAAGATCTTTCGAATCGCCGCCGAATCGTCCACAATCAGCACGTCCAACACGTTGACATTGTTTCCCTTGTTTCCTTATCGGCCTGATAAGGGGTTCTTTAGTTCTTTCGCCCCAGTTCCAATAATGTTAAGCTCGGTGTTTTTGCGATGAGCAAGACACGTCAATGCGGCCGCATCGCGCCTGCCGGAGACTTTTGGCGCTCTCTTTCAAGAGACTGCACGGCCCGGACTAGTCTGGCCGCGGAGTCGACTTAGCGAGCTGCAGGAGGGTCAGCGCTTGAACAGCGGCCCCAGCGCCCGGTCGAGATCCCCATCGGTCCAGGCCGAAATCTCGACGTTCTCGTGCAGACTCCAGTGTTCGCTGTGTTCCAGTCTTCCGCCCGGCCGCACGTCGCTCAATTCTCCCAGTGTTTCCATCTCTAGAAACTGTTCGTTGGTGAATGTTTCATAAGAACAGCCAAAATCCGGATGCCGGCGCGCATCTTGAGCTGCGGCTCTCTTAATAAACAAATCGGATCCCAGAAGATACGCGCCCACGGTATCGCGATTGAAAATACCCGTCTTCTACGCGTTGGCATTCTTGGGATCCAGCCGCAGCAGCAGAGATATTTGCTGGTGAACTGCCAGCGCCGGTCGCTGAAATCGGTCTAAGCCCACATCACCAGAGGATTCGCTGGCGCTAGATCCTTCTCGTGCGTGCCGCGCGGCGGAAAGGCCGCGATTCCGATCCCACCCTGCGCCATCATGGTCAGCGCCCACACTGCGAATTCCCGCGGCTGGCTCGCTTTGTTGGTGATCTTGTGAACCACCTCCACGCTCGAGCCCGTGCTTGCCCATCTGATCGTCGAATTCCTCGAACATATTCTGGCCGCCCACAAAACTGTACCGGATGATGTGCGGGCCAACGTCCGTAGTGACGACGAATTCTACGTACAGTTGGGCCAGCCCCGATATTGAGTTTTCTCAATCTTGACAGCGGCGGATAGAGACATGGTGATGGATAAAGAAAAGATAATGATTAGAGCAATCGAAGCATGCTTCCACATTCGGTGTCACTATATAGCGTGCATGCAGAGAGTTTAATGTCGGGATCGCCAACATCCGATAAAGCATTGGGTTTATCAAGTTTGAGAAGGAGTGCGAACATGCTACAGCCGATCCGAATTATTTTGCTGGGTGCGACCGCCGTTTTTATCGCCACGGCCCAAACCGACCCGCCCAGCCGCGTGGGACGTCTGAATTACAGCAACGGTCAAGTTTCGTTCCGGCCCGGTGACGTGGAAGATTGGGTGCCCGCAGAAGTGAACCGGCCTCTCACATCGGGCGATCATCTGTGGACCGACGAAGGCGCCCGCGCCGAGCTGCATATCGGAACTGCGGCGCTGCGGCTCAATTCGAGAACCGCGTTTCAGTTTCTCAACCTGGATGACAACACCGTTCAAATCCGCCTGACCGAAGGATCGCTGAATGTTCATCTGCGCACTCTGGGTGAGCGCGAGACCTTCGAAGTGGACACACCCAACACATCGGTCGCGCTATTGCGCACCGGAGATTATCGGATCGATGTCAATCCAGACACCTTCGTAACCGCCGTGACCGTGCGGGGTGGCGAAGGAGAAGTGACCGGGACCGGCCAGGCCTTCCCGGTGCGCGCTGGCGAGCAGGCTCGGATCTCAGGCACCGATTCGCTAAGTTACGATACGGCCGGCGCGCCACCCGCCGATGAATGGGACAGTTTTTGTTTGGCCAGGGATCGGCGAGAGGAGCAGTCCCAATCCGCACGCTACGTTTCCCGCGATATGGTCGGCTATCAGGATCTCGACAATTACGGCGCCTGGCGAAATGTTCCCGAATACGGGCCCGTTTGGGCGCCGCGCACGGTGGAAGTCGGGTGGTCGCCCTACCACAACGGCCACTGGGCCTGGATCGAGCCCTGGGGCTGGACCTGGGTGGATGATGCGCCCTGGGGATTTGCACCGTTCCACTACGGGCGCTGGGTCTATGTCGGTTATTGGGCCTGGGTTCCGGGACCGGTGGCGGTGCGGCCCGTTTATGCTCCCGCGCTGGTCGCGTGGGTCGGCGGACCGCGCTTCAGCCTGGCGGTCGGATTCGGAGGCGGCGGGGCGGGCGTCGCGTGGTTCCCGTTGGGACCGCGTGAGGTGTACGTGCCCGCCTATGGCGCCAGCGCGGTGTACATCAACCGCGTGAACGTCACCAATACGACCATCGTCAACAACATCAACGTAACGAACATGAACACCACCAACATTCGGTATGTCAACCGGGAGGCGCCGGGAGCGGTGACCGCAGTCCCGCAAAGTGCCTTCGCCAGCGCGCGACCGGTGCAGGGCGCGGCCGTGCCTGTTCGAGCCGAGGCCCTTCAGTCGGCGCAAGTTATGAACACAGCGCAGGTCGCGCCCAGCCGTACGAGCGTCACAGGCGCTTATGCAGGTGCGCGGGTGGCGCAGCCGCCGGTCGCCGCCCAGAACAGATCCGTCGTTACTCGCACGGCGCCTCCGCCCGCGCCGGTGCCGTTTACTCAGCGTCAGCAGGCTTTGGCGGCCAACCCCGGCCGCCCGCTCGACTCCGGCCAAATGCAGCAGTTGCGCGTCAGCCAGCCGCAGCCGGCCCGGTCGTTTGTTCGGCCGGTTCAACCGCCCTCCAACCCCAACGCCGGGGGTGGTGGCGCGGCCAGTGGGGGTTTCGTTCCACGGCCAGGAGGCCAGCCCGCTCCACCCGCCGGTCAGACCCGTCCGCCTGCTGGTTCGACGGGAGGCGCCAACACGTGGACTCGCGAGGGAAATCAGCCCGCGCGTGTGCCGCAAGCACCGCCGGAGAACCAGCGAACCAATGTTCCGCAGAACCGTGTTCCTCAGAATCAGGCTCCGCCGAACCAGCCAGCCAATGCGGCACCCGCGCGCGTATCACCCAATAATCCACCGGCGCGCGTAGAACGTCCGGCTCAAGTAGAGCGCCCGGCCCCAAGGGAACCAAGGAAGGAAGAGCGCAAAGAGGACCGCAAAGAGAAGCAGTTTTAGCTTCTTATTGCAGCATGGCTTTGAGCTGCTGGAACATCATCATACATGCTGGGCCCAGCGTGACCAGAAGCACCGAGGGGAAGATCAAGAAGAATACCGGGAAGACCAGCTTTACGCCGACCTTGCGCGCGCTCTCTTGAGCTTGCTGCCGAAAACGGAGGCGCAGGTATTTCGCATGGGTCCGAAGGGCCGGCGCCAGGCTCACTCCAAAGCGGTCGCTGTCGATCAACAGATTGGCCAGCCGTCTCAGCTCCGGCTCTTTATTGCGGACCCCGAGGCTGCGAAAGGCATTGGCCCGGCTGCTGCTGGTTTTGAGTTCGAGATAGAGCTGCGCCATTTCGGCGCTCAAATCCGGATGAGTGCGCTTCAGGCCACGACTCGAATCGGCGACTGATTGA
>Ga0210405_10004910_pt1 | contig 12400 bp, 11 predicted proteins | sample IncBWH11MmetaG_FD_155492 | JGI IMG/M metagenome (GOLD analysis project Ga0210405, IMG submission 155492) | Forest soil microbial communities from Barre Woods Harvard Forest LTER site, Petersham, Massachusetts, United States - Inc-BW-H-11-M | ecosystem: Environmental > Terrestrial > Soil >... | reverse complement strand
TCTCGCTTTATTTCCTGGGATTGCAGTATCTTGAGCCGGCTCGCGCCATCATCGCCAGTTGCCTCGAGCCGGTGTTCTCGATTCTATTGGCTGCGCTGCTGCTGGGAGAAGTCCTGCGCCCCATCCAGACCGTGGGAATTATCTTTGTGCTCGCCGCGATTGTGATCGTGCAGCGCGGAGGGCGTGCGGTTTCTCGGGACTCGGTTGTGGTCGAACCGATTGAATAGAGTGCGGGAATACGCGCCGGAGTCCTTCACTCGCTGCACAAATCTCTAGGGATTACTTACTCGATGCGCTTGCCCAAAGTCTCCGGCAATTGTGTCGCTATCAATGCAGCCAATAGATACCCCGCGGCGCACAAGTAAAAGGCCCAACTTAAACCCTTCAACTGACCCGCCCGACCTATCACCAGTGGAGCGATCGAACTCAAAGTCCGCGCGCCATTGTAAGTGAATCCCAGGGCGCGGGCCCGCACCGCCGTTGGAAAAATCTCGCTGCCCATGATTCCTGAACCGGAGAAGATTCCGGTCCCGAAAAATGCCACGACGATTCCCATCACTAGCAGAACCACCGGCGCCCGCGCTGCAGCATAAAACGGAATCAGGAACGCTGCCGCCAAGCTATAAAACAAGAATGCCTTTCGCCGCCCGAGATGATCCGCGACCCAGCCGAAGCTGGCATAACCGGGAAGCATCCCAAACAAATTCAGCACCACCAGCAGTGTGGTCGTCCCGATAACGCCAAAGCCACGGCCACCCTGCGAAATTGGAAGCGACAAATAGGGAGGCAGCCAGGTAAACAGGCCCCACCAGGCGAACAGGCCGCAGAAGTTGAATAGCAACAACGCAAAGGTATGTTTGACATACGGCGGCCGGAAGATTGTGGCAAAAGTAGTAGTGGCAGAGCCTATTTCTTTTTTGCCACCGTGACTCATTGGATCGCCGGTCGCGTCCTCTCGAGCCTCCGACATCCGCCGCTGCCACAAGCCGGATTCAGGAACTCCGCGGCGAATCCACAAGGTGAGAAGCGCCGGCAGAATTCCGATAAAGAAGACGGTGCGCCATCCGAAATATCGCGCGACAGGGCCGGCCACCAGTGCTGCCGCGGCAAAGCCCAGCGCCCATGAACTCTGCACGATGGAAATCGCCTTTGCGCGGAACTCTGTGGGCCAAGTTTCGGCGACTAGGGTCGCGCCGGTATTCCACTCGCCACCCATGCCCAACCCCAGCACAAAGCGCGCCGCGGCCAGCATGGCAATGCTGGTCGAGAGTCCTGACGCGAACGAGCACACGGAATAGGTCACGATGCTGGCCATCAACGCCTGCTTGCGCCCGATGCTGTCGGCGAGAAAGCCAAACAGCACCCCGCCTATGCCGGAGGCCAGAAGCGTCAAGGTGCCCAGAAATCCCGCCATGGTCTTGCTCATGCCCAGATCGCGCATCAACAGCGCCAAGACCAGCGCGTAGAGCATGGCGTCGAATGCATCGAGCGCCCAGCCAAGCGATGCCGCCAGCAGCGTGCGCCGTTGGCCGGGTGTGGCCTGTGAGATTAGTTGAAATGGGCCGATTGCCATGAAGCCGGGATTGTATGGCGCGTTCAAGAATTGTCAATCCCTGATTTCGTACTGACTTGATAGATAAATATCTTTTAAGCCCCTGCCTGTTTCCTCTCCTGATACTCTCGCCGCGCTTTTACAATGTTTTGACTACTCTGACCGGGTTGTGAGTTAGCCTCGTCGTATCACTTTCACGTAACGACGATCTGGAACAGGAGTCCGTATGACGTTTCGCCGGGTTGCCACGCTTCTAGGTTTCTTGTTGACGGTCCTCACGCCTAGCTTCGCCCACCATCTGGCAGTTGTGGTAAACAAGGACAACAACGTCGATAACGTCACCGCCGCGCATCTGGCCAAGATTGTCCGTGCGGAGGTCAAGAATTGGCCTGACGGAAAGTCGATCATTCTTGTTCTGCATAGAGAGTCCGCAGGCGAAACTGAAACCCTGCAACATCTCAACAAGATGAGCGTCGCTGAATGGAAGGGACTAATCGTGGCTCACAAGGATTCAATTCAGGTAGCGGATTCTGATGCCGATGTGCTGAAGATTGTGCAATCGATCCCGGGGGCGCTTGGGTTCGTGGACGTTCGCTCGGTAAACAACAGCATCAACGTGGTGAAAGTAGATGGCAAGCTGCCCATGGAAACAGGCTATCTGCCGCATTAGCCTGCGAAAGGGTGTCCAATATAAATCCGAGGCACGCGACGGCATCGTCTTTAGTTTCTTTAATATGCTAGTAAATAGTAAACTGTTTCACGAAGTCGGCTATTTTCCATCTCAGACCGGTCCCGTACCCCCACGGAAGTGCCATTCCCAAGTTTTTCCCGACCAGCTAATGTTGTTCTTGAGCAGGCTTCGGGGGAGGGCTGCTCGACTTACGTCCCACGACTCTTTGAGTCTGGGGCGTTTTGTTTTGCGCTGGAATTCATCGCGCGCAGCTTTTGTAGGAGTGCGCCTTACTTCAACTTGAGCCGCAGCAGTTGAAAATATCTTCTCGCCTTTTTCACGTCCTTCGCAATCTGCTCGCGCAACGCCTCCACCGACGGAAATTTGATCTCATCGCGCACCCGGTCAAGGAAGCAGATCTCGACTTCGCTCTCCGGCGTTAGATCGATCGGATGAAAGTTCAGCAGATGCGTCTCGATGGCAAATGAGTCTGCCCCAAACGTTGGGCGGTTGCCCACGTTGGTCACGGAATCGAAGCACTCGGAGCCCACCCGCGTCCATGTAATGTAGACGCCATCTTTCGGAACAAGCTCTTCGTAGCGGGCCAGATTGATGGTTGGCACGGTGTACTTCGATCCCAGCCCGCGACCCCGCCCCGGCGTACCCAGAATGCAAAAGGGACGGGCCAGCAGATGCCGCGCCCGGCTCACGCGTCCCTCGTTCAGTAGCTTACGGATGTGACTGCTCGAAACCGGCTCCCCGCGCAACTTCTGCTCGGAGTAGACCTTCACGTCGAAGCCCATCTCCTTGCCGAGTTGCGTCAGCAAATTCACGTCGCCGCCGGCCTTGTGTCCAAAGCGGAAGTTGTAGCCTTCGTGCACCTCGCGCGCGTGCAGCTTCTTTTTCAAGATGCGCTCGGCAAACTGGCGCGGCGTCATCAAGGAAAGATCACGCCCAAAGGGCAGCATGAGCACTGCATCGATGCCCGTGGTTTCGAGCAAACGTAATTTCTCGGGCACAGGAGTGAGCAGCTTGAGATCCGAGTCCGGCCGCAGAATGCGCGCCGGATGTGGCTCGAACGTGACCGCCACGGCCTTCGCTCCAATCGGCCGCGCCCGAGCCACAATTTCGCCGAGCACATGCGCATGGGCCCGGTGCACGCCGTCAAAATTGCCGACGCTCACCAGCGACGGACCGAATCCAGCCGGAACGTCTTCGAGTTTGTGAAAAACATGCATCGCGATAGAAGGTCGCAGGTCTCAGGTGCTAGGTCTCAGGTCGTAGGCCTTAGGTTTTGCCTGAGACCTAACACCTAAGACCAAAGACCTGAGCTTTGAGACCTAAATCTCAAACTCCAGTTTCATCCCGTCATAAGCCAGCCGCACATGCGCCGGCAGAGTTGCGTTCGTCGCCTGGTGCGCCAGATCGTGGCAGATGTGGGTGAAGAACCCCCGCTTCGCCTTGACTCGCTCCACAATTCGCAGTGAATTTTCGACGGTTGAGTGCGTGGGATGCGGCTTGTGCCGCAGCGCATCTAGGAAAAGAATGTCCAGCCCTTGCAACTGATGGAACGACGCCTCGGGAATTTCGCTATGGTCGGTGAGATACGCCGCCGATCCAAAGCGGAAGCCGTAAATTTCCGCTTCGCCGTGAATCAGCCGAACCGGCTCAAATGTTGCCCCGAACAGCTCCACCGGACCGTCGATAGGCCGCAGTTCAAGTTGCGGCAGACCGCCATATTTATAGTCAGCGTCAAAGATGTAGCTGAACATTCTGCGCAAAAAGGCCGCCGCATCCGGACGCGCATACAGCGGCAACTTCGCAGGCTTGTGAAGATAGCTGAGCGGCCGCAGATCGTCGATGCCCAGAATGTGGTCGGCGTGGGTGTGAGTATAAAAAACCGCGTCAACACGCTTGACGCGCTCTCGAACGGCCTGTGCGTAGAAATCGGGCGAAGTATCGATGATCACCACTTTGCCCGCGTACTCGATCATCACCGAAGGCCGGCTGCGGCGATCGTGTGGATCGCTGGAGGCGCAGACCGCGCAATCGCAACCCAATGTGGGCACGCCCATCGAGGTGCCGCTACCGAGAACCGTGAGCGTGGCCTTCATGCTTGAACGTTCGTGACTCGCACGATCATGCGCGGCCTAACGCCCAGTCCCTGTAGCCGCTCCGGACTGCGGCGGGCGCGCCAGTGCGTTGGTGACTTCCACATAGGCCATGCGCACTTCGTAAAGGCTGTTCTGCAAAAAATTCTGCTCTGCCGGGGTCAGGTTGCCCTTGGTTTTTTCTGCGAGAAGAGAAAGCGTATCAATCGTCTGTCGCGCCCCGATGATATCCACGCGAGGTTGCTCGCCCTGCTGGTGCATCAGTCCTAGCTGCAGCATGGCTGTCATGTAGAGCGAGGCCAGGAAGCGCTCAAACGTCATCTCCAGTTCCTTGGCGGAGTGTCCGCTGAGCTCGACTCGCGAGTCGAGTTCTTTTGACGACTGACGATAGGCATCGGCCTGCGCTTGCTGCTCGGCCGCCGTCGGTGCTGGTGGAACGTCGCCTCCTAGTCCGGCTCCGTCGCCGGGAAACGTGGCTACCGAGTTCGCGTCTGCAGCGGGTTCTTTCTCTTTTTCCTTTTCCTTCGAGATCGGAACCGGGGTCGGAGGCTTGGCGGCCTTCGGCGGTTCCGCTTCTTCGGGAATGTCCTTGCGCAACTCTCCGTCCTCGGTGAACAAGCGGCGGTCGGTCACTGTGAAACCAGATTCTTGTCTCTTCTCAGCCATAAAACGTATCCTCGGTGTTCTCTAGAAAGCGATCTCTTTGAAAAAGCTTGAATCTTAGACTTTGTGCAGCATCTCATCTTCCGTCTGTCCAAGCGCAACGCCGGTAAACGGCAACTGGATCACTGTTGCCTTGGCCGCGCCTAGCGTGACCTCGCGCCCCGGAATGCCGGTCTCGCGTCGGATGTATCCCAGAGCAATCGTCCGCTCGCCCGCAGGTGTGTTCAGCACAGCAACGCTGGTAACCTCGCCGGCTTCCTTTTCCGCAGACAGCACCTTTTCGCCAGCTGCGATTGCCGCCGCGCCATCCACCAAAAACCCGGTGAATTTGCGATGCACATTTCCGCGCGAGCGAATACGCTCGACAATCTCCTGCCCTACATAACATCCCTTGTTGAAATTGAGCGCGCGCATCTGCTCAGTTTCCTGGGGCAGGTCGCGCTCACGAATGTCCACCCCATAGAGCGGGATGCCAGCCGCGATGCGCTGTATTTCCAACGCCTCGCTGCCCACTGGAGTTGCCCCAGCACGAATCAGCGCCTGCCACGTCTTGTAAACGTCTTTCGGAGCGAGCCAGACTTCATACGATTCATATTGCGAATCCTCGCCACGCACCACCTTGCATTCCACGCAATCGCAGTCGCACACGCACTGTGGTGTCATCGTTTCCAACGGCTGCATTTCAGGAGCCTTGATTCCTGCCGCATTCAGCAGAGCGCGCGAATTCGGCCCCGAGAGTCCCAGAGCAGTCCACTTCTCGCCGAGGTTCTCAACATTGACGTCGTCCATGATGATGTAATGGTCGAATGTGGCTACGATCTTTTCGACCTCGCTTCGATCCGTTTCGACAACCAGCGCCTCACCCTGGTTGTACACGACCATGTCGCCAAGGATACGTCCCTGCGGATTGAGCAGAAAGGCGTAGGCTCCGCGACCGGCGGCTAGATCGCGAATGTTATTCGTGACCATGCCGTTCATCCAACGTACCCGGTCGCCGCCGGTGAGCGAGAGCCTCGCTCGGAAGCCGAGATCGTAGACGCCACAGCCGTTCAGCAGGGCAGCGTATTCCTGCTGAGGGTCCGTAAATCGAGCGGTGGTCTCGGCTCCGCGGTACTCGGCGTTGCTCAAAGGAGTGGCTTGATTCCCCGTTTGCTCGCGCAGTGCGTCCTGGAGTGGTGTAAATCCCATCGAAGTATTGATTATAGCGAACGGGCTCACGATTCATTTGGCCCAGCGATCTCCAGCACGCTACTTACTCATTCTCTTCGTACTGTGATAGCTTTTCTGCCGTGGACTCGCAAAACCCTTCTAGGAAGCGCATTGCCGTCATCCCCGGCGACGGGATCGGCCAGGAGGTCATTCCCCAGGCGCTGAAAGTGATTCAAGCCTCGGGAGCCGACGTCGAACTCAGCGAATTCGATTGGGGCGCCGAGCGCTATCTTCGCGATGGCATGACCGTACCGCCCGACGGCTTCGCCATGCTGGGTCGCAACTTCGACGCAGTCTTGGCCGGAGCCTTCGGCGACCCGCGCGTCAAGACCAACATCCACGCCAAAGAGATTCTACTCGGCATGCGCTTCAAGATGGATCTCTACGCCAACGTGCGGCCGGTGCGACTGCTCGACGCCGAGCTGTGCCCGCTGAAGGGCGTCGAACCGAGGGATGTGGACTTCGTTGTCATCCGCGAAAATACCGAGGGCGTTTACACCGATGCCGGCGGAGTCTTCAAACAGGGCACGCCGGATGAGATTGCGACTCAGGAAGACATCAACACGCGCAAGGGTGTGGAGCGCATCATCCGTTACGCGTTCGATTATTGCGAACGGCATAGCAAGCTCGATGGCTCTCCGCGTAACCGCGTCTTGATGTGTGACAAGTCGAATGCCATGACCCACGCCGGCGGCTTGTGGCAGCGCGTGTTCAAAGAAGTGAGCGGGGAATATCCGCAGATCGCGGTGCAGCACATGTACGTGGACGCCCTCTGCATGCAGATGGTGCGCGATCCACGCCCGTTCGATGTGGTCGTGACTAATAATATGTTCGGCGACATCATCACCGACCTCGCCGCCGGACTACAGGGTGGCTTAGGCATGGCGGCCAGCGGAAATATACATCCGGGAAAAACCTCGATGTTCGAGCCCGTACACGGCTCAGCCCCACCAATTGTCGGGAAAAATATAGCGAATCCATTCGGCGCGATTCTGACCGCTGCGATGATGCTCCGGCATCTGGGGTTGACCCGCGAAGCCGACAAGATTGAAGCGGCGGTGCTTCAAGCAGTACAGCAGAAGAAAACTACGCAGGATGTCGGTGGAACATTGGGCACAAGGGAAGCGGGAGAATGGGTTGCGAACCACGTCAACTCTCAAGGGGTGTCATCGTGAGCCGAGCCGAACGCACGCGACAGTTTTTGTGAATTGTCATCCTGAGCGAAGGGAATCGATTCGCAAATGCGAATCGATTCCCGCAGTCGAAGGACCCCTGGAACCTCAGCGGCACAACGCACAACTCTGGGAATTCTCCCCCTGGCACTGGGGCAATTTGGTTCAAGTGCTTTAGAGCCACCGTAGGAATTCCCTGAGGCGATGGAAATAGTAACGAGCGTGCAGGGATCCTTCGACTCCGCGAGAAGCGCGCTCCGCGCGCTTCTTACTCTGCTCAGGATGACAGCGCCTACGCCCTGCGTCCAACCAGCAAAGCCAACTCTCGCCACTTCCAGTGGCAATCGACATCCACCAACCCAATCTCCCGTAGCCACTGCAGCTGAGTTTCTAAATCCAGCAACTTGTTCGATGGGTCTTCGGTTTCTGGTGTGATGCCGAGGCAGCGCAGAAACTCTTCGTGCAAACGAGGAGTAGGCGAGGCCACATGCTCCAAATTGCAGAAGACACCACCCGGGTTGAGCAAGCCGTGAATCTCAGCATAAAGCGCGCGCTTCCGTTCATGAAGCAGATGATGAATCGCGAAGCAGGATACGACCGCATCGAACCTTCCAAGCGCGGGCAGGGGGTGATCGAGATTGTGAGCGACAACAGTGACCGAGGAATCTCCGGTAAAGCGCTTGCGGGCGGCTTCGAGCATCGCGGGCGAAAAGTCGATCGCCACGGCTTCGGCCTCGCCATGGCGATCCCCGGCGATTTCGTGCTCAGCCAACGCTGCCTTGACTAACGCCAGCAGCCGACCATCGCCGGTGCCAAGGTCGAGAATGCGGTGCGGCGCTTTCGGAAGAAACTCCAGCAAAGTCGATTCGCCTTCGCTGCGGTGCAGGATGGAATCGGCGCGCCCTAAATAATCGCGGGCGTGGTCGGGAGAGTCCCAGAGATTGACTGGCGTATTGGTTGTCATTGTTCGTACCTTGAGGAAAGTATAGGGAAAGAGGGTACACTCGTTCCTAATGGATATCGTTGGGCGGCTGACTAAGAAGCTTGTGAAGGCGCTATTCCCGGTTGTATTGCTGCTTGTGCTGAACCACGCAGCTTGGCCGCAGGCACAAAGCCAGACGGCGCTCTCAGGACAAACACAACAAAATCAGAATCAAAATCCCGGCCAGACGGACAAGCCCGCCCCGAGCGGAGCCGAAGACAATGCCCATCCCACACAGTCATCTCCTGCGCAAGCTCCCAAAGAAGAGGTCAAGATCACTCCCCGCGAGGCCGAGGAGCTATTTCACTCGGTCGATGAGATTTTGGCTTTTGATAGCAAGCACACTGGACTGCCGATCAAGAAAGAGGTTAAGCGCAAGTTAACCAGCCGCGACGAAGTGGTCGGATATCTCACGAAGCACATGAAAGACGAGGACGTAAAGCGACTGCAGCGGTCGTCGCTGGTGCTGAAAAAGTTTGGGCTGCTGCCGCGCGATTACGATCTGGAGAAGCTGCTGGTGGCGCTGCTGCGCGAGCAGGTGGCTGGATACTACGACCCGAAGACGAAGACTGTGAATCTGCTGGATTGGGTTCCCATGGAGGAACAGGAGCCGGTAATGGCGCACGAGTTGACCCACGCGCTGCAGGATCAGTCGATTGGTCTGGATAAGTGGATGAAGAAGGGCGAGAAAGACTTGGGCGAGATCAAGAAAGATCCTACGCCCGAGGACATCGAGAATGACGAGGTCGACAACGCGCGCGAAGCCGTGATCGAAGGGCAGGCCGAAGCCATGATGCTGGAGTACGAACTGGCGCCGGCAGGGAAGTCGATTGTCGATTCACCGGAGTTGGTAGACGCGATGGAATCGCAGATGGCGAACGGCACCGACGATTCGACCGTGTTTAAGGACGCCCCGATTTTTCTGCGCGAGTCGCTGACCTTTCCTTACAGCTATGGCATGAAGTTCGTGGTGAAGTTGATGGAGAAGGGCGGAAAGGAAAAAGCTTACGCCGCTGTACTGGCGAATCCTCCGCACACCACGCGGCAGATTATGCAGCCGGAAACCTACATGTCGGGCGAAAAGATCGAGCCCATGCGCGTGCCGGAATTCAAGCGTGACTTCAAAGATTACGTAAAGTTCGATATAGGGGCAATGGGCGAATTCGACGTCGCGGTGCTGATTGAACAATACGCTGGGAAGAAGCTTTCCGAGCGCCTCTATCCGGAATGGCGAGGCGGTTACTACTATGCTGCACGCCCGAAGAACGACACGGCTGCTCCACTCGCGGTGCTCTATGTGTCTCGATGGTCGACTGACGAGAAGGCGGCGGAATTCGCTGAGATTTACGCACGGTCGCTGGGGCAGCGCTACAAAAAAGCGGAGGAAGTTGGGAAGCCCGCGTCACGCGATTCCGAGGAGCGGCACTCCAAATACAAGATCGACCTTCTGCAAGGCCGCCACGCCTGGGCCACCGACGAGGGCCCGGTCGTGATTGAGCAGCAGGGTGACACTGTGCTGGTGAGCGAGAGCCTCGAAGCGGGTACGACGGAGTCTCTCGAGAAAGAAGTGTTCGGGAAGTAAACCACCCGAGGTACAGAGGGAATGAAGGCGGCTAAGTAAGTCACCTGCTAATTCCTACGTGATTTTTTCTTTGAGTCGGAATCGTCTTCGGTTTCTCCCAGAAAATGCTGCACTTTGGCGCTTACACTAAGCTGTTTGCCGCCTCGCTCGACAACCAGCATGCGTTCTTGCCCCGGCGCTCCTCCCAGCATCGACCACACCTGGCCAATTGTCGAGCCTTGCACCGAAGTGCCATCGACTGCGACGAGATGATCACCGGCTTGAACTTCGGGCACTGACGCTTTGCCGTCGAAGTCGGCGACACCAACGATCATGAAGCGGCCATCATCTTCCGGCCGGAGAATAAGCCCGACAACGTCAAAGTCTGGAAAATTAAACGTTCGGCCAATATCGAAATACGCTGTCGAGTGGGCGTAATCGAGACCGACGCGGTAGTTCAAAAGAGCTTCTGAGCCAAGCACCCCAACGGTCGAAACGCCAGCCCGCTTTGCAAAAAAATCCAGCGTTTCTTGCGGAAGACTCACAACCGGGATGCCGCTTAGGAAGAGCGGACCGTATTGAACCCGTTCGACGCGCAGCAGCTTCCACTTCGTTTCTACATCCGCTCCCCACATATTCGCTGGACCAATTGCACCGGTCATATGCGGCCAGCTGGGGTGAGCCGTGGAAAGCTTGCCGAATAGCTCCCCTGAAAGAAAGCTGATGGAAGAGCCAAGGTCCAGACCAAGGTTGTATTTCTTGTTGTCGATTTCGCTGGGGATCTCGATGATACCGTTGCTTGCATTGACCAGCATCTTGATCTTCACGCCATTGAAGTTGAGACTGCCCCGTTGGCCAATCGTGAACTTGTGGTCGGGAAAATTGACGAGAACGTCGTAGTTGCGAAGGATCACGGAAGGGATATTGATTTCGGCCTTCAGTCCCTGCGCCATGACAGACGCGCCACTCTCTTGCTTGAGGGGAATCTTCACCTCCCTAACGCCGGTCAGGGGAAGGTTCATTGTTCCGATGGTAATGGCGGCGGGCGGCGGTGCGGAGCAGGTTTTATCGTCGCACGTGACCGTGAGGCCTATCAACGCAGCGAGCCGCCGGGACATCTCGAGATCCGCATTGCCGTTGTCGACCCAGGCGTGTACGCGCTGCGTAGCTCCGTTGGAAGAGGTCACGTCCAGGTCAATGACGATCCGGTTGTGATCGAGCGTCATTGGAACAGTGTCGGACTTCGGTTCGAGCAGCCCTTGCTTCGATGTGCTCTGCCCAACGGCTGCGCTAGCCAGAACCGCAATCTGGAGAAAACTCGCCAATCGCATAAGACGATTGTAGCGGCTGTGAAAACTTGAAACACGCAGAGTGCGGAGGTTCGCTAAGGCTCTTGTATAATCACCGGTTTGGGTCTCACGCTCGGAAAACTTCTACAAACACCAACGTTTCACTCCTGACCCGACGAAAGGCATGCGTTCACAATGAGCATTGTTGTCGTGGGGTCGGTTGCGTTTGACGACGTGGCGTCGCCTTCGGGCAGCGTGAAGGGGATTCTCGGCGGTGCGGCGACTTATTTTTCGCTGGCAGCAAGCTATTTCACTAAGGTGCGCGTCGTTGCGGTAGTGGGCGAGGACTTCGGCGCGGAGCACGAAGAGGTTCTGAAGAAACGTGGAGTCGACACTCGGGGCATCGAGCGCTCCGCGGGCAAAACGTTTCGTTGGGGCGGCTCTTATGCCGAAAACCTAAACGAAGCCAAAACAACCTTTACCGATCTGAATGTATTCGAAAAGTTTCAGCCGCGGATTCCCAAAGAATACGAAGATACGGAATTCTTGTTCCTGGCGAATATTCAGCCGACACTGCAGGCTGAGGTCCGGCGAAAGATGAATGGCGTGCGGCTGACCGGGTGCGACACCATGAATTACTGGATCACGGGCGCGCGCAAGGAGTTAGCCGAAACCCTGAAGCTGGTCGATGTGCTGCTGATCAACGACACTGAGACCAAGATGCTCGCCGACGAGAAAAACCTGCCGCGCGCGGCCAAGAAGGTCCTGGCCATGGGTCCGAAAGCGCTGGTAATCAAGCACGGCGAATATGGCGCAACGATTTTCTTTCGTGAGGGCGTGTTTGGCATCGGGCATCATCCCTTTCGGGCTCCAACACTGCCGCTCGACGAGGTAAAAGATCCTACGGGAGCCGGCGATTCGTTTGCCGGAGGTTTCATGGGTTATCTGGCATCGCAGCCCGAGATGAGTCGCGAAGTGTTGAAGCGGGCGCTGTTCTATGGCGGAGTGATGGGGTCCTTCGCCGTGGAAAATTTCGGTACCGAACGGTTACAGTCTCTGACTCGCGATGAAATCGACGAGCGTTTTCAGATTTTTCGCGACCTAACCCACCTCGAATGAAGCCCCAAGCTCTTCCCCCGAAGGCATATTCTGAAATCGAGGTTGTGCGGCTGGTGTGGCTCGCAATCTTCG
>Ga0210405_10004908_pt1 | contig 12403 bp, 11 predicted proteins | sample IncBWH11MmetaG_FD_155492 | JGI IMG/M metagenome (GOLD analysis project Ga0210405, IMG submission 155492) | Forest soil microbial communities from Barre Woods Harvard Forest LTER site, Petersham, Massachusetts, United States - Inc-BW-H-11-M | ecosystem: Environmental > Terrestrial > Soil >... | reverse complement strand
GGACGGCGATCACCTGCCGCCCCTTGGCCAGTTCGGCCAGATTGCTCCCGAAGCTGTCTGGGTTGATGCCCCCGTGAAGAAGAATGAGCGGCTTGCCGGCGCCATGCACGCTGTAAAAGATATGTTGGCCATTGACGTCGGCAAAATTCTCTTTTGACATAGTGGTGGTCTCCTTGGCTTGAACGGGAGGGATTGCAGTCAGCACTGCGGTCGCTGTGGCAGTCTTCAGGAAATCGCGTCTGAGCATAGGCATCGATTAAGCTCCTTTGAGGTTGGATTAGAATGCTGCCGTTCTAAAATCGTTCTCACGTCGCGCCGAACTGGCCAGCGCGGCGGTGATCGTGTGTGTCACCGTCATCCCTTCCATACGCCGGTAGCCGCGGTGTGCTCACGATCTGCCTGCGAGCAACTCATCCAGCTGCGCAAACTGTTCGGGCAGGCCTTCCGCCGAGCCGGCGAGGGCTTCGTCGCGGGCCGCTCTTGTGGGGTAGAGTTCGTGGAGGGTGACCAGCGTCTTGCCGGCATTTTCTTCGAACGTCACCGTGGTCACGGCGCCCTGGTCGCTTTCTTCGTTCGTCCAGACGAGGCGCTTGTGCGGCGTCACTTCTCTGTACGTGCCGAAGAACGCCATCGGTTGATCGAAGGCCGGATGGCGGAACACGAAGCGATACGCGCCCCCGGTGCGCACATCCATGTCGCACGAGAGCATAGACATGCCCAACGACTTCGGAACCCACCAACGCTTGAACAATTCGGGTTTGCTCCACGCTTCGAAGACGATGTGCGCCGGGGCATTGAACGTTCGCGTCACGACGAGTTCGCGGTCGGCCTTGCGTTCCACGGCGGTGCGGTTCATGGCGGCGGGATTACCTTCTTTTCCTTCGGGCATCTGCCTTCTCCTTGCATTTCAAGTGCTCGACAATCTTGTCCAGCGCGTCGAAGCGTGCGCTCCAGAGTTGGCGGTGCCGCTCGATCCAGGCGGCCTCTTCTTCCAGCGCGCGCATGCCAAGCCTGCAGGTTCTGACGCGCCCGGCCTTTTCAGTAGTGACGAGCGCTGCCCGCTCCAACACGCCAACATGCTTCTTCATGCCCGTGAGGGTCATATGGAACTTTCCGGCGAGGTCCGTGATCGAAGCGTCGGCGCGGGTGAGCTGCTCCAGCACGCCGCGCCGGGTCGCGTCCGACAGCGCGGCGAACGAAACGTCGAGGCGGGTTTCGTTATACTGAACCATATGGTTCAGTGTATATAGCAGATCGACTTGCGGCGTGCAAGAGGAAAACCTATGAGGCTGGTGCAAAGTTGGATTGGCACAGTCATCCGGGCGGTCAGGTTCTGCTGATCACCGAAGGTGCTGGCTACTATCAGGAACGACGGAAGCCCGTTCCAACGCCCAGAAGGCATTCTCACCGAAAAATTCTTACCCACCAATTTACCCACAGCGAACGGTTCCTACCGTCCCTTTCAGCGACTTGGCAGCCCCCGCGAGAATGTAAGTCGCTGATAGTACGTGTATGCCTAGACTGTCACGGCAGAGGTCGTGAGTTCGAGTCTCGTCGTCCCCGCCATTCTTAGTTGGCCGAGGCCCCTTCGCCGCACTCAGAGTAAATCGTCGTCCCCACCATAATTGAAGATTGGTTCGCCTCTCCTTCGCATCGCTACGCTCTGCTCGGGACAAGCCGTCGTCCCCGTGATTCCATAATGATCGCCAAGCCAGAAACGTTCCGGTCCTGTTACAGTAAAGTCAACGGCGGCCAGCCTGCGCCAATTGGATGTGTATGATTCAGAACCTTGGTTGGGGTACCGGTTTCAGGTTCCCGGCACAACCTCCGAAAAACGCCCACGCCGTAAATCGTAGCCTTTATCGCGAGGCATGAAGACTGTCGAGTTCCAGATTCAGCTCCAAAACATTCACGCGAGGTTCGCCAAGAAATCCCAGGTCGCGGCCCTTCGTATGTCTCTGCACTAGCGCGCGCACGACTTCTTCTTTCAGGCCACGCGAATGGGCAACGCGAGGAATCTGGAATTCAGCAGCCGCAGGGGAGAGGTCCGGGTCCAGGCCGGACCCCGAGGTGGTCACCAAGTCGACTGGGATCGGAGCAGTTGGATTCTCCGCCTGAAGTTTTTGCACGTCGCTCTTTACGCGCTCAAGCAAATTCTTGTTCGTAGGTCCCAGATAAGAGCCGCCACTCGCGGTTGGATCATATCCGGTTCCTGCAGCAGACGGCCGCGAGTGAAAATAGCCGGGCCCGGTAAATGCCTGCCCAATGATTTTCGAGCCGACGAGCTTTCCATCTTTCTCGATGAGTTGTCCGTTTGCGTGGTCGTGAAAGAATATCTGCGCCAGTCCAGTGATTGCGAGCGGATAAGCGAGACCAAACATGACGGTCGTCACCAGGGTGAACCACACGGCAATGAGGAGATTCTTTTTCATGAAAGCCTCTCAGACGAATCGGAGATACGTCAGCAGCACGTCGATGAGCTTGATTCCAATAAAGGGAGCAACGACCCCGCCAAGACCATAAATCAACAGATTGCGCCGAAGCAGCGCTGCCGCTCCCAGCGGCCGATACCGAACGCCTCGGAGGGCCAGCGGAATCAGAACGACGATAATGAGCGCATTGAAGATAACGGCCGATAGAATGGCCGATTGTGGAGTAGCCAGGCGCATTACGTTGAGGACATTCAATTGCGGAAAGGCGCCGGCAAACATTGCTGGAATAATGGCGAAATACTTGGCCACGTCGTTCGCAACGGAAAACGTGGTTAGCGCGCCGCGAGTGATCAGGAGCTGTTTGCCGATTTCGACAATTTCGATGAGTTTTGTCGGGTTGGAATCGAGGTCGACCATGTTGCCGGCCTCTTTCGCGGCCTGCGTGCCAGTGTTCATGGCCACTCCGACGTCTGCCTGAGCAAGTGCCGGGGCATCGTTGGTGCCGTCGCCGGTCATGGCCACGAGTTTCCCCTTCGCCTGCTCCCGTTTGATAAGCGCCATCTTGTCTTCGGGCTTCGCTTCCGCGAGGAAATCGTCGACTCCGGCTTGGCGAGCGATAGCCGCAGCGGTCAGCGGATTGTCGCCCGTAATCATCATGGTGCGAATGCCCATCGCGCGCAGCTGGTCGAAACGGTCCTTCATGCCCCCCTTAACGATGTCTGTAAGAGCGATCGCGCCCAGCACGCGGCCGTTCTCCGCAACGAGGAGCGGCGTTCCGCCTGCATTGGAAATCTCACGAACACAAACCTGCAACTCGGGAGGAACGACGTGACCCCGGTTTTCGCATAGACGGGTAATAGCCTCCAGTGCCCCCTTGCGGACCTCGCGGCCATTAAAGTCGACGCCCGACATCCTGGTTTGGGCGGAGAAGGGGACGAAATTTGCGGCGTGGGAAGAAAGGTCGCGACCGCGAAGGTTGTACCGCTCCTTAGCGAGCACGACAATGGACCGGCCTTCTGGAGTTTCGTCAGCCAGCGAGGAAAGCTGTGCGGCGTCGGCAAGATGCTGCTCTTCAATGCCGGGCGCGGGGAAAAATTGCGTGGCGGCGCGGTTACCGAGAGTGATCGTTCCCGTCTTGTCCAGCAACAGCACATCCACATCGCCCGACGCTTCGACGGCCCGCCCTGACATCGCGATGACGTTTCGCTGAATCATACGGTCCATCCCGGCAATGCCGATCGCAGACAGAAGCCCTCCAATGGTCGTGGGAATCAGGCAAACGAGAAGGGAAACTAAAACGAAAAGGTTCTGCGGAGCGCCGGAATAGATCGCAAAGGGCTGGAGCGTCACAACTGCGAGCAGAAAGATGATCGTGAGACCCGCCAACAAAATGTTGAGTGCAATCTCGTTTGGGGTTTTTTGACGTGAGGCTCCCTCAACGAGCTTGATCATCCGGTCCAGAAAAGTTTCGCCGGGATTGGAAGTAATGCGCACTTTAATCTCATCGGAAAGGACGCGTGTTCCCCCAGTGACAGCCGAGCGATCGCCGCCGGATTCGCGGATGACGGGTGCAGACTCGCCGGTGATTGCCGACTCATCCACGGATGCGACACCTTCGATCACTTCGCCGTCCCCGGGAATGAACTCCCCGGTCGCTACAACTACGATGTCCCCAGAGCGCAATTTCGAGCTGGGTACGCTCTCAATCTTGTTATCGCACGTCAGCAGGCGAGCTTCCGTTTCTGCGCGCGACTTACGCAGCGTGTCGGCTTGTGCCTTGCCGCGCCCTTCGGCCATGGCTTCGGCGAAGTTGGCGAAAAGGACGGTGAACCACAGCCAAAGGGTGATCTGCAGACCAAAGCCAGTCTGACCCGCATGGTGCCAGACGTTCCACACAAGTTGGACCGTCGTCATGAGAGCGCCTACTTCAACGACAAACATAACGGGGTTCTTAACCATCGTGCGCGGGTCCAACTTGCGAAAAGAGTCGGTCACTGCCCGGGCGAGAATCTTCGTGTCAGTGAGGGACTGTTTTCTAACTTGGGCGACAGGATCCATGGGAACCTCAGAAAGATTTCCCTGCTGTCATCAGCAGGTGTTCGAGAACTGGCCCCAGGCTGAGTGCCGGGAAAAAGGTAAGCGCACTCACGATGAGAATCGTGGAAACCAGCAAGCACGTGAAAAGCGGGCCTGTGACAGGGAAGGTTCCGGCAGACGCTGGGGAAATCCTTTTCTTCGCCAGGTTCCCCGCTATGGCAAGCACGGGAATATGCATGAAGAAGCGGCCAAGCAACATAGCTACCGCTCCGCTGGTGTTGTACCACGCCGTGTTGCCGTTCAGGCCGCCGAAAGCGGAGCCATTGTTGCCCACCATCGAGGTATAAGCATAGAGGACCTGGGAAAGCCCGTGCGGCCCTGGATTGGAGATGCTGGAGGTGCCAAATGTCTGCACTACCGCGACCGCCGAGAAGCCGAGGATCACAAACGTCATGATGAGGATCGAGAGCATGGCCATTTTTACATCGTAGGATTCGATTTTTTTTCCCAGATACTCGGGCGTTCGCCCGACCATCAGCCCGGCGATGAAGACCGCGAGGATCACGAAGACCACCACGCCATAGAGTCCGGAACCGACGCCGCCAAAGACGACTTCGCCGAGCATAATGTTGATCATCGGAACCATGCCGCCAAGAGGCGTGAACGAATCATGCTGGCTGTTGACCGCCCCGCAACTGGTATCGGAAGTCGCCGTGGCAAACAGCGCGGAGTTCGCGATTCCGAATCGAACTTCTTTGCCTTCCATGTTTCCGCCGGGTTGCAGGGCGCTGGCTCGCTGATCCACGCCCGCCAGCATGGGGTTCCCCTTGGCCTCGGCCCAGTAGGCGGTTGTCACGGCCAACAGAAATAACACCACCATCGCCGCCCACACGGCCCAGCCGTGCCTAGGCGAGCCGGTCATGCGGCCCAACGTGTAAGTAAGGCCGGATGCGATTGCCAAGATCGAGAACATTTCAATAAAGTTCGACAGCGGAGTGGGATTCTCAAAAGGGTGCGCACTGTTGGCGCCGAAAAATCCGCCGCCGTTGGTGCCCAATTCCTTGATGATTTCCTGGGAGGCAACCGGCCCTTGAGCGATCACTTGCTGGCTCACGACTTGCGCCGACGTCTTTCCGTCCGCACCAGTCACCTGCACGGTCTGCGGTTCGGTAAGCGCAACCGTCGTATACGGCTTCAGGTTTTGGACGACTCCCTGAGACACAAGCAGGAGCGAGCCGACCAGACAAAGCGGCAGCAAAACCCAGAGCATGCAGCGCGTCATGTCGACCCAGAAATTACCGAGTTTTTCGGTTTCCTTGCGCGCAAGCCCGCGAATGATCACGAGTGCCAGCGCGATGCCGGTGGCCGCGGAAGTGAAGTTGTGATACGCCAGACCGGCCATCTGCGTGAAATAACTCATGGTCGATTCGCCGCTATAGTTCTGCCAGTTCGTATTGGTGGTAAAAGACGCGGCGGTGTTGAAGGCCAGAGCCGGCGGCACGTTGACCATCTTCTGTGGATTAAGGGGGAGCCACTGCTGCGTGCGCTGGATCAGATAGAGGAGCGCCATGGAAACGCCGCTGAACAACAGCATGGCGACGGTATATTCCGTCCAGCGCATCTCATGCTGTTCGTCGACGCCGGTTAGGCGATAGACGATTCTCTCGATCGGCCGCAAGACCGGGTCCAGAAATGTCTTTTCCCGGTTGAATACTCGCGTCATGAAGATGCCGAGCGGCTTGGTGACCGCAAGAATCACTGCAAGCATAAAAAGGATTTGAAACCATCCATTTGCAGTCATGGTCAGAACCTCTCCGCCTTCAACAGCGCATATAGCAAGTAGCCAAAGAGAAGCGCACAAATGCCCAGCAATATCAAGTTAGCTGCGTTCATATCGTCGCTCCTATCTCAGCCTTTCGCAGCCACGAACGTAGAGGATGGCGACGGTGACAAAAAACACTGTTGCGGCAAGAAAAACGACGTCGAGCATATGCTCCTCTTCCTCGATTGAGCGGTTGCGTCCGAGATTCGTTCAAACCGTCGATCATAACGGAGTCAGAACCGTAGGATTGCGTGGATGGCACGCCTGAACGAATCGCTGCGGGTGCCGTTACCACACGGCCGCGCACTGTATGCGTACTCGTAGCTGACTTCCGAACGAGTCGAGAGCAATTCGTTGAACCAGCGCGTAACTGCTACCGTCCAACTTTCGCAGGTTGTTGCCCATGCTGTGCGTTCGCCTCTATTGTCGACCAGAGGGAGCGTCACGGCAAACGTACGATTCAATTCGCTCGTCACAGTTCAGCGCAATTAGCGAACAGAATCGGCTCCACAAACAAGGACACCATAGCGAATCGATGTTGAGAAAGTCCTGAAAGTTTTGTAAAGATTCCATAAGTGCTAGCCTGATACCAGGCCAGAGAGCAAGCGCTTACAGTGGCGTCGGCGCAATCTCCACTGCATTGCTTTGAAGATTCGTGCGAATTCCAATGCGCGCCACCACTTGCCCGCAAATTGCCTGACCTCAGATTCGGTGAGCTTACCACTTCCTTTTTTGCCCGCGCTTTCACGTGACCTGGCCTTGGATCAGGGTGTCTAACCGCGGGAGCGGAATATGGTAACTCTGTCCGTTTCTAGCGCTCCAATCGGGCTTAACCACTGTTCTTCGGCGACGACCCGCGTGCACGGCCCAAAGGTGCAGATTCGAATCTCTCGCCTAACGGCTTCCTGTCGCAGCAAGTTCAGCACCTCTCGCAGGATGGTGCCGCTAAAGGGCGTATACAAATAGAATACGGTGCCGTTGGACAAGTTCGCCGCGCGAGCATCGCCCTGGATAAACCTCGCGTTGTTCAGATGTAACGACCGAGCGCTCTTCCGGGCGCAATCGACATAGGACGACTCAAGTTCAATCCCAGTGCAGCTAGCGCTGGTGCAAATGGAAACCATCAATGTAACGTGACCCAGCCCGGAGCCGAGATCGATCAGGAAGTCCCGTTCCGTGAGCGCTGTTCGGCCGATGAGATCAAAGATATGGCGCGCAGGCGTGGGCTGATAGGCCACCATTTCGGACTCTAACTGGACGACCTCAGCCGACGGCTCTTCAAACTGCAAGACTCCGCTGATCAATTCGTCCAGATAGTCATAGCCTCTGCAATTTATGAGATTAGCTGCACCATTCCAATCGGGCATCCACTCAAGCAGCCTATCCGCGCCTGCACCCCGCTGAATATCCCGACGGATGGCCTCGTACAGTCTGAAATTAATCGACTCCAACTCAGCGTAAATGGCCTTCGCACGCTGATGAAGCGCTGTTTCGATGGGTTGCCCATCCGGCCCATCCGGGAAGTAGGTATCAAGGTCGTCGAGGGCCTCGATACGTTCACGCAGATGCCGCGGTTCGTTCAGCGAACCATCTTGTTCCAACTCCTCAATGAGGCTCCCCAGCGCGTTTTCGATAGACCTCTCGACAGACATTCTGTCACAGCCTCGTCGTGGATATGAATCTCGTCGTCTTCGCCACACACTCCAAAAAAGAGGCGCACTAAATATTCTATTGGAACCCACCGGGGCGCAATAGGCACGTTCTACGATCTCCGAATTTTGTACCCCTACTTGCCCAGTCGGACAAAATGCCGGAACGTAAGTGCTGAACACGCTTAACATGCACCACGTCAAGAGCAGCGAGAATGGGCTCACTTGCCATGCTCAAATGCCTTCCACACTCTGGGCTTCTCTTTGCGGTGCCGTGACATTTTGCAACCCCGAGGGCATCGCTCCATCGTTCTTAGAAATTCGTGTTCCGAGCAGCCGCATGGTGAGAATCGCGGCGGGCAGCAAGTAAATAAACGTAATGCAGGTCCACATCAGCGCACCGGCGCATTGCTGGTCTTCCAGAGGAGAAATGCCGAACCGCTGAGGAGTGTTGAGGTACACGGGGTAAACAACACGGTCGCAAAAAGTGAGATAGCCGGAAAGGATGTCGCACGGGAGCGTGGCAAGAAACAAGTAGAGGACCATAGACCAGCGCGGCCGGTATGAAACACTTGGCCAGGGCTGAATTACGGGCCACCAGAAAAGAAATCCAGCAACGAGGAAACACGAGTGCTCGACGACATGCCATGTTTCCGATTGCAACGCGAGCGTAAAGGCGGATGGGACGTGCCATCCCACTAACGCTGCGGTGGCGGCGAACCAACAAAACGCCGGCTGTGAGAGTAGATGGCCCACTCGCTGTAGCGGCGGATATCGAAACAGCGGAGCGAAAAAGGTTCGCATGAGCTGCAGAGGCAATCCATGCAAGAGGGGCATGACGGGCGCTCCAAGTAAGATCAGAGGAGGCGCGAGCGTCATGAGGAGCAGATGCTGGACCATGTGGACGGTCAGCAATTTTTCGTCGAATGCGGCGAGCGGCGATCCTGCTGCCAGCCAGATCAAGATCAGCCCGAGAAAAAAACTGCCGGCGCGCCAGGCCGGAATGATGTTCACCCGGGCAAGACGAAGGTGAGTCCAGCCGCGCAAGTAGATTAACGCCTCAAGGATGAGGGCTAGATCGAGCGGAACCGGAAGTGTCCACGGTTCGAATGCGGTTTGGAAGGAATGAGCCATGGGACGTTTATGGTTGAGTTGGAGCGCGCGTGCGCGGAATTTCCGCCAGGGCCGCATCGCGAGACGCATCTCGCGCGGGAGCCTGGTTTGCCGGATGCAGCGTTTCGAGAAATGCGACGAGGGCCGTGGTCTCCGCCGGACTCAAGTTCCGTCCGTAGGCCGGCATATTGCCGCCTCCCTGGATGACCTGGCGGATGAGTTGGTCCTGTGTGAGGCGCACGGCGACGCTGTCCAAAGCCGGACCTCGTTGCCCTCCCGTGTCACCGAGGGAATGACAGTTGCGGCATTGTTTGCCTTGGAAAACGAGCGCGCCTCGCCGCTGAAGCGCGGTTGTGCCGCGGAGAAACCGATCCGGCACGGGATCGCCGCTCCATGCGTTCATGTGCGGGCTCCACGGCGTGAATCCAGAAAGATGCGTTAGTGTTCCCAGCGATATGGCGAGCAGCAGGACGGTCAGAACAGCGATCGGCCTGCGGCGCCAGCTTTTTTCTCCTTCGCCCGATAGAAACGGAAGAAGCAGCAGAACCAGGATGGCAACGACTGGTCCGATGAGAAGCGCGGGTGTTTCCATCGAAGGAGGCAGAAGCGAGAGCAATGCGTAGAGCCATAGGAAAAAATAATCGGGTTTCGGTGCCGTCTGAATAATCGTCGGGTCGGGGCGGCCCGATGGGCCGAATGGACCGAAGTACACAGCGCACGCGGCGACTGCCAGCAAGAGGAACGCTGCGAAAAACATGTCTTTCCAAACTGCGTAGGGGACGAACGGCGCGCCATCCTTCTTCGTCAACTCGTGATACTCGTTTGCATAGGTCGCGCGCTTTACAAGACGGCCCGGCATCGGCCATTCGTTGATCCCAAGTTTCAGCACCATCAGGAGATGCAGGCAGACGAACCCGATCAGCAGCCCCGGAATCACGAAGACATGCAGCGCGAAAAATCTTGAGAGTGTGGCACCTGCAATGATGGGCCCTCCGAGCATCAACTTTACGGCGAGCGGGCCGATGATCGGAACGCGGCTGGCGATGGAGGCTCCGATGCCGAGCCCCCAATAGGCGTCTTGATCGAAGCGCAGGACTTGCCCGCTGAAGGCCATGCCCAAAGTCATCAGCAAAAGAAAAACTCCCACGATCCAGGTGAGCTCTCGCGGAAACTTGTAAGCGCCGAACAGGAAGACCTGCACCATGTGAATAAGAACGATCGCCACCATGAAATTCGAGCCCCAGCCGTGCAATGCGCGGACGAACCAGCCTAGAGTCACATCGTGGTTCAGAGACTGGAGACTGCTCCAAGCCTCGCCGGCGGATGGAACGTAAATCATTGCAAGCAGAATCCCGGTGACGAATTGCAGAACGAAGACGGTAAGCGCAGCGCTGCCGAACACGTACCACCAGCTCGCGGTGTTGCGCGGCACGGGATGCTCCGTCATTTCACGAATCGGCGCCGCGATCTGCAAGCGCCGGTCGAACCATTCGCCGATCTCCGAGATCAAGCGCATGCTGGTTTCTTTCCATTGAGAGTAGCGCTCGGTCCGGGCGTGGGCAGCTCACCAGCCTGAATCGTGATCAAGCCGTTTTGTACTTTGTACGGATATTCGAACAGTCCCCGCTCCGGTGGACCCGAGGCGCGCGAGCCGTCGCGGTAATACGCTCCGCCGTGGCACGGGCACATAAACAGACCGGATTGTGGAAACCAGCGGACGGGGCAGCCGAGATGCGCGCAGTTAACCGCAAAAACCTGGAATTGATCACCTTCGACGCGTCGTACCCAGCATGCTGTGTCCACAGTCTTTCCGTCAGTGGGCATCACGTTAGGATTGCGGAAAGTGGCCATCCGCGTTTCGCCTGCCGGAAATTCGCTCACCGACCCCAGAGGTACCCAGGCAAGGTATGAACTCGCACGCCCGCGAGTAATCGAAGAGAGCAAAAATCGCACGATCGGTACCGCGATCGCGGTTGCCACGATGCCGTTGAAAAGAATTCCCAACTTCATAAGGAGGCCGCGGCGCGAGAGAGTAGTGTCATTCGACATCTTGAAGCTCCTAGTGGTGTTGCGCGTCATTCGAAACGGAATAGGGTTGTCCGGGGTTCTGAACACGACGCGAGGTGAGCCACGCAACTACGTCGGTGACTTCCTGGTCGGACATCGGTTTGCCAGGCACGTTTCCGCGCCAGTCCGGCGCGCCCAACTCAGGACGGCCGGTGATGACAATCGTGCGCAGCCCTTGGTCGCTGACCAGCGCGAGAAACGAATCGTCCGTAATGGCGCTGCCCTTTGCTCCGCCGCGGCCGCTCGGGCCGTGGCAGGATTCGCAATACGTTTTGTAAGCGGCTTCGCCTCGGAAGACCTTTCCTGTGGACTTCGGAGCGTAAGAAGGCATCTGGGATGCATCGAGACTGCTGCGGCTGCCCCAACGCGAGCGAATTTGTGTCGTGATGACGTCGATCTGTTTGTCCGTCAGCATTCCGCCGGAGCTTTCGGCAAACGCCGGCATTGCAGTTCCGTGCACGCCGCTGGCGATAACTTGGCGGATCGCCGCGTTGTCCGCGATAGTCAAATAAACTGGATCCGCTAGCGCAATGGCCGCGCCTCCCCGCCCCTCCGCGCCGTGACAACCCGAACAGTTTTCAGCGTATAAAGTCTCAAAATCCAAAATCTCATTGGGCGCAAGAGTTTCGGAACCTTGGAGGGGCTGGCCGTGCGGCGCGCCGCAGCCCGAGAGCAGCATCAACATAAGCGCCATGGGTACACATAGATGCCGAACGGTGATCACGACTGTTTCTCTCCGTTTCCACGACGCGACATCATGCCAGGAGCTTCAATTCCTGCGCGCATCGCGAAGGGCACATTCTCCTGCGTTAGCACGCGCGACTGCCGCAGGACAACAAGGCCCGCGACGACGCCGAAAGCAAACTGCGAGGCCATGAACCAGGTCCAGTCAATGTGACTCCCGAGCACAGGATTGAGAATGCCCATAATGGAGTACAACAGCCCCGACCACAGTACCGGAGCAATCAGGCCACCTAACACAATAGGATGACGCGCGAACATGGGAAGCATCGCACCGTAGAGCAAGCCCACAAGTATCGACGTGACGAGATGCAAGATCACGGCAAGAAAAAAGATGCCTGCGTGAAAGGAATTCAATTGCGAAGCTGAAGGTACTTCCGATGGTGCGTACACAACGGCGGCAAGAAGGTTGATCGGATACCAGATGCTTCCTGTCTTGAGCAGTCCATAGCCGCATGCCAGCACGGCCATCGCTACGCTTCCCGCCAAACCACCTTTCACACCCGCCGATATCGGATACGTCTCGATGGGCAGCCACGCGC
>Ga0210405_10004907_pt1 | contig 12404 bp, 8 predicted proteins | sample IncBWH11MmetaG_FD_155492 | JGI IMG/M metagenome (GOLD analysis project Ga0210405, IMG submission 155492) | Forest soil microbial communities from Barre Woods Harvard Forest LTER site, Petersham, Massachusetts, United States - Inc-BW-H-11-M | ecosystem: Environmental > Terrestrial > Soil >... | reverse complement strand
GTTCGAGGATGAAGCCTCGAAGTGCAAGAACATCACCGAGACGCGCTACACCGACGGTGAATTCAAGCCCGAGAAGCAGATCGCCGACATCCAGGGCCTGATCGCCCAGAAATTCGACGTGATCGTTGCCTTCCTCGACGGTGGGCCGGCGATTCTGAAAGCGACGCGTGAAGCGACCGCGGCCGGCGTTGCCGTCGTGCCTTACGACACTGGCGACAATTTCCCCGGCACCATCGGCAAGGATTATGTCGATCGCGTCACGGAGAGCCAGAGCCAGGTCGGCGAGCAGTTCGCCGACTGGCTGGCGAAGACGCTCAACGGCAAGGGCACCGTCATCATGTATGGCGGCACGCCGGGCAATCCGATGACGGCGGCACAGGTTGTCGGCTGGAAGCCGACCTTCGCCAAGTATCCGGGCATCAAGGTGCTTGAAGCGGAACCGGTGCCGACCAACTGGGATCCGGCGATGGCGCAGCAGAAGACGGCGGCGCTTATTGCCAAGTATCCGCAGATCGACGGCGTCTACAGCGAGACCACCGGCCCGATCCGCGCCTTCCTCGCGGCCGGCAAGCCGATCCCGGCCTATGTCGGACAATCGCTCATGGATCTGAGCTGCCTTGCCGCCGATCATCCGAACTTCAAGATGGCGAGCATGGATGCGCACACCTGGATGGTGCGGCTTGCTTTGCGCAAGGCGGTGGCGGCTGCACAGGGCATCGACAATACCGAGCCCAGCCTGATCACGCTGCCTTTCACCGAGGACAACACGTCCAAGGACGCGAAGCTCGCGGTCAAGTGCGACAAGTCGATGCCGATGGATTCGATCCCGTCATCGATGCTGACCAAAGAGCAACAGGTCAAGGCTCTAGGCGCTAAGTAGACGGACCGCTAACATCGCGATCGCTCGATCCGCTGAGGGTCGAGCGGTCGGCTCGGGTTTCCGCTCGTTCCCGCGCCAGCGCGGACCCAGTTTAGTCCGTCGGTCGGGTCGGATTCCCGCGTGTGCGGGAATGAGCGGGGGTGGTGTGGGGCGCGGATGCGGGATATGGCGGACGAGCAAACATTGCGTCTGCGAATGTCCCGCCTCGGCAAAGATACCACTGAGTTTTTGCTGCGGGCGACAATGTGGCTCGGCAAGGATTTGCCGACGCTTCCGCCGCGGATCAGGTCCTTTCTGCAAACGCCGTGCCTCGGCAAAGACTTGACCGAGCTTCCACTCGCCGGAAAGGCCTTCATCGCGACCGTGCTTCTGGTGTTGATCGGCGGCATCGCGGCCCCGAGCACGGTGAATTCCGCCGCGATCCTCTCGACGCTGCCGTATTTCGCCATCCTCGCCGTGGCCTCGATCGGCCAGCATCTGGTGATCCAGCAGCGCGGCCTCGATCTTTCGACCGCCGGCATCATGTCGTTTGCCGCGGTGGTCGTCACCAAGCTGCCGAACGGCATTACCGATCCCGGCGTGGTGCTGTTCTACGTCGCCGCCGCGCTTGCCGTGGGCGGCGGTATCGGCGCTATTACCGGGCTGATCGTGACGCTCTTGGAAGTGCCGCCGCTGGTGACCACGATCGGCGTTAACGCCATTCTGTTCGGGCTCACCTACTTCGTCTCGACCGGCGCCTCGGTCCAGGCGCCGATGATGATGGTCGATTTTTTCGTCGGGCGCTTTCTCTACGTGCCGACGACGATCTGGGTGCTGCTGCTGGTGGCCGGGACGACGGTCTTCGTGCTTACATTCACCACCATCGGGCGCCGGTTCATCGCGGTGAGCGTCAATCCGCCCGCCGCCCATGCCGTCGGCATCGCGCTCAAGACCTACAGCATCCTCACCTACGCGCTCGCCGGATTCATGTACGCGACGGCAGCGATCATGCTTTCTGGATATCTGGTCTCGCCCACGGTGTTGTGCGGCCTGCCTTACCTCCTGGGTACGATCGCCGCCGTCGTGGTCGGCGGCAACCCGCTTGGCGGCGTCACCAAGGGAAGCGTCGTCGCCACCGTGATCGGCGCCTTCTTCCTGACCTATCTCGCCCAGCTGGTGACCGCGCTCGGCTTCGGCGGCTCGGCCGAGGACTTGGCCGACGCCATCATCGTCCTGAGCGGCGTGGCGCTTCCCGAGATCACGCGGCGGCTGCGCCATGCATGACGTCGTGCAGGCAGCCGCACCGCCGGTCACGGCACACGTGCCGCTGATGACGCTCGCCGGCCTGCGCAAGAGCTTTGGCCCGGTTCAGGCGCTGAAGGGCGTCGACGTGCTGATCATGCCCGGCGAGGTTCACGCCATCGTCGGCGAGAACGGCGCCGGCAAGTCGACGCTGATCGGCATCGCCGCCGGAGTGCTGCAGGCCGACGCCGGCGCCATCTATTACGACGGCAAGTACGTCGAGGCGCCGGACCCGCGGCGGATGCGCGAGGGCGGCGTCTCGGCGGTGTATCAGCACCCGGCGCTGGCGCCGGATCTGACCGTGCTGGAAAATCTTCAGCTGGCCGCGCCGTCGCTGGCGGGACCGGGCGGCGCCGAGGCGGCCGACGGCATCCTGGCGCGGATTGCCACCGCCGAGCTGCGCATGCCGATCAACCGGCGGGTGGCCGAGCTTTCGCTTGCCCAGCGCCATGTCGTCGAGATCGCGCGCGCGCTCGCAACCCGCCCCAAGGTGCTCTTCCTCGACGAACCGACCGAGCCGTTGCAACAGGCCGACGTGCGCAAGCTGTTCGGCCTGATCGAAGAGCTCAAGCGCGACGGTGTCGCCATCGTCTATGTCTCGCATCGGCTGCACGAGGTGGATGAACTAGCCGACCGCATCTCGGTGATGCGTGACGGCGAGATCATCGACAGCCGTCCCGCCCAGTCGATCACGCCGGCGGAGATCGTGGCGCTGATTGCGGGCCGGCCGCTCGGCCAGATTTTCCCCGCCAAGGCGAGCTCGGTAGGGCCGCCGCTGTTTGCCGTCGCCGGGCTGAGCGGGCATGGCTTCGATCAGGTCGATCTCGCGGTCCATGCCGGCGAGATCGTCGGGCTCGCCGGCATCGAAGGCGAAGGCCAGCGCGAGTTCATTCGCGCCGCCGCCGGCATCGACCGCCGCCACGCCGGCGGAGTACGCGTCCGCGACGCGGCGATTTCAGGCGATAGTCCCGGCGCGTTTCGCAAAGCCGGGATCGGCTTCATCTCCGACGACCGCCACACCGAAGGCGTGTTCCTCAGCCTGACGCTGCGCGAGAACCTCGGGCTCGGTTTCCTGGACGCGATCTCGCGCTCCGGCGTCATCGATCAAACCAAGGAGGTCGAGCGCGCCAGGAAGATCACGGAGAACTTGCGCATCCGCGCCGCATCGATCGAATCGAAGTTGTTCGAATTGTCCGGCGGCAATCAGCAGAAGGCGCTGTTTGGACGCGAGATCGCGGCGCAGCCGACGGTGCTCCTGGTCGACGAGCCGACCAAAGGCGTCGACATCGGCGCACGCAGCGAAATCTACCAGCGCCTGCGCGCGCTTGCCGATCAGGGCATGGCGGTGCTGGTCTCCTCCTCCGACGGCATCGAGCTCGAAGGTCTCTGCGATCGCGTGCTGATCTTCGCCCGCGGCCGCATCGTCAATGAGCTCGCGGGTGCTGCAGTCACCGACGCGGCCATCACCGAAGCCAATCTCACCGCGACCGTGTCGCGCGTGAGCGCAGCCGCCGCGAAGCGCCCCCGCCGGAGCGGATCCAAGTTCCTGGCGAGCGATCATTTTCCCGCGCTGGTGCTCGCGGCTCTCACCGCGATCATCATCGGCGGCACGCAAGCCCTGAACGGCTATTTCCTGTCGCCGGTCAGCATCAAGAGCATGCTGTCGTTCTTCAGCATCCTCGCCTTCCTGTCGAGCGCGCAGCTCGCCACCGTTCTCGTCGGCGCCATCGATCTGTCGGTCGGCGCGCTCGCCGGGTTCTGCGTGGTCCTTGCCTCCTTTCTCGCGCCTGACGGCGTCGACGGCCTTGCGCTTGCCGGCGGGCTCGTCCTCATCATGGCGTTCACCGTCGGCTTCGGCCTGCTGCAGGGCCTGCTGATCACCTCGCTGCGACTGCCGGCGATCGTGGTGACGATCGCGACCTTCATCGGCCTGCAAGGCGTCTCGCTGCTGCTGCGCCCCACCGCCGCCGGCATGATCGACGACGCCATATCCGACGCGGCGCAGTTTCCGCTCTGGTTGCTTCCGGCCGGCGTGGCGCTCACGCTCGCCATGGCGGCGGCTGCCGAATGGCTCCTCTATCGGACCGGCTTCGGCCGCAGCTTCCGCGCCGTCGGCTCGAGTCCGCTCGCGAGCCACCGGCTGGGCATCGACAGCCGGCGGCTGACCGTGCTCGCCTTCGTGATCTCGGGGCTGCTCACCGGCATCGGCGGGCTGATGCTCGCGGGTCAGGTCGGTATCGGCTCGCCGTCGACCGGCACCGACTATACGCTGATGAGCATCACCGTCGTGGTGCTGGGCGGCGCGAGCGTCGCCGGCGGGCGCGGCTCGTTCGTGAGCACGCTGCTCGGCGCGGCCTTGGTGCAGGCGACCTCGAGCGCCTCATCCTTCATCGACGCCAATTCCTCCGTGCACTACACTGTCATCGGCACGCTCACTCTGCTGGCCGCGATCTTCTTCAGCGTGGCGCGGCGGCGCGCCGCCGCGGCTTGAGCCGCGCGCAGTGCGTCACGGCCGCGCGGCGTTGATCGCCCGCCATACGTTCTCCGGCGTCGCCGGCATTTCGATATGGCGGACGCCGAATTCGGCGAGCGCGTCGACGATGGCGTTGATGATGACGGCGAGCGCCGGCACGGTGCCACCTTCGCCGGCCGGACGAATCCCGAGCGGGTGCGTGGTCGAGGGCACCTCGCTCAGATCGGTGGCATAGAACGGCAGGTCGAACGCCCGCGGGACGGCGTAGTCCATGAACGAGGCCGCGAGCAATTGACCGTCCTGCGCATCGTAGTGGCAGTGCTCGAGCAGCGCCTGCCCGGCGCCCTGGGCGATGCCGCCGTGGATCTGGCCGTGGATGATTAGCGGGTTGACGGCAAGTCCGACGTCGTCGACTGCGGCATAGCCGACGAGGGTGGTCACGCCGGTTTCCGGGTCGACTTCGACTTCGCAAACGTGACAGCCATAGGGGAAGCTCGCCTCCGCCACGGTCTCGTCGCACGCCGCCGCGAGCGGGCCCCGCAGGTCTTGCGGCAGGTCGGCGCGCTCAAGTGCTGCGCACGCGACCTCAAACAAGCCGATGGAATGATTGGTGCCCTTGACGGTGAAGCGGCCGTTCTTGAACTCGATATCGGCGGCGGCGGTTTCCAAAAGCTGCTCGGCGATGCGTGCCGCCTTGGCAACGACGTCGTCGGACGATTTCTTGATCACGATCGAGCCGAGCCGCATGCCGCGGCCTGAATGAGCGCCGCCGCCGACCGACACCCGGTCGGTATCGCCGGTCACGAAGCGCACGCATTCGATCGGCACGCCGAGCCATTCGGTCACCAATTGCGCAAAGCTCGTCTCGTGCCCTTGGCCCTGCGAGGTGATGCCGATCACCACCTCGACGGCGCCCTCGGGCAGAACCGTGATCTCGGCTTTTTCCCGGGGCACGCCGCTCGCGGTGTCGACGTAGTTGGCGACGCCCATGCCGCGGCGCTTGCCGCGTTTTTTCGCCTCGGCGCGGCGGCGCGGGAAACCCGCCCAGTCGGCGAGCTTAAGCGCGCTCGCCATGACGGCGGGATAGTCGCCGCTGTCGTATTCCATGCCGAACGGATTTTTGTACGGCATCTCGGCTGCGGTCACCAGATTGCGCCGGCGAAGCTCGACGCGATCGAAGGCGAACTCGCGCGCGGCGACGTCGATCAACCGCTCGATGACGAAGATGACTTCCGGCCTGCCGGCACTGCGGTAGGGGCGGGTCGGCGAGCTGTTGCTGAGCACGGCGCGTGCGCGGAAGTGCGCGGCGGGCACGCGGTAGATGCTCGACATGATCTCGACGCCCTTCTGCACCATGGAGAAGCTGGTGCTGTGGGCGCCGAGGTTGCCGAGATTGGCGCCACGCATGGCGAGGAAATTGCCGTGCGCGTCGAGCGCGAGCTCCGCTTCGGCGGCGAGATCGCGCGCCTGGTAGTCGCTGAGGAACGATTCGTGGCGCTCGCAGATCCATTTGACCGGCCGTCCGACGCGGCGCGCCGCCCACGCCGCCAGCGCGAATTCGGGATAGATCATGCCGCGCGTGCCGAAATTGCCGCCGACGTCCTGCATGAGCACGCGCACCTTGTCGGCGGGTACGTCGAGGATGGCGGCAATGTCGTTCTTCAACCGCACCGCGCCACCGTTGCCGGCGTAGACCGTGTAGCGCCCGCTTTCGGGATCGTACGCGGCGAGCACGGCGCGCGGCTCCATCGGCACGCCGGTGACGCGCCGCACCCAGGTCGCGAAGCGCGCGACATGGGCGGCGCAGGCGAAGGCGGCGGCGGTCGCTGCGGCATCGCCGATTTCCGCGTCGATACAGACGTTGGAGTGCGCGCCTTCGTGCACGCGCGGCGCGTCCTGTTGTGCCGCCGCCGTCGTTTCGGTTACCGCCGGCAGGACCTCGTAGTCGACCTCGACCCGCTCGGCGCCGTCCTTCGCAGCCCGCAGCGTTTCGGCGACGACCATCGCCACCGCCTCGCCGACGAAGCGCGCCTTGTCTGCCGGCAGCGGATAGTGCGGCGGGGTGAACGCCTCGCTGCCGTCGCTGTTGTGCAGCACGATCTCCGCCGGATGCGGCGACCACGGCTTGTGCGGGATGGGCTTTAGGCCATCGGCGAGAAAGTCGGCGCCGGTGAGCACCGCCAGCACGCCGGGAAGCGCCAGGGCCTTCTCCGCGGCGATCGTTCGGATCAGCGCGTGCGCATGCGGCGAGCGCACCATGACGGCATGGATCTGGCGGGGCAGGTTCTCATCGGCGGTGTAGCGGCCGGCCCCGCGCACCAGGCGCAGGTCTTCGCGCCGGCGCACCGGCGCGCCGATGCCGGAGTGTTTGCCGTCGGTCGCCGAGGGCGGGCTCATCTTCGTCATGGCACCCGGACTATATCGACGGGCATCGCCGCGGCGAAACCTGACAACCGCGAAGGGAGGGCAGGCGTGACCCGCGGCTCAGGTTCGGCCGAGCGTCTGGACCGCCTGGTGGCGATAGCAGGTGACCAGATGATCGTTCACCATGCCGACGGCCTGCATGAAAGCGTAGACGATGGTTGGCCCGCAGAATTTGAAGTCGCGGCCGATGAGTTCCTTCGACATCGCGCGCGATATGGCGGTCTCGGCCGGCACCTGACGGACGGTGCGAAACCGGTTGACCTTGGGCTTGCCGTCGACGAAGTCCCACAGCAGCTTCGAGAAGTTGGGTCCCTTCTCCATCACTTCGAGCCAGGCGCGGGCCGAGAGCACCGCGCCCTCGATCTTGGCGCGGTTACGAACGATGCCCGCGTCCTGCATCAGCCGCTCGACCTTCTTGGGCGTGTAGCGCGCTATTTTCTCCGGCGCAAAACCGTCGAAGGCGCGGCGGAAGTTTTCGCGCTTGCGCAGGATCGTGATCCACGAGAGGCCGGCCTGGAAGCCGTCGAGCACGAACTTCTCGTAGAGCGCGCGGTCGTCGAATTCCGGCACCCCCCACTCTTCGTCGTGATAGGCGATATAGAGCGCGTCCTTGTTCGACCAGGGACAGCGCACGACGCCGTCGGCGTCAATCGGAGGGCTCATTCGGCGGCCTTCGTATCACCGGGAAAAGCAAACCGCGCCCAGTCCGGCTTGACCAGGCGGATCGGAACACCGCCGGCAAGAAGCTCTTGGCCGTTCGCCAGCGCCTCCGCGACCCGGTCGAGGCGAAGGAGCGCGAGTCCGTGGCCGGCAGCCGCCGAGCCCATTATGCCGAGCTGGCGCTCACCCGCCGTAATCGCGATACCCGCCGCCGGCGCCGCGCCCTCGAAGCGGACCGGCACCGTGCGCGAGCGGGCGCTGCCGCGGTGCTCCATGCGCGAGACCACCTCCTGGCCGACGTAGCAGCCCTTGGCGAAATCGACGCCTTGGAGCTGGTCCATGTCGGCCTCGTGCGGGAAGGCATCGCCGTAACGGAAATCAACGCCGCCGCTCGGAATGCCGAGCGCGATCCGGTGCGCCTCGTACTCGCCCGCATCGACGAGCGCCGCGCCGAGATCGGCGGAGGCAGCAGCGGCAAGGTGCGGCGCCACCATCACGCGCAGGCCCAGCGCCGGCAGACGAGGATCCGTGTAGCCGAGGCCGTATACGGTCCCGGCTTCGCCGTCCCAGGCCGCCAGCACGGCGAGGATCTCCGACAAGTCTTCGATGATCAGGCGGGAGCGCAGCTTGTAGAGGTTGAGCTTGCCGACAAGCGTCGCCGTGAGCGATCGCGCCACGTCGAAGAAAAACCCGCCACCCTGGGCCGGCGGCGCTTCGACGACAAAGAAATCGGCGATGATCTTGCCCTGCGGCGTCAGCAGCGCGCAGAACCGCGCTACCGCAGGCTTCAGGGCGAGGATGTCGGCGCTGACGAGCCCGTGAAGAAAGTTCCGCGCGTCGTCCCCGATGACCTTGATCACGCCGCGGTCCGGCAGGAGGGCAGCCTTCATGCGCGCAACTTTCCCGGCATCCAGGCGAAACTAAGGTTCCCGCGGCGTCCTCTCAAGTGTTCGCTGGGTTTCTCGGCTCTAACCAGCCGGTCGCTGGGACCCCTGTCGCGCGGCCTGAGTGCCTGCCCTAGTGACTTGGCTGCTTCTCGACTTCCGCCCGCTTTGCATAATAAGGGGTCACAAGGAAGCCGCCACGAGTGATGATCTGCTTTCCGCGTCGAAGTTCAGCGGCTCGTTCCAGTCCGGTAAACACAATACAAACAATACTTTACGTCGAATATTTCCTTCTTTAGACTGGAGTGGGGTATACTGAGGTAACGCGCAAAGTCTTGGCGCAACGAGCTTGTAATCGCGCGCAATTGCAGTCTGAATAGCGACCCTTGGGACTACGAACGGAAATACACTCCTGACGCACGTCTACCCGCTTGGACTGTACGATAGGGTGCAAAGCTGGTGGTCACGCACGAGAGGCAGTCCGCGGCTAAGCACTTGCATCCTTTCGCAGAGGCCTTGATTCAGATCAACTAGGCACGCACCGGCTCAGGCTAAATTAAATCTTGGCTCGGGGACTCTGCTGGGAACATTCCGAAAATGCCTGACGCCGTGTAGGTCAAGGGCATCGTTTTCAAAGGGATTGGTAGATCATGGTTCACTCTCGTTCGGCGCTCGCGGCAGTCGCGCTGATTTTAGCCTTCGTCGCGTCCTTCTCTGCGCAGGCGCAGCAAGGGGAAAAGGTCGGCACGCTGACCTGCAAGCTCGCCCCGTCGATCGGCCTTATCATTGGTTCGCAACAACGCATGGCATGCCGGTTCCAGCCGTCCAACGGAGGCCCATCGGAAGCCTATGCGGGGGTGCAAAATAGAATTGGCCTCGACATCGGCATCACCGCCGGCGGCGTGTTGGTGTGGGGCGTCTTTGCGCAAACGGCGACGCCGATCACTCGCGGCGCGCTGGCAGGGCGCTACGGCGGCGCGAGCGGTGATATCGGAGTAGGCCTCGGCGTAGGCGCTAATGTTCTGTTCGGCGGTTCGAACAACGCGATCTCGTTGCAGCCACTGTCTCTCGAGGGCTCAATCAGCCTGAATGTCGCTCTTGGCATTGCCGGTCTCACGCTGACATGGGTGCGGTGACCCAAGAATTCGCTCGATGCCGTTTTCAAAGCCGATCGTGAGAGGATACTCGATGAAAATCGCACTCCGCTTCCTGGCCGCGGCAGGGCTCCTGCCTCTGGGCGTCGTCCTATCAGTCACCGCGTACGCTCAAAGCGATACGATGGGCGCGATTCTGGAAAAGCTGACGGCGCGAATCCAAACGCTGGAGAATTCCTGCGGCGAGGATATCAAGAAATTCTGCAGCACCGTGACACCCGGCGAAGGCCGCGTCGTCTATTGCATGAAAGCGCATGAGGACAAAATCAGCCCCAATTGCGCGTTCGAACTTGACGACCTGGAGGCGGATTTTCAAAATGTCCTCGACCAGTTCAAGGAGGCCGTGCGCGCCTGTCAGAGCGACATCGCAAAATTGTGCGGGCAAACCGCGCCTGGCCAAGGCCGTATTGCGGCATGTCTCGCAGCAAACAAAGCGTCAGTTACGCAGACATGTGTCGAGGCCGTCGAGAAACTCCAAATCAAGTGATATAGCTGTGTGCGCCGTTTGCGAGCAGCCTGATTGATCCCGCTGTATTCCCGGCGAAGCTGGCTCCCCTGCATGATTCCCGCGATCGAGGTCATCGCTGCAATTGCCGTCCCGTCCTTGGCCCAAGCCTTGGCCTAGCCTTGGCCAAAGCCTTGGCCCAAGCCTTGGCCTAGCCTTGGCCAAAGCACAGCTCATGGTCGATATTTCTCGTCTGACTTCCACCGACTATTTGGCCATGGCGCCGGGGCAGTGAGCGCCTTCCAAAGGAAGGCGCATTGCGGTGTCTTCGGGAATTCGGATGAGACAAACAACCGGGAGGAACGACATGCTTAGCTTCATTCGCGCCATCAAGTTTGCAGCGATTGTTGGCGTCGCTGCAGCGACATTGGCGGCAGGCTCTACCGCATCGCGGGCGGAGAGTGGCGCGGTGCGCCTGCATATTGTGAAAGCCGGCCTCATTGTCGGTGTCGGGGGTGGCAGCGGCACCCTGGTCTTCAAAGGTCGCTCATATCGGTTGAGCCTGGGCGGCATCGGCGTTGGGTCGCTCGGGGTAGCGGCTGTGGACCTTGTTGGAACCGCATCCCATTTGCGTCACCCTGGCGACATCGCCGGTACCTATGGGGCGGCGGGGGCGGGCGGCGCCTTCGTCGCCGGAGCGCAAGTAGCGCGGCTGCAGAACGAGAAAGGCGTCGTTCTTGAAGTACACGGCGTGCAGGTCGGCTTTCAGATATCGCTCGGTCTAGCCGGCTTGACTATCGCTTTGCGCTGAGTCGGCGGGCGGCACCCACACAATTCATTCTTTCCGGGGCACCGCGGGGTCCCTGGCTGTGGTCGACCGAGGGCCTCCGGTTGCGGGGCGGCGTATCTACTGTCCTCCGCCGACACGCCGTCCATTGGTCACGCCACGAACTCGTTCGGCCGGGCGCTTCGTCCTGCTACTTCTGATCAAGACGCCACGAACCATCCCAGTCGGCGCCCGGCGGGTTTTTCTCCATACTCTCGATCCGGCCCAAAAGGGTCTGCGCTGGTCCGTCGCCGGGGGCTATTTCGAGCGCTGCAGTGAGCGCGGTTTGTGCCTCATTCCACCGGCGCGCGCGATATGCCGCCAGCCCCTCGGAATAGCGGGTTCGCAGCAAATTTTGGCTCGGCGTAAGTTCGCCGGATCGCCCCATTATTTCATACACGACTTGTGGCCGGGACTGCCCAGATACCAGGAAACGATCGATTTCACGCACTTCGATTGCGGCGCCCGCCGCGGCCATGGTCGCCTCCGAAATCAATGAGCGGCCGCCGTAGATCTTGTTCGCTGCCTCCAGGCGCGAAGCCAAATTCACCGCGTCTCCCATCACCGTGAAGCTCATCATGAACTCGGAGCCGATACTGCCTACCACCGCTTCGCCGGTGGCAATGCCAATCCGAAGATCGCATTCCACGGGTATCACTCGCACGCCAAGCAGTTCCGGCAGTTCCTCCCGCAAAGCCGCAATCCGACCGACCATGTCAATCGCGGCCAGACATGCGAGCTCAGCCTCATTTGCTTGTTCAATAAACGGAGGGCCCCAATAGGCCATTATTGCATCACCGATGTACTTGTCGATGATGCCTCTGTGAGCACGAATCGGCTCTGACATCGTGGTCAGGTAGCGATTCATGACTTTGACGAGACCCTGGGGCGTCATGCCTTCGCTCAGGGTTGTGAATCCTTTCATGTCGCAAAACATTACGGTCACGACGCGACGCTGGCCCTGCGCGGCGGCCAGTGCCGGCTGATCGATCAATCCTTCCACGATCCGAGGATCCACATATCTGCCGAAGGTCTCTCGGATCCGCTCGTTGCGGCGCAACTGCTCTGTCATGCGATTAAATGCTGTCGACAGCTGGCCTATCTCGTCTCGCGTCGTAACCTTGATTGCGCCTTCGAAACGCCCAGCTTCAACTTCGCGGGTGCTTGCCAGCAGCAGCTGTACCGGGCGGGTAATGCCGCCGCTCACAATGATCGCAAAGAGCAATCCAAGTATTGCGGCAAGCGTCGTCACAATCGCAGAGATCAGAATCGTTCGCGATTGATTGCGGATGACAGTCGAGGCGCTTGCGTAAACCTGCGCCAGCATATCGCCGCGGATTTCGTTTAACTTGGCATTGAACTCATCCCGTAACGCAT
>Ga0210405_10004906_pt1 | contig 12406 bp, 9 predicted proteins | sample IncBWH11MmetaG_FD_155492 | JGI IMG/M metagenome (GOLD analysis project Ga0210405, IMG submission 155492) | Forest soil microbial communities from Barre Woods Harvard Forest LTER site, Petersham, Massachusetts, United States - Inc-BW-H-11-M | ecosystem: Environmental > Terrestrial > Soil >... | reverse complement strand
TCGGCTTCGGACATCTGGTGTTCGCCTTTCAAGCCGCCTATGCGCTGGGCATGATCCTTATGGGCCGCTTGATAGACCGCCTGGGCACGCGCGTAGGCTATACCGTTGCCATGGTTTTCTGGAGCCTTGCCTCCATGGGACACGCAATCGCAAATTCGCTTACCGGTTTTGTGATTGCCCGGTCCGCTCTCGGCTTCGGCGAAGCGGGAGTTTTCCCGGCGAGCATCAAGTCCGTTGCGGAATGGTTCCCAAAGAAAGAGCGCGCGCTGGCCACCGGAATTTTCAACGCGGGCACGAACGTCGGTGCAATTATTACGCCGCTGATCGTGCCCTGGATCGCCGTCCATCTGGGCTGGCGGTGGGCTTTCCTGTTAACCGGCGCTCTCGGCTTCGCATGGTTGATTCTTTGGCTGCTGCTGTACCGCACGCCGCAGCAGCATCCTTACTGCACCAAGAGCGAACTTGCATACATACAAAGCGATTCTGAACCTGCTTCCGGGAAAATCAAATGGACGCAGCTTCTGGCTCATAAGCAAACCTGGGCGATTGCGGCGGGAAAGTTCATGATCGATCCCATCTGGTGGTTTTATCTTTTCTGGATTCCGGACTATCTGCAACGGGAGCATGGTTTGCATCTGACGCAAATCGGCCCGCCCATAGTAGTGATTTATGTCATATCCGATCTCGGGAGCGTTGCCGGAGGCTGGCTTTCATCGAGTTTGATTCGGCGAGGATTCTCCGTAAATGCAGCGCGAAAATGGGCGATGTTCCTATGTTCTTTGTGCGTCTTGCCGATTGCCGTGGTTTACCGGCTGTCCGGATTGTGGCCTGCCACGCTGCTGATCGGGCTTGCCGCCGCAGGCCATCAAGGCTTTTCTGCCAACCTTTTCACTCTGGCCTCAGACCTCTTCCCTTCGCGGGCCGTCGCTTCCGTTGCGGGGATTGCAGGCATGGCCGGAGCGATTGGCGGAATGCTGATCGCTGAAATCGTTGGCCACGTGCTGCAGTGGACCGGCAGTTACATGGTTCCTTTTTTTATTGCAGCCTCGGCTTATCTGGTCGGATTGTTGTTCATTCATCTGCTCAGTCCCAAGCTCATTCCCGCGCAAATCGGCCAAGGGCGAATCGGATGAGCCTCGAAGCGTTCCAGTTGAACGGCAAGAATGCCCTGGTGACGGGTTCGCACAAGGGGCTGGGCGCTGCCATCGCCATGGCCTTGGCAAAGGCCGGCGCCAACGTGGGTTGCCATGGGCGAGATCCGAATCCTGGCTCCGCCTGCGACGAAATTCGTGGTGCTGGCCGCAAGACATTTTACTTTTCCGGTGATATGTCGGATGCGAAGGTGCCCGCCGCTCTCATCGAAAAAACGATCGCGGAGTTTGGCTCCATCGATATCCTGGTGAACAACGCCGGCGCGATCCGCAGAGCTCCTGCCGCGGAATATCCCATGGAATACTGGGATGAGTTGATTGCTGTTCACTTGACCGCGGTCTTTCGCCTCGCGCAATTTGCCGGGCGACACATGCTCCAGAGGGGGAATGGCGGCAAGATCGTGAACATTGCTTCGTTGCTCTCCTTCCAGGGAGGGATATTCGTCCCTGCCTACGCCGCCGCGAAGGGAGGAATTGCCCAGTTAACGAAGGCGCTCGCCAACGAATGGGCCTCCAAACGCATCAACGTCAACGCCATTGCTCCGGGATATATGAGGACGGACAACACCACGGCCTTGCAGTCGGACCCTGTCCGCAACCGTCAAATTCTGGAACGGATTCCGGCAGGCCGCTGGGGAGAGCCCAAGGATCTCGCGGGCGCCGCGTTGTTTTTGTGTTCGTCCGCGAGTGACTATGTGCACGGGCATGTTCTCGTCGTGGATGGGGGCTGGCTGGCGCGCTGAGGAGCAGTGTGTCCCTAACTATCAAGCCGAAAGACGCGTGTCGCTGGGACGTGGTCAGCTTGGGCGAAGTGATGCTGCGCTTCGACCCAGGGGACAATCGTATTTGGACCACCCGGCACTTCGCAGTCAGCGAAGGTGGCGGCGAGTACAACGTTGCGCGCGGATTGAAACGCTGTTTCGGACTCGAAACCGCCATCGTTACCTCCTTTGCCAAAAATCCCGTGGGATTACTTCTGCAGGACCTGATTTACCAGGGCGGCGTCGATTCCTCGCTGATCCGATGGGTGGACTATGACGGGGTCGGCAGGAGGGTCCGCAACGGTTTGAACTTCACGGAGCGCGGTTTTGGCCTGCGAGCGGCTTTGGGTTGCTCTGATCGCGGTCACACGGCGGTGTCCGCACTTAAGCCAGGTCAAATCGATTGGGAGACGATCCTGTGCAAGGAGGGCGCGCGCTGGTTTCATACCGGAGGGATTTTCTGCGCGTTGTCCGAGACAACTCCGGAAGTGGCAATCGAAGCAATGGAGTGCGCTCGAAAACACGGTGTGATCGTCTCGTATGACTTGAACTATCGCGATTCTTTGTGGCGATCGTTCGGCGGAAAGAAGCGTGCTCAGGAAATCAACCGCCGCATCGCGCGTTACGTGGACGTCATGCTCGGCAATGAAGAGGATTTTTCCGCGGCGCTCGGCTACGAAGTGCCCGGAATCGGCGAGCATCTTTCCGCACTCGACCCGGAAGCCTTCAAACGAATGATCCGCACGGTCCTGAACGACTTTTCCTTCAAAGTCGTCGCCACCACACTTCGCAAAGCCACCACTGCGACGCGAAACGATTGGAGCGCGGTTTGCTACCACGAAGGCAATTTCTATCAAGCTAAAAACCGAGAGAATCTCGAGATTTTCGACCGTGTTGGCGGTGGTGACTCCTTTGCTTCGGGTCTCATTTATGGCTTTCTCTCAGGAAAAGACGCGCAGTGGGCGGTCGAATGTGGAGCCGCTCACGGGGCGTTGGCCATGACTACGCCGGGCGATACGACCATGGCGACGCTCGACGAAGTTCTTCACGTGATGAAAGGCGCGGGAGCGAGAATCGCCCGGTGAACACGCTGAGAAGGTAGCGATACTCTTTATGAAGAAACAGGAAGTTCGCGCTCTAATCGAAGAAATAGGAATCGTGCCGGTCGTGCGCGCCGCTTCTCCACAAGAGGCAAGATTTGCCGCGGAGGCGGTCTGGCAAGGCGGAATTCCCATCGTCGAGATCACCATGACCGTTCCGGGAGCTCTTGAGGTCATCTCCGAACTGGTGAAGACGATGCCAAAACTTCTGGTCGGAGCGGGTACAGTCGTGAACCAGGATCTCGCGCTTCAATGTTTTGACGCCGGCGCCCAATTCCTCGTGACGCCGGGTTTTTCCCAGCAAACGGTCGCCGCTGCTCACAAGCTGGACTTGCTCATCATGGCCGGAGCCCTCACGCCCACCGAAGTGATGGCCGCCTGGGACGCCGGCGTCGACTTCGTCAAAATCTTCCCCTGCGCCAACTTGGGAGGTCCGAGCTACATCAAGGCGCTGAAAGGGCCGCTGCCGCAAGTTCCGCTTGTCCCCACTGGAGGCGTGAATTTGGAAACCTCGGCGGATTACATTCGTGCTGGTGCGGCCGCATTGGGGGTAGGCGGAGAGTTGATTCTGAAACATGCGTTTCAGGAACGCAAACCGGAGTTGATAAGCAATTTGGCGATGCGGTATTCCCAACTGGTCAAGGAAGCGCGGGGCGCCAAAGCAGCCAAATCCGAGCGCACCGCTGAAGCTCGTTGAACAAGAGGCGCAAAATGCAAACGCAAAGCAAAACTTATCCTGACCTTGTTGTGACACCAAGTAATCAAGCCAAAGAATCCCATCCGGAACCCGGCTTGACCCGCCGCGTGCTCGCCTATAACGACAAACTCTTCCTCGCCGAGCACGAGATGATAAAAGGGTGGGCTGGTGCGATGCACAGCCATCCGCACGATCAAGTTGTCTACGTTGTGCGCGGGCATCTGAAGATGAACTGTCAGGGAGAATCGTTCGAATTGCGCACGGGGGATACTTTCGTTGTACGCGGCGGCGTGCAGCACGGCGCCTCCGCGATCGAGGATTCGCTGGTGATCGATGTCTTCACACCGTGCAGGGAAGATTACATTTCCTGATCTGAATTTCGTTCGTGAGCTTTACCAGGACTGGAGAAAATCCAAATCTTATGCACAAGAAATTATTGGCAGCACTGTGGATCTTTCCGGCTCTTTGCACAGCCTCAGCGCTGGGCGCGCCGCGGATCAAAAATATCAAAGTCGCCATTTCCAACCCCGGCGACCATCCGCGAAAAGCCGCGGACATCGTCATTTCTATCGCCCAGATCCGGAAAGTTGCGCCAGACTTCACGCCGGGCGCCATGATCGTAACGGCGAGCGACGGAAGCACAATGGAACAAGACGCGTCCGTATTGCAGACCGAAGAGCTGCCCTCGCAGGTCGATGATCTGGACGGCGACGGCAAAGGAGATGAACTGGCGTTTCAAGTCGATCTTGCGCCGCACCAGACGCGCATTGTGACGGTGTCCTATGGCGATCAGGAACGCATCTGGCGTTTGCGCGCCGATTACAAGCAGCGAACAGCCGCGCTGTTCAGCCGGAAAATTGAAGGCGTCGGATGGGAATCGGAGCGCGTCGCGTTTCGAGTTTACCTTGATCCCCGGAACGCCATCGATCTCTACGGCAAACGCAGACCCACCCTACAGCTTGCGATGTACGCATCCCCGGACTACACCTACCACGACGAATCCCCGGAAGGGCGCGATATTTATAAGGTCGGCGACGCCATCGGAATCGGGTCGGTCGCGGCTATGGTGGATGGCAAGGTCATCAAAGTTGCCGACGTCAAAGAGCGGAAATGGCGAATTATCGCGAGTGGGCCGGTGCGGACCATTGTGGAGTTGGAATACGATGGCTGGAACGCAGGTGGAAAAATCATCGACCTTCGCTCGCGAATCACGCAGTGGGCCGGGGAACGAGGCTTCACTCACACGATTTTTGCGAACTCCGCTGATGACTTTGAGTTCGTGACCGGGTTGCCCGCGAAATCCGGAATCGAACCCGTGACCTCTGGGCAAAATTCACAGGCGGAGTGGATGGCGACTTGGGGAGAGCAGGTCGTCGCACCAGGGCCAACCGCAACAGAAGCGGTCCCAGGACAGCAACTGGGCCTCGCGATTGTCATGCTGGCCCCGCATGCCACTTTCAGGAACGACAGCAAGAACCACTTCATCGATTTCAAGCTGAGCAATGGCTCGCAATCCTGGTACACGATTGCAGCGTGGGACCAGGAAGGATCCAATCGCCGAGTGGGTTACGGGGGTCAAAAAGAAGAAGGGCAGCATCAATCTCTGGTTCTTCCTTCGGATGCAATCAAAAGCCGCAAAGAATTCCTGAGCACAGTGCAAGAACAGGCCGAGCATATGGCGCAGCCTGCAAACGTTCACATTTTGTCGGTCTCGGCAAGCAGCCAGCAGGCGCCTCCTGATACTTTGGTTTCCCACAAAGCAAAAACCGTTGAGCAAGCAGTCCAACTCTTACGCCAGGCCATCGACCGCACCGCTTCGCAATGGGAGCCGGTTCTTCAGGCAACCTCCGAACCCATCAGTGCAAACTCCGGGCAGGGATTCTTCAGCGAGGCGAACAATGCGACCGGGGAGTGGCAAAAGCAGAACGGCTATTTCTGGACAGGGAGCTTTTGGACGGGAGAGCTCTGGCAACTGTATTCCGCGACGCATGATGAAAAGTACCGCCGATGGGCGGAATTATGGGGTTCGAAGCTGAGCGGTCAGGAGGCGCTGCAAAATCATGACGCGGGATTTTTGTATTACTACTCCTCGGCGATGGGATTCGACTCGACTCGCGATGACGCGCTTCGCGCCAGCGCGATGCATGCCGCCGAGCGGTTGGAACAACTCTTCAATCCAAAGACGCAGCTGATTGCATCGTGGGGCGTGAATGGCGACGACACCATCATCGACACCATGATGAATCTGCAGTTGCTCTGGTGGGCCAGCGAAAAAACGGGAGACAAACGCTGGAGCGAGATCGGCAGGAAGCATGCCCTCCGAACCGCGGAATGGTATGTGCGTCCGGATGGATCTGTCTTTCAGTCCGTGCATTACAACCCCGGCGACAACAGGCAAAGCTTTACTTTGCACGGAGGATCAAGGGAGGTCGTGCTGCCCTTTGTCAGCGATACCGCGCCGGGAGAGCGAGTTTTCGCGCACACGCATCAAGGCTTTGGCGCGGACACCACGTGGTCCCGAGGGCTCGGTTGGGCATTGTATGGTTTCTCGGCCGCTTATTCAGCAACTCATGAGCCGTTGTTCTTGGCCACTGCCCAGCGAGTCGCAGACTATGCCGTCAAAAACCTGCCGAGCGACTCCGTGCCGTGGTACGACTTTGACGACGAGGGCGTCCATTTTCGCAATCGGGACTCTTCGGCGGCCGCGATTATCGCCGGAGGTTTATTCCGCCTTTCCCTGATTGCCAGCGAGAGCGCACGCGCCAAGGGCTATCGGGAAGCGGGCGAACGTATCGTGCAATCGTTGATCGACCAATATTTGACCCCGGTCGGGAACAATGATCCAACTCCGCCGGGAGTGTTGCGCCATGGCTGCAGCGTACGCCCCAATAATGCGATGTTGATTTACGGACAGTATTACTTGCTTGAGGATCTGTTGTGGCTGCAGCAGCACAAACGCCCGGAGGGTTCTGCCAGTCCGTCGAAGCCATGAAATACCCAAACTCGTCGCAGAGGGCACTTGGAGCCGCGCTTTATTCGCGTTTGCGAGAAACCAAATTCCGCATGGCGCGCCCAATTATCTTATTTCTTTGGGGTTTGCTTGGCCTCAGTTGCGGCGCGTCCGCGCAGACGCGGCCCGCCACTTCGCAAATCGACGTTGCGGATCTTGATCAGCAGGTTCGAGAATTTTTCCGGAGAGAATTGACGGCACACGTCGCGGACATCAAGACTCTCAATCCTCCTCCGGACCGTGTGGTTGGAGCGCTTACCACGGGCGAATTTTCCTGGGGATCGTTCATGCGCGCCCTGGCTGCCTATTCGGAATTCTTCGGTACGCGAACCATCGCCGGTCACGACCTGTCCCAGATGCTCGGAAAGATGGCCCAGATCGAATTGAGCCACGGTGGCAAGACCTGGGCGCAGCTCTACGCCGCCATGGCTTTGCGCGGCTTCGGCACGGACCTGAATCTCAACGCCTTGTGGCAGAACTTGACTCCCGAAGAGAGGCAATCCTATCGAACATTGCTTGACCCCGGCCGGTTTTATGATGAAAAGACTGGCACGCTGATCTACCTTCCTGAAAATTACTTCGGCGTCGCCGCACGCCTCGCGGCGATCGATTTCGGTCTCGGCCTCAACAAGGACCGCGCCGCTCTCGACGACCTTCTCAACCGGGCTGCCAAACAATTCACCGATGGAGCGCTCTTTGCCGACGATGCTCTACCCACCGGCCGCTACGACCGTTACTCCAACGAGTACGCGAGAGCAATCTACGATGCCGCGGAACTCGCGGGCCGCCAGGACCTGATGAAAGCCGTTGCGCCTTCGCTAAAGGAACAGATGAAGCTCTGGTGGGATTTGTTATCCGAAGACGGCTACGGCTACTCCTGGGGAAGAAGTCTTGGCGCCATCAGTTATATGGACACTTTGGAGATCGCGGCGTTTCTCGGCCAGCACTCGGAATTCCGGCCCGCGCCCCTCTCTCAGTTGGCCGCCGCCTATTTTGCCGCGTGGTCATGGCTCCGAAACGATTTCAACGTCCAATCCCACTTGCTCGCCATTTTCGCTTTCGGCAGAGGTGATTATGCCTACATCACGAAGGAACGCGAATGGCAGCAAACCACGACCTTCTTCGGAAAAGTGATCGCTTCCCACAACATGTTCATGAAAGCTCTCGAAAGGGAAGGCGTGAAGAGCTTTCCCTCTCGGCCGAGCCTCGGCGACGTTGCTCGTTTTCAATATTTTCGCAGTGGACCCGGCCGCGGGTTTGGCGTCTGGCTTGTCCGCCAGGGACATTTACATTTCGCATTGCCGTTTGTGGCCGGACCTAGAGCGGCGACATCCGACTATGAGCCCGCACCGGATGGATTTTCCGGCTTTGCCGAGCCTGTGGAGAAAATTTATCCGTGCCTTATTCCATTTCTGGAGCTGGAAGATGGCAAGACCATCGCTGCCGCGGATGGCGCGGATGAGATCAGGCCTTCCCCTGATGGCAAGAGCGTCACCGCCGTCTGGAGACGTTGGGTTGTTCCCGGCGCCAAGGCTGGAGATCTTGTCGAAGCCGGTCTGGTCTCGGAAGTCACTTGGACCCTTCAGGCAAACAGTCTTCTGAGAGCGGAATCGCTGACTGCATCCAAAGCACTGAACGTTCGTCGGCTATGGTTCGCCATTCCCAGCCGCTATGATCATCTCGAGACTTCCTATCTTCAAGGCGCTCGAATCGATCGGCTGATCTCCGAAGAAAAAATGCTGGAAGTGCAAGTGAAGAATTCGGACTTCCCCCTCGAGATTTCCGCCTACGCGACCGGCAATGACCCTCTGGGCCGCGGAGATCGTGGGCCTCTTCCTATGCACCTGATCTTTCAAGCCAAGAGTTTTTCATTGACACCCGCAAAGCCCATCCGCTGGGAACTCTCTCTGAAGGCGTACTAATGCATTCTACGGGTGGGAAAGGCATTTGTAGCTTTGGGATGCCGTTGGCCCGCGTTAGTACCGCCGCAAAGCGTTGCGCAGACAGTCGACGCCACTTCGGCCCCCGTTTTCCCAAGTCTGGTTCCTAATCATGCTCGCGTAACTTCGCTCTATGATTTGGCGTTCCGTTCGCTGTTCGGTTTCGAACCATTCAGCGCGAAGAACAAAATATAGAGATAACATGCAACCGCGGCGATGAGCGCGTAGTGAATACCCTGGCCCCAACTGGTCTCGCCCTGGATCATCGCCGGATAGTAGTGATGGTTGATCAAGTCGCCGGCCTTTCCCACGATCCAGGGAATAATTGCTCCGCCCACGATAGCCATATTCAAGAGGCCGGAACCATCACCCGTGAGCGGTCCCAGTTCGGCGATGCCCATAGTAAAAATGCAAGGGAACATGATCGAGTTGAATAGGCCGACGGACAAAATGGTCCACATCGCGACATGGCCGTTCGTGAGCACGGAGGTAGTGACGAGCAAGGTGGCCATAGTGGCGGCGAGTGCCAGCAGTTTTCCAGGCTTGATCTTTTGTAAGAGCGCCGACCCAATAAAGCGGCCAATCATTGCGCCCAACCAGTAGAACGCGATGAACTTCGCGGCTTCTCCCAACGCTGCCCGATAGCGAGCTGCCGCGTCGGGAATGCTGGCGGGTGATAGGAAACCGCCGATGTTGTCGAGCGCCAGATAATTGGAAATCGAGCTTCCGATGGCAACTTCGCCACCAACATAGACGAAAATTCCAATCGCGCCGAAGATGAGATTGGGATGCTTCCAAATGGAATCGTTGATCGTTTCACCGATATGGTGCTCGGCCGATTCCATCTTGGGGAGCTTGGAAAGGCTGATTCCGATGGCCAGCAACGCCAGCGCCGTGGCGAAAAAATAGACATACAGCTTGATCACCGCGTCCGCCGCCTGGGACGCGCTTTGCGCCAAGGCCGTCGCTGTCGTTCTGAGAATCAAATGGGCGCCGATCCAAGGGAAAATCGTGGTGCCGAGGGAATTAAAGGCCTGTGTAAGATTCAAGCGGCTGGAGGCCGTTTGCGGTTTTCCCAGCACGGCGACATAGGGATTTGCCGCAACCTGCAGGATCGTGATTCCGGTCGCCAGAATGATCAACGCGGCGAGGAAGAATGGGAACGAAGGGATTTTTGCCGCGGGAAAAAAGGCCAGGCAAGCGGCAATCATCGTCAGCAGCCCGACGACGATGGCTCTCTTGTATCCGATCCAATCGATAATCTTTGCCGCCGGAATGGAGAAAACGAAATAGGCGGAGAAAAATGCCGTTTGGATCAGCATGCTGGCAGCAAGTTCTATCTTGAAAACATGCTGCACATACGGAATCAGAACGTCATTCAGGGACGTAAGCGAGCCCCACATAAAGAACAGCGTCGTGAGAACGGCCAGCGCGCCGGTGTATGTGGCCGAGGCTCCGCCCACTGCGGTGGGTTTATTAACGCCTATATTTTCCATCGAAGCTCACGTCCATTCTCCCGAGGGGATTTGTAGCCTTCCGCGTCGTTGCTCGAGAGCCCATCCTGCAAGCGCGCGCCCTCCGGTCATCTTGACTCGCGTCGCATAATGACATACTTGGCCGGCAGACAAAACCCTTCGCGGACGGAAAGATTTTGTGATACCTCTGCAATCCTGGGAAGTGCGAATCTCCTTGATTTTCATAGCGGTAACACCGGACGCGTTATTTACATTGCTCCCAGCTATATTCGGGCAATTGTATTCTTATGCGAACCATTGACACGCCGCGAGCCGCACCGTAGCATCGCTTTCATCGGCCGCAATCCTCGCTCACCCGCGCGCCGTTAGAGAGGCTTCTCATGAGCCTTCGCGACTTCATGTCCAAGCAGTGGATCGACGTCATCGAATGGGTCGAGCCGGAAGAAGGAATCCTGGCCTACCGCTACCCCATGCAGGATCGCGAGATCCAGAACGGCGGCAAGCTGACCGTTCGCGATTCGCAAGCCGCGCTTTTTGTAAATGAGGGGAAAGTTGCGGACGTCTTCAAGCCCGGTCTCTACACCCTGAACACCCAAACGCTGCCCATCCTGACTTATCTCAAGAACTGGGACAAAGCCTTCAAGTCGCCGTTCAAGTCCGATGTCTACTTCTTCTCCGCGCGAATTCAAACCGACCAGCACTGGGGCACGCAGAATCCCATCACCATTCGCGACAAGGAATTCGGCGCCATTCGCCTTCGCGGCTTCGGCATTTACTCGTATCACCTGAGCGATGCGAAATCCTTCTACAACAAGATCAGCGGCACGCGCGACGTTTATCGGGTCGCCGATCTCGAAGGCCAGTTGCGCAACACCATCATCGCCAAAATGACAGATGCCTTCGCCGCCAGCCAGGTGCCTTTCCTCGACATGGCCGCAAACCAGGGCGCTCTCGCCGACAAAATCAGCGAAACCCTCAAGCCAGCCTTCACGGACTATGGGCTCGCCCTGGACAGTTTTGTGGTTGAAAACCTTTCGCTCCCGGACGAGTTGCAGAAAGTGCTCGACCAGCGCATCAGCATGAATGTCCTCGGCGACATGGGCAAGTTCACGCAATATCAGGTGGCACAAGCCATTCCCATCGCCGCCGCCAATGAAGGCGGAGGAGCGGTCGGCGTGGGAGCAGGTCTTGGTGCGGGTGTGGCCATGGGCCAGGCCATGATGGACGCCGTAAAGAAATCCACTTCGGCGCCATCTGGAGGAGCGGTGCCCGCCACTGCCGGAGCCCCTGCAATTGAAACCAAATTCTGCAGCGAATGTGGCAAGCCCATCCCGCGCAGCGCCAAATTCTGTCCGGAATGCGGAAAACCCCAGGTGTAGTGCCACCGCCAGCCATGAGCGGAATTGAGTGGGTTGTCGAAGCCTTCGGATGCACGTCGCAGTCGCTCCGTGACACTACTGTTTTGCGAGAACTATTCAACACTATCATTCGGGAAATGAAGCTCCGCCCTGTCGGCGAAACGCAGTGGCATCAGTTTCCCGGCACCGGAGGGATCACCGGCCTGTGCCTGCTCGCGGAGTCGCACCTCGCATGTCACACGTTCCCAGAACACGGCTCGCTCTGCCTCAATCTTTTTTGCTGCCTTCCACGCGCTGAGTGGGACTTCGAAACGGTTCTGCGCCAACTCTTCGCGGCAAATTCCGTTTCCGTCCGCAGGCTCCAGCGCCCCTACGAATCCAAATGGAAGCAGGTCGCCAGTGACTGAGGTGAAACCATTGGTCGCCATCGCGGGGGGCCGCTCGCGATGACCCAGCCCGTTGCCAACTGTCCCAACTGCGGCGCCAAGATTGTTTTTCGCTGGTCCAGCAGCGTGCAGACTGTTTGTGATTTTTGCAAGAGCATCCTCGTCCGCACCGATGTGGACCTGAAAAAAGTCGGCCAGGTCGCCGATCTCCCGCCGGAGAGCTCGCCAATTCAAATCAATTCCGAAGGCAAGTACGGCAACAAAGCATTCGTTGTGGTCGGCCGTATCCTCTATGAGTACGATCAAGGCGGCTGGAACGAGTGGCACGTCATGATGAACGACGGCACAAGCGCCTGGCTCTCCGATGCGCAAAATGAATACGCGCTCTCATTCTCCTCGAACGCGCCCGACCTACCCCCTGCCGCTCAGCTCCACGTCGGCCAGCAATTCACCTGGAGCAACCAGCGCTATACCGTAAGTGTCATCACTCCAGCGCACTACCGCGGCGTGGCAGGCGAACTGCCATTT
>Ga0210405_10004904_pt1 | contig 12412 bp, 11 predicted proteins | sample IncBWH11MmetaG_FD_155492 | JGI IMG/M metagenome (GOLD analysis project Ga0210405, IMG submission 155492) | Forest soil microbial communities from Barre Woods Harvard Forest LTER site, Petersham, Massachusetts, United States - Inc-BW-H-11-M | ecosystem: Environmental > Terrestrial > Soil >... | reverse complement strand
AGGCTCGGAGGGCATGGCGAGGGCGATCTGCGCAGGGACGGGCGGGGCAAGGGTGATCGTGAGGCGGGGGAGTTTCGGCAGAATGACGTTTGGTATTTGCTGCCGGTGAGGGCGATTGCGGGAGTGAAGAGTTTGAGGCTGTTTCCGGATTTGCAGAGCAAGCGTCCGAGGTGGGAGCGGTACCGGGAGGCGTGGGAGTGGATGCGGGGGAAGAGGTGAAGCTCCTGGGTCTCTTGCGGCGTCGGCTCGCGCTTTGGAGCTGTGGGTAGGCCAGAAAACAGGCACAAATGCCAAAGGCAAGCCATTGAAAACAAGCACGATTCAGCTTAGATCAAATGAATCGGAGGGAGCATCTAATAGTCGTCACTTGAGTAACGGGTAGCTTGTAATTGAGCGGAGAATGATCGATAATTCAACAAGGCAGGAGGAAACCATGGCGACCAGATTTCGACCACCATATTTGAGCTAAGTTGGGAATTGAGGTTCGTGCTAGTAGTGTTCCTTCCTTAATCTTTACCCTTCCTCAGTATCCGTTCTTAGTTCTTCTACTCGCGCTTTTTCTCTATTCGCGTTTCCAGGGCCAGAAATACCGAAAAGTCTTCCACCTGCTGATTTTGCCATCCCTAGCGAGTTGATGCAGCTTTTTCCGGACATCTGCGCTCGCACGTGTGGATACGACCGAGGGATACCAATATTTGTTGACGCGGTTGATCTCGCAATCCACGACTTTTGAGAAGGCGCTCAGGAGGATGATGAGTTCTGCAACCTTCTCAAACTGATTCGTCGAGTTCTGGCGCTGGTTCATCGATTTCGCGAACTCTGTCCAACATCGGTCGATCGCGGGATTGGCCAAGATCAATGGGTCGGGTTGGACCACAAAGCGGCTGGAGAATTCCTCGAAATCCGACCGCGGAGTTATCACTTTTGCCGCAGCGTAGGCTGTCAGGTAGAGAGTGGTGACCCGCCCCTCTGGATAGAACCAGTTAAAGATTTCGCCCCAGCAGGCACCCGCCAAAACTTCGCCGCGATTATCGCTGAAGAAAGCTCCTCCGATTTCGCCGAGGAGGTCGAGCATGGTCCTTTGCAGAAGGAGGAAAAAGAAGAAGGACTGAGGAGTTGCTGGATTTTTTCGATTGTTTAGATTTTCGGACAGTTCTTCTTCGAGTCCCTGAGCGGCGGAAGACATCGGCATATAAAATTTTGAGCCGTAGTTTTGCATCTGGGTAAGCATTTGCTTCAGGACTTCGGTGCGACGGCTATTGCTTGCGAGGCGCCAATTGAAGAGGAAAGTCAGAACGGCGATCGCCAAAGCAGCGATGACAGGAACGACGAACGGAAGATAGTCGGAGACATCGACCCACCACCAGCTTTGGACCTCATTTTCGCCGAGATCGACGGCGAGAGAAGACTCGGTTTCGTCGGTTCTAGTCTGCGTATTATTCTTGCCGGCGGGGATTGCGGTTTTGGTTCTCGCTTTCCAGTGCAAAACAATGAGCAGAGTTTGGGCCTTGTGCGTGGATTGAGCCCGAAAATTTCCCCACACGACCAGGCTTTGCCCAGCAGGCAGACATTTGGAAATCGGATTCGGAATCGGATTCGCGCTCTGGGAACTGGTATCAGCGCATGCTGGAGTGGGGTCGGTGGAAAGTTGTGGCAGAAGATCGTAGCCGTTGGGCAGATTGACAATCTGTAAATCTCTGAGTTCGGCGGCGCTGTCGTTGCGGATGGTGAACGTAAATGGTACGAGGCCCTTCTCAGCGGTGAAGTGAGAAGATACCTTGCCAGTGGCAGAAACTGTTGAGGGAGCGGTCTGCGCCACCGTCAGGTTAATGAGGATTACGGCGAGAGCTATCACACGCATCATAATGCGACCACCGGCTGCGAAGTATCGCATCATAAAACAAATCGCCGGCGATTCCCACCGGGATTCGGATAGAGCCTTAATTTGGGAGGACCGGCGCTCAGGCGGCTTCGCGCGCGTCGTTTTTGCTGGGAGCCTCGGGGGCGTCTGAGTTGGTGGGGCGGTTTTCGTTTAGGGCTTCGTCGCTCTCCAGAATCGATTGATAGGACTTGGGGGTCTCTTCGAGACTTTTCTCCTGGGTTCTTTGCTCGGGTGTTGAGGCGGTCTCTGTTTTCTGCTTCTGGGCCATAGTTTCTTTCTTATCTTCTTGTGGTTGATTTGCGTCCTTCGTTCTTTCCTCTGCCGTTTTTTGCTCTTCGCTCGGCTCGGCGTTTTCCTGTTCTTTTCCCTTTTCTTTTCGCGGCTTCATTTCCGCAACTGGCTTTGCGGCGATCAGAGGGTTGTTCGTCGCGATAGGTTCGGTGGGCTGTCCAGCCGACTTCATAGCATTCGAGATCAGGGCGGCGATTCTCACCTTGACGGCGCGCCAACGAACGTTGGCGGTGTTTCCGGCTTGATCGAGGAAGGGAGCGAGATCTTCGTCGGTGGCGAGGCCTTTGGCTTTCAGAAATTGCAAAAGAGCAGAGCTTTGAGTTTCCAGGGGCTCGAGTGAGGAGAGTATCTCGTCGACGATCTGTTGAATCTGGGCTTCGTCCATTGGAATTCCCTTCTCAGGAACGGCTGATATTCGATTCGGCCGAGGAGGCTGCTGTTGCCTGAAATCGAGCCGAGATCGGCGTTAATCAGACGAGAACTCCCACAGGTTGCACCTGCAACCGAGGCGCAATAGGGATCCTTCGACTGCGTGAGTGCTTCGCTTCGCGCAGCACCCACTTCGCTCAGGATGACAAACTTGGGGCCTTTTGGCAGATCCCCTAGTGCTAGCAGCAGTGGCTTTGGTTTTCCTAGTCTTGATTTTCTCCTCGGAGGCGTGCACACCGTCGTGTTAGAGACAGGATGACAAACCGGGTATTTTATGCAAGTCTCCCTAGTGCAGCAACTGAACGGAAACAGGAATGCCCGCGTCACAGTAGTTCGGTTTTAGGTTCCCTGCCCATTTTGATTCTCTGGTAGGAATTAAAACCGCCGGAATCTTGTTTTGAAATCGAAAGCGCGATATTACTAGTTCTTTCAGCAACAATTTTTGGCGGCTGTCTCGATAGCTGGGCTTCCTAGACCCCCGGAGCCCCGGGTGCCCGGCTGAGCGGCGGTGTTTTCGCGAACCGCTGCTTGACATTCACGAAAAATATTGACGTTCGAATTCGAGAGGAAATCCCTATGCGCAAGAGCCACCTCGCCGCTAGAGCCTTTTCATTTTTCGTTCTTATCGGTTGCGCGCTGATGCCTGGCGCATCCTCAACGTTGTTGGCGCAGGTGGTGCCATTGGCACAGCATGTCGTCCTGGTCGTCGATGAAAACACATCGTTCGACACAGCGTTTCCGAAGGGCATGCCATGGCTGTCGAGTCAGGCGGAGAAGTATGGCTATGCGAAAAACTACTTTTCCGATGTGAGCGGTTCCCTGCTTGACTATTTATATCTGGCGTCGGGAAGTTGCGAATCTGACTATCACTGCGCGGAAGCGCCGTCGTGCAGCCTGCCCTCGGGTTCCCATAATTTTTACTGCAACGGCAACGATTGCTTCACCATGAGCGGCTGCCAATCGACGGCCACCAAGTATGCCATCACCGACAACAATATTTTTGCGCTCATGGATACTCAACCGGTGTCGTGGAAGGTTTATGTGCAGAACTATCTCAACGCGGGAGGCACGGTCAATGCACCGGATTTTACTTCGGCGAACCAGCCACCCTATAGCCACTATTACGCGCGCCACAACGCGGCTGTCTGGTACAGCGAGGTGCTCGCCAATACGCACGGTTCGCAAGGGAGCATCGTGGACTTTGAGCAGTTTGGAATCGACGTGGCGAACGGCACGCTGCCGAGGTTCTCCATCATCGTTCCGGATGGGTGTTGGGACAATCACGATGACTGCTCCAGCAAACCGTTGGAGCAGGCTGACGATTTCCTGAACAGCAATTTGACTCCCATGCTGGCTCTGGCCGATTTTCAGCCGGGCGGGAGCGGGCTGCTCATCGTAACTTTCGACAATGGCGACGGCGACGGCGCAGGGCAGGTGCTGACGGCTGTTATCGGTCCGAATATAAAGCGGGGGTATGTTTCGAACGTGGCCTATAAGCACGAAAACGCTTTGAGAACCATGTTGGACGCACTGGGGATTGAAAGTTATCCAGGATGGTCTCAGAGCGTGACGGACATGTCAGACTTTTTCATGTCGACGGCGGGCAGCGTGGTGATCGATTCACCGGCAAACCAGTCGATGCAAGGGCCGTCAGTACTGGTGCGCGCAGCTGCCTCCGAACTTGGCGCCCAGGTGGATCACATGGAAGTGTGGGACACGTTCGGTGGAAAAGGAGCAAAGTTGGGAAACATTTACGGCAAGACGATCGATCAGGCCTTCCCGGTGACTGGGAACGGGCCGCATCAAATGACCATCCAGGATATTGGGGGTGCGCCGAATTATTCAATCCTGCATAAGGAAGTCACGAACTATACGGTGTCTTCAAGCTATGGAGTGTTCGTAAGTACTCCAGCGAGCGGCTCGACGCAGGGATCGATGTTCCCGTTGAGTGCTTTTGCGGTAGAGGCGGGAGTGGAGGAGTCGAATTCCGGCGTCGACCACATCGAAGTTTGGAACGGCGGCACGAAGCTTGGAGATTCGCCAACGGGAACCACGATCAATCAATGGTATTCGCTGGCACCGGGAAAATACACTTTGACCGTAGAGGACGTGAGCGGAGCAAGCCAGCCCATTCACCGGAGTAACGTAAGTTTTACGGTGGCCGCGGCGACAGGGATCTATGTGAACTCACCGGCAAATAATTCCGCGTGGTCGACCACAAGCGTGCCGGTCAGTGCCTATGCATATGAACAGGCGGGATCGAACACACCGTTGGTCGATCATATTGAAGTCTGGGACAACACGCATGGCACGAAACTGGGCGAGTCGGTTACCGGGGTTGGGGTTAACAGCGCGTTCATCAATCAGAATGTGACGCTGCCCGGTCCGGGAACCTACCGGCTGGCGATTTTGGACGTGAATCCGAATAACGGCTATAAGCCGATACATACAAGCTATGTGACCATCACGGTAAAATGACTCGCGCTTTGGCTTTCCTAGTCCTGATTTTCTCCTCAGAGGCTGAGCCACGGATATTGAACTACTTACGAGGCCCTGAACGACCGCTCTTTCACCCAGCACTGTCATCCTGAGCGGAATTTGTCTCGCGCGAAGCACGAGACAAATGGAGTCTAAGGACCCCTGCACTGTTTTCGGCGGTAGGGGTCGGAGTGCGATGCTGACAGAGCAACTAGAGAGAACTCCAAGAGGCACTTGCAAACCGAGGCTCAATAGGGATCCTTCGACTGCGTGAGTACTTCGCTTCGCGCAGTACTCACTTCGCTCAGGATGACAAACCAGGGGTTTTTCTAGGGGGCTTTAGCAAGTTCCCCTAGTACCAGCAGCAGCGGCTTTGGTTTTCCTAGTCTTGGTTTTCCTAGTCTTGGTTCTCCTAGTCTTGGTTCTCCTAGTCTTGACTTTCCCCTCCGAGGCAGGCGGCTGTGATGCGAGATGGAAAGCAGGTTCCCTTCGGCAAGCTCATGGCGGGCTCTCACTGGGCTTTTAGCCCGGTTCGGAATGACATCGATTTTTGCTTCAGTTTTGGGAACGGGGAGTGCCAGCGTCCCCGAACGAGGGCACAGATTTTCGGAATCTGGACGAGGAATCTGAAATGACACTGCAGGAGTGAGTAAAGCTGTGTAAAGGGGTCAGAAAAGTGTTGACGTGTTTCTGGAATCCGGATAAAGTGTGTAGTTCCGTGGATGTACCGAGTCTCCAGGTCTATTGTTAGGCGCCTCGATCTGTGAGCCCAAATCAGGAAAAAACGAGCATCTTCGGAGTCTTGTCACGCATCTATTCTGGGTAGGAATTGCGCTAACTCCTTACAATCTTGTGTGGAATCAGTAGGTTAGGGCGGCCGCTGGATTCTAGCCGGGTTCCCGGGAAGAGGGCGAAAGCGAAATGCCCAATACATAATATTAAGGAAGGAGTAAGTCACATGCGCTCTGATCGTGTGTTTGACGCTTTACAAACGTTGCGGAATCGGTATATGCTCTGTCAGCTTGCCTCCAAGGCCACGCGGAAGTTCCACCGGCCGAGCACCAGAATCCAGGAAACGATGAATGGTGTGTTGGACCGGATCGCAGGCGCGGAGCGGCAGGAAGTATTGTCGGAGCCGGAGAATTTTGCTGAGGCACAACGGCGGGCTGCTTAAAACAGCCCCGCCCGCCTGCCTGGTAGTTGTTTTGTCTTCCCTGAATATCCTTCCTTAGGAAATCTCCCGAAAACGCTGAAACGGATACGTTGAAGGGACCGGGTTTAGTTGAATCGTTTCTAGGACAAATCATGACCATTGCTGAACTGAAAGAGAAAAACATCACCGAGCTGACCAAGATCGCAAGGACCTTGGAGCTGCCCGGTGCCAGCGGACTGCGCAAGCAGGATCTCATCTTTAAAATCCTGCAGGCGCAGAGCGAAAAAGAAGGACACATCTTCGCTGAGGGTGTGCTGGAAATCCTGCCCGATGGATATGGATTTTTGCGCTCGCCAGATTACAACTATTTGCCGGGGCCGGATGACATTTATGTGTCGCCTTCGCAAATCCGCAAGTTCGATTTAAAAACTGGCGACACCATTAGTGGACAAGTGCGGCCTCCTCATGAGGGCGAGAAATATTTCGCGCTGGTGAAGATCGAGGCGGTGAACTTTGAGTCGCCGGACGAGGCGCGCAACAAGATTCTGTTCGACAACCTGACACCACTGTATCCGCAGGAGCGCATCAAGCTGGAGACGACGCGCGAGAATGCGAGCGCGCGGGTAATGGACCTGCTGACGCCGCTGGGCAAGGGCCAGCGCGGGTTAATCGTTTCTCCGCCGCGCGCCGGCAAGACCATGCTGTTGCAGAATGTGGCGAACTCGATTACCACGAACCATCCCGAAGTTGTGCTGATGGTGTTGCTGATCGATGAGCGGCCGGAAGAAGTTACGGACATGCAACGGTCGGTGAAGGGCGAAGTGATTTCTTCGACCTTCGACGAACCCGCGGCGCGCCACGTGCAAGTTGCCGAAATGGTAATCGAGAAGGCGAAGCGGCTGGTTGAGCATAAGCGCGATGTGGTGATTCTGCTGGATTCGATTACGCGACTGGCGCGCGCTTACAACACGATCGTTCCGCCGTCGGGCAAGGTGCTTTCAGGCGGCGTGGATTCGAATGCGTTGCAGCGGCCGAAGCGCTTCTTTGGCTCGGCGCGTAATATCGAAGAAGGCGGGTCTTTAACCATTATTGCAACCGCCTTAATTGACACCGGCTCGCGCATGGATGACGTGATCTTTGAAGAATTCAAAGGCACGGGCAATTCGGAAATTATTCTGGAGCGCAAACTGGTGGATAAGCGCGTGTTTCCGGCAATCGATATTCAGCGGTCGGGCACGCGTAAGGAAGAGTTGCTGATTCCACGAGAAGACTTGTCGCGGATTTGGGTGCTGCGGAAGGTGCTGAACCCGCTGTCCCCGGTAGAGGCGATGGAGTTGCTGATCGACAAGTTGAGCAAGACGAAAGGGAATTCTGAGTTTTTGTCGAATATGAGTTCGTTGTAAAGCCTCCGTTCACCGAAGGGCTTTCAATAAGATGTGCGGCCATGCGGCTTTTCGAGACTTTCACCCGAACCGAGCACAGGTCAAAGAACAGAAGTGAGCCGACATTCGACTATTACAATCTGTCCGCCCGGCCAGCCGTCTGTGCACTTCGGGAAATTCTGGAGCGATGGTTCAGCCGATTTCCTGAGGAGGAAAAGAAGAACCTCCGCGGGCGGCTGCGGTCTCCTAGAGAATCGAATTCGCAGGGGGCGTTCTTCGAGTTGTATATCCACGAATTATTCTCTTGCCTTGGATTTGATCTGCATGCCCACCCTACAATTCATGGAGCTAGCACACACCCGGACTTCCTAGCATCTGGCTGCGGTGTGGGTCAGTTCTACATCGAGGCGAGGCTCGCGGGTTTGCCTTCAGAGCAGGAGCAGAGCGCAGATGCGCGAGCAGCCGTAGTGTACGACGCGATCAACACAATTCATTCGCCCAACTTTTTTCTCAGACTCGATATCAGAGGCGCGCCAAACACCCCGCCGCCCACCAGAAAATTAAGGGAAGACCTCACAAAGTGGCTGTCGCACCTAAACGCCGACGAGGTTCCTCAGCTCGGCTCCGATGATTCGGCAGCACCGTCGTTCCACTGGCAGCACGCAGGATGGAATCTTATGTTTACGCCGATACCCAAGTCCGCCGGACTGCGCAGCAAGCCGGGAGTTCGCCCGATTGGCATCGAAGTTCCCGAGGGCGGATGGTTTGCTGCCGATGTCGAGATTAAGCAAGCCGTAGAGACTAAGGCTGACAAATACGGGGACCTAGGGCAGTCGCTCATGGTTGCAGTGAACTACGTGGGAATGCACTGCGACAACATTGACGTCATGAATGCCTTATATGGGCAGGAGTCCACTATCGTCAGCTTCGCTGACGACGGAGGATTCACTCAGCGCGACCAGAGAAAGCCAAACGGCCTTTGGTTTGGTCAAAAGGGGCCGCGAAATCCGGGCGTAAGCGGAGTCATGATCGCCTCTGGTCTAAACCCAATGAACATGGGCATCGTGACGCCGGAGCTGTTTCACAATCCGTGGGCCAATCATCCGCTCGCACCCTCCACTTGGCAGCTTCCTCAGTGTGTCGCCGATCTAGAGGCGAGGCGAGTAGAACACTTATCTGGTAGTCAGGCGGGTACAGTGCTTGGAATACCATCTCCTTGGCCCATTCCTGATTGATCTTTGGCGCGTAATCGACGCTCTTCGTCTGGAGAACGACTACCCCTGCGATGCCCTAGATGGCGAGGCAGCGCATACGGATCCGAAACTAGTTCGAACTAGTAATATTTTGCACTGCGTCTCTCGAGTAAGGTGGCATACTTTGAACAACGGGTGGAAGGTTCGCGCCCGCTTTCGAGGATGCCGTGCGACCCAAACAAATAGCTTGGATACTTTGTTTCGGATTGTTGTTTGTGATTCCTGGCAATGGGCAGAGCACCATTCCGAGAGGATCCAGCTCACGTACTGTCGACGGGAGTGTTGCGCCCGGGGGGCCGGACGAAATTCGCGACAAGCTGGCGCGCGAAATGGCGAAGAAGGCAAATGTGGAGCGGCAAGCTTTGTTGAAAGCCGATACGGACAAACTGCTCAAGCTTTCCACGGAGCTGAAAGATTATGTGGACAAGACGAACGAAAACGTTCTGTCTGTTGAAGTCTTAAAAAAGGCGGAGGAGATTGAAAAGCTGGCGAAGAGCGTCAAAGAGAAGATGAGAGGACAAAACTGAAGAAAATTGAGCGATTGAGTCATCGGGAGATTCGGAGACCGTCGAGAGCATGCGCAAGTCAAGGATTGGAGATTCCGATTAAGAATCGCGCCGAACGAACCACAGGGTGGAAGAATGCTGTAGCCGGCTTTCCAGAAAGTGTGGGTTCTCCTATCGACCGCATGTGGGATGGTCATGGTTTCTTGCCTGCCGATGCCGTGGGGCGAACACTCGAGGCTCTCGACGTTGAGATTGGGACGTTAATGATGCGGTTGCTTCCGCTAGCAAAGCAATACGCGATGGTCCCCGTCTCACGCTATCTGGTTGGTGCAGTCGCAGCGGGGATGCCGGAGCCGGGAAGCGGAGAGTGCTGTCTCTACCTGGGGGCGAATTTTGAGTTTGTGAATGCAGCGCTTAGTTTCAGTGTGCATGCAGAGCAATGCGCCACTAATAACGCCTGGCTCAATGGGGAAAAAGGCATTCAGGCCTTGGCCATTAGCGCGGCCCCTTGCGGGTACTGCCGTCAATTTCTCTATGAGTTAGTCACCGCGCAGCAGTTGTCGATTCTGCTGCCAGACGGGCAGAAGGATTCAACGTCATATTCTTCGACGCCGCTTACCACACTTCTTCCCAATGCTTTCGGACCGCGCGATCTTGGCGTAGCCGGTGGACTGATGGACCCGAAGTTCTGCACGCATAACCTCACCCTCGACGGCGGCCCGCCGACGGACCCGTTGATCGCAGCTGCGCTGGCCGCGGCCTGCGGCAGCTATGCGCCTTATAAAACTGACGCGTCCTATGGATACGCCGGCGTGGCGGTGGAACTCGCTGACAACTCAATTTATGCCGGACGTTACGCAGAAAATGCGGCCTACAATCCCAGCTTCTCGCCGCTGCAATCGGCTTTGAGTTTTATGAATATGAATCAGCCGCTGAGCAGCACGCGCAAAGTTGTTCGTTGTGTGTTGGTTGAGGCGCCTACGCTGGCAAGCCAGCTTAGTGCTACGCGAGCTGTGCTTGCGGCTTACGCGCCGGGCGTTTCTGTTGAGTATTACAAGGCGAACATCGTCTAGTCTGCAAACTACTGCAACTACGACACCTCCAACGCAAAGACAAGTATCGCGCAACTCCGCACCGGACTTGGTGTTTCTATTCAGTAGAATCCGCAGGGAGCGGAGGAGGGACATCGATATGAAACGGACAGTTGCTGGGGTATTGTTGCTGTTGGGGATGGGTGCGGGAACGATGTTTGCTGACGACGGGTGGCGTGACCGGCGGGACATTCGGCACGATGAAGTCAGGATCGGTCATGATCGGCGAGAGTTGCGGCGCGATTTGTATTGTGGAAATTATGGAGCGGCGCGGCATGAGCGGAGAGAGTTGTCGCGAGAGTATCGGGATGTGAATCGGGACCGGCGAGATTTGTATTGGGACCGAAGATGACGGAATTGAGCGATTGGGCGATTGGGTAATTTTAGAAACCGAAGCCCACTCGCGCGATGTTAAAATTAAGAACGCCATCCGAAGGTTACGGATGGCGTTTCTGTTTGAACAATGGATCGATCTCTAACTTCGGAACTGTCTCTACTTTCGGATAAGTCACTACTTTGTGTCGAAATTCTTTGGGTCTAAGCCAATATTGTCGGAAGTCTGATCTGCTGTCATTTCCCAACGATCGACCATCGTACGGCCACTCTGGCGTTCCTCGGTGTACTCGATAGAGTACGTCGATGGCAGGGTCAAACCGTTGGCAGTTTTGAAATCGGCGAAACGTTCCGCAATGGTATAGCGAATTTCTTGTTGGTTCACGCTCGACGTTACAGTCCCGCCCATGTTTGGAGAGAACGTCATGGAATACAAAGTCTTGACGTGGCGACAGGTTTCCGTATCGAAGAAGAGATGGATCTGCATGTCGCTGCTGTGCTTTGAGTGATACTCGAGATCGTATACTGGGCGGCCATCGAGCTTCTTCTCGCCGGCATAGGTGAGCTTGGGATGGTTTTGATCGAGACTTTCCAAGGCCCAGCCTGTGGAGAATGCGCCGCCCAGCAAGCCCTCTTTAATAATGTAATCCTGGCTGTGCACGAAGTCGCCGAAACGCGACCGTATGTGCGACGCAGTTTCAGCGGCGATGTAGGTTTTATTTCCGTCGAAAATGAATTGTTCGCCTCGATAATCCCCGAGACCAAAGCGCATTACAAAGTTGGATTTCTTGTCCTCTGAGACTCGCCCCCATGAGCCGCCCACCGTACCATGGCCAGCAACCAGCAACTTGTAGATCAGCTTGCCCTGCACCGCGCGCGACTTGACGGCGGCGCGCGCGTCCGAGGTTCCGAGCGAGTCGAGATGCTTCGCGACCAGATCTTCCGGCTTCATGTCGGCCGCATAAGCCAGAAGCGACAGGCTGATTGGCGCGAGCACAAGCAAAACTTTCAACGCCAGCTTTGCGCGACTACTCTTCATCGCCATATACAATCTCGATTCCTGAAAGCCCGAACCCATTACTCCGCCTTGTCGCTTCGAATCCGCATTCCGTAGAAGGAGCGGTAAACAAAGAAGAACGAGACAACGAAAAAGGCCAGAGCCAGAACGTTCGTAATGGTGGGACCTTGGTCGCGAGTGAGTGTAACCGCCAACTCCACGGCCAGCAACCCGAAGAGCGTTGTGAATTTGATCACCGGGTTGAGCGCTACCGAAGAAGTATCTTTGAAAGGATCGCCGACGGTATCGCCAATAACGGTCGCGTCGTGGAGCGGAGTTCCCTTCTGCTTCATTTCGACCTCGACGATCTTCTTGGCGTTGTCCCAGGCAGCGCCGGCATTGGCCATGAAGATGGCCTGGTAAAGACCAAAGATAGCGATGGAGATGAGATAGCCGACGAAGAAGAACGGTTCGACGAACGCGAAGGCGAGCGTGCCGAAGAAGACGGCGATGAAAATATTCAACATGCCTTTCTGCGCGTACTTGGTGCAGATCTCGACGACCTTCTTGCTGTCGGCAACCGAGGCTTTGACCACGCCATCAAGTTTGATGTTGGC
>Ga0210405_10004903_pt1 | contig 12414 bp, 14 predicted proteins | sample IncBWH11MmetaG_FD_155492 | JGI IMG/M metagenome (GOLD analysis project Ga0210405, IMG submission 155492) | Forest soil microbial communities from Barre Woods Harvard Forest LTER site, Petersham, Massachusetts, United States - Inc-BW-H-11-M | ecosystem: Environmental > Terrestrial > Soil >... | reverse complement strand
CGCGCATGATCGTGTTCTCGGTTGCCTTGCCAGTTGCTGCCCAAGTCACGCAAGCCAGCTATTCCGCGCCCTACCTTTCTCTCAAGCTCGACCTCGATCCGCACAAGATCGCCGAACTGGTCTTGAAGGTTTTTCCGCACGGTCTGCCTCCCGCTCAGGAGAGAAGTGCCGTTTACGTCACTCCAACGGACGCAAGCGTTGTCAGCGCCGCGACGAGGTTAATGGACTGCCTGGCGCAGCCCGGCGACGTCGAGTTACTCGCCCCGCTTGTGATCGATGAGATTCTGATCCGGCTACTGCGCAGCCCTATTGGTGTTCGCATCGCACAAATGGGCTTTGCAGAATCCAGTGTGCACCGGGTTGCGAAGGCCATTTCCTGGTTACGAGAGAACTTCTCTCAACCGATGAAGGTCGAAGACCTGGCCGAGCTGGTGCACATGAGTGTTTCCTCTTTCCACGAACACTTCAAGTCCGTCACTTCGATGAGCCCGCTGCACTATCAAAAGGTGTTGCGCCTCCAGGAGGCGAGGCGTCTCATGTTGTCGACAGTGATCGACGCGGGTAGTGCTAGTCAGCGCGTGGGCTATCTAAGCGCTTCACAGTTCAGCAGAGAATACAGCCGCTTCTTCGGCAGTGCGCCGACTAAAGACATCGCCAGATTGCGTCAAGAGACTCGACTTTGGGATCCGGTTATGCCAAGGCAACTCTAACCTCGTCCGCACTCCTTGCGTGAGTGCTGATCCCTCGAATCATCTCCCCAATCACGAACTATTTCGAGGAATTGCGCGGCACGCGGGTTTGGCGTTCGGTTTTCCGCGGCGGGACCGAAAAAAAGCTCGGGTGAATTCTCGATAACCGATTGAAAGGATTGGTCGGGGAGAGAGGATTTGAACCTCCGACCCCCTGGTCCCGAAGCAGTTCTGGTGGTCTAACCTGTTGAATCGCTTAGCTCGGTTCTGCGTCCTGTACCACGGTTTTAGGGGGTGTTCGGCGCTATCTGGTCCCAAGATGGACCCAAGTTTTCGGGGTCATTTTGAACCCCTGGCGGACCCCCTGGTTTTTCGTGATTTCTTCGCTTATCGAAGAACGTCGGAGCGTCCATTTGGGCCGTTTGTCATCTATAAAGGAGGTGCGTGGTATTGACGAATAATCTTTTGTTGTTATTCTTCTTCGAACCGGTTGTGTAGGGCGAATCTCGTGCGAGACTTCTGGAATCTCATCATCCGCAATCTGAAAAATAAACGGGGCGACACCCTGTATGTTCATTATCCGTGCTTCGATGGGCTGATTTCTGGAGTGTTGGCCTGGGAGTTCTTGGAAACGCAGCAGCACTGGACGATTCGAGATGTGCGTCCGATCAATTACAACGTCCGAGACCAATGGCTCTCAATGTCGCTTGGGCCACGGACAGCCGTAGTTGATTTTCTGTATCATCCGAAAGCTGCATTTTGGGTAGATCATCACCTCACGAGTTTTGTCAGTGGCGACGCGAAGAGCGACTTTGAGCACCGCAAGGGGTTCCTTCCTCTGCTTTACGACAGTCATTCAGGTTCTAGCGCATTGCTGCTTTGGAACCGCTTCGCGCGCGCTATGAACTATCCAGATCGTTACCGAGAGATGGTCGATTGGGCAGAGAAGATTGATTCCGCCGCATATTCTTCCGTATACGAAGCGGTGCTTGGCGACGCCCCCGCTCTGCGAATCAACTTCAGTCTGATGTCTCGGGACGCACACACAAAAGCCTTCTGCGACTATCTCATGAGGCAGTTGCGGAACCGCTCCCTGGCCGAGGTTGCAGAGTTGCCTGATATTAAGACGAAGTACGAGCGCGTAAGAGAATTGGTCGAGCGCGGACTCGATCATCTGCGCGGTCGGCTAACCTTACTAAGCAATATCGTTGCTTTCGATGTTGAAGCCAGCGATGACGCGATGATTAGCCGTTATGCTCCATACTATTTCGTCCCCAATGCCGATTATTCGATAGGCATCACCCGGTACCCGCATGGTGCAAAGATAACCTCAATGAGGAATCCTTGGCGGAATTTTGAAAGCATACCGCTGGGTACGATTTTCGCAAGATACGGTGGCGGCGGCCATCAGCGCGTTGCGTCAGTTTTTCTGTCGGAAGATCGCGCTAACAACGTGGAAGCGATTGCCGACGATATATTGCGCGACATTCGAGCATACCAAGCAGAGTTGTCGGTTGCCGCGCCCGAGGCAGCGCTCGCTTGATTGAAAGATTTAACTTTTATGACGTTTACGGGAACCTTCTTCCCGGTCTCGCGTTTCTTGCGCTGCTCTGGCTACCATTCGGAATCACGCAACACTTCTGGCCGTCTACCGCGTTTACATCCGCGGTGGCGGCTTTAGCCTTCGCTTACATTCTGGGCCATATTCTCCAGTCGTTTGCTTCAACCGTGTTCGGATCGAAAGCTAGAGATTCGAGAGGCAGGCGTCGCTACCCTTCAAGTTTCTTTCTAGACCCTGAGGACACGACGTTTCCTTCCGAATTCAAACAACGACTCCAGCAGGAAGTAGCTGCCAGATTTGGGCTGAATCTAAAGGTCAGTGCGTACGGCGGAGAGGCGAAAGAAATCGATACTCAACGTCGCACGGCGTTCTTCTTGTGCCGCGGGCTATTGATTCGAGAGGAGATTGTCTCTTACGGAGAGCAATTCGAAGGCCTTTATGCGCTCATGCGAGGATTGGCAACCTCTTTCTGGTTGGCATCAGCATACTTTCTTGGCTGGGTTGCTTCGAGTTGGGATAATCATTGCTTTAGGCACTTGATGTTTTACGGGATCTTCGCTGGGTTAGCCATTGCGACGGTAACTACAGGAATTCTGGTGATCGGCAGGGTTCGCGACGACCACGTTTTTTCAGTGGACGTGTTTACGTTTGCAGGTCTGCTGATCTTTCTTCTCTGCCTGGGCGTAATTTTCGGGAGTGCTCAGAAGCTTGCATACAGCGACATTACCATTCTTTGCGTTATCGCACTTGCAGCGTTGTTTGCTGGCGGACGATGTTTTCGAGGATACAGGTTCTACGCGAAGCAATTCGCTGGAGCGATCTGGCGCGATTTCGCTGAACACCGCTCTGGGCGCGAATCCTCAACTCATCAGGGTCAGTAGCCTTAAGAAGCTTCACGATGAGGAGCTTTTCTCAGCCTCCTGTCCCAACGGCTGGGTGGTGAACACCTTTCCAGCCCTCCGCATTCGGACCAACCATTCGTCGCCGATTTGGCGTATGATGCTTAACACACTGACGTTTCTCTTAACCCCCCTCGAGAACCGTTCCCTTTAATTTCCCGTCTCTTTGGCGAAGTTCATGCGAGAGCATGCCCAACCGACGACAGGGCCTGCGCCGGCAGCGCAGTACGTACGCATGTCCACCGAGCATCAGCAATACTCTACGGAAAACCAAATGGACACCATGCGGCGCTTTGCGGAAGCGCGTCGGATGGAAATCGTTCGGACATATTCCGATGCTGCTAGGAGCGGGCTCAACCTAGAAGGTAGGGAGGGGCTGCGCGAACTTCTGCGCGATGTTGAGAGCGGGCGGGCAGACTACAGTCATGTTTTGGTTTACGATGTCAGTCGCTGGGGTCGCTTCCAGGACGTCGACGAGAGCGCCTACTACGAATACATCTGCAAACGGGCAAATATCCGTGTTCACTATTGCGCAGAGCAGTTTGAGAACGACGGCAGCCTTTCTTCCTCTCTACTGAAGACCATCAAACGCACGATGGCTGGAGAATACAGCCGGGAGCTGTCAGTAAAAGTGTTCGCTGGACAATGCCGGTTGATCGAGCTCGGATTTCGGCAAGGCGGTCCTGCGGGTTACGGGCTTCGGCGACAGCTCATTGACCGCGATCGCAATCCCAAAGGGCTCCTCCTGCGAGGCGAACACAAGAGTATTCAGACCGACCGAGTCATCCTTGTGCCTGGTCCTGAAAATGAGGTCGCGGTCATCAAAGAAATCTACAATCGCTTCACCCGCGATCGTGAGTCAGAAAAAGAGATCGCATCATGGCTGAACAAGCGAGGTGTTTTGACGGATCTCGGGCGACCGTGGACCCGCGGGACAGTGCATCAAATCCTGACAAATCTCAAATATGTAGGCGCAAACGTATACAACAGGAGGTCGTTCAAGCTCAAGCGGAAAAGGGTCGAAAACCCGCCAGATATATGGGTCAGGCGCGAAGGTGCATTTGAGCCGATTGTCACGCAGGAGGAGTTTGCAGAGGCCCTCTCGATTGTTGCAAGTCGCCATCGGCACTTCACGGACGAGCGACTGCTTGAATGTCTGAAGAGCCTGTTGGTGCGGTTTGGCTCCCTTTCGGGCATTCTTATCGACGAAACCGACGACATGCCATCGAGCACGGTGTACCGGCACCGGTTCGGCAGTCTCATCCGCGCCTATGAACTCATTGGCTACAGGCCGGTTCGCGACTATAGGTATCTCGAGGCCAACCGAGCCTTGCGCGAACTTCATTGTCAGCAGTGCGACTCAATCATCGACCAACTGCGCGAGAACGGGGCGAGAGTACAAAGGAATCCTGTTTCAGATCTCCTGACAGTCAATGAAGAATTCACCACTTCCCTTGTCCTCGCACGATGCCGTGAGACTCCGGCCGGAAATCATCGATGGCTCGTCAGACTGGAGAATTCTCTCGATCCAGACGTGACAATTGCCGCACGGCTGGGACCAGGGAATCGAGAGATCTTGGATTACTACCTGCTCCCAAGCATGGGCGCTCTGGTGGACAAACTCCGACTCGCCCCCGAGAACGGAATCGTGCTGGACATACATCGATTTGAAAACCTAAATTTCTTTATCAGCTTGGCCCGACGTGTCGCTGTAGAGGAGGCTGCATGACCGAAAAAGAGATTGAGCGCATTCCTATAAGAGAAATTCGGATAGTAAATCCTCGTTCGCGGAACAAGCTCAAGTTTTTACTCTTGGTTGCGAGCATCCGCGCTGTCGGATTGAAAAAGCCGATTTTGGTTTCTCGCCGCGATCTCGACGCTGACGGAACACGGTACAACCTTGTCTGCGGACAAGGTCGCATGGAGGCCTGCCTCGTCCTCGGTGAGACCACGATTCCCGCTGTAGTAGTCGATGCGACGCGCGAAGAGCAATTCTTGATGAGCCTGGTCGAGAATATCGCCCGGCGCCCCCCTTCGAATACGGCCCTCCTTGGGGAGCTGCGAATCCTCCGACAACGGAACTATAAAACAGACGAGATCGCAAAGAAACTAGGCCTGGATCGCAGTTATATCCACGGAATTGTCCGCCTCGTGGAGCACGGCGAGGAATTGTTGATTCGAGCTGTCGAGGCTGGCCACATCCCGATCAGTGTTGCCGTCGAAATCGCCAGCGGGAACGACCATGAGGCACAACGGGCCTTGTCCGAAGCGTACGAGAAAGGCGATCTGCGCGGATCGAGGCTCACCGCTGCGAAGCGCATCATAGCCCAACGTATAGAAAAGCAGAGACAGGTGGGAAGAAACCACCAGACACGTCGGATGTTGACTAGCGACAGGCTCGTGCGCGAATACCAGCAGCGGACCAGAGAACAGCGAAACCTCGTAAGAAAAGCGAATGCTACAGAAGAGCGCCTCCTTTTGCTTACCTCGGCATTGCGCTCGCTTTTCACCGACGAACATTTCACCACGCTCTTGAGGGCCGAAAACCTGTCTGACATTCCCGAGCAGCTCGCGATGCGACTCAAATAGAAAGGAGCAAGCACCAGTGTTCATTCCCAAAGTCAAAGCGGCTTTCAATCAGCAAGTTATCGTGCTTCCGATTCGAAGCATCGTAGCCCAAAGGGAGATTCTGCCTTCGTACCGGAAGAGCCCAATTTACATGCAGATTTCCGCATCGCTCGAACATGTCGGGCTGATCGAGCCGCTCGTGGTTTTTCCGAGAGGGCCCAATGATTATCTACTTCTTGACGGGCACGTGCGCCTGGACGTTCTCAAGCGCGGTGGCGCCGCCGAGGTTTGCGCAATTTTTGCGACCGACGACGAAGCATACACGTACAACAAGCGAGTTAACCATGCCCCTCCCGTCGCACAGCACTTCATGATCCTTAAGGCGCTCAAGAACGGTGTCAGCGAAGAACGTATCGCTACGGCTCTAAATGTTAATGTCGGAAGCATCAGGAAAAAGCGGGACATGCTGGATGGGATCTGCCCGGAGGCCATCGAGATACTGCGAAACAGTCATATGACAGCGGATGCTTTTGCCGTGTTGAGAAAGATGAAGCCAATGAGGCAGATCGAAGCGGCGGACTACATGTTCGCTGGTGGGAACTACTCGGTCATCTTTGCTAAAGCACTTCTCCAGGTCACCGCGCCCGAGTTCCTAGTCGAGGTACCGACCCCTCGAAAGATTGACGCGAAATCGGTAGGAGCGCGCATCATGCTCGAGCAGGAGACGGACTTCCTGCTCAGGGATCTTAAGGCGGTTGAGGATTCCTACGGAACGGACATCCTTATTCTCACGATGTCCTGCAGATACATTGAGCGGCTGTTGGAGAATGGACGGGTGGACCGTTACCTCAGCAAGCACCATCCTGACATTCTAAATGCACTCCGAGCGCTGCTTTCTGAAGTTGGACCAGAAAAGGCAAAAGCAATCGCGAGCTGAGGCAGAGACGAAGCGAAGAGGACGGGCCGGTCTAGTGGCGAGCTTGCAATAGAACCGACTCTCGATGGTAGTCAAGAAACTGTTTTTGGCCCTGAGTGAACGGTCCCACGTTGATGACTCGGTCCGTAGCTACTCCCATTCGGTTTAGAGAGGGAGCATGTGCAACAGGTGAGACGATTACTAGGCCGGAATCTTCGAAGCCGATGAAACCGCGATCGAAGAGGTGGTCCATTGTCGGAGTCAGCAGCAGTCCGTTTTCGCCGTTGAGGCGCTCCTCATTGCTTGAATCCCGCCATGGCTTGCAGTGGCTGGCTCGTAAATGGATCAGGTTCGTAACACCGGTGATTCGGCATCGAGTTTCAACTTGCATGACCCGCTGCTTGAACAAACCCTGCCCCCGTCGCGACATGATGAGTGCTTCACGTTCGGTCTCTGGAAGTTGACGATCAGATTCTATCCTGGACTCGATGCGATGCTCCCAGATTTCCAGATCGGCATTTTCGATCTGCACGGGTGACGGGAGTGTCGATCCGGCGGCACGGTCATTCACTAGTGCGGCCTCCTTGCCAATCAAGCCGATGAGTACCTCAGCAAACGGCGCCGGTATCTCAGTCAAATAGACAGATTGAATTCCGTTCCCTGAGTCCTGTAAGGGGGAATAGCGCGAAGGCAACAGGCGTCTCAGCACATCGATGTGGTCCTTAGGGCGGATCTTGTTCACCAGGGAAACAAAATTGACCCGCACACGCCAGCCAATTGCCTCCCAATTCAGGCCGACTCCTCCGAATTCGGCAGGTTTGGGACTCTCATAGCAATAGGACGCGACTGTCCCTATGGCGCCGATGCGAGTGTTGACGAAAGAGAAAATGAGGTCTCCCGGCGCCACTTCTCTCATGAATTCATAGAATGGGTTTCGTGCTCCGTTATCGCAACGTTCTTCCCACCGAACTCCTTGAGTAAAGCGCAACCTATGGGAGAATACGATTCCGTCCAGTCGGTCTTCGACGCCCAAGTCCCATGAATCATTACAACCACGAGCTCTGGCTCGGCGCAATCATGCACGCTACGAAGATTCGTGTTTTGCGAACCCATACGCAGCCCATCTGCTTCTGGCATTGGTACGCTCTACTCGAAAAACTCTTCATCAACCTTCTTAATATGGAGCGTGTCCTCGATCCTACATCCGACATTGTGCCGGATCATTAGGCGTGCGAGCTGATCGCCATCTACCAGCACAATCCGCTTACTCAAATGCTCTGCGGTTTCTTTAGCAGAGGCGGAAAAGGTCGAGGTCGTTACGAATAGACCCTTGCTGGCTTTGTGGCGATCCAAGCTGCCGAAAAAGTCGCGGATTGCCCCAGGCCCTATATTATTGCCGGCGGCGTAACGCTTCGCTTGGATGTAAACGCGATCCAGCCCCAGAGCATCCTGGTCAATCACGCCATCAACGCCGTCGTCGCCAGAGCGGCCGAGAGTACGACCGGCATCCTCTGTTGAACCACCATAGCCCATGTTGAGAAGGAGGTTCACCATTAGGCGTTCAAAGAAATCTGGCGGAGCTCCCCGGATGCGTTCTAACAAATCGTGTATCAGCGAAGTTTCAATCTGGCGGTATGCCGCTCGCATCGTTTCATCGGGTGTTTGCTTCTGATCCTCTATTGCTGGAGCAGGCGCCGAGCCGTCCGGCTGAGGCGTCGTGCTGGATCTTTCCCTGAATTGCCGGAATTCCTCAAACTGCGTCAGAAATTTGTTATCAATTCTCGCGGGCGAAGATTGGAGCACAGTCCGTCCTCGTGGCGTAATCTGGAAATGCCCCCGGCGCGTGATTTCCACGAGCTGCGCCTTGCTCAAATAGGACTTTGCCCAGTGCACGCGGTTGCTGAAAACCGTTTGCTGACCGGAGGGCAGGAGTTCACTCCGTTCTTCTACAGACAGTCCGAGCTGATTCCCAAGATCATCCACCACAGTCCCAATGCGGACTTCACCCTTTGCAGAGGCAATAAGCACCGGCAGCATTAACGATTGATAGTCTGGAATGGACATGTGACCCAATATAGTAGTCCGACTGTCGTAAAAATGCCCATCAGCAAAGGTGCAGCATTTTCCATCTCGGGATGAGACCAACCATACGCTGGATATTCGGGACTCGAGAGCGTCGCGCCGTCACGCAAAAATTGTATGTCAACACTCATGCAAGGCAATTGGTCTTACTGGTTCAGTGACAAGTATGGTGCGGCGCATGTTCTTCCGCCGCCAGATCGGTAGCTTCCGGTCATGATAGTGATGTACGTCAGATTGTGATCTTAGATGAAGCTTAAGAAACCGGCAGCCCCGGACCCTTATCAGATTTCGAATCCGCTCGCTGTTTTTTTCGCTTCCGTGTTGCCTCGAGAAGCAGGCGGGGCGCTGAAAGAGCTTCCGGTGCAGGGTTGGATTCTCTTTCTGTCACAGCAGTCGGCTCTATTCTCAAAACTATCGCGATGGAGCGAGCTATACATGCCAACTTTCGATGGCTTCAACATAAAATCGGACGTCGACCGGCTTCTCGGCCTCGGTATCAGTCGAGAAATGATTGCAGTAACCATGTGGGCAATCAGGCATTCGCCACGGTTTGACGGTGAGTTCGGTAAGTTGGGAGGCAAGCGAGCGCGTCATCGCCGAGCTAAGATGTTGTTACGCCCCATTCCGGTTCTGCAGGAACTGGCCGCGATATTCGGCGAGATTCCGGAGGGAATTTCTCTACAAGATGTTCCTGCCCCGCGAAAAGTCATATCAGACTTAGAGGCGTTGTCCTCAGTGTTCACCTGGGGAGAATGGCTTTACGGGTTCTTGGGAGCAAATTCCCTTTTTGAAGTCTCTAGATTTGCGTTGGCCAGTTTGGTACACGAGGTAGCCGGTAAATTTCTCGATCGAGAAGTTTCGAGCCTAACCGGAGCAGCTCTTCGAGAGGGTGACTATGACGAGAACAGACATCGGGTCTGGCGGATCGACAATTACAACCGCCTCGAACAAAATGTGCCGTTCGCGACACGCTTGATGGTTGCGGCCAACGCAGTAGCCTCACAGTCAAAAACGGCACTGTGACTACGTAGCCCTCCCTCCTCTGTCGTGCAACTCCCTACGTAGGGTTCCATCAGAAGCGAGCGGAGCGCCTTCTGTTCCTCGTTTCTGAAAGAAGCCATACTTGCCCGCTGTGGATGACATGCACATGGGCAAGCGGGGTGCGGTCCGAATCAATTCCGGGCTACCGGTTTACCAGTCCGGTCCGGGGCTGGGTAGGGCCAACAACTCCACCGACAGCCAGCCGAAAGCTGGAGGCTTGCCCTCCAATCTTTTCTTCACCTCCCCCCAGCCTAAAACTGGTCGGGGGTCTGGGGGCAGAGCCCCCAGCGGCGGCGAAGCCGCCGTGCCTTCTTCACTTGACTTATTACAGACTAATCGTAACAGTCCGAACGCTAGAGGTAAGCATTGTGGGCGTTTCACGATTCACGGCACGACCGCACATAGCCCCGAAGAGCGCTTCCGACGGGTCAATTGCAAGACATGGCCCTGTCGGTACTGCGGCCCCCGTAAGGCACGACGCTATAAGCATGCAATTCGGGCCATGGCAGAGGGGCACAAGCTCAATCGATTTGTCACCCTGACCCTCCAGCCTTCCAAGGTGGAAGGAGACGCTATAAATTACCTGAACCAAACCTTCGCAAAGCTGCGGGTTTATTTGCGGAGGCGATTTGGCGTTTCCCTTCAGTACATCCGAATTTTGGAGTTTCAAAAGAGTGGCAATCCCCACTTTCATATTCTGGTTGATCGATACATTCCTCAGGCCTGGCTGTCGCGAGCCTGGAACTCGATCGGGGGTGGCTCGATCGTCGATATTCGTTACGTTGACATCCATCGCGTAACGAACTATCTCGCGAAATACCTCACGAAAGAACTCTTGATGTCGGCGCCCAGTCGCTCCAGAAGGGTTACGACCTCGCGTGGCCTACACCTTTTTGAGGGAAAAAAAAGCGTCCAGCCGAACGAGAGCGCCACGTCGGAACTGGCCGGCGCGTTGGCAGGCAGCGCCGTACCGATAGGAAATACCTTACGCTGGACATTCTTGCACGTGCCAATTTTCGAGCTTTTTAGGCGCTTCCAAGATCAAGCACAGATGGTCATTAACGATGAGGAAGGAGTGCTGGAGAGTTTCTCGCTTTTTGCAATTGCAAGTTAGATCGCATATCCCAACGAACGTAACGTTATGTGACGTGACGTTAAGGAGAAAAAACTCATGCCGTACATTCCATGTTTGCTATGCAGCGAGCCCCTTGAGCAAAGGACGAACAAGAAATCAGTTGCGCTAGGACCCTGCCAGTGCCGTAGATGCGGGCGTCGTCAGCCCGCGCGGATCGGCCCGCGTAAGGCAGAGAGACGCCGAATCCTTCACGTGCGAAGCGTCGCCTTGCAGCGAGTGCGGTCTAGTAGCAGATCCAGTCCGTTCGCGATTCCGACGATGAAGATGTCGGCGTTCTGCAATGCCTGAACAGCGCATCCTTCGCCGTTGTCCACGGCTATCGCCAGACCACCAGCATCTCTTACGGTCTTGAGCATCAGTGCATCGTTCCTTCCGTTACCGAAGGCCGCAACGAGTTTGGGTTCGTGCGCTTCGACGTACTTCCGCTTCTCTTCATCGTGCTCACTGGTCGTCAGGATGTGTGGCTCCAAAGGAATTGCCGCGAGCTCGGCATGCGCTGTACCAAAGGAATCTGAGGAAATCACATGGATCTCGACCAGCGCCTTAAGTCTTCGAAGCCGATTCTTGACACCGGGTGTGAGCTCACCGCCACAGGAAAGTGTTCCCGTGTAGTCGGTGACGATCTTGGCGATAGTGAGTTTTCCGGACGCGGGTCTCCCCGGTCCGAACCGAGGAATCAGTATCTCGATCATGGTTCGCTCGGGAAGTGTCTCCTTTAAAGCAGTGCAGTGTCAAGGTGTGAAAGTGTGGCTGGTTATCCGTTTAAACCTTCTCAAACAGCTTGGGAAGTGCGGTCTTGAGTCCTTTGGCGATCCTCCCAATATTCACCAGTGACACATTCCGAATCCCGCGCTCGATGCCGCTGTAGTACGTCCGGTGCAGCCCGCAACGCTCCGCAGCCTCCTCCTGATTGATCTTCTGCTCCTCGCGGATGCGGCGGATGGCGCGGCCAAAGCGGATGCGGATGTCGAGCGGCATTGCAGGACATCTTCGGGCCGTGCAGCCGATGCGTACACAGCCGATGGGTCACATTGTCTCTTGACTGCCGCTGCGCTCCAGTTCACTATGAAGTCCCCCAGAATTTGTCGAAGGAGAACCCTGCACTAAAGTTTGCAGTTGCCAACGAAGAGTCAGACCGGAGGGATTTATGTCCAAGACATTCTTGCTCGCCATATTGGCGATCATGGTAGGCGTGGCACGAGCGTTTACCGCCGGGCCAGTCGGGGGCGCAAAATGAAGACGATGAAGGCCGAGCTCGTTCTGTTATTCGCCTTCTTGACGATTGGCGCTTTGGTTGCCAAAGACAAGCCAAGAATTACGATACAGGTAGTCGAGAGCAGCACCAGCAGCACGCTCGCACCCGCTTGGACCCAGTTAACCAAGGACAAGGGAGAGCCGCCACGTGAGGTGCCGCAAGTGCACGTTAAGGCGATTATGCCGGATGGGCGCCACGTAATTCTTTGGTGCCAAGGTGTCTTCACATGGACTCGCTGCAAACCGTTGGGCGCTGGCTCGTATAGTGC